>CZKB01000025.1_pt1 | contig 353331 bp, 352 predicted proteins | sample 1657981 | NCBI WGS metagenome assembly CZKB01 (sample SAMEA3501707, study PRJEB10267) | metagenome | biome: nitrite oxidizing laboratory bioreactor; material: liquid mineral medium | place: Austria | collected 2011-12-21 | reverse complement strand
TCGCGCCTCGCCGGCTGGGCCGGTTCGGTCGCGGGGCAACCTGCAGAAACTTACCGGGCGCTTTGCTCACCGTCAAACTCGTGGGCTTGGCGCTTCGGTGGTGGTCGCAGCTGGTCTCCGCTTCAGCTGACCTTCTGGCCAGGAGGCGGCGCCGCTTGCGGCGACAGGAAGAACATTAGACCGTCCTCCCCGCACATGCCAAACCGGGGTGGCACCTCACGCATAACCGCAGGTCAGGGGCCTGTACGACGACGCGGTGCCGCCGGTCGGTAGGCGCTGACGGTCGGGTCGTCGCTCACCCAGAACCGCCACGGGCGGTCCGCCGCGAGGCGCAGACCGACCCGTGGACCGGTGCTGATCGAGGCGGGCGGCTCCCCCGGCGCCAGCTCAGGTCGTACGCCGTTGTCGCCCAGGGTGATGCCGAGGACCGTGCAGAGTCGCGCCGGACCCCGGGCCAGGTCGCGTGCGCTGCTGCTCGGGCGACGGGCCCGGGCCACGTCGTGCCCCGCGACGACCTCACCGGCGCGCAGCAGCACGGCACCCGGGTCGCCGTCCGCGCCGGTGACCAGGTTCGCGCAGTGGTGCATGCCGTAGATGAAGTAGACGTAGAGGTGCCCGGGCGGGCCGAACATCACCGCGTTGCGGTCCGTACGGCCCCGGAACGCATGCGAGCCCGGGTCGTCCGGACCGGCGTACGCCTCCACCTCGGTGATCCGCACCGAGACGCCCCCGTGCGTCAGCACGGCGCCCAGCAGGCGCGGGGCGACCTCGAGCGGGTCGCCCTCAGCCCAGGCGGGCACGGTGCGCGGTGCTCACGCCACGGAGCTCGTCGAGCTGCTCGCGCACCCGGACCGGTGCGGTGCCGCCGCGTCCGGACCGGGAGCCCACGGACCCCTCGACGGTCAGCACGGACCGCACCTCGGAGGTCAGGGACGGCGAGATCTCGGCGAGCTGCTCGTCGGTCAGGTCGGGCAGGTCGCAGCCCAGCTCCTCGCAGCGACGCACGCAGGCACCCGCGACCTCGTGGGCGTCGCGGAACGGCACGCCCTCGCGCACCAGCCACTCGGCCACGTCGGTGGCGAGCGAGAAGCCCTGGGGCGCGAGCTCGGCCATCCGCGGCCCGTTGAACGTGAGGGTGGCGACCATCCCGGTCACCGCGGGCAGCAGCACCTCGAGGGTCTGGACCGAGTCGAAGACCGGCTCCTTGTCCTCCTGGAGGTCGCGGTTGTAGGCGAGCGGGAGCCCCTTGAGCGTGGCCATCAGGCCGGACAGGTTGCCGATCAGCCGGCCGGCCTTGCCGCGTGCCAGCTCGGCGATGTCGGGGTTCTTCTTCTGCGGCATGATGCTCGACCCCGTCGACCACGAGTCGTGGAGCGTCGCGAAGCCGAACTCGCGCGTGGTCCAGAGGATGACATCCTCGGCCAGGCGCGACAGATCGACACCGACCTGGGCGGTCACGAAGGCGAACTCCGCGGCGAAGTCGCGGGCGGCCGTGCCATCGATCGAGTTGGCCGACGAGCCGGAGAATCCGAGCTCGGCCGCCACCGCGACCGGGTCGAGGCCGAGGGTCTGGCCGGCCAGCGCGCCGGAGCCGTACGGCGAGTCGCTCGCGACGCGAGCGTCCCAGTCGCGCAGCCGCTCGACGTCGCGCAGCAGCGGCCACGCGTGGGCGAGCAGGTGGTGCGAGAGCAGCACCGGCTGCGCGTGCTGCAGGTGGGTGCGGCCCGGCATGACGCTCTCCTGGCCCGGGGCGAGGTGCTCCCCAGCCTGCCCGGCGAGCACGTCGACGAGGTCGAGGACCAGCGCCGAGATCGTGCGCGCGTGGTCGCGGAGGTAGACGCGGAACAGGGTGGCGACCTGGTCGTTGCGCGAGCGCCCGGCACGCAGCCGGCCACCGATCTCCGTCCCCACCTCGTCCAGCAGGAGCCGCTCGAGGGCTCCGTGGACATCCTCGTCGCTCTCGGCCGGGTGCAGGTCGCCGGCGGCGTACCGCTCCCCCAGCACCCCGAGGCCACGCAGCAGCTCGGCGTGGTCGGCGTCGGTGAGCAGGCCTGCGCGGTGCAGAGCGTTGGCGTGGGCGCGCGAGCCGGCGAGGTCGTACGGGGTGAGCTGCCAGTCGAAGTGCGTCGACCTCGACAGCGCCTGCAGCTCCGGGGAGGGGCCGCTCGCGAAGCGCCCGCCCCAGAGCGCTCCCTCGTTGGTCGTGCCTGCGCCAGTCATCAGTCGGTCCCGAACTCCATCGCCGCGTGCTCCAGTGCCGTCTCGTCGAACTCTCCCTCGTCCGCCTCCTCGGCGGGCGAGTGCCCGGTGATCCTGTCGAACCCACCGGACTCGATCGCACCGTAGAGGGTGCCGTTCTCGACGAGCACCTGGCCCTGGTCGAGCGGCTGGGCCGCGTAGAGCTCGAGCTTGGCGCGCGAGTCCGCGATGTCGAGGTTGCGCATGGTGAGCTGGCCGATGCGGTCGGTCGGCCCGAACGCGGCGTTCTCCGTGCGCTCCATCGACAGCTTGTCGGGGTGGTAGGAGAACGCCGGGCCGTCCGTGCGCAGGACCGTGTAGTCCTCGCCGCGCCGCAGCCGAAGCGTCACCTCGCCGGTCACCAGCGAGGCGATCCACCGCTGGATCGACTCGCGGATCATCAGGGCCTGCGGGTCGAGCCACCGGCCCTCGTAGAGCAGCCGGCCGAGCTTGCGGCCCTCGTTGTGGTACTGGGCGACGGTGTCCTCGTTGTGGATCGCGTTGACGAGGCGCTCGTAGGCGATGAAGAGCAGCGCCATCGCCGGAGCCTCGTAGATGCCGCGGGACTTGGCCTCGATGATGCGGTTCTCGATCTGGTCGGACATGCCGAGCCCGTGCCGTCCGCCGATCGTGTTGGCCTCGTGGACCAGCGCGACCGGGTCGTCGTACGTCGTGCCGTTGATGGCGACCGGGCGTCCCTGGTCGAAGCGGATGGTCACGTCCTCGGCCTCGATGGAGACCGAGGGGTCCCAGAACTTCACGCCCATGATCGGCTCGACGACCTCGAGGGAGACGTCGAGGTGCTCGAGCGTCTTCGCCTCGTGGGTGGCGCCCCAGATGTTGGCGTCGGTGGAGTACGCCTTCTCCTGGCTGTCGCGGTAGGGCAGGCCGTGCTCGGTGAGCCAGGCGCTCATCTCGTGCCGGCCGCCGAGCTCGGTGACGAAGTCGGCGTCGAGCCACGGCTTGTAGATGCGCAGGTCGGGGTTGGCGAGCAGGCCGTAGCGGTAGAACCGCTCGATGTCGTTGCCCTTGAAGGTCGATCCGTCACCCCAGATGTTGACGTCGTCGTCGTGCATCGCGCGCACCAGCATCGTGCCCGTCACGGCGCGGCCCAGCGGCGTGGTGTTGAAGTACACCCGGCTGCCGGAGCGGATGTGGAAGGCGCCGCAGGCGAGGGCCGCGAGCCCCTCCTCCACCAGCTGCGTCTTGCAGTCGACCGCGCGCGCCAGCTCGGCGCCGTACTGCATGGCACGGGTGGGTACGCCGGAGATGTCGGGCTCGTCGTACTGGCCGATGTCGGCGGTGTAGGTGCAGGGCACCGCTCCCTTGTCGCGCATCCAGGCGACCGCCACCGAGGTGTCGAGGCCTCCGGAGAAGGCGATGCCGACGCGCTCGCCGACGGGGAGGGAGGTGAGGACCTTGCTCACTGGTCGTCCTTTGCTCGTGAGGGTGCCGGCGATGGTGCCGGAGCGGTGTGGTGCGGGTGGTTGGCCAGGTCGAGGAAGCGCTGTGCGAGCGCGTCGCCGCCGGCGGGGTCGCGCCCGATCAGCAGCACGGTGTCGTCGCCCGCGATCGTGCCGAGCACGTCGCCGAGCTCGGCCTTGTCGAAGGCGCTGGCCAGGAACTGCGCGGCACCGGGCGGGGTGCGGAGCACGACGAGGTTGGCGCTGGCCTCGGCGCTGACGAGCAGCTCGGCGCAGAGCCGGGCGAGCCGGTCGCGGCCGGCGGCGCTGTCGCGGGGAGCGGCCACCGCCGTGCGGTCGCCGCCCTCCCCCGGGACGGCGTACACGAGGGCGCCGTCGGCGCTGCGCACCTTGACCGCGTCGAGCTCGACGAGGTCGCGGCTCAGCGTCGCCTGGGTGACCCGCACGCCGTGGTCGGACAGCAGGTCGGCGAGCTCGGTCTGGGACCGCACGGAGTGGGTGGTGACGATGTCGATGATCCGCGCGTGCCGGGCGCCCTTGGTCACCGGGGCGACGGCGGTCATGAGCGCTCCAGGAGCCAGGCCAGCACGGCCTTCTGCGCGTGGCGGCGGTTCTCGACCTCGTCCCAGACGACCGACTGGGGCCCCTCGATGACCTCCTCGGAGATCTCCTTGCCGCGGTAGGCCGGCAGGCAGTGCATCACGATGGCCTCCGGGTCGGCGTGGGCGAGCAGCTCGTCGGTCACACCGTAGGGCGGGAAGATCCGCAGTCGTTCCGCGGACTCCTCCTCACGGCCCATGCTGACCCACGAGTCGGTGACCACCACGTCGGCGCCGGCGGCTGCCTCGGCCGGGTCGGCGGTCAGGTCGATGGAGCCTCCGGTGTCCTGGGCGATCTCGCGTGCCGTGGCCACCACGTCGGCATCGGGCGTGAAGCCCTCGGGGGCGCCGACCACGACGTGCATGCCGGCGGCGGCGCCGGCGAGGACCCAGGAGTTGCCCATGTTGCACGCACCGTCGCCGACGAACGCGGCGCGGACGCCGGCCAGCCGTCCCTTGTGCTCGCGCACGGTCTGGAGGTCGGCGAGCAGCTGGCAGGGGTGGAACTCGTCGGTGAGGGCGTTGAGGACGGGTACGCCGGCGTGCTCGGCCATGGTGACCACGTCGCTCTGGTGGGCGGTGCGCCACACGATGGCCGAGGCCTGGCGGCCGAGGACGCGCGCGACGTCCTCGACGCCCTCCCGCGAGCCCATGGCCGCGAGCCCGCCGTCGACGGTCATCGGGTTGCCGCCGAGCTCGGCGATGCCGGCGGCGAAGGAGACCTGGGTGCGCAGGGTCGGGCGGTCGAAGACCAGCGCGACGGTGTGGGGGCCGGCGAGCGGCTTGTGGTCGAACGGCGCGGCCTTGAGGGTGTCGGCCAGGTCGAGGACCTCGACCAGCTCGGCCGGGGACAGGTCGTCGTCGCGGAGGAAGTGGCGGGTCATGGCGTGGACTCCGTCTGGTCGTGGTCGGCAGCGGTGCGAGCGTGGTCGAGGACGGCGGGCAGGGCCGCGGCGAGTGCGTCGAGGTCGGCGGCGGTGATCACCAGCGGCGGCACGAAGCGCAGGCGGGTGGGACCCGTGGCGTTGAGGATGAACCCCGCCTCGCGCCCGGCCGCGACCACCTGGGTGGCGTAGGGGCCGTCGAGCTCGGCGCCGCGCATCAGGCCGGACCCGGTCACCTCCACGATGCCGGTCTGTGCGGCCAGCAGCGCTGCGAGCTGATCACTCCGGGCCACGACGGCCTCCATCAGGCGCTCGGCGTCGATGGTGTCGAGCACCGCGAGCGCCGCCGCCGCGGCGACCGGGTTGCCGCCGAAGGTGGTGCCGTGGTTGCCCGGCTGCAGGAGGGTGGCGGCCGCGCCCCGGGCGACGGTCGCACCAATGGGGATGCCGCCGCCGAGCCCCTTGGCGAGCGTGACGACGTCGGGCTGCACGCCGTCGAGGAGCTGGTGGGCGAACCACGCGCCGGTCCTGGCGATGCCGGTCTGCACCTCGTCGAGCCAGAGCAGCGCCCCGTGCTCGTGGGCGATGCGCTGCGCGGCGGCCAGGTAGTCCGCACCCGGTACGACGACGCCGGCCTCGCCCTGGACGGGCTCGAGGACGATCGCGGCGACCGTGTCGTCGACGGCTGCCTCGAGCGCGGCCACGTCGTCGTACGGCACGAAGGTGACGTCGCCGGGCAACGGCTCGAACGGTTCGCGGTAGGCGGCCTTCGAGGTGAGCGCGAGGGCGCCCATCGTGCGGCCGTGGAAGGAACCCTCGGCGGCGACCAGCCGGGTCCTGCCCGTGCGTCGGGTCAGCTTGAGGGCTGCCTCGTTGGCCTCGGTGCCGGAGTTGCTGAAGAAGACCCGGGCCTCGGCGCCCCAGCCGAGCAGGGCGACGAGCCGCTCGGCGAGGGCGACCTGGGGCTCGGTGGCGAAGAAGTTCGAGACGTGGCCCAGGGTCGAGAGCTGGGTGGTCACCGCCTCCACGAGGGCGGGGTGGGCGTGGCCGAGGGCGTTGACGGCGATGCCGCCGAGCAGGTCGACGTACTCCTTGCCGTCGGCGTCCCAGACGTGCGCGCCGGAGCCGCGGACGAGGGCGAGCTGCGGCGGCCCGAAGGTGTTCATGACGGCGCCGGTGTAGCGCTCGCGGATGTCGCCCGTCACTCGTCCTCCTCCGTGGCGTAGGGCTTGCGCATCTTGGTGGCGGCGCCCGGCAGGACCTGGGTGCCGACACCCTCGTCGGTGAAGATCTCGAGGAGCACGGCGTGCGGCTCGCGACCGTCGACGACCGTCGCGCGGGGCACACCCTGGGTGACCGCCTCGTAGCAGGCGCGCATCTTGGGGACCATGCCGGCGTCGAGCGTCGGCAGCATCTCCCCCAGCGCCTCGGGGCTGATCTCCTGGATCAGGTCGTCGGAGTTGCCGTAGTCGCGGTAGAGGCCCTCGACGTCGGTCAGGACCAGGAGCTTCTCCGCGCCGAGGGCGACCGCGAGCGCGGCGGCGGCGGTGTCGGCGTTGACGTTGTGGACCCGGCCCTCGACGTCGGGGGCGACCGAGCTGACGACGGGGATCCGGCCGGCCTCGATCAGGTCGAGCACCGCCTCGGGCCGTACCTTCGCCACCTCGCCGACGAGGCCGAGGTCGACCTCCTCACCGTCGACGACCGTGCTGGCGGGCTCGGCGGTGAAGAGGCCGGCGTCCTCGCCGGAGAGCCCGACCGCGAGCGCCCCGTGCTGGTTGATCAGCCCGACCAGCTCGCGCTGCACCTGGCCGACCAGCACCATCCGGACGACGTCCATCGCCTCGGGAGTGGTGACCCGCAGGCCCCCGCGGAACTCGGACTTGATGCCCAGCTTGTCGAGCATCCGGGAGATCTGCGGGCCGCCGCCGTGGACGACGACGGGCTTGAAGCCGGCGAACCGCAGGAAGGCGATGTCCTCGGCGAACGCCACCTTGAGGGCGTCGTCGGTCATCGCGTTGCCGCCGTACTTCACCACGATCGTCTGGCCGTGGTAGCGCTTGAGCCACGGCAGCGCCGCGGCCAGCGTGCGGGCCTTGGCGGGGTCGGGCCGGCGGGGGCTCTGGAGGGTCTCGGTGTCCATCCCGGTCCTGTCGGTCATCTCGTTCATGAGCTGTAGGCGCTGTTCTCGTGGACGTAGGCGTGGGTCAGGTCGTTGGTCCAGACGGTGGCGCGGGCGTCGCCGGACTTGAGGTCGATGGTGACGCTGACCTCCCGCCCGGTGAGGTCGACGGAGGCCGGGTCCTCGGCGGGGGTCGAGCTGCGGCACACCCAGACGCCGTTCATCGCGACGTCGAGGTCGGCGGGGTCGAACGTGGCCTGCGTGGTGCCGATCGAGGCCAGCACCCGGCCCCAGTTGGGGTCGTTGCCGAAGACGGCGGCCTTGAAGAGGTTGCTGCGCGCGACGCTGCGGCTCACCTCGACCGCCTCCTCCTCGCTCGCGGCGTGGAGGGTGGTGATCGCGATCTCGTGGTCGGCGCCCTCGGCGTCCTTGAGCAGCTGCATGGCCAGGTCGGTGCACGCCTGGGTCAGGGCGGCGGTGAAGTCCTCCGGCGTGGGCGTGATCCCGCTCGCGCCGCTGGCCATCACGGTGACGGTGTCGTTGGTGGACATGCACCCGTCGGAGTCGAGCCGGTCGAAGCTCACCCGGGTGGCCGCCCGCAGCGCGGCGTCGAGCTCGGCGGCCGGGACGGCGGCGTCGGTGGTGAGCACCACGAGCATGGTGGCGAGCTGGGGAGCGAGCATCCCGGCCCCCTTCGCCATCCCGCCGATCGACCAGCCGGCACCCTCGACGACGGTGTTCTTGCTGACCGAGTCGGTGGTCATGATCGCCTCGGCCGCACTGGCACCGCCGTCGCCGGACAGCGCGGCGGTGGCCGCCTCGACGCCGGCCAGCAGGTCGTCGCGGTCGTTGGCCAGGCCGATGAGGCCGGTCGAGCAGACGACCACGTCGATCGCGCCGATGCCGAGCCCCTCGGCGACCTTCTCGGCCACGGCGTGCGTGGTCTGGAAGCCCTCGGGGCCGGTGTAGCAGTTGGCGCCGCCGGAGTTGAGCACGACCGCACGCACGACGCCGTCCTTGACGACCTCCTGGCTCCACAGCACCGGGTTGGCCTTGCAGCGGTTGGCGGTGAAGACGGTGGCGGAGTCGTGGGTCGGTCCCTGGTTGACGACCAGGGCGAGGTCCTTGGCGCCGGTGGACTTCAGGCCGGCAACGACACCGGAGGCGGTGAAGCCCTGGGGGTGCGTGACGCTCATGGTGCGAGTCCGATCGTGGAGAGCCCGGTGGTCTCGTCGAGCCCGAGGGCGAGGTTCATGCACTGCACGGCGGCACCGGCGGTGCCCTTGGCAAGGTTGTCCACGACACCGACGGCGACCAGCCGGCCGGCGGCCTCGTCGACGGTGACCTGCAGGTGGACGGCGTTCGAGCCGAGCACGGACTGGGTCTGTGGCCACTGCCCGGCGGGCAGGAGGTGGACGAAGGGCTCGTCGGCGTACGCCGTCGCGTAGGCGTCGTACGCCTGCTCGGGGGTGACTGCCGAGGCGAGGGGCGCCGAGACGGTGGCGAGGATGCCGCGCGGCATCGGGACGAGGACGGGCGTGAAGCTGACCCTCACGTCACCGTCGTGGACCAGGCGGAGGTTCTGCACGATCTCCGGGGTGTGCCGGTGCACGCCGCCCACGCCGTAGGCGCTGACGTTGCCCATCACCTCGCTGCCGAGCAAGTGCGGCTTGGCGGCCTTGCCGGCACCCGAGGTGCCGCTGGCAGCGACCACGGTGACGTCCGGCGCGACCAGTCCGGCGGCGAGCGCCGGAGCGATCGTGAGCGTGGAGATCGTCGGGTAGCACCCGGGGACGGCGACCCGGGTCGCTCCGCGGAGCAGGTCACGCTGCCCGGCGAGCTCGGGCAGGCCGTAGGGCCAGGAGCCGGCGTGCTCGCCGCCGTAGAAGGAGGTCCACGTCTCGGGGTCGGTCAGCCGGAAGTCGGCGCCGCAGTCGATCACCACGGCCGCCTCGCCCAGGGCCTGGGCGATCGGCGCGGACTGACCGTGCGGCAGCGCGAGGAAGACCACGTCGTGCCCCGCGAGCACATCGACGGTGGTCGGATCCAGCACGCGATCGGCCAGCGGGACGAGGTGCGGCTGCAGCGCACCGAGCCGCTCGCCGGCGTTGGAGCCGGCGGTCAACGCGCCGATCTCGACATCGGGGTGGGACAGCAGGAGGCGCAGCACCTCACCACCGGCGTACCCACTGGCTCCGGCGACGGCTACTGATACGGACATGTGCATGACCATACATGGTTCTGCATGGACCCGCGACACCGGTCGCACCCGAAAAGGGGCGCGCGTTCCGTCCGACCCTTCCCCTACGGTGCACGGGTGACCCGACCCTCCACCCGACTGTCCCCCGACGTCTACCTCTCCCACCTCCGCGCCGAGTCCGCGCGGTTCCGCGAGGTCCTCGCGGACTGTGATCCGGCGGCGCGCGTGCCGTCGTGCCCGGACTGGTCGGCAGCCGACCTGCTCTGGCACCTGGCGACCGTGCAGCGCTGGTGGGCGGAAGTGCTGGCGGCGCGCCCGACGCAGCCCGCGGAGGTCGAGCCGCCGCGCCCGGAGTCGTACGACCTGCTGGCGGCGTTCGACACCTGGTCCCGCGACCTGGCCACCGCCCTCGAGGGCGCGGACCCGGCGGAGGAGGCGTGGACGTGGTCGGACGACCACACGGTCGGCTTCATCCTCCGCCGCCAGGCCCACGAGGCGCTGGTCCACCGCGTCGACGCCGAGCTGGCTGCGGGCGTGACGTCGGGGATGGATGCCGCGCTGGCCACCGACGGCGTCCACGAGGTGCTGGACGTGATGTACGGCGGCTGCCCGCCCTGGGGGTCGTGGGTGCCGCACGACGACGGCACGGTCCGGGTCGACACGACGGACACGGGTGAGCAGTTCTGGCTGCGCTTCGGGACCTTCTCCGGCACCGACCCCGACAGCGGCACGACGTATGCCGACGAGGTCGACTTCCACGTCGTGGCACCGCCCGAGGACCCGGACGAGGAGCCCGACGTGGTGGTCGACGGGACCGCCGAGGCGCTCGACCGCTGGTTGTGGAACCGCGCCGCCGACGACACGGGCATCTCGGTGGCCGGGGACGACGCGACCTACGCCCGCTTCCGCGAGATCGTGGGCTCGCCGATCAACTGACGACACGACGCCGGCCCCCGAGCTCCGTGAGGGCTCGAGGGCCGGCGTCGTTCGTTCAGCTGCGCTGGACGGCGCCCGTCCGCTCGGCGGCGCAGGCGACCGCGGCGTCACGCGCAGCTGCTGCCTCGCCCTCCTTCAGGGTGCGGTCCGGAGCGCGGAAGCGCAGGGCGTAGGCCAGCGACTTCCTGCCCTCACCGACCTGCTCGCCGGTGTAGACGTCGAAGAGCCGGATCGACTCGAGGAGCGCGCCCGCCCCCTCGCGCAGCGCCGCCTCGACGTCAGCGGCCGGCACCGAGGCGTCCACCACGAGGGCGACGTCCTCCTTGGCGACGGGGTACGACGAGAAGGTCGGGGCCGGACGCAGGTGGACGGCGAGCTCGATGAGCAGGTCGAGGTCGACCTCGGCCGCGACCGTGCGCTTCGGCACGCCGAACGCCTCACAGACCGTGGGGTGCACCTCGCCGGCATGGCCGACGACCCGGCCGTCGACGGACAGCTCCGCGCAGCGGCCCGGGTGCCACGGAGCGACCTCGGCACCGGAGGCCGAGACCTCGAGCCCGAGTGCCGCCGCGACGGACCGGACGGCCTCGACGGCGTCCGCCCACGAGACCGGACGCGCGTCACCCCACCAGCCGCCGGCCGACTCCTCGCCCAGCGCGACGAGCGCCAGGTGGAGGGGCTGCTCGGGCAGGGCGGCGTCGAGCGCTGCGAACTCGGCGTCGGTGGGACGCCGGTCGACGGGCAGGATCGCCGCCGGACCGCCGTCGCGGGGCAGCGTCACCGTCGCGGTCTCGAAGATCGCGACGTCGGCGTTGCCGTGCCCGACGTTGCGGGCCGCCGACCGAAGCACGCCGGGCAGCAGCGTGGTGGTCATGTAGCCGGCCTCGGAGCTGAGCGGGTTGGACAGGCGCAGCAGGCGCCGGCGTGGGTCGTCCTCGGGGAGCCCCAGGGCGTCGACGTCGGTGGTGCCGACGAACGGGAAGCTCACCACCTCGACGTAGCCCTCGCCCGCGAGCGTCCGGCCGATCCTGCGGCGCAGCTGCTGCGAGCGCGTCAGGCCGCGACCCGACGGCGGGGTGGGCAGCACGGAGGGCACCTCGTCGTAGCCGACGAGACGGATGACCTCCTCGGAGAAGTCCTGCGCGTCGGTGAGGTCGGGCCGCCACGGCGGAGGGGTGACCGACAGCGTGCTGCTGCCTGCCCCATCAACCGTCACCTCGCACCCGATCGCGCGCAGGCACTCGATGCTGCGCTCCTCGGTGATCGGCATGCCGGCCACCCGCTCGGCCAGGTCGCCGGCGACCTGCACGACCGGCATCTTCGGAGGGGTGCCGACGACGGTGACCCCGGGCTCGGCGGTCGCGCCGCCGTGCTCGACCAGCAGCTCGACGACGCGGTCGGCGGCGGCCTCGCAGATCGTCGGGTCGACGCCACGCTCGTTGCGCTTGCCGGCCTCGGAGGAGATCTTGTGCCGCTTGCCGGTGCGGAACATCGACACCGCGTCCCAGTGCGCGGCCTCGACCAGGACCGACGTGGTGCTGTCGGACATCTCGGTCGTCTCGCCGCCCATCACGCCGCCGAGGCCGATGATGCCCGAGTCGTCGGTGACGACGAGGTCGGCCGGGTCGAGCGCGCGGTCGGTGCCGTCGAGGGTCGTCAGCCGCTCGCCGGCACGGGCACGGCGTACGACGATCGGGCCGCGCAGCTTGTCGGCGTCGTAGCCGTGGATCGGCCGACCGGTCTCCAGCATCACGTAGTTGGTGATGTCGACGGCCAGCGAGATCGGACGCATCCCGGCTGCGGTGATCCGCTGCGCGATGAAGTCGGGCGTCGGAGCCGAGGGGTCGAAGCCGGTGACCGTGCGGGCCACGAAGACCGGGCAGCCCTCGGCGTCCTTGACCACGACCGGGTGGCCCTGGTCGTTGGCCGCCGGGGTGTCCCGGAGCGCCGGGTCGCGGAAGCTGCTCGCACCGTCGACCGAGACGAGCACCTCGCGGGCGATGCCGCGCAGCGACAGTGCGTAGGCGCGGTCGGGGTTGATCTCGAACTCGATGACCTCCTCGTCGAGCCCGAGGAGCGGACGGACGTCCTCGCCGGGGGTCCCGGCGTCCTCCGGGAGGACGATGATGCCGTCGTGGTCGTCCCCGAGGCCGAGCTCGCGGGCGGAGCAGATCATGCCGGCGGACACGTGGCCGTAGGTCTTGCGGGCGCTGATCTCGAAGCCGCCGGGCAGCACGCCGCCCGGGAGCACGGTGACGACGAGGTCGCCGGGCTTGAAGTTGTGCGCGCCGCACACGATGCCCTGCGGCTCGCCGGTGCCGTTGGCGTCACCGACGTCGACGGTGCACCAGTTGATGGTCTTGCCGTTCTTCTGCGGCTCGGGGTCCATCGTGAGGACACGGCCGACGACCAGCGGGCCGGTGATGTCCTTGCCGGGGCTGGCGATGGCCTCGAGCTTGAGACCGGTGAGGGTCAGGCGGGCGGTGAGCTCGTCGGTGGTCGTCCCCTCGGGGACGTCGACGTACTCCAGGATCCAGGACTTGGGGGCCTTCATGGCTGCCTCTCAGATTTCCGTGCCGAAGGCGCTGCTGAACCGGACGTCGCCCTCGAAGAGCGGACGCAGGTCCTCGAGGCCGTGGCGGAACATGAACGACCGGTCGATGCCCATGCCGAACGCGAAGCCGCTGTAGACGTCCGGGTCCACGCCACAGGCGACGAGGACGCGCGGGTTGACCACACCGCAGCCGCCCCACTCGATCCAGCCCTCACCGCGGCAGGTGCGGCAGGACTCGGAGTCCACCCCACGGCACACGAAGCACTTCACGTCGACCTCGGCCGACGGCTCGGTGAACGGGAAGTACGACGGCCGGAACCGCGTGAAGATGTCGTCCCCGAACAGCTGGGACGCGAAGTGGTCCAGGGTGCCCTTGAGGTGGGCCATGGTGATGCCCTCGTCGACCACGAGGCCCTCGACCTGGTGGAACATCGGCGAGTGCGTGGCGTCGTACTCGTCGGTGCGGAACACGCGGCCGGGGCACACGACGTAGATCGGCGGCGTGCGCGTCAGCATGGTGCGCGCCTGCACCGGCGAGGTCTGGGTGCGGAGCACGACGTGGTGGTCGGCCGGCTCGGTCCAGAAGGTGTCCTGCATGGTGCGGGCCGGGTGGTCGGGGCCCAGGTTGAGGGCGTCGAAGTTGAGCCACTCGGCCTCCACCACGGGGCCCTCGGCGACCTCGTAGCCCATTGCGACGAAGAGGTCGGCGATCAGCTCGGACTGCAGCGTCAGCGGGTGGCGGCTGCCGCGCCGCCGACGGGTGGTCGGGAGGGAGACGTCGACGGTCTCCTCGACGAGCATCCGCTCCTCGTGCTCGGCCTCGAGCACGACCTGGCGGGCGGCGATGGCCTGGTTGACGGCGCCGCGGGCCTGGCCGACGCGCTGGCCGGCCTCCTTGCGGGCCTGCGGAGGCAGCGCGCCGATCTCGCGGTTGGCCAGGGCCAGCGGCGAGCGGTCGCCTGCATGGTCGAGACGGACCTGCTTGAGCGCCTCGAGGTCGGCGGCGTCGGCGATCGCGGCCAGGGCCGCCTCGCGCATCGCTTCGACCTGCTCGGCCTTGAGCGGGGTCACTTCGACAGGGTCGTAGTCGGTGTTGGGGCCGGACATGGCTCCCTTTCGCGCGGCGACGGAGGTCGCGGCAGAGTCTAGAAGTGGTGGTGAGCGTCGGGTCGGACGGGGCACTCCCCGGACCCGGTGACGTCAGCTGCCCGACGGACCAGGTCCGGGGCGCAGAAATCGCAGGCTCGTGTCCACGCCGCCAGACTACCCGCCGAAGGCGCTCCAGACGCCACTGCATTCGTCGTACGAGCCGACCGACGATGAGTACGACGACGCCGGCTCGAGGCCGACGCCGGCGAGGGCGTCCCGGGCTCGGGCGCGACCGAGGTTCCACGCACGCGCGTCCGCGACCGCCTCCTCGCGCAGCGAGCCGGACGGCAGGGTCAGGAGCACGCACCGGGCGACGTCCTCGGGCAGCCGATAGACGATGACCGGAGCCGCGTCGGCGGACAGGGTCTGCAGGTAGCGCAGGTCGAGCTTCTCGGTGGCGTCGTAGCGGTCGAGGTTGCGCTCGGCGACCCACGCGTCGGGGTTCAGCGCGGCCAGGCCGAGCAGCGCCAACGCACCCGAGGCCAGGGCGACGCGCGGCAGCCAGCGGGTCCACCCGGCGAGCCCGGCCACCATGATCGCCAGCACCAGGAAGCCGAGCCAGCCCTCGAAGACGTCGACGAACAGCCGGAGCGTGGTGAAGCCGTAGGCGTCCTGGTAGACGCTCATCCCCCGCAGCGCCGACGCGACCACGAGGAGCGTCAGGACGCAGAGCAGGCCGAGCGACGCGAACAGCCAGCGCCGGTCCTCACGGGAGCTCGCGGCGCGACGCGACGCGACCCACACGACGAGCACGGTGAGCGCGGTCGCGAGGGTCAGCTGGCCGAAGCCCTTGTGCACGAAGTCGGCGTAGGTCAGGCCCGTCGTCTGCTCGATGTAGTCGCGACCACCGATCAGGGCGCGGGCCTGGGCGGCGATGAAGGCCAGGAACACACCGTCGACGACCAGGACCGGCACGAGCCACTCGAACCGGTTGGCCAACGGGGTCGGCCGCCGGCCGGCCATCACGTCGACCCGCGACGGATTGAGGGCGAGGTACGCCGCTGCGAGGGTGACGGCGAAGACGAAGCAGGCGAGGAAGGCCCGCCCGACCAGGTCGTTGAAGGTGAGGTTGGGCAGCAGCTGGTTGACCCAGGAGCCGAAGACCGGGTTGGCGCTCGCGAAGATCGTGCCGAAGACGCCCAGCCCGAGGAGCGACCACGCGACGGTGCGCACCAGTGCCGGCGTACGCGAGCCGGTGCCGGCGATGCGCAGCGAGCGGCCGAACCACGGGAGTCCGCGCAGCGAGGCCAGCGGCCAGGAGATCCCGGTGAGCGCGATGCCGGGGATGGTGCGGGCGCCGGTCACGCCGCAGAGGAACACCGCCGTCGCGGCGACCGTGCACAGCATCACGATCCACCACGCGTCGAGCAGCGTCATCGGCACGACGAGCAGCAGCGCCAGCCCGGCGCAGGCGAGGGTCCAGGGCTCGCGCCGGCGGCGCGCGGTCAGGAGTGCGGCGGTGCCGCACGAGATGGCGACCAGGCTCCAGGTGATGCCGACCGCGGTGAAGGACAGCGCGACGCCGGCGACCAGCCCGGCGACCGCCGCGGCGACGACCGTCCGCAGTCCCGGCGGCAGTCCGCCCTCCGGCCAGAACCGCCCGAACAGCGCGTCCATGCCGGGCTTGCTGCTCGCCGGGATCGGCGGGATGGGCGGGGACGGCGCGGTCGTCGTCGAAGTGGTCGTCGAGGTGGTCGTCGAGGTGGTCGTCGAGGTCGTCATGGCGGGCTCCGGACTCGGGGACGGGGTGGGAAGGACGGGCGAGCCGACGACGGTGGGTACGTCGAGCCGGAGGCGGGCGCCGCGGCCCGAGACCGGGTCGAGGAAGCGCAGGGTGCCGCCGTGGAGCTGGGCCACCCAGCGGGCGACAGCGAGCCCCAGGCCCGTGCCGCCCGCACCGTCGGTGCCGAAGCGCTCGAAGACGCGCTCGCGGTCGGCGGGTGGCACTCCCCCGCCGTCGTCGGTGATCTCCAGCCACCAGTCGTCGGCCCCGGCGCCTGCCGCGACGCGGACGGCGGTGCCGGGTGGCGCGTGGCGCCCGGCGTTGTCGAGGGCGTTGACCAGCAGCTGCCGCAGCCGCGCAGGGTCGGCGCGGACGACGAGGTCGGCGGCAACCCCCACGTCGAAGCGCCCCGGCCGCCCGGCCGCCGTGACCTGCGCGACGGACTCCTCCACCAGCGACCGGAGGACCACCTCGCGGCGGTCGAGCTCGACGACCCCGGCCTCGAGCCGGGAGAGCTGGAGCAGGTCGTCGACCAGGCGTGCCAGCCGCTCGGCCTGCTCGAGCGCGGCGCCGAGGTGCTGGGGATCCGCCGGGACGACCCCGTCGGCGAGGTTCTCCAGCAGCGCCGTCATGGCGGTGAGGGGCGTCCGCAGCTCGTGGGACACCGTGGCGATGAGGTCGCGTCGCTCGCGGTCCACGGTGGCGAGGTCCTCGGCCATCCGGTTGAAGGCGGCGGCGAGCTGGCCGACCTCGTCGGTCGCCGAGGTCCGCACCCGTCCGGAGTAGTCACCGCGCGCCATCGCCTGCGACACCGCGGTCATCCGGCGCAGCGGCTCGACCATCCCGGCGGCCAGGAGCTGGGTGACGCCGAGCGCGAGCGCGACGGTGACCGGGAGGACGAGCAGCGGTGACACGTGCGCCGCTGATCCCAGGAGGGTGAGCAGGACCGCGGTGACGACGGACGCCGCGACGAGCAGGCCGAGCTTGACCTTGAGGCTCGAGACGGTGTCGAGCGGACTGGTCACGGGAGCTCCTCGAGCGCGTAGCCGACACCGTGGACGGTGCGGATCCGCTCCGCCCCCACCTTGCTGCGCAGTGCCTTGACGTGGCTGTCGACGGTCCGCGTGGCGCTGCTGCTCGCCCAGGCGTCGCCCCAGTCCCAGACGTCGCGCAGGAGGCGTTCGCGGGTCAGGACCTGCCCTGACTCCCGCGCCAGGCACAGCAGCAGGTCGAACTCCGTCGTAGTGAGGTGGACGGGCTCACCCCCGACCGTCGTGCGGCGGGTGCCCGGATCGATGCTCACCCCGCCCACCCGGATGGCGCCGGGGCGCTCCTCCGCAAGGGCGACGGCCCGGTCCACCCGTCGCAGCAGGGCGGAGACGCGAGCGACGACCTCCCGCATCGAGAAGGGCTTGGTGAGGTAGTCGTCGGCGCCCACACCGAGCCCCACCAGCACGTCGGCCTCGTCGTCGCGGGCGGTCAGCATCAGCACGGGGACGGGGCGCTCGGCCTGGATGCGACGGCAGACCTCGAGGCCGTCGAAGCCCGGGAGCATCACGTCGAGGAGCACGACGTCGGGGCGGACGGTGCCCGCCAGCTCGACGGCCGAGGGGCCGTCGAAGGCCTGCTCGACGACGTACCCCTCGGCGCGCAGCCGCTGGGCGAGCGCGTCGTTGATGGTGCGCTCGTCCTCCACCACCAGGGCTGTTCGCGGGGCCGATCGAGAGGTCATGGCACGAGGTTAGGAGCCCGACCGCACGGGAGGCGGGGACGACTCGTGAAGGTTCTGTGCAGGTCGGCCGCCCGCTACTCCGGGCGCAGGTCCTCGCTGGGCCAGTCGACCATCACCCGGGCGCCGCCACCGGGCGCGTCCTCGATGGTGACCCGGCCGCCGTGGGCTCGGGAGAGGCCGCCCACGATGTACATGCCCAGGCCGCTGCCGCCGGACTCGCCGGTCGTCCAGAACTTGGTGAAGACGCGGCGACGCATGTCGACGGGGATGCCCTCGCCCTCGTCGTCGACCGTGATGCGTACGCCGGGCAGGTCGGGGAACGCGGCCAGTCGCACCGCGACCTGGCCCTGGCCGTGGCGGACGGCGTTCTCGACGAGGTTGGTGACCACCTGGGTGAACTTGTCGGGGTCGGCGAAGATCTCCGGCAGGTCGTCCTCGACCTCGAGCGAGATGTCGCGCGCGGTGCCGGCCTCGATCGAGTCGACCACCCGGCAGACCAGGACCTCGGCGGAGGACTCGCGCGGGTAGAGCTGGAGCCGTCCGGTGTCGATCCGGGCCACGTCGAGGAGCTCGGCGATGAGGCGGGCCAGCCGGTCGGCGTCGGCATTGACGGTGGTGAGCATCAGCTTGCGCTGATCGTCGGTCAGCTTGTCCCAGCGGTTGAGGAGGGCCTGCACGAAGCCCTTCACGCCGGTCAGGGGCGAGCGCAGCTCGTGCGCCACCGTGGCGACCAGGTCGGAGCGTTCGCGGTCGAGGAGGGCGCGGCCGCGGCCGCTGCGCAGTCCGACCGCGATGCCCACCACCGGGCCGAGGGCCCCCTCGCGCACGAGCGTGGCGGTGGTGAGCACCTCCTCGCCCGAGGCGTTGAGCCAGGACTGCTCCGGCATGCCCCGCACGATCGAGATGCTCTCGAAGGGGCGGTTCACCCCCAGCCAGGTGCGCCCGTCCTGGTCGAGGAGCCGGAGCACGTCGGCCAGGGGCATGCCGTGCGCCTCGTGCGGGTCGACCCCCAGCAGCGCCGCGCCCTGCGCGTTGAGCAGGGTGACCTCACCGTCGCGGGTGGCGCCCAGGATGCCGTCCGGGTAGTAGTCGGCGAGCGATCGCAACCGGCTCGGCGTGCTGGCGATCCGGCGACTGGGCTCCTCTGACACGTCGGCAACCCTAGTCGCGCAACGGCTTGGGGCGGCGCAGGCCCGCGGCGCGCAGCGCGGCGACGAGCTGCCGTGAGGAGACCGGCACGGCACCCGCCTCGACCATGGCGTCGTACCACTCCTCGGGGACGTCGTAGTGGTCGCGGTCCCAGCCACGAGACGGGATGCCGTGCAGCGCGGCGAACGCGTGCGCCTCGTCGTACGACGTGTCGCTGGCGAGGTGGGACCAGAGCCGGTCCCACCTCGCCACCGCGGGCGGATCGATGAGGATCATTGACGAGGGAGGCTAGCCGGTCGGGCGACCCGGCCAGGCCGGGCCGTAGGGATCAGGAACGCTGGGCGCGGGCGCTGGCGTAGAGGGAGACCGCGGCGGCGGTGGAGAGGTTGAGGCTCTCGGCACGGCCGTGGATCGGGATCGCGACCCGGTGGTCGGCCAGCGCGGCCAGCTCCTCGGGGAGCCCCCACGCCTCGTTGCCGAAGAGCCATGCCGTCGGACCGGACAGGTCGGCGTCGAAGAGGTCGACCTCGCCCGCGCCGTCGGCGGCGAGGACCGTGAGTCCGCGCTCCTGCGCGGCGCGGACTGCGGCAGCCGGGTCCGGCTCCACGGCCAGCGGCAGGTGGAACAGGCTGCCCACGCTCGCCCGGACCGTCTTGGCGTTGTAGGCGTCGACGGCCTGCCCGGCGAGCACCACTGCGTCGGCACCTGCGGCATCGGCCGTGCGGATGACCGTGCCGGCGTTGCCGGGGTCGCGCACGTCGGCGCAGATCACCAGCAGGCGCGGGGCGGCCCTCACGACGTGCTCGAGCGGCGCGTCGATCGGGTGGCACACGGCCACCACGCCGGCGGGCGACACCGAGTCCGACAGCGACGCCAGCGCCCGGTCGTCGACGAGCGTCACGGCCGCGGTGCCGAGGAGGTCGGCGTACTGCTCGGCGGCGCGCGGTGTCGCGAAGACCTCCACGACGCACCCGTCGACGGACAGGGCACCCTCGACGGCCTTCGGGCCGTCGGCGAGGAAGAGCCGCCGCTCGGTGCGTACCGAGCGGCGGCTCAACTTGCGAGCCTCCTTGACGCGAGCGTTGCTCGCGACCAGGGGCGTCACGTCGTTCAGGCGGAGACCTTGGGCGCGTTGACGTCCTCGGGCAGCGCGGCCTTGGCAGCCTCGACGAGGGCCGTGAAGGCCGGGGCGTCGTGGACGGCGAGCTCGGCGAGGATCTTGCGGTCGACCTCGATGCCGGCCAGGTTCAGGCCCTGGATGAAGCGGTTGTACGTCATGCCGTTCGCGCGGGCAGCGGCGTTGATGCGCTGGATCCACAGCTTGCGGAAGTTGCCCTTGTTCTTGCGGCGGTCGTTGTAGCTGTAGACCAGGGAGTGGGTGACCTGCTCCTTGGCCTTGCGGTAGAGGCGCGAGCGCTGGCCGCGGTAGCCGCTGGCCCGCTCGAGGGTGGTACGACGCTTCTTCTGGGCGTTCACTGCCCGCTTGACGCGTGCCATGGTGTTACTCCTTGATGCTGGTGAAGATCAGATGGGACGGCGGCTGAGCCACCGGGGACGTGCGGTGGGTGAGGCTCAGATGCCGAGCATCTTCTTGGCGCGCTTGACGTCGCCGGGCTCGAGCTCGACCATGCCGGCGTTGCGACGGTGCTTCTTGCGGCTGCCCGTGGTCGGCGCGGACGCGAACGCAGCGCCGGACTTGCGGCCCGCCTGCAGACGCATGATCTTGCCCGAGCCGGTCACCTTGAAGCGCTTCTTCGCGCCCGAGTGGGTCTTGTTCTTCGGCATGTGTCTGCCTCAACTTCCTTGTGCGTGCGTGGTTCGGGTGTGTCTGGGGGGTGTCACGACTCGTTCGAGCAACGTGGTTGTCACGGCTTCGCCGCGACCCACTTCGATCGAGCCCTTCGCTTCGCTCAGGCCTCGATCTCGGGATCCAGGTTCTCGGAGCGGCGACGCTCCTTCTTCTGGGCCACCGGGCCGGCGGCGTGGGCCGCCTCGCGCTCGGCGTCCTCCTCGGCCTTGCGGTCGGCACGTGCCTGCTCCTTGGTGGCGCGGGCAGCGTCGGCGTCGATCTTGGCGTCGGCCTTCTTCTTGTGCGGGCCGAGCACCATGGTCATGTTGCGGCCGTCCTGCTTGGGCGAGGACTCGACGAAGCCGAGCTCCTGGACGTCCTCGGCGAGCTTCTGGAGCAGGCGGAAGCCCAGCTCGGGGCGGTGCTGCTCGCGGCCGCGGAACATGATCGTGATCTTGACCTTGTCGCCTGCACCCAGGAACCGCACGACGTGACCCTTCTTGGTCTCGTAGTCGTGCTTGTCGATCTTGGGACGAAGCTTCATCTCCTTGATGATCACGTTCGTCTGGTTGCGGCGCGACTCGCGGGCCTTCTGGGCGTTCTCGTACTTGAACTTGCCGTAGTCCATGAGCTTGCAGACCGGGGGGCGTCCCTGGGGGGCGATCTCGACGAGGTCGAGGTCGGCCTCCACGGCCAGCTTGAGTGCCTGGTCGGTCGGCACGATGCCAACGGTCTCGCCGTTGGGTCCTACGAGCCGGACCTCGGGTACGCGGATCCGGTCGTTGATGCGCAGCTCGGTGCTGATGGGTCCTCCAGTGGTTCGGTGGGTGGGAGCCCCTCGTCCGCACCGGCTGCCTGCGCCGGAAATGAACAATGGCTCCCGCTGGTTGCCAAGCGGGAGCCAGTCAGAGCTCGTCCCCCCTCTCGGGGAAACCATCTGCCCACGGCTGCCTCTCGACAGCCGTGTCACTGGGACCGGGACCCGACGATCTGTGGTGCAGGGCGATCGGTGCGGGTGGGAGACGGGCGCTGCTCGACTCCGCTTGGCGGGATCAATGTCGCCGTGTAGCTGTGGCGGCACTGATCGGTCAACACGGAAGGTTAGCGGATCATTCCGCCGATGGGCCAATCCAGCCGTGTCCGTCCCCCAGCGCGACGAGGCGCCAGCCGGCGGCGAGCCGGGTGAGGTCCTCGCCGTCGACGACGTACGTCACCGGGCCCGCGAGGTCGACGAGCAGTGCCTCGGCGCCGTCCTGGACCGCCGCGGTGGCCGCGGTGGCCGCGGTCACCGGCACCGGACGGGCCACCGGGTCCCAGCGCGCCATGGTCTCGGTGGAGGTGAAGGCCAGCAGCCCGGTGCTGCCGTCGGCCGCGCGGACCAGCACGGCGGCCATGTCGGACGACTTGTCGTGCGCGAGCCCGTGCTCGTCGACCTCGACCTCGCCGAGGATCGCGACGACGGGCACCAGCAGCCGGGCGTCCTGGAGCACCGACAGGACCCGACCCGAGGTCGCCCGGCCCGCGCCGTGCTGCGCGAGCACCTCGGCGACGACCGGGTCACCGGCACCGGTGTCGTCGGCGAAGCCGGAGTCCGGGATCCTCCGCACCAGCGGCTCCACGTCCTCGCCGGGGGTGGCGGATGAGATGTCGTCGTGCACGTGCGTCATTGTCCCGGACGCGTGGAGCCCTGTGCGACTCTGGGGCCGTGGAAGCGACTACCTGGGCGGCACTGACCGCCGCACTCACCGTCGCGGGGGCCATCTGGACGTGGATCGCGTTCCGCCGCCGCGGCGCCGCCAACGGCCTGCGCGCCATGGGGTTCACCCTGCTGCCCGCCGCCGCGTGGCTGACCGGGACGCTCGAGATGGTGGTCGAGATCGCCGGCTCGGTCACCGACTGGGCGACCGGCCTGGTGTTCGACGTACGCACCTGGGCGGGCGTCGGCCTGGCAGCGCTCGCGCTGGTCTTCTGGGTGGTCAGCGGGTTCATCCGCGACCGCCAGCTCGCGCGCGCACAGTCGGGGAAGGCGTCGGGAAGCGCGCGCACGGACAAGCGCACCGAGCTGCCGCCCGCCTCGGCCCGCACCTCCGGCGGGTCGCCGATCGACGACGACATGGCCGACATCGAGGCCATGCTGAAGAAGCGGGGCATCGAGTGAGCGACCACTTCGTCGACCGCAACCGCCTGTGGTCGCGGCTCAACGCGGCGATCGCGGGGCTCCCCGAGCAGCCCGCCACCCCGACCGCGGTCGTCGACCTGGACGCGTTCGACGCCAACGCCGACGACCTGGTGCGCCGCGCCGGGGGCAAGCCGATCCGGGTGGCCTCGAAGTCGCTGCGCGTGCCGGCCCTGATCGAGCGCGCGCTGGCCCACGACGGTTTCTCGGGCGTGCTGGCCTTCACGCTGGGCGAAGCGCTCTGGCTGCACGAGACCGGTGTGAGCGACGACATCGTGGTTGCCTACCCGACCGTCGACAGCGCTGCGATCGCGCGGCTCACCGCGTCACCGTCGGCCGCCGCCGCCATCACCTTGATGGTCGACGACCCGGTCCACCTCGACCTGGTGGACGCGACCCGCGCGTCGCGTGCCGTGCAGATCCGCATCGCCCTCGACCTGGACGCCGGCCTCCGGCTGGGGGGCCAGCACATCGGCCCCAAGCGCTCCCCCCTCTTCGACACCGGCGACGTGCTGGCGATGGCCCGCAAGGTCGCCGAGCGCGAGGGCTTCCGCCTCGTCGGCGTGATGACCTACGAGGGCCAGGTCGCCGGGGTGCAGGACGACGTCCCCGACCAGCGCACCAAGTCCCTGCTCGTACGCCGCCTGAAGCAGGCCTCGATGGCCCAGCTCGAGGTGCGCCGCCGCGAGATCTCCGGGGCACTGTCCGAGGTGGCGGACCTGGAGTTCTGGAACGGGGGCGGCTCCGGGTCGGTCGAGGCGACGGCCGCCGACGAGGCGGTCACCGAGATCGCCGCCGGCTCCGGGCTGCTGGTGCCGGGCATCTTCGACCACTACGCGTCGTTCGCGCCCCGCCCGGCTGCATACTTCGGCCTGCGTGTCAGTCGCAAGCCCACCCCGACGATGGCCACCGTCCACGGCGGTGGCCTGATCGCGAGCGGGGCGACGGGGCCGGACCGGTCCCCCGTCCCGTGGGCGCCGCCCGGCCTCCACCTCACCGGCCTCGAGGGTGCCGGGGAGGTGCAGACCCCGCTGACCGGCCACCCGGCGGCGCTGCTCGCGATCGGCGACCTCGTGTGGTTCCGGCACGCCAAGTCCGGTGAGCTGTTCGAGCACGTCCGCGACGTGCACCTGGTCCGCGGCGAGACGGTCACCGAGGTGGTGCCGTCCTACCGCGGCTGCGACCGTGCCTTCTGACCCTGCTGTCATGGCGGCCGAGGTCGCCGAACGTGTCCTCGCCGCTCCCCCGACCCTGGGACCCGGACGGCTGGTCTGCGTCGACGGCCCGGCCGGGTCCGGCAAGACGACACTGGCCGAGGCGCTCGCCGACGTCGTGCCCGGGACGCAGGTCGTGCACTGCGACGAGCTGCTGCACGGGTGGCGCGGGCTGCCGGGGCTCGCGGCAACCGTGCACCGGCTGCTGGCACCCCTCGCGGCCGGCGAGCCCGGAGCATGGGTGCGCTGGGACTGGTACGCCGACGACTGGGCGGAGACGCGGTCGGTCGACCCGGGCGGCCTCCTCGTCCTGGAGGGCGTCGGCTCGTGGTCCCCGGCGATCGCGGAGCTGGTCGGCGTCCTGGTGTGGGTGGAGGCGGCGTCGTCGCTCCGGCTCAGGCGCGGGCTGGCCCGCGACGGCGAGGCGATGCGGGCCCACTGGGAGCAGTGGCGGCTGGACGAGGACGCGCTGTTCGAGCGCCTCGGCACCCGGCGGCACGCCGACGTCGTGGTCACGACGGACTGAGCGGGGCCACGCCGAAGGGTGCGCGTGGCGATGCCAGGGAGGAAGCGCCGGTCCCACCTAGGGTGAGCGTCATGGTGTTTCCGAGTGGGGAGCAGTACGAGATCTCGGCCGCGGGCTACGCCGCCGTGGTCACCGAGAGCGGCGCCGCGCTGCGCACGCTCAGCCACCACGGCCGCGACCTGGTCGACGGCTTCGGCGAGGACGAGATGTCCACCAAGGGGCGCGGCCAGCTCCTCATGCCGTGGCCGAACCGGATCCGGGACGGCCGCTACTCCTTCGCGGGCAAAGACCTCCAGCTCGGGCTGACCGACCCGGGCACCCACACCGCGTCGCACGGACTGGCCCGCTGGGCGGCGTGGACGCTCGAGGAGCACACCGCGACGTCGGTGTCGCTCGTCTACCGGGTGATGGCGCAGTCCGGCTACCCCTGGGCGGTGGACCTGCACGTGCTCTACGACCTGACGGCCGAAGGGCTGGTGGTCACGCAGACCGCGACGAACCTGTCGGCCGAGCCGGCGCCGTACGCCACTGGGGCGCACCCCTACCTGTGCGTCGGCGACACCATCGAGGACCTCGAGCTGCACCTCCCGGCCCGTGAGCGCGTCGTCGTCGACGACCGGATGCTGCCGACCGGGACGCGACCGGTGTCCGGCGACGACGACTTCACCGCCCCACGGCGGATCGGTGACCTCGAGCTGGACGCGGGCTTCGGGGGCGTCGTCCATGACGACGGACGCGCCACGACCACGCTCGTCGACCCGTCCACCGGGCGCGGGGTCGCCCTGTGGGTCGACGAGCACCACAGGTGGCTCCAGGTCTTCACGCCACCGGCGGACGGCCCTCGGCGCGGGATCGCGGTGGAGCCGATGACGGCACCGGCCGATGCCTTCAACTCCGGCACCGACCTGGTGACGCTCGCGCCCGCCGGATCACCCGGCGACGAGCTGTCGGTGTCGTGGGGCATCCAGGCCCTCTGACCGACCCGCGGCGGACGGGCGTCAGTGGTCGCCGGTCTCGCGGTCGATCAGCGCCCGCACGGCTCGTACGCCGTCGACGGCACGCTTGCCGTCGGAGCCCTGGAAGGCCATCGCCGAGATCGTGGTGCCGTCGGCCAGGTCGAGGGTCGCCCACGGAGCGCCCTCGGGCAGGTGGATCGCCAGGACCTCCTCCCACGCCAGCTGGCGGGTGCGGAAGCCGTTGACCACGACCAGCGACTCCATCTCCGCCGTCACCCGGGCCCGGCCGAGCGCCCAGCCGCAGACCGCGAAGCCGGCGCCGAAGAGCACGAGGGTCAGTCGCTGCAGGAAGGTGAACCGCTCGCGCACCGAGGCATCGAAACCGAACCACGCGGCGGCGCACACGACGACGAGCACCAGGCCGAAGCCGACCACCGCCATGCGGATCCCGAAGGGCCGCCAGGTGTGCGGCAGCGACGGCAGTGCGCGGGCACCGTCGCCGGGGTCAGAGCCGGCAGGCATGGATGTCCGTGAGCAGGATGGCGCGCGCACCGATCGAGTAGAGCTCGTCCATCAGTCGCTGGGAGCCCGTTCGCGGCACCATCACGCGGACCGCGACCCAGCCGGCCTTGCCGAGCGGCGAGATCGTCGGGCCCTCGCGGCCGGGCGCGAGCTCGGTGGCGCGATCGAGGTGGGCCTCCTCGATGTCGTAGTCCATCATCACGTAGCTCCGGGCGACCATGACGCCCTCGATCCGACGTCGGAAGATCTCGAAGTCGTCGGGCACCTCACCGCCACGCGTGATGAGGACGGCCTCGGACTCCAGGATCACCTCGCCGAAGGTGGCCAGGCCCGCCGCACGGAGCGTCGAGCCGGTCTCGACCACGTCGGCGATCACGTCGGCGACGCCCAGCTGGATGCTGGTCTCGACCGCGCCGTCGAGGCGGGTGACGGTCGCGTCGACGCCGTGGCGGAAGAGGTGGTCCTCGACCACACCGACGTACGACGTCGCGATCCGCAGCCCGGCGAGGTCCTCCAGCGAGGAGTAGCGACCCGTGGGCCCGGCGAAGTGGAAGCGCGAGCGGCCGAAGCCGAGGCTCATCACCTCGTGAGCCTTGGCGCCGGAGTCGAGCAGCAGGTCGCGGCCGGTGATGCCGGCGTCGAGCGTGCCCTCCCCGACGTAGAGCGCGATGTCGCGCGGGCGGAGGTAGAAGAACTCGACGTCGTTCTCGGAGTCGACGAGCGCGAGCTCCTTGGCGTCGCTGCGCTGGCGGTAGCCGGACTCACGCAGGATCTCGGTCGCGGACTGGGACAGCGACCCCTTGTTGGGGACCGCGATGCGGAGGGTCATGCGAAGTTCACCGGGGCTCTCACAGGTGGGCGTAGACGTCGTCGAGGGTCAGTCCGGAGGCGAGCATCAGCACCTGGGCGTGGTAGAGCAGCTGGCTGATCTCCAGCGCCGTCGCCTCCTTGCCCTCGTGCTCGGCCGCCATCCAGGACTCGGCGGCCTCCTCCAGCAGCTTCTTGCCGATGGCATGGACGCCGGCGTCGAGCTGCTGCACGGTGCCGGACCCCTCGGGGCGCTCCGCGGCCTTGGTGGACAGCTCCGCCCACAGGTCCTCGAACGTCTTCACGAGGGACAAGACTAGGCGCTGCCGCCTACCGCTCCGCCCCCGGTCCCGTGCGCGGACTCTCTGGTCCCAGCAGCCTCAGCGGCGGCCGCGCAGGCCCTTCAGCACCCGAGCGGTGTCGAGGGCGGCGGCGGTCGCCTCCCAGCCCTTGTCCTCGGCTGAGCCCTCGAGCCCGGCCCGGTCGAGGGCCTGCTCCTCGGTGTCGCAGGTCAGCACGCCGAAGCCCACCGGGATCGCGTGGTCGACGCTCACCTGGGTGAGGCCGTCGGTCGCGGCCGAGCAGACGTAGTCGAAGTGCGGCGTACCGCCGCGGATGACGACGCCGAGCGCCACCACGGCGTCGTACCCGGCCTTCGCCAGCGCCGCGGCGACGACCGGCAGCTCGAAGGTGCCGGGGACCCGGATCACCTCCGGCTCGCCGATGCCGTACGCCGCCAGCGCGCGCTCGGCGCCCGCGACGAGGCCGTCCATGACCTGGGTGTGCCAGCTGGCGGCGACGACGGCGACCCTGAGGTCGCTGGCGTCGAAGGGCTGCGAGGTCGGTGCTCCGGCGCCACTCATGCGCTCTCTCCTTGGTCGGTTGCCCGCTCGGGGTGCTCGGACTGGTGGTCGACGGCCAGCTCGGCAGCCAGGTGGGGCAGGTCGTGCCCCATCCGCTCGGCCTTGGTGCGGAGGTAGGCCTCGTTGTGGGCGGTCGGACGGACGGCGAGCGGCACCCGCTCCGCGACGTGGATGCCGAAGTCCTCCAGGCTCGCGGTCTTGTCCGGGTTGTTGGTCATCAACCGGACGGAGGCGATGCCGAGGTCGCGCAGCACCTGGGTCGCCGTGCCGTAGTGGCGGGCGTCGGCCGGCAGCCCGAGGTCGAGGTTGGCGTCGACGGTGTCGCGGCCGCCGTCCTGGAGCTGGTAGGCCTGCAGCTTGGCGACCAGACCGATGCCGCGGCCCTCGTGGCCGCGCAGGTAGACCACCACTCCCCTGCCCTCGGCGACGATCGCGCGCAACGCCTCGTCGAGCTGGGGGCCGCAGTCGCAGCGCTCGCTGCCGAACACGTCGCCGGTCAGGCACTCGCTGTGCACCCGCGTCAGGACCGGCTCGTCGCCGGAGAGGTCGCCGTAGGCCAGCGCGACGTGCTCACTGTCGTCGATGGTGATGCGGTAGCCGTAGGCGGTGAAGTCGCCGTGGCGCGTGGGCAGCCGGGTCTCGGCCACCCGCTCGACGTGCCGCTCGTGCCGCCGCCGGTAGCGCACGAGGTCCTCGATGGAGATCATCGCAAGCCCGTGCTCGTCGGCGAACTCGCGGAGCTCGGGGGCGCGCTTCATGGTGCCGTCGTCGTTGACGACCTCGACCAGCACGCCGGCGGGGGTCAGCCCGGCGAGCTTGGCCAGGTCCACGGCGGCCTCGGTGTGCCCGCGCCGTACGAGCACGCCCCCGTCGCGGTAGCGCAGCGGGAAGACGTGCCCGGGCCGGGTGAGCTCCCACGGCTCGGTCGCGGAGTCGGCGAGCGTGCGCGCGGTGTGCGCCCGGTCGGCGGCACTGATGCCGGTGGAGACACCGTCGCGGGCGTCGACCGAGATCGTGTAGGCGGTGCGCAGCTTGTCCTTGTTGTGCGGGGTCATCAGGGGGATCTCGAGCCGCTCGAGCATCTCGCCCGGCATCGGCACGCATATGACGCCGCTGGAGTGCCGGATCGTGAAGGCCATCAGCTCCGGGGTCGCCTTCGCGGCGGCGAAGATGATGTCGCCCTCGTTCTCGCGGTCCTCGTCGTCGACGACGATCACCGCCCTGCCGGCGGCGATGTCCTCGACCGCCCGCTCGACGGGGTCGAGCCGGACGCTGGGGGTGGCGTCGTTCATGCGGGAACCGCTTCCTTGTCCTGGTCGGTGGCGTCGACGACGGACCTGCTGGCGCGCACCCAGACGAAGAAACCGATCACCACGAAGACCGCGTAGAAGAGGTACATACCGGCCGTCGGGTAGTACTCGGCCTGGATCAGCGTGGTGACGCCGACGATGTCGACCAGGATCCAGACGAGCCAGAACTCCACCCAGCCGCGCGCCATGCCATAGGTCGCCAGCATCGAGCCGGCCAGGATCCACGCCTCGGTCGTCGGGCCCCACGACCCGAGCACCTGGGTGAGCAGGACGTACGCCGCGGCGTAGCCCACGACGCTGAGCACGAGCAGCTGCAGCCGCTCGGTGTTCGTCGCCCAGCGGGGTGCGATGGCGCCACCGTCGGACGCGCCGCCGGCCTTGCGCACCTGCGACCAGCGCCACCAGCCGTAGACCGAGACGACCGCGAAGAAGACCTGCCGGCCGGCCTGGCCCCACAGCGGCTCCTCGATGTGGCCGGAGAGCTCACCGGTCGCGAAGACGGTGAAGAGCAGCACGTTGCCGACCAGCCCGATCGGCCATGCCCACATCAGGCGCTTCATGCCGAGGATGGCACTGGCGAGACCGAAGAGGTTGCCGATCACCTCCCGGGCACCGAGCTCGCCGCCCGGCACGGGGATGGTGCCGTGGACCAGCCATTCGAGGAGGGACATCACGATTCCTTGCTCTGGGTGGGGGTGTAGGCGCCGAGCAGCTTCTCGACGTGCTTGGCGATGACGTCGGCCTCGAGGTTGACCAGGTCGCCGACGCGGCGGGAGCCGAGCGTCGTACGGGCGAGGGTCTCGGGGATGAGGCTGACGGTGAAGCTGGTGTTGCGGGCCTCGACGACGGTCAGGCTGACGCCGTCGACGGTGATCGAGCCCTTGTCGACGAGGTAGCGGGCGAGGTGGTCGGGGAGGGAGATCTCGACGACGTCCCAGTGCTCGCTGGGCGAGCGGGAGATGACCTCCCCGACGCCGTCGACGTGGCCCTGGACGATGTGGCCGCCGAGGCGCTTGTCCACCGTCACGGCACGCTCGAGGTTGACCCGGTCGCCGGGGGCGACGCCGGCGAGCGAGGTCTTGTCGAGGGTCTCCTGCATCAGGTCGGCGGTCCAGCAGCCCTCACCCAGCTCGGAGACGGTCAGGCAGCACCCGTTGACCGAGATCGAGTCGCCCAGACCGGTGCCCTCGAGCACGGTGGACGCCTCCACCGTGAGCCGCACGGCATCACCTTGGTCGACGACCTGCGCGACGGTGCCGAGCTCCTCGACTATTCCGGTGAACATCTAGCTCCTCCTGAGCTGCGGACGCATGGTGAGGCGGACGTTGGTGTCCTCCCCGTCGTGGCCCTGCAGGACGGTCACGTCGCTGACGTGCAGGTGCAGGGCGTCGGAGATGGTCGCGATGCCGAGGTCGGCGACGACGCTCGCGCCAGCACCCAGCAGCATCGGGGCGACGTAGGCGACGACCTCGTCGACCAGCCCCGCCTCCAGGAAGGCCCGGGCGAGGGTCGGGCCACCCTCCAGGAACACGTGCTGGCGGTCGAGGGCGAAGAGGGTGCTCAGGGCCTCGGCCGGCTCGCGGGTGCGCAGGTGGAGGGTCTCGGCGCGGTCGTTGAAGACCCGGCGACCGAGCGGGATGTCGCGCATGCCCATCACGGCGCGCAGCGGCTGGTGGGGCAGTGGGTCGCCGACCTCGTCGCGGACCGTGAGCTCGGGGTCGTCCACCTCGACGGTGTTCGTGCCGACGAGCATCGTGTCGCACAGGCCGCGGAGGCGATGGGTGTCGAGGCGTGCGGCCCGGCTGGAGACCCAGCGGCTGGTGCCGTCGGACGCCGCGCTGCGCCCGTCGAGGGTGGTCGCGAACTTCCACGTCACGAACGGCCGGCGGTGCGCGATGGCGAAGGTCCACGTGCGGTTGATGGTCCGGGCCTCCTCGACCATCACTCCCCCGACGACCTCGATGCCGGCCTCACGCAGGCGGCCGGCGCCACCGATGGCCACGGGGTTGGTGTCGGGCTGCGCGAAGACGACGCGGCGTACGCCGGCCGCGATGAGCGCCTCGCTGCACGGACCGGTGCGACCGGTGTGGTTGCACGGCTCGAGGGTGACCACGGCGGTGGCGCCGCGGGCTGCGTCCCCGGCCTCGCGCAGCGCCTCGACCTCGGCGTGCGGGCCGCCGGCCCTGCGGTGGAAGCCCTCGGCGATCGTCGTACCGTCGGGTGCGAGCAGGACGCAGCCGACGCGTGGGTTCGGACCGAGCGGCACGCCGGGGGTCACGGCGAGCTCGAGGGCGCGCCGCATCGCCTGGCGCTCTGCCTCGCTGGTCGTCATCTCCGCCTCCGGTCCGTCGGTGCGGACTCAGGGGGGCGGGCGACGGGGCCCGACGCCTCGGCAGGAGGACGTACGGGCCGTCAGCGTGCACTTCTCATCCGGACTTTGACCGTCGGTCCAGGATTTCCACCTGGTCAACCGGCCACTGGCTGTGGTCGGGTCGCGGACTGTGACCGCCGGTGCGGAGTTCCACCGCCCCCAGAGCACGCAAGCTCTTCGTGGAGGCAACTGTGCCACAGCCGCGCGCATTCCCTCACCGGTGTCCGCCGGTGACGTGCGCAACAGTTCCGAGCGCCCGGACGGCTCCGTGTGTCGCGCTCAGACCTGGTCGAGGAACCGGTCGAAGACCCGCGCACCGAACTCGAGCGCGTCGACCGGCACCCGCTCGTCGACACCGTGGAAGAGGGCCGTGAAGTCCAGGTCGGCGGGCAGCCGCAGCGGCGCGAAGCCGTAGGAGCGCATGCCGAGCTTGCGAAAGTGCTTGGCGTCGGTGCCGCCGCTCATCGTGTACGGCGCGACCAGCGCGCCGGGGTCCTCGGCGAGCAGGCTGCGGGTCATCGCGTCGACCAGGTCACCGTCGTACGGCGTCTCCCAGGGCTGCTGGTGGGACTCGAAGTCGAACTCGATGCCGTCGCCGGCGAGCTCGCGCAGCGTCGCGAAGAACTCGTCCTCGTAGCCGGGCAGGAAGCGGCCGTCGACGGTGGCCTGGGCGTCGGTCGGGATGACGTTGGTCTTGTAGCCGGCCCGGAGCATCGTCGGGTTGGCGGTGTTGCGGATGACCGCGCCGAGCATGCGGGCGGCGTCGCCGAACTCCTCGACGAGCGACTCGGCGTTGTCGGGGGTGGCCTCGGTCCCGGCGAGGTCGGCGACCGTCGCGAGGAGGACCTCCATGGTCGGCGTGAGCCGCACCGGCCACTGGTGGGCGCCGATGCGGGCGACCGCGCCAGCAAGCCGGGTGACCGCGTTGTCGTCGTTGATCATCGAACCGTGGCCGGCGCGCCCGCGGGCGGTCAGCCGCATCCAGGCCATGCCCTTCTCGGCGGCCTCGATGAGGTAGACGCGGCGACCACGCACGGTCGCCGAGAAGCCACCGACCTCGCCCACTGCCTCGGTGCAGTCGGCGAACAGGTCGGCGTGCTCCTCGACCAATAGCTTCGCTCCGTGGCCGCCGCCGGCCTCCTCGTCGGCAGTGAAGCAGAGCACCACCTCGCGCTCCGGCGCGGCACCGGCCTCTGCGCGGGCGCGCACGACGCTGAGCAGCATGGCGTCGAAGTCCTTCATGTCGACCGCACCGCGGCCCCACACCTGGCCGTCCTCGACCTCGCCGGCGAACGGATCGACCTGCCAGTCCGACGCCTCGGCAGGTACGACGTCGAGGTGGCCGTGCAGCAGCAGCGGCGCCCGGCCGTCACCGCCGCCCCAGCGCGCGACGACGTTGGACCGCCCGGGCCGGCCCTCGATGATCTCGCTGGAGATGCCGACCTCGTCGAGGAGGGTCGCGACGTGCTCGGCGGCCTTGCGCTCGCCCGGCCCGTCGTCGGTGCCGTAGTTCGAGGTGTCGATGGCGATGAGCTGTCGGCAGAGCTCGACGACCTCCGCGGCGGGGTCGTAGGAGCGGTCCTCTGGGCTCGTTCCGGGCGCCTGTTGCATGCCGTCCATCCTGCCCCACGAGCGAGCACCAGCCCCGATTCGTCGGTGCTGAAGTGCTTTGCTACTGTTCTCCAGCACTCGTCCGGGTGGCGGAATTGGCAGACGCGCTAGCTTGAGGTGCTAGTGCCCGTATTAGGGCGTGGGGGTTCAAGTCCCCCCTCGGACACACAGGAAGAACCCCAGGTCAGCGACCTGGGGTTCTTTGCTTCCCGCTGCTGCCGAGCGCCTGCGACAGCCACTGCCCGGTCCTCCTGTCGTCGGGCTGGAACGACACGGGTGGTCCTGACGGTCGTCGGGGCCATACGCGCTAGTCCTTTCGAGGCAATCGATCGCGTTCCCGCCGCCAGCCCCGCTCCCGCTGAGCACGATCCGGTCGAGCTCGTGCCATCTCGACGATCCCGAAGGACCCCCACGATTCACACGCTTCGCGCCTCGACCCTGACCCGCCTGGCGGCGGTCCTCCTCGGCTGCACGCTGCCGTTTACCTTGTCCCCGCTCGCGTCGGCGGACACGCGCCACGTCTCGTCGACCACGGCAGCGCGGGCAGTGTCTGCGCACCGCCCGAACATCATCACGATCATGGCTGACGACATGCGCGCCGACGACCTGCGGTTCGCTCCGAACGTACGCCGCCTCGTCGGCGCGCGGGGCCTGGAGTTCCGCAATGCCTTGTCGCCGTTCCCACTGTGCTGCCCGGCCCGCGCCTCGTTCCTGACCGGCGTGTATGCCCACAACCATCGCGTGTACTGGCACCACCGGCCGTACGGCTACGGCGCCTTCGACGACTCCCGGACCATCGCCACCTCGCTGTCCGAGGCCGGGTACCGCACCGCCTTCATCGGCAAGTACCTCAACGGGTACGGCCCGATGCGCTCAAAGGTGACCGGTGAGCGGTCGTACCGCTACGTCCCGAACGGCTGGGACGACTGGTACGGAGCGTTCGAGAACCCGGGCGTGGGCAGCTTCCACGGCGGCACCTACGACTACTTCGACACCCCCTACAACGTCAACGGCACGCCGACGAACAACCGGCGCGGCGAGTACCAGACCGACACCCTGGGGATGTTCGCGCGCAAGGTCGCGACGGCCAACGCCAAGAGGTCCGACCCCTTCTTCATGTACCTGTCGTTCACCGCCCCGCACTTCGCCAGCACGAGCGAGCCGGACGACCCACGACGAGGGCGGGACTTCACCCGCCGGGACGGCACCCGCAGCACCTTCGCGACGCCGTCGCGCCCGGATTGGGTCAAGGGAAGGTTCGACCGGACGGTCACGCGCGCGCCCGGTCTCCCGAAGGGCGGTGGACCGGCGGAGGCGGACGTCTCTGACAAGCCCCAGAAGCTGCGGATGCTGCCCGAGCTCTCGCACAACGGCCGCCGCGCGCTCGCTGAGGTGACGCGCCAACGGGCCGAGGCGATCTACGTCATGGACCAACAGGTCGCAGGCCTGGTCCGCACGCTGAAGAAGCGAAGGGAGTGGGACGACACCGTGCTCATGTTCACCTCCGACAACGGCTACTTCCTCGGTGAGCACCGCCAGCGCACGGGCAAGACCAAGGCCCACGAGCCGTCCCTGCGGGTCCCGTTCCTCATCACCGGCCCCGGCATGCGCAGCGGCGAGGTTCGCAACGACCCCATCTCGACTGTCGACGTCACCGCCACCATCCTCGACCTCGCTGGGGCTGCTGCGCCGCACCCCGCCGACGGGGCGAGCCTCACCACGACGATGCTCACCGGCGACCAGGGCTGGGACGTCCCGGTCGTGACCGAGGCGACCCACACCACCAAGGGTGATCGCACCGACCTGGGCTTCAGCCGCGGCGACGCGCGCACGAGCATCGGCCTGCGCACCGCCCAGTACTCGTTCACGCGCTACGACAACAGCGAGGGAGAGCTGTACGACCTGTACGCCGACCCTGCGCAGATGACGAACCTGTACGGAGAACCGGCGTACGCCGAGGTGCGCGCCGCCTTCGACGCGATGTGGTCCCGCTACAAGGACTGCGCGGCAGCGACCTGCCGAGTCCCGATGGCCGAGCGGTTCGCCGCCGACGCGCCCACTCTGTCCAGGTTGACCGCGCGGTACTGGGGGAGCATCGACCGCGTCTACGGCTCCTGAGCCCACTGCGGGTACGGACGGGGCGCGGGGTGCCCCTTCCATGCGTCTCCGGTGCAACCTGCGAAGGCGCAACCGCGTCGGTAGTAGGACTGTCGAACCGCGCCCACACCATCCCGGGAGTCTCTCCATGCGTCCCCGCGCACTCGCACCGTGAGCGGCCTCAGGACCTTGGTCCCGGCGGCCGCGGCACCTCGCCCCTGCCGGCCCGCGCCCCGTGCGTGCAGGCTGGAGGCAGGAAGGCGGGTGGCCTCATGAGCACCACGATCGAGCGCAGCGCGCGCCTGTCCGCGCCCGTCCAGCGCACGCGCCGCGCGGCGTCCGCGCGTCACGTCCTCGGCGGCTTCTTCCTCGTCATGGGCGGCCTCAACGCCGGCATCGTCGCGGCAGACCCGCAGACGTACCTGACGTTCGCCGACGGCGCCTTCTGGCCCTTCGTCACCACCGCGTGGCGCGACCTGGTCATGCCCCAACCCCACGCCTGGTTCCTGGCACTCGCCGCCGGCGAGGTGGTGCTGGGGCTGCTGCTCCTGCGCGGCGGGCCGGCGGCCCGCATGGGGTGGTCGGGCGTCATCGCCTTCCACGTCCTGCTGATGGCCTTCGGCTTCGGCATCTGGGTGTGGTGCCTCCCTGCCCTGGCGTTCCTCGTCCCGGCGGCACGAGCCGACTGGCCGGCGCTGGCCGATCCGCCGACCGTCGCAGCCGCCCCGCTGGTGCGACCCCACGTCGCCCCCGTCGTCCCCCCAGGCGTGCGGCGTACGACCAGCCTGCTGGCGTCCACGCTGGTGCTGGCCGCGACGGTGCTGGCCGCGTCGCTCTACGGCCTCCTCGCCGAGACGCCGTACCGCTCGCTCCCCGAGGCCACCGTCCTCGGGGCCCGCGCGCAGGACGCCTGCAGCATCGTCGTCGCGGGCCTGCTCCTGTGGCTGCTACGCCGCCCAGTGCTGAGCACGGCGGCCGACCTCGCCCGCCTCGGCCTGCTCGGCTACCTGGCGTACAGCTACCTGATCTACGCCACTGGCGTGCCGATGAACCGCGCCTTCCTGGCGTACGTCGTCATCGTGGCGCTCTCCCTCGCGGGACTGGCAAGCGGACTGGTGCGCGTAGCCGCCCGACAGGTACCCGACAGCACCGCCTCGCCCCGTCTGGCGCGCGGCACCGGCTGGATGCTCGCGGTCACCGGCGTGCTCTTCACAGGACTCTGGCTCTCCACCCTGCTGCCGTTCGCACTGGGGGGCGCGCGACCCGATCCCGAGGGGGTCGGCGGCACGCCCTACCCGGTCTTCTGGCTCGACCTCGCGGTCGTCCTGCCCGCGATCGTGGCCGTCGGCGTGCTGCTGCTCCGAGGTCGCCCGGCCGGGCCGCCACTGGCCGTCGTCGCGCTCATCAAGATCGTCACCCTCTTCACCGCCCTGTGGGCCGGCCCGGCGCTGGCGCTGGCCACCTCGACCGAGGTCCACCTCGGCCCGGACGCCGTCCCCAGCCTGCTGCTGCTGGTCGCCAGCACGTGGCTCGTCGGACGGTGGCTCAGGTCCTTCCCCGCATCCACCCGTCAACAGAGGAGCCCGTCATGAGCACGCTCGTCGTCTTCGAATCCTTCTGGGGCAACACCGCCACCGTCGCCCGCGCCGTGGCGGAGGGCATCGCCGGCCCGGTCGAGGTCGTCGGCGTGGCCGACGCGCCCACCCCGCTCCCCCACGACGTCGACCTGCTGGTGGTCGGTGGACCCACGCACGCCTTCGGGATGACCCGCGCCACCACCCGTCGCGACGCGGTCAAGCAGGGCGGGGAGGCCGGTCACGAGGAGACCGGGATCCGCGAGTGGCTGGCTGCCCTGGCCCCGGTCTCGGGCCTGGACGTGGCGACGTTCGACACGAGGGCCGCCGCGGTGCGGCGGCTGCCGGGCTCCGCCGCCCGCGGGGCGGCCCGCAGCGTCTCCCACAGCCACCTCGGGCGCGTGGTCGACACCGAGTCGTTCTACGTCGACGACACGGACGGCCCGCTGCTGGACGGCGAGGTGGAGCGGGCGCGCGCCTGGGGACGGACGCTCCGGTCCTAGCCTTGTCCGGCGTCGCGCCGGGCCTCGCGCTCCCGCCGGCGCCGCAACGACGCAGGCAGCGTCAGCAGGAGGGCCAGCGCGATGCCGACGAACATGCCGATCGAGTTGGCCGCGACGTCGCGCGGGTCGGACACCCGACCCGGGATCGAGCGCTGCACGCCCTCGATCATCGAGGTGAGCACGATGCCGGCGGCGAGCGCGACCAGCCACAGCCGTGACCCGACGAGCAGCAGCAGGAAGACACCCAGCGGGACGAACAGCCCGATGTTGGCCAGGAACTCGATGCGGTCGACGTTCAGCCGGCTGGTCAGCGGGTCCAGCTCGGGATAGCGCTCCAGCCGGGCCAGGGCACGCAGCGCCAGGTCCTGGTAGTTGGGCTGGTCCTCGGCCGGGGTGAGCGTCACCAGGCCCACGAACCCGAGGTAGAGGAGGGTCAGCAGGCTGAGGAACGGATGTCGGTGCAGCACGGGACCATCTTCCGGGTGGGGCAAGGGATGGCCGCAAACGGCGCGGTGGCGGCCCGGCCGTCGGTCCCGTCCGCGAGGCTGTGCGCATGACCCGGGTCCAGCTCTCCCGCCTGCCGGGCGAGCGCGTGCTCGTCACCGACGGGGCCGGGCAGAGCGAGGTCGCGCTCGGCGCGCTGGCCGGGCTCGTGCGCGAGCGGGAGGCCGCCGAGGCACCGCGCTGGGTCTGGGACGACACCGCCCGGTGGTACCCGTCCCTCCTCGCCGCCGGCGTCCGGGTCCGGCGGTGCCACGACCTCCGGCTGTGCCACCTCCTGCTGCGACGCGCACCCGCCGTCGACGCGCACCACCTGCAGGGCGAGGACTCCGACCACTGGGACCACCTCGGGCCGGCGGTGGCTGCGGACCCCGGTCTCTTCAGCGTGGACGCCGCGACCTACCACCTGCGCGCCGACGTCGAGGACGCCCGGCAGCTCGCGGCGGTCGCGGCCTCGCCCGACGCCGTACGCCTGCGGCTGCTGCTGGCCGCCGAGTCCGCGGGCGCCCTGGCAGCGGCCGAGATGACCCACGCCGGCGTGCCGTGGCGCGTCGACGTGCACGAGCAGCTGCTCGAGGACCGGCTCGGCCCGCGACCCCCGCGGGGAGCCCGCCCCCAGCTGCTGGAGGAGGTCATCGACGACGTACGCCGCCTCCTCGGCGCGCCGGGGCTCAACCCCGACTCCCGTCCCGAGCTCCTCGCGGCCCTGCGGCGGGCGGAGGTCGAGGTGCCGGACACCCGGGCCTCGACGCTGCGGCGGCTCGACCACCCGGTCGTCGAGCCGCTGCTGCGCTACAAGCAGCTGGCACACCTCTTCCAGAACAACGGGTGGGCCTGGATCGACCAGTGGGTCAGCGGTGGACGGTTCCGGCCGTCCTACCAGCCGGCCGGCTCGGCGACGGGGCGCTGGTCCTCCAACGGGGGCGGCGCGCTGTCGTTCCCCGTGCAGGTGCGCTCCGCCGCCGTCGCCGACGAGGGCTGGGTGCTGGTCGTGGCCGACGTGGCCCAGCTCGAACCGCGGGTGCTCGCCGGCATGAGCGGCGACCGCGAGCTGGCGCGCGCAGCTCGCGGCGCCGACCTCTACCAGGGCATGGTCGACGCGGGGGCCGTCGCGTCCCGCCAGGACGCCAAGCTCGGCCTGCTCGGCGCGATGTACGGCGCCACGTCCGGGGAGAGCGGCCGGATGGTGGCCGGGCTGACCCGCCGCTACCCCCGGGCCTTCGGGCTCGTCGAGGAGGCCGCCCGCGCGGGCGAGCGCGGGCAGGTCGTGCGCACGGTGCTGGGACGCGGCTGCCCGGCGCTCGGCGGGTCGTGGGACGAGTCGCCCGACGCGCCCCCGGACGACCTCGAGCAGCAGGACCGGCACCGCCGGGCCTACGGCCGCTTCACCCGCAACTTCGTGGTGCAGGGCACCGGCGCCGAGTGGGCCCTGTGCTGGATCGCCGACCTCCGCAACCGGCTGTGGGACCTCGGCGCGACAGGACCGCTCGACGAGCGTCCGCACCTGGTGTTCTTCCTGCACGACGAGGTGGTGGTGCACTGCCGGGCCGAGCTCGCCGAGACGGTCACCCGCGAGGTCGCCGACGCGGCCACGACCGCCGGTGGGCTGCTCTTCCGCGACGTCGCCGTGGACTTCCCGCTCAACGTCTCGGTCGTGAGCTCCTACGCCGAGGCGGGCAAACCCGGCGCCGAGCCCGGCCCGTCGTCAGCGCCCGACCTGCCGTGACCGGCTGTGGGCCTTGTCTCACCCTGAGCGGGGAACCCGCGTGCCAGGTTGCTCGACACCGAGATTCTTGATGTCGTCGCCGGATGGCCACAGGAATCGAACCTCCCCGCGACCTGCCCACACCCGACGATCTCCACCCGGCGCTCGACGCCGCGCTCGCCTCCGACACGTCCCGTGAGACCGGCCTCGACAAGCTGGTCTTCGGCGTCACGGCCCTGGTCAGCCTGGCGTTCCTCGTCTGGGGCTTCGTGAGCACCGGCAGCCTGGCCGACGCCTCCGCCAGCGGCCTGGCGTGGACGATGGAGAAGGCGGGCTGGCTCTTCGTGCTGACCTCGAGCGCCTTCGTCGTGTTCGTCATCTGGCTCGCGCTGGGCAAGTTCGGCAACATCCCACTCGGCCGCGACGACGAGGAGCCGGAGTTCCGGACGATCTCGTGGGTCGCGATGATGTTCAGCGCCGGCATGGGCATCGGCCTGATGTTCTACGGCGTCTCGGAGCCGATCACCCACTTCGTCACCCCGCCGCCGGGCACCGGCGAGGCGGGCAACCCGGCGGCAGCGCAGGCCGCGATGGCCACCACGATGTTCCACTGGACGCTCCACCCGTGGGCGATCTACGCCGTCGTCGGGCTCGCCGTCGCCTACGGCGTCTACCGCAAGGGCCGCCTCCAGCTGATCAGCTCGGCGTTCGAGCCGATCCTGGGCCGCCACGCGCACGGTCTCGGCGGCAAGGCGATCGACATGTTCGCCATCTTCGCCACGCTCTTCGGCTCGGCCACGTCGCTCGGCCTCGGCGCGCTCCAGATCGAGTCCGGCCTGCAGATCGTCGCCGGCCTCGGTGACACCGGCAACGCGGTCCTGGTCGGCATCATCGCCGTCCTCACCGCCGCCTTCGTGCTGTCGGCGGTCTCCGGTGTCGCGAAGGGCATCCAGTGGCTGTCGAACATCAACATGGTCCTCGCCGTGGCTCTTGCCCTCTTCGTGTTCATCGTCGGCCCGACCGTGTTCATCCTCAACCTGGTGCCGACCTCGATCGGCAGCTACGTCGCCGACCTCCCGATGATGGCCGCCCGCACGGCCGCCGAGGGCGCGGAGACCAGCGACTGGCTCTCCAGCTGGACGGTCTTCTACTGGGCCTGGTGGCTGTCGTGGACGCCGTTCGTGGGCATGTTCATCGCCCGCATCTCCCGCGGCCGCACCATCCGCCAGTTCGTGACCGGTGTGCTCCTCGTGCCGAGCCTGGTCAGCGTCGTGTGGTTCTGCATCTTCGGCGGTGCGGCGATCGACCTGCACAAGGCCGGCACCGACATCGCCGGCGCCGGTGGACTGGAGCAGCAGCTCTTCACCACCCTCGAGGCCTACCCCCTCGCCACGGTCTCCAGCATCGCCGTGATGGTCCTGGTCGGCATCTTCTTCGTCTCCGGCGCCGACGCGGCCTCGATCGTGATGGGCTCGCTCTCCGAGCGCGGCACCATCCACCCGAGCCGCCCCACGGTGATCTTCTGGGGTGTCGCCACCGGCGCCGTCGCCGCGGTGATGCTCCTCGTCGGCGGCGCGGACGCGCTCAGCGGCCTGCAGACCATCACCGTCATCGCCGCCCTGCCGTTCGTCCTGATCATGATCGGCCTCGCCGCCGCCCTGGTGAAGGACCTCGCCCAGGACCCGATGGTGGTGCGGCGCAAGTACGCCCTCGAGGCCGTCGACGCCGCCGTCATCACCGGCGTGACCGAGCACGGCGACGACTTCGTGCTGTCGGTGAAGCGGGACCCGGACGCCTGACGGCCCCCGCTGCACCTAGGGTCGGTGCCATGACCGCCACGCTCCGCATCGGCTTCGTCACCGGCGCCACCCCCGACAAGTGGGCGCGCCACTGGCGCGACCGCCGCCGCGAGCCGCTCGAGCTGGTGCCGGTCACGGAGGCCGAGCAGCTCGACGGCGTGCGGGACGGCAGTCTCGACATGGCGATCGTGCGGCTGCCCGTCGACCGCGAGGGCCTGCACTGCGTCCGGCTCTACGACGAGGTGCAGGTCGCCGTCGGATCCCGGGAGCACGTGCTGGCCGCGGCCGACGAGGAGGTCACGACGGCGGACCTGGTCGACGAGCAGCTCGTGCGCCCGCACTCCAGCGGCTGGACCCCCGCGGCCGAGCAGCTCGACTGGCCTCCGATGTCCGAGCAGGAGGCGATCGAGACGGTCGCCGCCGGCACGGGCGTGGTGATCCTCCCGATGTCGATCGCCCGGCTCCACCAGCGCAAGGACGTGGTCAGCCGCGTGGTCTCCGACCTGGAGCCCACGACGATCGCCGTCGTCTGGAGGATCGAGCGCGACGACGAGGTCACCCAGGCGTTCGTCGGCGTCACCAAGGGGCGTACGGCGAACACCTCACGGTGACACGGGCGGTGGTCGGGCGTCGTCAGGATCGACTGCCGTCGTGGCGCCTCCACGGCGACGCCAGAGCCTGCCCGAGCAGCAGGAGTGGCAGCGACGCGGCGACGACCACGGGCGTCGCGATGATGATGCCGACCAGGAACAACCCGCTCTCGTCCTCCCCCGACCACCACACGAAGAGGGTGACGATCGTGGACCCGATCGCGGCCAGCGCGGGCCACAGCAGCCGCGCGCCCCTCGGGGCGAGGACCCCCGCGAGCACGCAGCCGAGCGCGACCGTGACGAACCAGGCGACGTGCATGGCGTCGCTGGCCTTTCCGTCGCTCCACGAGACCCACACCAGCCACGCAGCCGGCGGAGCCAGCAGGGCCACGGCCACGGAGGCGGCCACCGACGTCGAACGTGTCGTCACCATGGGGCGAGTATCGACGCCACCCCGCCACGGCACCTGAGCCCGGGTGCTCAACCCCGCGGGGCGAGCACCTCGGTCCGCAGCCACTCACCGAGCACGCGCGCCGACGCCGCGACCATGGACGGCCAGTCGAGTGCCGACTCGTCGGCGGCGTCCGAGACGTGCTTGACCAGCCGCACGGGCACGCCGAGCTCGCGGCAGGCGTAGGCCACGGCGTAGCCCTCCATGTCGACGAGGTGGGCGCGCTCGGCCAGGGCGTCGCGCACCGCCGGATCGCTGACGAACACGTCGCCGGTCGCCAGGACCACGTCCGACTCCCCCACGTCGAGCCGCTCCTGCGGGTCGTAGCCGAGCGCGCGGACCACATCGGCGCTCAGGTCGTGGTTGAGCACCGTCCCCGGCTCGAAGAGCCCGGCCAGCCCGGGGCGGAGGGCGCCAGCGGTGCCGATGTTCACGACCGTCAGCCCGGCGAGATCGTCGTACGCCGCGAGGGCGCGCGCGGTCGCGGTCGCGGCGGCGACCTTGCCCAGGCCGGTGACGACCAGCGGCAGGTCGGGCGGCACGTGGGCGGCCTCGGCCGCGGTGGCGGAGACCACCAGCACCCGCGGCGTCACTCCACGTCCCGGTGCTTGCCCATCCGCGAGTGCGGCGTGGCCAGCACGGTCTCGATGCGGTTCTGGTCGTAGACCTCGCCGAGCCAGTCGAACAGGCCGCGCAGCACGCCGGGGTCGGCGACGTAGTCGTCGTAGTGCACGCGATAAGCCGCGTCGCCGAGGCCGTCAGCGGTGCTGAGGATCTTCTCCTCGATCGCCTGCACCTGCGCGAGCGGGTCGTCCTTGTGCGTCCAGTAGTTGCTGGCCGCGACGTCGGTGAGGTTGCGGGTGTTGACGACGAACCGCGCGCCGGGGAAGACCTGGCGCAGGAAGTCGACGTAGTCGGGCAGGTCCGCGTCGTACCAGCGGATCTCCTTGTAGCCGCTGACCCGCGTGTCGTGCTCCGGGCGCAGCAGCGTCGCCTCGGCCAGCGCGCGGATGTGCTGCAGCGAGGCGACCTCCGGGAACCCCTCGATGCCGAACCACGGGTGCGTCGGCTGGCTCGCCCGCTCCGCGTCGACCCGTGCCCTCTCGGCGAGGCCACTGCGGTGGAAGTCGTAGAGGTGACGCATCGCGTGGCGGTTCTCCCCGCGCAGCAGCCAGCCCGGGATCGAGTTGAGGATGCCCATCAGCAAGGTCGATCCGGACCTGCCGTAGGTCATCACGAAGACATGGTCGAGCTCTCTCATCGCGTCACCAGGACTTCTCGAGGGGCCGGCCCTCGTGGAAGCCGGCCGCGGACTGGACCCCGACGAGCGCTCGCTCGTGGAACTCGGCGAGGTCGCTCGCGCCGGCGTAGGTGCATGCCGAGCGCACGCCGGAGCAGATCTGGTCGATGAGGTCCTCGACGCCGGGTCGGTCGGGGTCGAGGTACATCCGCGAGGAGGAGATGCCCTCCTCGTAGAGCCCCTTGCGGGCCCGGTCGTACGACGACTCGCCGGCCGTGCGGTTGGCCACCGCGCGCGCCGAGGCCATCCCGAAGGACACCTTGAACGGGCGACCGTCGGCGTCGTGCATCAGGTCGCCCGGCGACTCGTGGGTGCCGGCGAACCAGGAGCCGATCATCACCGACGAGGCACCCGCGGCCAGCGCGAGGGCGACGTCGCGCGGGTGGCGTACTCCTCCGTCCGCCCAGACGTGCTTGCCGAGCTCGCGTGCGGCCGACGCGCACTCGAGGACGGCGGAGAACTGGGGGCGGCCGACGCCGGTCATCATCCGGGTCGTGCACATGGCGCCCGGTCCGACGCCGACCTTGACGATGTCGGCACCGGCCTCGATCAGCGCCCGGGTGCCGTCTGCCGAGACGACGTTGCCGGCCGCGACGGGGACGGTGGGCGACAGCGCCCGGACCGCTTGCAGGGCCTGGACCATGCGGTCCTGGTGCCCGTGGGCGGTGTCCACGACGAGGCAGTCGACGCCGGCCTCCAGCAGGTCCTCGGCTCGGTCGGCCACCTCGCGGTTCACCCCGACGGCCGCCGCGATCCGCAGGCGACCGCCGTCGTCGAGCGCCGGGGTGTAGAGCGTGGCGCGCAGCGCGCCGAGCCGCGTCAGCACACCCACCAGCTCGCCGGTCTCGGACACCGCGACGGCCAGCGGCGCCTTCGCCCGCTCGATGGCGTCGTAGACCTCGCGGGGGTCGGTCGAGGCGGCGACCGTGACGACCGAGCGGTTCATCACCGCCTGCACCTGCGCGAAGCGGTCCACCTCCGCGCAGTCGGCCTCGGACACCACGCCCACCGGGCGGCCGTCCTGGACCACGACGGCTGCCCGGTGCGCGCGCTTGGGGATCAGCGACAGGGCTTCGGCGACCGTCTGGTCGGGGCGCAGCTCGATGGGGGTGTCGAAGACCCGGTGCCGCTCCTTCACCCAGGCCACCACGTCGGCGACCACCTGGATCGGGATGTCCTGCGGGATGACGGTGATGCCGCCGCGCCGGGCGACCGTCTCCGCCATCCGCCGGCCGGCGATCGCCGTCATGTTGGAGACGACGAGCGGCAGCGTCGCGCCGGTGCCGTCGGAGGTGGCCAGGTCGACGTCGTAACGGCTGGCCACGGAGGAGTGGCGCGGGACCATGAAGACGTCGTCGTAGGTCAGGTCGTGGCCCGGGTCGTCGTGGAGGAGCTGCACTGGCCGGAGTCTACGCAGTCGCGGCTGTCTCAGCCGTGGGCGGCAGCGGCCTCCTGCAGCGCTCGCCACGTGCGGTCGACGTCGGCCTGCGTCGTGCGCCAGCTGCCGACCGCGAGGCGGATCGCCGCGCGGCCCTCGACGGTCGTGTGGCTCAGGTAGGCCTCCCCTGACGCGTTGACCGCCTCCATGGCGGCCAGCGTCTGCTCGTCGCCGGCCCGCAACCGGAACACGACCAGCGACAGGGCGGGGGCGGTGACGAGCTCGAACCGGTCGTCCTCGCGGACCAGGCCGGCCACGTGCTCGGCCAGCGCGACGCCGCTACGGATGTGTGCGCGCAGCCCGGAGAGGCCGTAGGTGCGCAGCACGGCCCACAGCTTGACGGCACGGAACCGGCGGCCGAGCTGGGGGTGCCAGTCGCGGTAGTCGACGACCTCGCCGGACTCGGTGGCGGCATTGCGCAGGTACTCCGGGAGGATCGACAGGGCGCCGGTCAGGGCCGCCCGGTCGCGCACCCAGAAGGTGCTGCAGTCGAAGGTGGTGAGGAGCCACTTGTGCGGGTTCGTAACGAACGAGTCGGCCGCCTCGACGCCGGCCAGGTGGTCCCGGTGCTCCGGGCACACCGCGGCGACGCCTGCCCACGCGGCGTCGACGTGCAGCCACACGCCCCACTCGCGGACGACCTCGGCGACAGCGGCGATGTCGTCCATCGCGCCGGTCGACGTGCTGCCCGAGGCGACGTGCACCATGAGCGGACGCAGGCCCGCCTCGACGTCCTCGAGGACCGCGTCACGGAGGGCGTCCACGTCGATGGCCTGGGTGACCGGGTCGACCCCGACGGTGCGTACGGCGTCCTCGCCGAGGCCCGCCATCATCGCCGCCTTCACCAGCGACGAGTGGGCCTGCGTGGAGCCGTAGACGCGCCACTGCTGACCGCCGACGCCGTGGACCCGCGCGTCTCCCCCGCTGGCGCGGTGCAGCGCGGAGAGCAGCGCGGTGAAGGTGGCCGTCGACGCGGTGTCCTGGATGACGCCGCCGCCGGGTCCGTCGCTGCGGAAGGCCTCGGGCAGGCCGAGCGCCTCGGCGAACCAGTCGAGCACGACCTGCTCGACCTCGGTCACCGCCGGGCTGGTCGCCCAGATCATCCCCTGCGCGCCGATGCCGCTGGAGAGGAGGTCACCGAGGATCGCCGCGGGCGAGGAGTTGGCCGGGAAGTAGGCGAAGAAGCGCGGATGCTGCCAGTGCGTCAGCCCGGGCACGACGACCCGGTCGAGGTCGGCCAGCAGGGCGTCGAACGGCTCGCCGACCTCCGGCGCCGACGCGGGAAGCTGTCGTCGTACGTCACCGGGGGCGACCTGCGCGCGCACGGGCAGGTCGTCGAGCGAGGCCCAGTAGTCGGCGATCCAGTCGATGGCGGCGTGGCCCTGTCGGCGGAACTCCTCGGGCGTCATGTGGGCCGGCTGGTCGTGGTGCTCGTCGGGCATGGCCCGAACGTACCGGTGCGACTCAGGTGCTCGTACTCAGCACCGGTCGGGTAGTTCGGCAGGTCCGCTGCGGCCGCTCGGCGAGCAGGCTGCTGCCATGACCTCCAAGAACGACTCCACCGCCAAGAACACCGCCGCCTTCGCCGCCCAGGCCGCCATCTCGTTCGGCGCCGCCCTGTTCGCCATGCTGGTCGCCATCTACTTCATGGACGCCGACCCGTGGATCAAGGGCTTCCTCGCCCTCGGCACGCTCTACCTGACCACCTCGACGTTCACCCTCGCGAAGGTCGTGCGTGACATGCAGGAGGACCAGCGGGTCTTCCACCGCATCGACCAGGCTCGCGTCGACAAGATCCTCGCCGAGCACGACCCCTTCAAGTCCGTCTCCTGACCCACACCCACGTAGTCCCACACGATCTGGACGTCCAGAACGTGTGGGACTACGTCTGTGTCAGCGCAGCTCGGAGCTGGTGAGCCCGAGCAGGCGGCGCGCGACGATCAGCTGCTGGATCTGCTGGGTGCCCTCGAAGATGTCGAGGATCTTGGAGTCGCGGGCCCACTTCTCGAGCAGCTCGGCCTCGCTGTAGCCGAGGGTGCCGCACAGCTGCACGCAGGACAGCGTCACGTCGGAGCCGACGCGCCCCGCCTTCGCCTTCGCCATCGAGGCCTCGAGCGAGTTCGGCTTGCGGTTGTCGGCCATCCAGGCCGCCTGCATCATCAGCAGCTTCGCGCCCTCCCAGTCGGCCTCGAGCTGGAGGAACTTCGCCGCGGCGGCCGACTGGCTCAGCGCGGGACGGTCGTAGTCGATGACGACCCCGGCCTGCTCGAGCAGGTCGCGGGTGAGGTCGAGCGAGGCACGGGCGCACCCGACGGCCATTCCCGCCACCATCGGCCGGGTGTTGTCGAAGGTCGCCATCGCACCGGCGAACCCGGACTTCACGTCGATCTCGGGCGAGCCGAGCAGGTCCTCGGCCGGCACCCGGCAGTCGGTGAACGTGATCGCCGCGGTGTCGGACGCCCGGATGCCGAGCTTGTGCTCGAGCCGCTCGACCTTGAGGCCGGGGTTGTCCTTGCGGACCAGGAACGACTTGATCGCGGCGCGGCCGAGCTCCTTGTCGAGCGTGGCCCACACGACCACGCTGTCGGCGCGGTCGCCGGAGGTGACGTAGATCTTCTCGCCGTTGATGACGTACTCGTCGCCGTCCTTGACGGCCGTCGTGGTGATGTTGGCGGAGTCCGAGCCGGTGCCGGGCTCGGTGATCGCCATCGCCGCCCACGTGCCCTTGTAGCGCTCGAGCTGCTCCTCGTTGGCCACCGACGCGATGGCCGAGTTGCCCAGGCCCTGGCGCGGCATCGAGAGCAGCAGGGCGGTGTCGCCCCAGCACATCTCGGCGATCGAGAGCACGGAGGCGAGGTTGGCGCCGTTGCGGACCCCGTCGTCGTCCTTCGGCCTCGCCTCACGACGTACGCCGCCCGCACCGGCGCCGCTGGTCGCGCCGGTCCCGCTCACGCCGTCGATCAGCGCGGCGAGCATGTCGAGCTCCTTGGGGTACTCGTGCTCGGCGCGGTCGTACTTGCGCGAGATCGGGCGGAGCATGTTCATCGCCAGCTGGTGGGCCTGGTCGACGAGCCCGGCCTGCTTCTTCGGGGTCTCGAGGTTGATCATCAGACGAGCACCGCACCTTCCATCAGGCCGACGGCCCGCAGGTCGCGGTACCACCGTTCGACCGGGTGTTCCTTGACGAAGCCGTGCCCGCCGAGCAGCTGCACGCCGTCGAGGCCGATCTTCATGCCCTTCTCGGCGCAGAGCTGGCGGGCCAGCCCGACCTCGCGGGCGAAGTCCTGGCCGCGGGCGGCGCGGGAGGCCGCCTTCCAGGTGAGCAGGCGCATGGCCTGCAGCTCGATGGCGATGTCGGCGACCATGAACGCGACCGACTGGCGGTGGCTGATCGGCTCGCCGAACGCCTCACGCTCGTTGACGTAGTCCTTGACGTAGTCGAGGACCGCCTGCCCGGTGCCGACCGCCAGCGCGCACCAGGCGAGGCGGGACAGCCGCACGCACTCGGTGTAGGCCGTGCCGTCGGTGTCACCGAGCAGCGCATCGCCTTCGACGCGTACGCCGGTGAGGTGGAGGCGCGACAGTGCCGCGGCCCGCACGCCCATGGACGGGTCGGCCTCGACCTCGAGACCCTCCGCGCCGGACTCGACGAGGAACAGCGCCGGGGTGCCGTCGAGCATCGCGGCGACGACGAAGAGCTCGGCCTCCGCGCCGCGCACGACCGCCGACTTCACGCCGTCGAGCACGTAGCCGTCGCCGTCGCGCAGCGCCGTGGTCGCGAGGGCGAACGGGTCGAAGAGCACCGTCGGCTCGGCGATGGTCAGGGCGGCCACGGGCACGTCCTGCCCGTCGGCGGACCCGGTGAAGGCGGGCAGGTAGGTCTGCTGCTGGGCCTCGGTGCCCCACAGGCCGATCGCCGTGGCGACGGCACCGGGGGCGAGGGTGGCGACGGCCAGCCCCATGTCGCCCCGCGCCAGCGCCTCGCCGACGAGCGTGCCGGCCATGGCCGAGCGCTCCTCCATGATGCCGCCGAGGGACTCCGGCACGCCGAGGACGGGCAGCCCGACCTCCTGCGCGGCCCGCAGCACCGCGACGGGAGCGGCACAGGCCTCGTCGGCCTCGGCCGCGGCCGGTCGGAGCACCTCCCCGGCCAGCTCGGTGACGACGTCGACGAGCATCTGCTCGTCCTCGGTCGGGGTCAGGTCGAACAGGCCCCGCGACGCGGCGGCAGCGGGGCGCTCGCCGGCGGTGCGGCGACCGGCCCGGGCGAACGTGCGCCCGGCGGCGGTCGCCACCCGGAAGCCGTTGCGCGTCGTGGCGTAGACCGCCTGCTCGGTCTGGCGACGCAGGCCGACGCGGTCGATGAGGTCGCTCTGCGCCAGCCGGTTCACGGCGGCGACGGCGAGCCCGATGGGGTCGCGGGTCTCCCGGGAGGACAACCCGTGGCGACCGCCCGGCCGGAGGCTGTTCATGATGGACATGACGAAACTGTAACTCCGAGTTACACCGAGCGCCAGAGGCCGCCCCGTGGTGCCGGTCACGACCCACCTCCTCGCTAGGATCCACCGCATGCCCGACGACGAGCAGACCGTCCACCCCGAAGTCCGGGCGCCGCACGGCCCACTCCCCGAGGGTGGCACGGTGCGCCCCATCACGCGGTGGGGCACGCCCGTGATGCACCGTGCGCAATCGACCGTGACGTCGTACGACGACGAGCTCGCGACCCTCGCCGCCGACATGGTCGCCACGATGTACGCCGCCGACGGCGTCGGCCTGGCCGCCTGCCAGGTCGGGGAGGACGTGGCGATGTTCGTCTTCGACTGCCCCGACGAGAGCGGCGTACGCACGGTCGGGCTGGTGTGCAACCCGGTGCTCACGCTGCCGGAGGGCAAGGACCGGCACCTCGAGGACGACGACGAGGGGTGCCTCTCCTTCCCCGGCTCCTTCGAGCCGTGCGCGCGCCCGGACTGGGCACGGGTCGACGGCACCGGGCTCGACGGCCAGCCGGTGAGCTTCGAGGGCGACGGGCTGCTGGCCCGCTGCCTCCAGCACGAGACCGACCACACGCTGGGCACCGTGTTCGGCGACCGGCTCTCGGCCAAGTCCCGCAAGCGGCTGACCAAGCAGCACGATGCCGCCGCCGAGGACTACCCGGCGGCCTGGCCCGCCGGGACGTGAGCGGCCACGGCATGCACGAGCTGAGGATCACCCGGGAGAACGCCCGCTTCCAGCAGTGGGAGGCGCTGCTCACCAACCGGTCCAAGCGCCACCGCAACCGTGAGTTCCTGGCGCAGGGCGTGCGCCCGATCACCCGCGCCGTCGAGGAGGGCTGGACCGTCCGGGCGCTGCTGCGCGCCGACGGGACGAGCTCGTCGTGGGCCGACGAGCTGTGGGCGAGGACCGACGCCGAGCGCGTCGTGCTCGCGCCCGCCCTCCACGCCCGGCTCAGTGGCCGGGAGGAGGGCGCGGAGCTGGTCGCCGTCGTCGAGATGCCCGAGGACGGTGTCACCCGGCTCGGCGACTCCGACCGGCCGCACGGACCCGTCGTCGTCTTCGACCGCCCGTCGAGCCCCGGCAACATCGGCACCCTGGCGCGCTCGGCGGACGCCTTCGGCGCCACGGCCCTGGTCGTGACCGGCCACGCTGCCGACCCCTACGACCCGCAGGCCGTGCGCGCCAGCACCGGCTCGCTCTTCGCCCTGACGGTGCTCCGGGTGCCGGCGCACGGCCCGGTCGTGGACTACGCCCACGCCAACGGCTACCGCATCATCGGCACCGACGAGCACGGCTCGGCGCTGGCCGACGTGCCTCTCGACGGCCGGCTCGTCATCGTGGTGGGCAACGAGACGCACGGCATCTCCTCGGGCTGGCGCGCGGTGTGCGACGACATCGTCAGCATCCCGATGGTCGGCACCGCCTCGTCGCTCAACGCGGCCGTCGCGGGGTCGATCGTGCTCCACGAGGCCCTGCGCCGCCGCGGCTGACGGAGGACCACGTGGACGCGGTGCTCGACTGGGTCGTCATGGTCATGCGGACCGTCGGCTCCCCCGGCGTCGGCCTGGCCACCGCGCTCGAGACGGTGTTCCCGCCCGTGCCGAGCGAGCTGGTGCTGCCGCTCGCCGGCTACACCGCGAGCCAGGGCCACTACGGCGTCGTCGCCGCGGTGGCCTGGGCCACAGCAGGCTCCCTGGCCGGCGCCCTGCTCCTCTACTGGCTGGGCGCCGCGTGGGGCCTCGAGCGCATCTGCGCGCTCGCCGACCGGATCCCGTTGATGCATGCCGACGACGTCCGCAGGGCGGTGTCCTGGTTCGGCGACCACGGTCGCACCGCGGTGCTCCTGGGCCGGCTGGTGCCCGGTGTGCGCAGCCTGGTCTCGATCCCCGCCGGCGTGGACCGGATGCCGCTGGCCACCTTCTGCCTCTTCACGACCGCGGGCAGCCTGGTCTGGAACGCGGCGCTCATCCTCGCTGGCTACGAGCTCGGTGCCCAGTGGCACCGCGTCGAGGCGTACGTCGGCAGCGTCGGCAACGTCGTCTACGCCCTCCTCGCGGTCGCCGTGGTCGTCGTGGTCGCCCGGCGGCTGCGGCACCGGGTCAGCGGCGGGCCGCGGCGTAGCAGGCAACCGCGGTCGCAGCCGCCACGTTGAGCGAGTCGATGCCGGCGCGCATCGGGATGATCGCCCGCCGGTCGGCCGTGGCCTCCCAGCGCGACGACAGCCCGTGTCCCTCCGAGCCCAGCACGAGCGCGAGCCGGTCGACGCCATCGACGGCCTCCTCGATCGGGACCGAGTCCGCGGACAGGGTGAGCGCGACCGTCGTGAACCCGCGCCGCGACAGGTCCGGCAGGGCGTCGTACCAGTCGGGGAGGCGGGTCCAGGGCGTGCTGAAGACGGCGCCCATGCCGACCTTGATCGAGCGGCGGTAGAGCGGGTCGGCGCAGCGGGGCGCGAGCAGCACCGCGTCGAAGCCGAGCGCGGCGCCGGAGCGGAAGATCGCGCCGACGTTGGTGTGGTCGACGAGGTCCTCCAGCACGAGCACCGAGCGCGCGCCCTCGAGCACGTCCTCCACCGACGGGAGCGGACGCCGGCGCAGGGAGGCGAGCGCACCCCGGTGGACGTGGAAGCCGGTGACCTGCTCGATCAGCTGCTCGGACAGGACGTAGCAGGGGCCACCGCTCGCCGCGAGCACGTCGTCGAGGCCCTCGAGCCACCGTGGGGCCATCAGGAACGACCGCGCCTCGTAGCCGCCCTCGACGGCGCGTCGGACGACCTTCTCCCCCTCGGCGAGGAACAGCCCGTGCTCGGCCTCGAGGCTCTTGCGCAGCTCGACGTCGCGCAGGTCGCGGTAGTCGGCCAGGCGGGGGTCGTCCGGGTCGGACAGCTCGACGAGCCGGGTCTCGCGGGAGGGGTCAGCCACGCCCGTAGTGTGCCGGACGGGCCACCGCCACCACCTCGCCGATGACGATGATCGCCGGCGGCACCACCTCGTGGGCGGCAAGGTCGTCGGCCAGCGAGCCGAGCGTGGTCAGCACCGTGCGCTCGGTCGGCATGGTGCCGTCGACGATGACACCGACGGGGGTCCCGGCGGAGCGACCGCCGTCGATGAGCGTCGCCGCGATGGCGGGCGCGTTGTCCACGGCCATGAGCAGCACCACGGTGCCGCGCATCCGCGCCACCGCGCCCCACTCGACCAGCGAGTCGGGGTGGCCGGGCGGGATGTGGCCGGAGATCACGGTGAACTCGTGCGCCACGCCGCGGTGGGTCACCGGGATGCCCACGCGTGCCGGGACCGCGATGGCGGAGGTCAGACCGGGGACGACCGTCACGGGCACGTCGGCGGCGGCGCAGGCCAGCAGCTCCTCGTAGCCGCGGCCGAAGACGAAGTTGTCGCCTCCCTTGAACCGCACCACCCGCTTGCCGGCGCGGGCGCGGTCGACGATCACCTCGTTGATGTAGTCCTGCGTGGCCGAGCGGCCGCGCGGGAGCTTGGCGACGTCGATGAGCTCGACATGGGGGCCGAGCTCGTCGAGCAGCTCCCGCGGGGCCAGCCGGTCGGCGACGACCACGTCGGCCGAGGCCAGCGCGTGGCGGGCCGCGACGGTGACGAGCTCGGGCTCCCCCGGGCCGCCGCCGACGAGCACCACGCCCGGCGTGCGGTCGAGGGCGTCGGAGGCGGTGAGGTGGCCGTCGCGCAGTGCGGTGACGATGTCGTCGCGCAGCGCCGCCGACTTCCGTGGCTCGCGGTTGCCCAGCACGCCCACCGTGACGCTGCCGTGGTGGCCGACGGCCGGCGTCCACGCCGTGCCACCCAGCGCGTCGTCGGCGCGGACGCAGAAGGTGTGGCGGGCCTCGGCGGCCGCGACGACGCGCGCGTTGACGTCCGCGTCGTCGGTGGCGGCGACGACATACCAGGCGCCGTCGAGGTCGGACTCGGTGAAGTCGCGCAGAACGAGGGCCAGCTCGCCCGACAGTCCTTCGATGGCCGGGGTCACCTCGGGGCTGACCACGGTCACCGCGGCGCCCGCCGCCAGGAACGCGGGCACCCGACGCTGGGCGACGTGGCCGCCACCGACGACCACCACCTTGCGACCGGTGAGCACCAGCCCGGCCAGGTAGGGGTGGGCCGCCGGCGAGCTGTGGTCGGTCATTGGCTCATTGTCCCAACCCCCGCCGTGGACAGGCTCGCTAGGTTCGAGGAATGAGCACTGGCATCGAACGACCCGTCAGCCCGAATCCCTACGACCTCCTCCCGGCGACCGCGTCCTTCACCGTCACGAGCGAGGACGTCACCGACGGTGCGCCGCTCAAGGACGACCAGGTGGCCGACAAGGGCAACACCTCCCCCCAGCTGAGCTGGTCGGGTGCGCCCGAGGGCACACAGTCCTACGTGGTCACCTGCTTCGACCCCGACGCACCGACGCCGAGCGGCTTCTGGCACTGGTGCCTGGTCGACATCCCGGCCGACGTCACCGCGCTGGACACCGGTGCCGCGGCGGGCGACCTCCCGGGCAACGCCTTCCACGTGCGCAACGACGGCGGCGAGGCCGGCTTCATGGGCGCCGCTCCGCCGGAGAACGACCAGCCGCACCGCTACTTCTTCGTCGTGCACGCGGTGAAGGACGCCTCGCTCGGTGTCGACGACTCCGCCTCCCCCGCGGTCGTCTCCTTCAACCTCGCGTTCAAGACGCTGGGTCGCGCGATCATCCACGGCACCTACCAGCACTGACCCACCTGACCGGCCCGCTCGGGCCGGTCAGCCCAGGAAGGCCCTTCCGGTCGGACCCTCGCGGTCCAGACCAGAGGGGCCTTCTTTCGTCATTCCGCTCATGCGGGTGCGCCCCAGCCGCTTTCATTCCCCCAGGTCGGTCGTCGGGCACTTCCACGACGAATGTTGACGAAGTCCTCGATCTGCCGCGTTCCGCTCCCGCAATGGTTCGACTTCCAGCACACTGTCGTCGTACTCTCAAGCCCGAATCTCCCAAGATTCTCTCAAGATTCGCCACGCCCCCGACGCGGATCTTTCCTGGAGGAACCCGTGCAGTCCCGACTCGTCTCCCTGCTGGCGACGCTGGTCGTCGCCCTCTCCGTGCTGGTCGCCGCCCCTGCCACCGCCCGCAGCGCGACCTGGCCCGTCCCCACCGGCGCGCTCGCCCTGGCGAACAGCACCAAGGACGTGAGCAGCCTGTCCATGGACGAGCTCGAGGACCGGCTGATGGCCGAGATCAACCAGGCCCGCGCCGCCAACGGCCTGGCCAAGGTGTGGGTCTTCGACGCGTGCACCGACCGGCTCGCCGAGCAGTGGGGCGAGCGCATCGCCCGCACCGGCGTGTTCGAGCACCGCGACCAGAACGAGGTCATCGCCCGCTGCGACAACGCGTGGGCCGGCGAGACACTCGTCCGCGGCTCGGGCCTGACGCCCCGCGAGATGGTCGACCTGTGGCTCGACTCCCCCGGCCACCGCGCCATCCTGCTCAGCCCGCGCGCCAAGCGCGCCGGCATCGCGATCACCCGCGACGACCAGGGCCGGATGATCGGCGTGGTCAACCTGGTCCGCCACAGCTGATCCCCTCACGGCTGCCTGCCCCGCTCCCTCCCTTCGTGGTGCGGGACACCCGGGCGGTGTGAGACCATCCCCGGTCCCCTTGGAGGGTGACCGGGGATCGTTGCGTCGGAAGGGGGAAGCGGATGCTGCACGTCGCCATCGCGACCCGTGCGTTCCGCCGCTACTCCACCTACCGGGCCGCGACCCTCGCGGGGGTCTTCACGAACTCCGTCTTCGGCGTCATCTACTCCTACGCCTACCTCGCGCTCTGGAAGGCGAACCCCACCGCGGGCGGGTACGACGCGCAGGACGCGGTGACCTACGTCTGGCTCGGCCAGGCCCTGCTGATGACGATCGCGCTGTGGGGAGGCGGCAGCACCGACGACCTCGCCGAGCGGATCCGCACGGGCGACGTGGCGATCGACCTCTACCGGCCCGTCGGGCTCGTCGGCTGGTACCTCGCGGCCGACCTGGGCCGGGCGGCGTACCACCTCCTCACTCGGGGGTTCGGACCGACGGTCATCGGGCTCGTCGTGTTCGGCATCGCACTGCCCTCCTCCCCCGTCGCCGCCCTGGCCTTCGCGGTGTCGCTGGTGCTGGCCGTCGTGGTGAGCTTCGCCATCCGCTTCCTCGTCGCGAGCACGGCGTTCTGGCTCCTCGACCAGTCCGGCGTGAAGGTGATGAGCGGGGCGTTCGCGATCTTCTTCAGCGGGATGATGCTCCCCCTCGTGCTGTTCCCCGGCTGGCTCGGCACCCTCGCGCGGGCCCTGCCGTGGGCGTCGTACGTCCAGGTGCCTGCCGACATCTGGCTCGGCAAGCACACTGGCGCCGACCTCGCCGCGGCCATCGGCTTCCAGCTCGTGTGGGCCGTGGTCCTGCTGGCGGCCTGCCACGGCGTGCTGCGGCTCGCGACCCGGAAGGTGGTGGTGCAGGGTGGGTGAGGCTGCGGCTCGACACCTGCGCACCTACGGGCAGATCGCCTGGCTGTGGATCCGCGCGGCCTGGCAGTACCCGACGTCGTTCGTCCTGCTCGCGGTCGGCAACGGTCTGATCACCGGTCTCGACTTCGTCGGCCTCTGGATCATGTTCGCGCACCTGCGCGACCTGGCCGGCTTCTCGCTGCACGAGGTGGCCCTGCTCTACGGCAGCGCGTCGCTGGCGCTCGCGATCGCCGACACCGCCATCGGCAGCGTCGAGCGGATCGGCACCTACATCCGCACCGGACGGCTCGACCAGATGATGACCAAGCCGGTCCCGCTGCTCGTGCAGGTGTGCGCGGACCAGTTCACCCTGCGGCGGCTCGGCCGGCTGACCCAGGCGGCCGCGGTGTTCGGCTGGGCGAGCACCTACGTCGACTGGACGCCGCTGCGCGTGCTGGTCGCCGTCTCGATGCTGGTCAGCGGGGCGCTGGTGTTCTTCGGGCTGTTCGTGGGGTTCTCGTGCGTGCAGTTCTGGACGACCGACGCGACCGAGTTCGCCAACGCCTTCACCTACGGCGGCGCGACCGTGACCCAGTACCCGCTGAGCATCTTCCCGCGCGAGGTGTTCGTCGGCCTCACCTTCGTCATCCCCGTGGCGTTCGTGAACTGGTATCCCTGCCTCTACCTGCTGGGCCGCACCGACCCCTTCGGCACGCCCGACGCGTTCCAGTTCGCCTCACCCGTCGCCGGCCTGGTGACGATGGCCGCCGCACTGGTGGTCTGGCGCACCGGCGTCCGCCACTACACCTCGACCGGGAGCTGAAGCCATGTCGTCCCCGCAGTCCGTGCCGCCCCTCATCGAGGTCCGCGACCTCGAGCGCACCTTCGACGTGCGCCGACCGGTGGAGGGCCGACGCCGCCGGGTGCGCGAGCTGGTGCGCGCCGTGCACGACCTCACCTTCTCCGTCGCGGCCGGTGAGATGGTCGGCTACATCGGCCCCAACGGCGCCGGCAAGTCCACCACCATCAAGATGCTCACCGGCATCCTCGTGCCGACCGGCGGCCAGGTCCGGGTCGCAGGCCTGGACCCCAGCCGCCAGCGCGTCGACCTGGCCCGCCGGATCGGCGTCGTGTTCGGGCAGCGGTCCACGCTGTGGTGGGACCTGCCGCTGCGCGACTCCTTCGACCTGCTGCAGAAGATGTACCGCGTCCCGCCCGCGCGCTACCGGGAGAACCTCGACCGCTTCGTCGACCTGCTGGACCTCGAGACGCAGCTCGACACCCCGGTGCGCCAGCTGAGCCTCGGCCAGCGGATGCGCGGCGACATCACCGCGGCGCTGCTCCACGACCCCGAGGTGGTCTACCTCGACGAGCCGACCATCGGGCTCGACGTGGTCAGCAAGGGCCGGCTCCGCGAGTTCCTCCGGGCGCTCAACGCCGAGCGCGGCACCACCTTGCTGCTGACCACCCACGACCTCCAGGACATCGAGGCCCTCTGCGACCGGGTGATCGTGATCGACCACGGCACCGCGGTCTACGACGGCTCGCTGGCCGGACTGCACGCGGAGGGCGGAAGCAGCCGCACGCTCGTGGTGGACCTGGTCGACGAGGCGGAGCCGATCGACGTACCCGGCGCGAGCGTCCGGCGCGTCGAGGGACCGCGCCAGTGGCTCTCCTTCCCGACGGAGGCCAGCGCCGCCCCGATCGTGGCCGCGGTGGCAGCGGCGTACGACGTCGCGGACCTGTCCATCCAGGAGCCCGACATCGAGGACGTCATCCGCGAGCTCTACTCGCGCGGCGCCTGAGCGGGGTCAGCCGACGAGGCCGGCGTGGCCGGACGTCTCGCGCTCCGGCGAGGTGAGCGGCAGCCGCTCGAGCAGCAGCAGCGCCCGGTCGTCGTCGCCGCGCGGCACCTTCTTGAGCACCCGCTTGGGCATGCCGTTGAAGCCACGGGCGTCGACGGCCTGGAGCGCCTGGTCGCGCAGCCAGTCGATGCCGTCGTCGAGGTCGCGGTCCGACGTCTCGATGACACCGTCGGTGTAGAACATCAGCGCCTCGCCCGGCTGCAGGCGGCCGCGGCTCGGCGAGAAGTCGGCCTCGGCGATCACACCGAGCGCCATCCCGCGCGCGTTGTCCACCGTCCAGCCGCGCTGGCCGAGGTGCCAGTGGAGCGCCGGCGGGTGGCCGGCGCTGGTGATCGTGTAGTCACCCGTCACGAGGTCGACCTTGAGGTGCACCGCGGTGGCCAGGGACTCGTCCGACTCCTGCCGGAGCAGGAAGTGGTTGGCTGCCGCCATCAGCTCGCCCGGGGGCAGCGCGCCGATGAGACCGCCGAGGGCGCCCGCGAACTGGAGCGCCTGCGGGCCGACGGAGGTGCCCTTGCCGCAGACGTCCACCAGGGCCATCTCCAGCCAGCGACCGTCGCGCAGGTCGGCCACGAGGAAGTCGCCGGCGTAGCTGGGGCCGTTGGCGGTGATGGTCGCGGACTGCGAACGCCACCCGACGGGGAGGGGCGGCACGACGCCCTGGCGCTGGAGCCGGTCGCGGAGCTGGGTCAGCACGGCCTCGCTCAGCGCCATCGGGAGCCCGGAGCGCTGGCGGCTGGACTGGTAGAGCACCAGCACCGCTCCGAGGGAGAGGATCAGCAGGCCGAGGACCGCGCGCTCGCCCACCAGTCCCGACTCCACCGAGCTCCAGACGGCGGCCGCGATGACGCACGGGGTGAGGACGAGCAGCGGCCCGAACCGCAGCAGCATCACGCCGAGCATCAGGTAGAGGAACCACAGGGACACCGGCACCGCGGTGCCGGCCACCAGCACGGGCGTCATCGACAGCAGGACCATGCCGATCAACAGGCTGAGCAGGAACATCTGGCTGCCGCGCGAACCGGTGCGCCAGCCGTCGACGCGCTGCTGGACGTACGAGGAGAACCCTCGGACCATGCTCCCGCGCGCGCTCGACACCGGCCAAGGTTAGAGCGGGCCCCGTGACGCACGAGGCCTAATGGGGAAACTGTTACTCCGTCGTGAAGGACGTCACGCCACCCCCCATGTGTGCGCGTCCGTGCCGTGCGCTGACTAGTCTCAGGACCATGTCGCTGGTGCCGCTGCAGGCCGACCTCCTCGGTCCTGACTACCGGGTCGAGACCTTCTCCCTGCCCCCCGACGACGAGGGTCCGGTGGTCGCCACCTTGGTGACCCTCGAGCCGGATGAGCCGAACGGGCGCGCGGTGCTGCACGTCCACGGGTTCGCCGACTACTTCTTCCACACCGAGTACGCCCGGTGGTGGGCCGACCGCGGCTACACGTTCTACGCGATCGACCTGCGCAAGTACGGCCGCTCGCTGCGCGAGCACCAGACGGCCAACTACGTCGCCGACCTCAACGAGTACTTCGGCGAGATCGACCTGGCGTGGTGGCGCATCACCCAGCGCGACGGCCACCGCGAGGTCGTGCTGTCCGGCCACTCCACCGGCGGCCTGACGGTGTCGCTCTGGGCGCACGAACGACAGCCGGCCGAGCTCCGGGCGCTGGTGCTCAACTCGCCCTGGTTCGACATGCACGGGTCCGCCTGGCTGCGCAACCCGGCGACCCGGGTCGCCATCGAGCGGATCGGCAGCAGCCGCCCGCTGCAGGAGATCCCGCGCAAGGTCAGCGGCGTCTACGGTCGTACGCTGCACCGCGACCACGGCGGCGAGTGGGACTACGACCTGACGTGGAAGCCGCTGGAGTCCCGGCCGGTCTACGTCGGCTGGCTGCGCGCGGTGCGCCGCGGCCAGGCCCGGCTGCACGCCGGGCTGGACGTGGCGTGCCCGACCCTTGTGCTCTCCTCGGACAGCTCGGCCTCCGGCGACGACCTCGGCGACGACGCCTTCACCCACGACATCGTGCTCGACGTGCAGCAGATCCGGCGGTGGGCCTCCTCGGTCGGCCGGCACGTCACCTCGGTCGCGATCGACGGGGCGATCCACGACGTGATCCTGTCGCGCCCCGCGGCGCGCGCGAGGGCGTACGACGCCCTCGACACGTGGCTGCTGGCTTGGGTGGAGCAGTCCCACCCGTCGACGCGCGCGTCAGGCGAGCAGGGCGACGAGGGCGGTCAGGCCGACGACGGCGATCACCGCGCGTAGCAGGCTCGGCGAGAGCCGGCGCCCCACCGTGGCGCCGAGCTGGCCGCCGACCACTGAGCCGAGCGCGATGAGGCCGGCGACGAGCCAGTCGATGTCGGCGACCGCGATGAAGACGAGCGCGGCGACCGCGTTGACGATGAGCGCGAGGACGTTCTTGGTGGCGGTGTGCCGCTGCATGGAGTCGGCCACGCCGATGCCGAGGACCGCCATCAGCAGCACCCCCTGCGCGGCGCCGAAGTAGCCGCCGTACACGCCGGCGGCGGCGACCGCAGGCCACACCCACCACACACCGTGGTCGGGGATGCCGCCGCGGGCCTCGGCGCGCGCCGCGACGGCGCGCTGGATCCGGGGCCCGAAGATCACCAGCAGCACGCCGAGCAGGATCAGGACCGGGACGATGGTGTCGAAGGCCGACGACGGGAGCCACAGCAGGAGCAGGGCGCCGATCGTGCCGCCGAGCAGCGACGCGAGCCCCAGCTTGAGCAGCCGGGGTCGCTGCCCGCCCAGCTCGCGTCGGTAGCCGATGACGCCGGACAGACTGCCGGGCACGAGGCCGACGGTGTTGCTGACGTTGGCGGTCACGGGAGGCACACCGAACGCCAGCAGGGTCGGGAACGTGATCAACGTCCCCGACCCCACCACGATGTTGATGGTGCCGGCCGCCACTCCTGCGAGGGTGACCAGCACCATCTCGAGCGGACTCATGCGATCGGACTCACTGGCCGGCAGGTGCCCCCGGCTCGAGCGGGTCGACCGGACCGTCGGCAGCGCTGGTCGGCTCCGAGCCCGGGACCGACTTGCCCGGGTTGGCGGCGGACTCCGCCTCGGCGATGGCCTCCTCGACGGCCTTGCTGGTGGCGCTCAGCTCGGCATCACCGGACTTGCGGGGCAGCTGCGGCTCCGACGGGCCCATGTCGACGCGGGTGCGAGGCGTGGCGTCCCGCGGGATCCCGGCGATCTCGTGGATCGACGAGCCGAGCCCCTCCATCGCCTTGGTGATCTCGGACGGGATGACCCACACCTTGTTGGCGCTGCCCTCGGCGATCTTGGGCATCATCTGGAGGTACTGGTAGGCGAGCAGCGACTGGTCGGGCTGGCCGTCGTGGATGGCCTGGAAGACCGTCTGGATGGCCTGGCCCTCACCCTGGGCACGCAGGATCGAGGCCTCGCGATCGGCCTGCGCGCGCAGGATCTGCGACTCACGGTCACCTTCGGCGTTGAGGATCTGCGCCTGCTTCGAGCCCTCGGCCGTGAGGATCGCGGCCTGTCGCTGGCCCTCGGCGGTGAGGATGACGGCGCGCTTCTCACGGTCGGCACGCATCTGCTTCTCCATCGAGTCCTTGATGGAGGGCGGCGGGTCGATGCCCTTGAGCTCGACGCGGTTGACGCGGATGCCCCACTTGCCGGTCGCCTCGTCGAGGACGCCGCGCAAGCCCGAGTTGATGGAGTCACGGCTGGTCAGCGTCTCCTCCAGGTCCATGCCACCCACGATGTTGCGCAGCGTGGTCATGGTGAGCTGCTCGATCGCCTGGATGTAGTTGGCGATCTCGTAGGTCGCGGCGACCGGGTCGGTCACCTGGAAGTAGATGACGGTGTCGATCGAGACGACGAGGTTGTCCTCGGTGATCACGGGCTGCGGCGGGAAGCTCACGACCTGCTCGCGCAGGTCGATGAGGTAGCGCATCTTGTCGATGAACGGCACGAGGATGTTGAGGCCGGCGGGCAGCGTCGCCTTGTACTTCCCGAACCGCTCGACGATGGCCGCGCGTGCCTGAGGCACGATCTTGACCGTCTTGGACAGCAGGACGACGACGAACAGGACGATGAGCAGGAACAGGACCAACAAGGCTGTCGGCATTCGGTCTCCCCGATGTGTGTGTGACTCGTGACTGTGGCGGTGACTCAGGACTCGAGCGTGGCCACGGGGTGGACGTAGGCCGTCGCACCCTTGATCTGCAGGATCTCGACGGTCTCGCCGGCGGCGATCCGCAGGTTCTCGTCGTAGGGCAGCGCGCTCCAGGTCTCGCCGGCCACCTTGATCCGGCCCGCCGACAGCCCGGTGATCTCGTCGGTGACCAGGCACCGCGCACCGACCAGCTTGCCGTGGCCCAGCGCCAGCTCGGGTCCGTTGTGCAAGCGCTTGACGAACGTCGGCCGCACCAGCGCGAGCGCGGCGACCGAGGCGGCCAGCGCGGCGAGGACCTGCACGAAGATCGGGAGACCGATGAGGGCGGCGACCATGCCGACCACCGCACCGGCGGCGAGCATGGCGAGGATGAGGTCGAGGCTGAACATCTCGGCCACGCCGAGGACGATCGACAGCGCCAGCCAGCTCTCCCACAGGTGGTCGCGGATCCAGTCCATGCCCAGACCCTATCCAGTGGGTGCTCGCCTCAGCGGGAAGGACGGCGACGCGCGGCGAAGCGGTCGTCCGCTCGCGTCAGCAGCAGCGGCATCCCGAACGTCTCGGAGAGGGTCGCCTCGGTCACCACGTCGTCCACCGGTCCGGCGTCGACCACCCGGCCCTCGCGCAGCAGCATCGCGTGGGTGAAGCCGGGCGGGATCTCCTCCACGTGGTGCGAGACCAGGACGGTGGCCGGCGAGTCGGGGTCGAGGGCGAGCTCCGACAGCGTGGCGACGAGGTCCTCGCGTCCGCCGAGGTCCAGGCCAGCGGCCGGCTCGTCCAGCAGCAGGAGCTCGGGGTCGGTCATCAGCGCGCGCGCGATCTGCACGCGCTTGCGCTCACCCTCGCTCAGGGTGCCGAAGGTGCGCTCGAGCAGGTGGGCGGCCCCCACGTCGGCGAGCAGCGCCGTCGCGCGGTCGTGGTCGAGGTCGGCGTAGTCCTCACGCCAGCGCCCCACGACGCCGTAGGACGCGGACACCACGACGTCCCTGACCAGCTCGCTCCTGGGGATGCGGTCGGCGAGGGCCGCGCTCGTCAGCCCGATGCGAGGACGCAGGTCGAACACGTCGGTGGTGCCGAGCACCTCGTCGAGGATGCCGGCGACGCCCGAGGTCGGGTGCAGCTGGGCGGCGGCGACCTGCAGCAGGGTGGTCTTGCCGGCGCCGTTGGGCCCGAGCACCACCCAGCGCTCGTCCTCCTCGACCAGCCAGCTCACGTCGTCGAGGAGCAGCGTGCTGCCACGGCGCACCGTGACCCCCGCGAGCTCGATGACGGCGACCATGGTCGTCACCCTATCCAGCAGCGGACGCACGGCCGTGGCCAACACGGCGGTCGCCGACCGGCGAGTAGCCTCGCCCCGATGTCCAGCGTGTCCTCCTCCTCCGGCTCCTCCCCCTCCGGCGCTCTCGCCCTGCCGCACTCCGCCGTGCTCGCATGGTGGCTCACCGCGTGGTTGCGCGGGCACGAGCAGACCGACCACGTCCTCGACGTGCTCGCCGACGACACCCACCTGCTCGACGGCGGCTCCGCACTCGACCTCCTCGCGCGCTCGCGCGCCACCGGGGCGACGTACGCCGGACTGGCGCTGCCCGTCGACGGGGACCCGCTCGGCCTGGGTGGTCCGCGCCCCTTCAACGAGGCGGCGCTCGAGGCCGGGCAGGCGGTCGTGGTCGGGCCGCTGGGACTGGTGCCTGTGGAGCAGGGCGAGACGGTGCAGTGGCGGCCCCTCGAAGCCGGCCCGCGCCAGCTGCCCGACGTCGGCGAGGCGGACCGCGCCCTGCGCGAAGCGCTGCTCGGCGCGGCCGGCGACCTGGCCGACCTCGACGTCGCCCGCTGGCGGCCCGAGGCCGCGGATGCGCTGATGAACCTGCACCACCGACCGAGCCTCGACGCCCCGCTCGGCACCCCGCCGCGGTGCGTGGACCTGGCGGCGCGCGGCCTGCAGGCCTGGGCGATCGTCGACCTCGCCCTCGTGGACGACGGCGGCGCGCTGTCGTCGTACGAGGTCGAGCGACGCCGCGGCCTCCTGCAGCCGCTGGCGCGCACCGCCCGCCGGGCGATCGTGGCGGCCTGCTCCCCCGAGGTGTGGCCGCCGGACTGACGTGGGCCGGGTGCGATCGCCGCGTCAGCCGCCGTACCGGCCGCGCCCGTGGGGCATCCGCGGGCCCGAGGAGCGGACGCGCGCCGCTGCGCCGCAGGCACCGGACTAGCCTTCTCCCACCATGGAAGACGCACCGAAGACCCTGCTGGTCACCCTCACCGGCAAGGACCGTCCGGGTGTCACGTCCGCGATGTTCGACGCGCTCGCCGCCGCTGGCGTCGAGGTCCTCGACATCGAGCAGATCGTGCTGCGCAGGCGGTTGCTGCTCGGCATCCTGGTCACCGCCCCACGGGACTGGAAGAAGCTGCGCGACGTCATCGAGCGGACCGCCGCCGAGCTCGACATGAGCGTCGAGGTCGACCGGGGCGCCGGCGACAACCGGAGCCGCCCCGGCGACCGGTCGCACATCACCCTCATCGGCAGCCCGCTCAAGGCCTCGGCGGTCGCGGCGGTCGCCGGGCGGATCGCGGACTCGGGGGCCAACATCGACCGCATCGAGCGGATGGCGCGCTACCCGGTCACGGCCATCGAGCTGCACGTCTCCGGCGCCCCCGCCGAGACCCTCCGGCCGTTGCTGGCGACGGAGGCGGTGCGGCTCGGCATCGACCTCGCGGTCCAGCGCGAGTCGCTCCACCGTCGTGGCGTGCGGCTGATCGTGATGGACGTCGACTCCACGCTCATCCAGGGCGAGGTGATCGAGATGATCGCCGCGCACGCCGGCCAGGAGGAGGAGGTCGCCCGGGTCACCGAGGCCGCGATGCGCGGCGAGCTCGACTTCGAGGCGTCCCTGCGTGAGCGCGTGGCGCTGCTCGAGGGCGTGCCGGCGACCGCGCTGGACGAGGTCTACGACTCGATCGTCCTGACACCCGGGGCGCGCACCATGGTGCGCACGCTGCGCCGACTGGGCTACCGCTTCGCGATCGTCTCCGGCGGCTTCACCCAGATCACCGACCGGCTCGCCGCCGAGCTCGGCATCCACTTCGCGCGAGCCAACGAGCTCGAGATCGTCGACGGGTTGCTCACCGGGCGCATCGTCGGTGACGTCGTCGACCGCGCCGGCAAGGCCGCCGCCCTGCGGGAGTTCGCGGCCGAGGTCGGGGTGCCACTGGACGCCACGATCGCCATCGGCGACGGCGCCAACGACCTCGACATGCTCAACGCGGCAGGGCTCGGCATCGCCTACAACGCCAAGCCGATGGTGCGCGACGCGGCGCACACCTCGGTCAACGTGCCCTACCTCGACACCGTCCTCTACCTGCTGGGCATCTCCCGCGAGCAGATCGAGGAGGCCGACGCCGAGGTCGGCATCGTCACGCCCGCACCGCCGCTCCTCGACTGAGGTCGCCACCGGGGAGACGACCCACGGCGACGCACCCGCCGACCTCGTCGTCGACCAGGACCTCGGTGACCAGCCCGGCCGCGGCCATCGCGGCGGTCGTCAGGGGCGACTGCCCGGGACTCGTCTCGACGAGCAGCACTCCCCCGGGTGCCAGCCAGCTCACCGCCTCGGCCGCCAGGCGCCGGTGCAGGTCGACGCCCTCCGCGCCACCGTCCAGGGCGGCACGCGGCTCGTGGTCGCGCGCCTCCGCGGGCATCGACGCGATCCGGTCGGTGGGGACGTACGGCGCGTTGGCAGCCAGTACGTCGACCCGGCCCGCGAGCGCGGCCGGCAGCGCGTCGTACAGGTCACCGAGGTGGAGCCGGGCCGTCGGCGCGTTGTGGCGGGCGCAGTCGAGGGCGTCCTGACTGAGGTCGGCGGCATGCACGTCGACCGCCTCGTGACGGGGGCCGTCGAAGCACGCGGCGACGGGCGCCACGCCGCAGCACATCTCGACCACGACCGCTCGGTCTCGGTGGGCCGCGTGGTCGAGCGCCGTCCTCGCCAACAGCTCCGTCCGTCGCCGCGGGACGAAGACGCCGGGCGCCACCGCGAGCCGGCGCCCGAGGAACCGGACCCAGCCCAGCACCAGCTCGAGCGGCTCACCGGCGACGCGGCGCGCGACCAGGTCGTCGAGCTCCGCGCCCGACCTGGCGCCCTCCCGCAGGAGCGCGGCCTCGTCCTCGGCCCACACGCAGCCGGCCGCCCGTAGGCGGGCCACGAGGGCATCGTCGGACGGGGCGTCAGCCGGCCGGGTCACCCGTCGCCGACGTGGAAGGACTCGAGCCGGCAGGCGCCGGGTGCGACGGTGCTCCAGTCGCCGGGCACGGCGAAGACCGCGACTGCGGAGGTCGGGAACCCGCGGGTGATCAGGCTCGTCGTGGCGTCGGCGTCGCCGTCGCCGTCGTCGAGCAGCTCGGCGACGTAGGCCACCGTCGGGTTGTGCCCGACCACGACGAGCGTGGTGACCGCAGGGTCGGTCTCGCGGACCAGGTCGACGGCGGCGTCGGGGCCGGCGGCGTAGAGGGAGGACGACAGCTCGGGATCGAGGTCCCACCCGGCGCCCTCGGCCACGGCCGCCCAGGTCTCCTGGGTGCGCACGGCGTCGGAGACCAGTGCCGCGTCGGGGTCGACGCCCTGGTCGCGCAACCAGCGCCCGGTCTCCGCGGCGTCGGCGTGGCCGCGTGGCGCGAGGGCGCGCTCGCGGTCCGACGGCCCGGTGGCCTCGGCCTTGCTGTGGCGCATCACGACGAGTCGTCGTACGCCGCTGCTCGTTGACTCCTGCATCCTCCAACCCTTCCAGCCGCTAGCCTGCCTGTCATGCCCAACGGACCACTCATGATCATCGGTGGTGCCGAGGACAAGGTGCGCAAGCCGACGATCCTCAAGCACTTCGTCGCCCTCAGCGGAGGTCGGGACGCACGCATCGCGGTCATCCCGACGGCCTCGTCCCTCGGACGCGAGGTCGTCGACGTCTACGACGCGCTCTTCACCAAGTTCGGCGCCGCGCGCGTCGATGCCGTACGCCCCGAGACGCGCGACCAGGCCCACGATCCCGCACTCGTCAAGGCGCTCGACGAGGCCACCGGCATCTTCATGACGGGCGGCAACCAGCTCAAGCTCTCCTCCGTCGTGTGCGGTACGCCGGTGGGCGACGCGATCCTGCGCGCGCACGAGCGCGGCGCAGTGGTGGCCGGCACCTCGGCCGGCGCGAGCATCCAGTCGTCCCACATGGTCGCCTTCGGCGTCGGCGGGTCGACGCCCAAGCAACGGATGACCCAGGTGGCGGCGGGGCTCGGCCTGGTCGACACGACCGTCATCGACCAGCACTTCGACCAGCGCAACCGGTACGGCCGGCTGCTGATGATCGTCGCGCAGAGCCCGCAGCTGCTGGGCATCGGCGTCGACGAGGACACCTGCGGACTCGTCGAGCCCGTCGACGGTGACGCAGTCCTCCGGGTGATCGGCAAGGGCGCGGTGACGATCTTCGACGGCGCCCGGATGGTCTCCAACGCCTACGAGGCCAAGCGCTCCAGCCCGCTCCTGGCCAGCGGCGTGGTCTTCCACGTGCTGCCCGAGGGCGCGGCCTTCAACCTGACCACCCGGTCGCTGGTCCCTCAGGAGCCGACGGTCGACGCGGAGGAGGCGGTCGAGCTCGCCGAGGCCAGCCGCGACCTGCGCCAGCTCGCCCGCGACATCGCGGCCGCCGATGCCGCACCGTCCGCCATCCGGCGCCGCCTGAAGATGCGCCGCACCCAGCCCCACCCGCCGCAGGACCCCACCCCGACCGAGGGAGAACGTTGATGAGCGAGCGACCCACACCGGACCTCGAGATCGTCGAGACCCGCGTCTACCGCGGAGCCAACGTGTGGTCCTACGACAAGTCGATCCACCTGGTGGTCGACCTCGGGTCGCTCGAGCAGTACCCCACCAACACCATCCCGGGCTTCTCCGAGGACCTCGTCGCGATGCTCCCGGGCCTCCGCGAGCACTCCTGCTCGCGCGGGCGCCGCGGCGGCTTCGTCGAGCGGCTCAACGAGGGCACCTGGCTCGGGCACGTGGCCGAGCACGTCGCGCTCGCACTGCAGCAGCTCGTCGGCCACGACATCCGGCGCGGGAAGACGCGCCAGGTCAAGGGACAGCCCGGCCGCTACAACATCATCTACGGCTACGTCGACGAGAACGTCGGCCTCACCGCCGGTCGGCTGGCGATCCGCCTCGTCAACCACCTCGTCGAGGGCGACCCCGACTTCGACTGGGAGGCCGAGCGCGACGACTACATCCGCCGCGCCGAGCGCACCGCCTTCGGTCCGTCCACGCAGGCCATCGTGGACGAGGCGGTCTCGCGCGACATCCCGTGGATCCGGCTCAACCAGCACTCCCTGGTCCAGCTCGGCCAGGGCGTCCACGCCAAGCGGATCCGCGCCACCATGACGAGCGAGACCTCCTCGATCGCCGTCGACATCGCCTCCGACAAGGACCTCACCACCAAGCTCCTCGGCGCGGCCGGCCTGCCGGTGCCCAAGCAGGAGTCGGTGCGCACCGAGGACCAGGCCGTCGCGGCCGCGCGCCGCATCGGCTACCCCGTCGTGCTCAAGCCCCTCGACGGCAACCACGGCCGGGGCGTGTGCCTCGACCTGCAGGACGAGGCCGACGTACGTGCGGCGTTCGCGATCGCGGAGGGCCAGTCGCGCCGCGGCAACGTCATCGTGGAGTCGTTCGTGACGGGCAAGGACTACCGGTGCCTCATCATCGACGGCCGCATGGTCGCGATCGCCGAGCGCGTGCCGGCCTCGGTGACCGGCGACGGTACGTCCACGGTGCAGGAGCTGGTGGACCTGACCAACGCCGACCCGCGCCGCGGGGTGGGCCACGAGAAGGTGCTCACGCGCATCAAGGTCGACGACGCGGCCATCGAGGTGCTCGCCGACCAGGGCCACACGCTCGACTCGGTCCCCGCCGAGGGCGAGATGGTGAAGCTGGCGCTAACCGGCAACATGTCGACCGGCGGCATCTCGATCGACCGCACCTTCGAGGCGCACCCGGAGAACGTCGAGATCGCCGAGGAGGCCGCGCGGATGGTCGGCCTGGACATCGCCGGCATCGACTTCATCTGCCCCGACATCACCCAGCCGGTCCGCGAGGCGGGTGGCGCGATCTGCGAGGTCAACGCGGCGCCCGGCTTCCGGATGCACACGCACCCGACGATCGGTGAGCCGCAGTTCATCGCGAAGCCGGTCGTCGACATGCTCTTCCCGCCGGGGGCCACCTCGCGGATCCCGATCGTGGCGGTCACCGGCACCAACGGCAAGACCACCACGAGCCGGATGATCAGCCACATCTTCAAGGGCATGGGCCGCAAGGTCGGCATGACCTCCACCGACGGCGTCGTCATCGACGAGCGCCTCGTGATCCGGGCGGACGCGTCCGGCCCGCGCTCGGCGCGGATGGTCCTGCAGAACCCGCGCGTCGACTTCGCCGTCTTCGAGGTCGCCCGTGGCGGCATCCTGCGCGAGGGCCTCGGCTACGAGCGCAACGACGTCGCCGTGGTGCTCAACGTGCAGCCCGACCACCTCGGCCTGCGTGGCATCGACACGGTCGAGCAGCTCGCCGACGTCAAGGCGGTGATCGTCGAGGCCGTGCCGCGCGACGGCCACGCCGTGCTCAACGCCGACGACCCGCTGGTGCGGGAGATGCGGCGCAAGTGCTCGGGCCAGGTGGTGTGGTTCTCCATGGAGGAGCCGGGCAGCGAGGCGCGCGACATGATCGACGCCCACTGCCGCCGGGGCGGCAAGGCGATCGTGCTGAACCCCAGCGAGCGCGGCGAGATGATGGTCGTCCAGCACGGCCGCCGCGAGATGCAGCTCGCGTGGACCCACCTGCTGCCGGCGACCTTCAGCGGTCGCGCGCGGATGAATGTCCAGAACTCGCTCGCCGCAGCGGCGGCAGCGTTCGCCGCCGGGGCCCCCCTGCACGACATCCGCCAGGGCCTGCGCACCTTCTCGACCAACTACTACCTTTCCCCCGGGCGCCTCAACGAGGTCGAGGTCAACGGCGTCAACGTGATCGTCGACTACTGCCACAACGCCCCCGGCATGAAGATGCTCGGCGACTTCGTGGACCGGGTCGGCGACTCGATCGCGTCGTCGCACGACCTGGCCCGTCCCTCGCGGATCGGCATCATCGCCACCGCGGGTGACCGGCGCGACCAGGACATGCACGAGCTCGGGCACATCGCCGCCCAGCACTTCGACGTCTGCATCGTCCGCGAGGACGTCGCCCTCCGCGGCCGCGAGCGCGGGGACACGGCGACCCTGGTCCTGGAGGGCGTACGCACCGCGATGGCAGAGGGAGCCCGCTGCAAGCAGGCCGAGCTGGTCCTCGAGGAGATCGAGGCCGTGCGGCACGCCATGAGCCGCGCCAACCGCGGCGACCTCGTCGTGGTCTGTGTCGACAAGCACGCCGAGGTGATGGCCGAGCTCGAGAGCTGGTCCGGCGACGCCCAGGCCGGCTCGGTCGCCAATCCCGACGCCCCGGCGGCCGATCCCGACTACTCCCCGCCCGCGGAGTCCTGAGCCCGCGCCCGGTCGCGCCTCAGCTCGCCGCCCGCACCTTCGCGGAGAGGACCTCGGGCGAGTCCGGCGTCCCGCCGTGCCCGGCGATCCAGTCGTAGGCCTGCTGGCGCTCGGCGTGGCACATCAGCCCCACCACGTCACCCGGACGCGCTCGCTCCACGAGCGCGGCCAGGCACTCGACCTCGGTCTCGTAGGTGTCGATGTCGGTGACGCCCACCCGGGCGGCACCGGCACGGAGGAGCCCGTCGATCTCGTCCATCGTGCGTCCACGGAGGTAGTGGGCCTTGTGGCCGATCGCCACCACGTCGCTGCCCTTGGCCCCGATCTCGCCGAGTGCGTCGATCAGCTCGTCGGTGCGGTCGCCCACGGCGCCGAGGCCGAGGAGCAGACGGGCGCCGGGACGGCGTACGCCGGACATGATCTCGAGCAGTGCCTCGAGCCCGGCCTCGTTGTGGGCGAGGTCCATCACGACGGACACCTCGCCGGGCAGGGAGAAGAAGTTCATCCGGCCCGGGTTGTGCTCGGCGTCGGGGCGGAACGAGGTCAGCCCGGCGACGACGTCCGTGCGGGCCACGCCGATCGCGAGCGACGCGGACGCAGCGGCGAGGGCGTTCTCGATGTTGAAGCGGGACAGGCCGGCGAGCGTCATCGGGACGTCGACCAGCTCGACCAGCGGGTCGGGGTCGGCGCCGGGCACGAGCACGGTGATCCAGCCGTCGATGACCGTCGTGGCCCGCCCGCCGTGGCCGAGCGCCTCCCGCACCGCCGGCGAGTCGGGGTCGCGACTGAAGATCCATGGCTGGGCCGAGATCACCGCGCGCATGGCCAGGACCCGTGGGTCGTCGCCGTTGAGCACCGCCCATCCGTCCTTGCGGGTGATCCGGGGGACGACGGACTTCACCTCGGCGAGCTGGTCGACGGTGTCGATCCCCTGCAGGCCGAGGTGGTCGGCGGTGACGTTGGTGACGACCGAGACGTCGTTGCGGGTGATCCCGATGCCCTTGAGCAGGATGCCGCCGCGTGCGGTCTCGGTGACGGCGAGCTGGACGCCGTCGAGGCCCAGCGCCCGGCTCGCTCCGGACGGCCCGGAGTAGTCACCGCCCTCGACCAGGACACCGTCGCGGTAGATGCCGTCGGTGTTGGACCACCCGACCACCAGTCCGCTGGTGCGGGCGATGTGGGCGATCATCCGGCTGGTCGTGGTCTTGCCGTTGGTACCGGTCACGGCGACCACGGGGATCGCCGGCGTGATGGTGGTCGGGCGCTCGCCCGTCGCGGCGCGCGCGACCTCCTCGGCGGCGGCGCTCACTGCGGCCTCGACGTCGGGCGTCGGGAGCGCGTCGAGGGCGTGGGCGACGGCCTCGCCGAGCGCCCGCGCGCGACCGCGGTTGCGCCAGGGGAAGGCGACCACCAGCACGTCGGGATCGGACGTCGCGCGGACGCGCACCGCCAGCCGGCGCGTGCCGGCCTCACCGGCGATGGCGCGCACCAGCCGCTCGACCGCGCGGACCGCGAAGCGGGCCCGGAACCCCGACCCCGCCGCCCCCGGCCGGGTCGTGCGCAGCCCGATGCGGCGGGCGAAGCGCAGCACCGCCTCGTCGCTCGCCTCGGTGATCGCCGAGACGTCGAGCGTCAGCTTCACCGCGGCGCGCGGGAAGTAGAGGTTGGGGCCTTCGAGTATCCGCAGCTCGACGAGGGAGGTCACCGCAGGAAACTAGCGGAACGCGGGCTCCCCGCTGTAGACCAGCCTGCGGGCCGGCTACAGGCCCATCGCGTGGAAGCCGCCGTCGACGTGCACGATCTCGCCGGTGGTGGCCGGGAAGAAGTCGCTCAGCAGCGCGCAGACGGCCTGCGCGGTGGGAGTGTGGTCGGTCTCGTCCCAGCCGAGCGGGGCGCGGTCCTTCCACGCCGACTCGAGGTCCTCGAAGCCGGGGATCGCCTTGGCGGCCAACGTCTTCAGCGGGCCGGCGGACACCAGGTTGCAGCGGATGCCCTCCGGACCGAGGTCGCGGGCGACGTAGCGGCTGGTGTTCTCCAGCGCCGCCTTCGCGACGCCCATCCAGTCGTACGCCGGCCACGCCGTGGTCGCGTCGAAGGTGAGCCCGACGATCGAGCCGCCGCGCTGCATGAGCGGGCGGGTGGCGACGGCCAGCGACTTCAGGGAGTACGCCGACACCTGCACGGCCTGCGCCACGTCCTCCCACGGCCCGGTCATGAACTTGCCGCCGAGCAGCGTCTCGGGGTTGCCGTAGGCGATGGAGTGGACGACGCCGTCGAGACCGTCGACGTGCTCGCGGACCTGGTCGGCGAGGCCGGCGAGGTGGTCCTCGTCGGTGACGTCGAGCTCGAGGACCGGCGCCTCCTGGGGCAGGCGCTTGGCGATCCGCTTGGTGATGCCGAGCGCGCGGCCGAAGTTGGAGATGAGCACTGTCGCGCCCTGCTCCTGCGCGACCCGTGCGGTGGCGAAGCCGATGGAGCTGTCCATCGTGACGCCGGCGACGAGGATGCGCTTGCCGTCGAGGATTCCCATGTCTGTGTCCCTTCGCGGGGTCGGTGGCGGTCGAGTGCTGGGGGTCAGTGGCCCATGCCGAGGCCGCCGTCGACCGGGATCACGGCCCCGGTGACGTAGGCGGCGCCGTCGGAGGCGAGCCAGGTGACGGCCGAGGCGATCTCGGCCGGCGAGGCGTAGCGCCCGAGGGGCACCTGGGTGCGGATGGCGGCCTTCTGGTCGTCGGTCAGCACGTCGGTCATGTCGGTCTCGACGAAGCCGGGCGCGACGACGTTGGTGGTGATCGAGCGGCTGCCGAGCTCGCGGGCCAGCGAGCGGGCGAGGCCGATGAGGCCGGACTTGGAGGCGGCGTAGTTGACCTGCCCGGCGGACCCGAGGAGGCCGACGACCGACGAGATCAGGATGATGCGGCCCCGCCGCTGGCGCAGCATGCCCTTCGCCGCGCGCTTGGCGAGCCGGAACGTGCCGGTCAGGTTGGTCTCGATGACCGAGGACCAGTCGTCCTCGCTCATGCGCAGCACGAGCGTGTCCTTGGTGATGCCGGCGTTCGCCACCAGCACCTCGACCGGGCCGTGCGCCTCCTCGACCTGGGCGAACGCGGCCTCGACGGCCGCGGGGTCGGTGATGTCGCAGCGCACGTCGAGGGCACCGTCGGGAGCACCGCCGTTGCGGGTCGTGACGGCGACCTTGTCGCCGAGCTCGATGAACGCCTCGGCGATCGCGCGGCCGATGCCACGGTTGCCGCCGGTCACCAGGACGGAGCGGGGGGCGGGGCTGGATCCGGGAGTCTCGGTCACGTCCACGACGCTAGTGATTACCGCCCGGTACCGGGGAATCACGCCGCGCCACCGAGCGAAGCGAGGTGTCGAGGACGGCGGGAGATTGAGGAGCGTCGGCCCAGGTCCGCGCGCAGCAAGGGGCTGGGCGACGCGTCACGAAATTCACTCGTCCTCGAGGCGGAAGCCGACCTTCATGCCGACCTGGAAGTGCTCGACCGCACCGTCCTTGGCCTGGCCGCGGATCTGGGTCACCTCGAACCAGTCGATGTGGCGCAGCGTCTGCCCCGCGCGCTCGATGCCGTTGCGGACGGCCTGGTCGATGCCGTCCGGGGACGTGCCGACGATCTCGGTGACGCGGTAGGTGCGGTTGGTCATGGCGTGCTCCTTTGCGTGGCAGGTGGGTGGCGCCGGGTCCCTGGCGCCGTCCCCAGCGATGAGGCTGCAGGCGGCGTGGCCGGGTCCCGGCCGGCCCTTCTCCGTCGAGCCTAGCGACGTACGATGGGAGGCATGGCCAAGCAGGACGCCGTACGCATCACCACGGCTCGCAGCAGCGCCGCCGAGGACATGAAGTCCCGTCAGCGGCGCTACGCGCTGTCCATGACCATCCGCCTCGTGTGCTTCGTCGCTGCGGTGGCGGTCGGTCCCGGCGCGCTGCGCTGGGTGCTCGTCGGCGCAGCGGTGTTCCTCCCGCTCTTCGCGGTGGTCATGGCCAACGCCGGCGATCAGCGCGACGACGGATTCACTCTTCAGAACGCGCCTTCTGCACATGAACTGACGGCCGGCGACAGCGAAGACTGAGGAAAAATTGCCCCTTGCGTGTCGCCCGTGGAAGTTTGGTTTTCACGGATATGGCGTGCAATGATCCCGGTGCGATCGCGGCATCCCCCGTCTGCGATCGCTCCTGAAGTGCCGGACAGCTTCCCCCCGTGGCTGTCCGGCACTTCTCTTTTCTCCCCCGTCGCCCATCCGCGAGAGGACATCCCATGGAGCTCGACCGCGAGATCTGCTCGGCCAAGGGCTGCCAGGCCGACGCCACGTGGGAGCTGCTCTGGAACAACCCCAAGGTCCACACCGCGGAGCGGCGCAAGACCTGGCTCGCCTGCGACGAGCACCGGGAGTCGCTCTCGGACTTCCTCGGAGCCCGGGGCTTCCTCAAGGAGGTCGTCCCGCACGCGGGATGACGTCGCCGCTCGCTGACCGAACACTCCTAGGGGACAGCACGGGTTCGAAGCGAAAAGGCCCCGAGACTTGCTCTCGGCGCCCCTGCTACTCCCGCACCACATCCCCAACGCTGTGCGACGACGACCAGCCCGACGTGTCCGGCTGCGCTCGTACCCTGTCGCCATGACTGAACCAGGATGCCTCGTCGTCGTTTCGGGACTGCCCGGCAGCGGCAAGACGACGCAGGCCAAGAGGTTGCAGGCCGAGAGGTCCGGAGTCCGATTCTGCCCCGATGAATGGATGACCGCCCTCAGAGTGAACCTATGGGACGGCGAGTTTCGCGCCCGCGTGGAGTCACTGCAATGGGACGTGGCCCTCGACGTGCTCCGCTCCGGGGGCACGGCCATCATCGAGTGGGGCACTTGGGGTCGAGACGAACGAGAACGCCTGAGGGCAGAGGCCTCGACACGCGGCGCACGCACCGAACTGCTCTTCCTCGACGTACCTGCGGATGTGCTGTGGGCACGCATCGACAAACGTGGCATGGAGGACCCGCCGATGAAGCGTTCGGACGTCATAGAGATGCATGAGTTCATGCAAGGCCAGCGTCCTGACGAAGATGAGTGCCGCGCCTTCGACGTAGTCCTGTCCCCGTCCACGAAGCTTCCTTAGGAACGTGAAACGTCTGTGAAGCGCGCGGACCCTGTTGCCCAGCGGACGTGCGGAAGAGAGCGCGGTCTTCATGACGCGCTCCATACGTCACGAGGACCGCAGTCAGCCTCCCCGGGTGGCGGGGTCGGGCCTCGCGTTCGCCGGCGATCAGCCCTTCCCGCTCGGCCCCAGGTCGAGGGAGTGGAGCAGGGTGTGTCGCACCTTGCTCCACTGAGCGGTCCATGCCTGCAGTGGCGCCAACGAGCGCTCCAACATGTCCAGCTGGTCGTCCAGGACCGCGAGCTCAGCCGTGATGGCCTGGATGGTCAGCCTCTTGGCACGGATCTCCTTCAGGACGATCTCGAGCTCGGCGTCCACCTGCGGTGCCGACTCGATGGCCGTGCGCATGGACTCGAGCATGCGGTTGGCCGTCGAGAGGACCGCCTCCGGGACGACGGCCTGCGCACCTGCCCCTCCCGCCTGGGCCACCTGCTCCACCAACGCCCGCGTGCTGCTCAGGAAGAGATCCGTCGCCGAGTGCACGATGCCCTTGCGCTCCTGCCCCGGCCCGCTGGGGGACGGCTCGGCCGCCACGCTGTCGTCCTGGTCCATGTCTCCGATTGTGGCGCACGAGGGCGACGCAGAGCAGCCGCGACCAGACCTGGTGAGGACCCTCAGCCGCCGATCGCGGACATCGGGCGGTCGGGCTGGAGGAAGGTCACGTCGTCGATGCCGTGGCCGGCACGCTTGCCGCGCATGGCGATGACCCAGCGCTCGGCGATCTCCGCGTCGTCGGCACCGGTGCGCAGCGACGTACGGAGGTCGGACTCCTCGCGGGCGAAGAGGCAGTTGCGCACCTGGCCGTCAGCGGTCAGCCGCACGCGGTCGCAGTCACCGCAGAAGGGGCGGGTGACCGAGGCGATCACGCCGACGGTGCCCGGGCCGCCGTCGACGTCGAAGAGCTCGGCGGGCGCGCTGCCGCGCGGGGCGCCGTGCGGGGTCAGGGTGAACTCGGCGCTCAGCGCCGCGAAGATCTCGTCGGCGGTCACCATCGACTCACGGCTCCAGCCGTGCTGGGCGTCGAGCGGCATCTGCTCGATGAAGCGCAGCTCGTAGCCGTGCTCGATGCTCCAGCGGAGCAGCTCGGGGGCCTGGTCGTCGTTGGTGCCCCGCAGCAGTACGGCGTTGAGCTTGATCGGGCCGAGCCCGGCGGCCTTGGCCGCCTCGAGCCCGGCGAGGACGTCCTGGAGCCGGTCGCGGCGGGTGATCGCCGCGAAGGTGTCGGGGCGCACGCTGTCGATGCTCGCGTTGATCCGGTCGAGACCGGCGTCGGCCAGCGCCTGGGCGGTGCGGGAGAGACCGAGCGCGTTGGTGGTCAGCGAGGTCTCGACACCGAGGGCGTGGGTGCGCGCGACGATGTCGACCAGACCGCGGCGCAGCAGCGGCTCACCACCGGTGAAACGGACCTCGGTGATGCCCAGCCGCTCCACTCCGATGGTGACCAGGCGGACCACCTCGTCGTCGGTCAGCGTCTGCTCGGTGGGCAGCCAGTCCAGGCCCTCCGCCGGCATGCAGTAGTTGCACCGGAGGTTGCAGCGGTCGGTGAGCGAGACCCGCAGGTCGGTGGCCACGCGGCCGAAGCGGTCCGCCAGAGGAGTCGTCACCTGTCCGAGTCTAACGAGGCGGGGGTCAGCGGGTCAGGACGTCCCGGATAGCCTCGACTGGTGCACAAGCTGCGGTTCCTGGTCTCGCGCCGCTGGATCGTCTTCGCAGTCGTGGTCGTCTTCCTGGCCTGGGTCGCGTGGCGCCTCGGTGAGTGGCAGTTCCACCGGCTCGACGACCGCAAGGAACGCAACGCGATCATCGAGCGCAACGAGAAGGCGGGCGCTGATCCCGTCGCGGAGGTGATGGCCCCCGGCGAGCCTGTCGACGCCTCCGAGGAGTGGCGCATCGTGGAGGCGGTCGGCACCTACTCGGTCGAGGACACCGTGATCGTGCGCTACCGCACCCGCGACGGCGAGGCGGGCGTCGATGTCGTCGTACCGCTCGAGACCACCGACGGGGAGACGCTGCTGGTGGACCGCGGCTGGTACGCCACCGACAACCGCGGCGCGACCCAGGAGGACGTACCCGAGCCACCGCCGGGCGAGGTCACCGTGACCGGGTGGGTACGCCAGGACGCGGAGGGCAGCAGCACCGAGGTCTCCGACCTCTCGACCCGCGCCGTCAACAGCGAGCGGATCGGCGAGGCGCTCGGTCGCGAGGTGCTCGGCGGCTGGGTCGACCTGCGCTCGGAGTCCCCGGAACCCGCCACTCCCCTGCTGCCGGTGGAGATGCCGGACCTCGACAACGGCCCGCACTTCTTCTACGGCCTGCAGTGGTGGTTCTTCGGCGTCCTGGCGATCTTCGGGTTCCTCTACCTGATCTACGACGAGTGGCGTGGCGGTCGCGAACCGTGGGGCAGCCAGGAGGGCCCACGCCCGGAGCCGACCTCGCCCGCGCCGAAGCGCGCCCCGGTCCCGGCGGCGCCGAGGGCACGACGCAAGACGTGGCGCGAACGCCTCGACTCGGGCGCCGAGGACGAGTCAGAGAGCGCGGAGGAGCCCTCCGTCGACCGGGAGCATCACGCCCGTCAGGAATGACGCGACCGGCGAGAGCAGGAACGCGGCGACCGCGCCGAACTCCTCGGGCCGGCCGTAGCGACCGAGGGGGATGGTCGCCTCGGCGGCCTTCCGGGCCGCCTCCGGGTCGTCGGTCGACGCGTCGAGCTCGGCGACCCGCTCCGTGGCGATCCGGCCGGGCAGCAGGCCGTTGACCCGGACACCGTGCGGGCCCAGCTCGTCGGCGAGGGTCTTGGCCACCATGGCCAGACCCGGCCGCAGGCCGTTGGAGATCGCCATCTGCGGTAGAGGGGCGCGCACGCTCGACGAGAGCACCAGGCCGAGTGCGCCACCGGAGGGCAGCGCGGCGCCGACCTCCCTCGCCAGGCGTACGGCGCCGAGGAAGACCGACTCGAAGGCCTCGCTCCACTGCTCGTCGGTGATGGCGGAGACCGCACCCTTCGGCGGGCCGCCGACGCTGATCAGGGCACCGTCGAGGCGCCCCCACGTGTCCTGGGCCGCCGCGAGCAGCCGGGCCGGAGCCTCGCGCTCGGAGTTGTCGGCCACTACAGCGACGGCGGCCTCACGCCCGGCGGCCTCGTTGAGCGCGGCGGTCGCCTGCGCCAGCGAGTCCTCCGAGCGGCCGGAGATCACCACCCGCGCCCCCTCGGCGACGAGCACGTCGGCCGTCGCCCGTCCGAGCCCGCGGGCACCGCCCGTGACGATGTGGACGCGGTCGGCCAGTTGCAGGTCCATGTCCCGAGCCTAGTGGCGAGCGACGAAGGAGCTCGCCGCGTGGCGAGGGAGGTCGAGTGGCCGCGCGAGCGAGGGACGAGCTCGCGACCGGGCGTATCGAGACCCGTCAGCTCGGCGCCGGGACGGACGCCTCGCGGAACTGCGTCGCGTGGAGGGTCGCGTAGAGGCCGCCGGCGGCGAGCAGCTCGGCGTGGGTGCCCTGCTGGACCACCCGGCCGTCGTCGAGGACGAGGATCAGGTCGGCGTTGCGGACCGTGGAGAGCCGGTGCGCGATGACCAGTGACGTACGCCCCTCGAGCGCGGCGTCGAGCGCGTCCTGGACGGCGGCCTCGGACTCGCTGTCGAGGTGGGCGGTGGCCTCGTCGAGGACCACGATCGCCGGGGCCTTGAGCAGCAGGCGGGCGATGGCCAGGCGCTGCCGCTCACCTCCGCTGAGGCGGTAGCCCCGGTCCCCCACGACCGTGTCGAGCCCGTCGGGAAGCGCGCGGACCAGGCCGGCGATCTGCGCCGCCTCCAGGGCGGCCCACACCTCGGTCTCGGTCGCCGCGGGGCGGGCGTAGAGCAGGTTGGCGCGGATGGTGTCGTGGAACATGTGGGCGTCCTGGGTGACGTAGCCGACCACGTCCTCCAACGACTGGAGCGTCACGTCGCGGACGTCGTGGCCACCGACCCGTACGGCGCCGGACTCGACGTCGTAGAGCCGGGCGACGAGGTGCGTGACCGTCGTCTTGCCGGCGCCGGAGGGGCCGACGAGCGCGACCATCTGCCCGGGCTCGGCGGTGAAGGTGACCTCGTGGAGCACCTGCCCGGTGTCGCGGGACTCGGTGCGGGCCACGGTCTCCAGCGACGCTAGCGAGATCTGGTCGGCACGTGGGTAGGTGAAGGCGACGTGGTCGAACTCCAGGCGCGAGGCGGTGACGGGCAGCTCGACGGCGTCGGGCTTCTCCTGGATCAGCGACGGCAGGTCGAGCACCTCGAAGACCCGGTCGAAGCTCACCAGCGCGGTCATCACGTCGATGCGGACGTTGGAGAGCCCCTGGAGCGGGCCGAGGAGACGGGTGAGCAGCACGCCCAGCGCGACGATGGTGCCGACGGAGAGGTCGCCGCGGATGGCCAGCCACCCGCCGATGCCGTAGACGAGTGCCGTGGCCAGCGACGGCACGAGCGTCATCGCCGCGAAGAAGACCCGGGTGAGCAGCGAGATCCGCACGCCGAGGTCGCGCACGACGGCGGCCTTGCGGGCATAGGCCACGTCCTCGGACTCGCGGCGGCCGAAGAGCTTGAGCAGCATCGCGCCGCCGACGTTGAAGCGCTCGGTCATCGCGTTGCCGAGGTCGGCGTTGCCGTCCATCTGCTGCCGGGAGAGGTCGGCCAGCCGGTTGCCGACCCAGCGAGAGGCGATCAGCAGGATAGGGAAGAGCGCGAGGCAGAGCAGCGTCACGGGCCAGCTGAGGAACAGCATCGTCACGCCGACGACGACCGCGGCGATGATGTTGGACACGGTGCCTTGGAGCGTCGAGGTGAACGCGCGCTGGGCGCCGATCACGTCGTTGTTGAGCCGGCTTACGAGCGCGCCGGTCTGGGTGCGCGTGAAGAACGCGAGGGACTGCCGCTGGACGTGCGCGAAGACCTGGGTGCGGAGGTCGTAGATCAGGCCCTCACCGATGCGGCTGGAGAGCCATCCGGTGATCAGCCCGAAGGCGGAGTCGACGACCGCGACGACCGCGACCATCACGGCCAGCCAGACCACCAGCGACGTGTCGCCGGTGCGGACGCCGTCGTCGATGATCGCCTTGAGCAGCAGCGGCGGCACCACGACGAGTGCGGCGTCGACCACCGTCACCGCGAGGAAGCCCGCGATCAGCGGCCGGTGCGGTCGCGCGAACCCCAGCACCCGCCGCACCGTGCGGCGCTCGATCTTGTTCTCGACCACGCTGCGATCGCTGCGGAGGAAACGCCACGGTGGCCCACCTGCGCCCGGCCCCATCGACATCCCTGCTCCTTCGTTCGTCCGTCCCGCTGAACGTCCGCATCCCGGGCATTGTTCCTCGCGGCACCGACAATCCCTGCGCGCTCGCGACGACCGGGGGCCGGGTCAGCCCGCGAACGCCGCAGCGACCGCGCGGAAACGGCGTACCTGCGCCTCCCGCTCGAGCCTGCGCTGCTCGTCGAGGTCGCGGTCGCCTGCGCCCTGCAGCAGCGCCTTGGTCTCGGGTACGACGCCCCGCATCGGCGCCACGAGCGCCGCCGCCAGGTCGGCCACGGACGCGTCGAGGTCGCCCGAGGGGACGGCGGCGCTCGCCAGGCCGATCCGGACGGCCTCCTCGGCGGGTACGACGCGCGCGGTGGCGCAGATCTCCAGCGCGCGGGCGTAGCCGACGTGCTCGACGAGCGGCTTGGTGCCGGTCAGGTCGGGGACCAGGCCGAGCGCCGACTCCTTCATCGAGAACTTCGCGTCCTCCGACACGACCCGCAGGTCGCACGACAACGCGAGCTGGAAGCCCGCGCCGATGGCGTAGCCGCGCACCTTCGCGATCGAGACGAAGCGCGGGTCGCGCAGCCAGGTGAAGCCCTGCTGGAACGCGTCGATGCGGGCGGAGGCGTCCTCATCGCTGAGCGCGAGCAGCCCCACGACGCTCTCCTCGCCCGCGGTCGAGGGGTCGAGCATCGCCCGGTCGAGGCCGGCGGAGAACGTGTCGCCCTCCCCCGTCACGACCACGACCCGGACCTCGTCGGGCAGGGTGCGGCCGATCTCGCCCAGCGCCAGCCACATCGCCGGCGTCTGCGCGTTGCGTACGGCGGGACGGTCCAGCGTCACCGTGGCGATCGGGCCCTCGACGTCGAGGCGGAGGCCGACGGCGGCCAGGTCTTCGGGAGTCATGGCCGCAGGTTACTACCGATGAGTAACCTCAGGCGAGGGAGACCAGGTCGGCGTACTCCTCGGACCACAGGTCCTCGTCGCCGTCGGGGAGCAGCAGGACCCGGTCGGGGTCGAGCGCACGCACCGCACCCTCGTCGTGGGTGACCAGGATGATCGCGCCGGTGTAGCTGCGGATCGCGTGCAGCACCTCCTCGCGGGAGGCCGGGTCGAGGTTGTTGGTCGGCTCGTCGAGGAGCAGCACGTTGGCGCTCGAGACGACCAGGATCGCGAGGGCGAGACGCGTCTTCTCGCCGCCGGAGAGCACGCCGGCCGGCTTGTGGGCGTCGTCGCCGGAGAAGAGGAACGAGCCCAGCACGGACCGGGCCTGGGTGTCGGTCAGCTCGGGGGCGGCGCTGTGCATGTTCTCCAGCACGGTGCGGTTGACGTCGAGCGTCTCGTGCTCCTGCGCGTAGTAGCCCATCTTGAGCCCGTAGCCGGGCACGACCTCGCCGGTGTCGGGCTGGTCGACGCCGGCCAGGATGCGCAGCATCGTGGTCTTGCCGGCGCCGTTGAGCCCGAGGATGACCACCCGGCTCCCCCGGTCGATCGCCAGGTCGACGGCGGTGAAGACCTCGAGCGAGCCGTAGGACTTCGACAGCTCCGAGCCCATGAGCGGCGTCTTGCCGCACGGCGCAGGCTCGGGGAAGGCGATCCGCGCCACCTTGTCGGCCGCGCGCTCGCCCTCGATGCCGGCCATCATCTTCTCGGCGCGCTTGAGCATCGACTGCGCGGCCTGGGCCTTGGTCGCCTTGGCGCGCATCTTGTTGGCCTGGTCGGTGAGGACCTTGGCCTTGTTCTCGGCGTTCTGGCGCTCACGCTTGCGGCGCTTCTCGTCGTCCTCGCGCTGGGTGAGGTAGTTGTGCCACCCCATGTTGTAGATGTCGATGACGGCGCGGTTGGCGTCGAGGTGGAAGACCTTGTTGACCGTCGCCTCGAGCAGCGCGTTGTCGTGGCTGATGACCACGAAGCCGCCGCGGTGCGCCTTGAGGAAGTCGCGCAGCCACACGATCGAGTCGGCGTCGAGGTGGTTGGTCGGCTCGTCGAGCAGCATGATCTCCGCGCCCGAGAACAGGATGCGGGCGAGCTCCACGCGGCGGCGCTGTCCGCCCGACAGCGTGCCGATCGGCTGGGCGAGGATGCGCTCCTCGATGCCGAGGGCGGCCGCCATCTGCGCGGCCTCCGACTCGGCGGCGTACCCGCCGCCGGCGTGCAGCTCGGCGTCGGCGCGCGTCCAGCGCCGCATGCCGCGCTCGTGGATCTTCGGGTCCTCGTGGGCCATGTCGACCTCGGCCTCGCGCAGGCGACGTACGACCTCGTCGAGGCCGCGCGCCGACAGGATCCGGTCGCGCGCGATCACCTCGGGGTCGCCGACGCGCGGGTCCTGCGGCAGGTAGCCGACCTCGCCGCTGCGGAGGACCTGCCCGGACGCGGGCTGGCCCTCGCCGGCGAGGATGCGGGTGAGGGTCGTCTTGCCGGCGCCGTTGCGCCCCACGAGGCCGACCTTGTCGCCTGCGGCGATGCGGAAGGTGACGTCCTCCATGAGGAGCCGCGCGCCGGCTCGGACCTCGAGCTTCTGGGCGGTGATCATCTCGAGCGACATCCTACGAAGGGGTGAGCGCCGGAGCCCCATCGGCGGACGCACGCGCTAACCTGCGCAGAGGCTCCACCGGGGTTCGATCCCGGTCACCACCTGCGGAAAGGCACACGCCATGCGCTTCAACCCCAAGGCCCGGCTCGACACCTCCCGTGTCGGTGACGGGGGCGGTGGCGGCGGTGGTGGCGGTCCGATGCGACTCCCCATCCCGGGCGGCACCCGCGCGGGCGGCGGCATCGGCGGCATCATCATCATCATCTTGTTCGTGGTCCTCACCCAGTGCCTGGGCGGCGGCATCGGTGGTGGTGGCGGCACGGGCACGGGCACGCAGTCGCAGGGCGGCACCGACACGAGCCGGATGGACGACTCGGAGCGCTACGACAACTGCAAGAGCGGCGCCGACGCCAACAAGGACGAGGACTGCGCCCGCGTCGCGGTCGAGAACTCGCTCTACAACTTCTGGTCGTCGCAGTTCGACAGCGGCTTCACGCCCGCGACGATGATGACCTTCTCCGGCGCGGTCAACACCGGCTGCGGCCAGGCCAGCTCGCAGGTCGGCCCCTTCTACTGCCCGGGCGACCAGATGATCTACCTCGACACCACCTTCTTCCAGGACGTGCTCGAGGGTCAGCTCGGGGGCCAGGGCGGCGACTTCGTCGAGCCCTACGTGATCGGCCACGAGTACGGCCACCACATCCAGAACCTGATGGGCACGATGGGCAAGGTCCGCACCCAGCAGGGCCCCGAGTCCGACGCCGTACGCCTCGAGCTGCAGGCCGACTGCTACGCCGGCCTCTGGACCAAGGCCGCCACCGGCACCACAGACGCCGACGGCGTGGCGATCTTCGAGGCGCTCGACGACGCCGACATCCAGGAGGCGCTCGACTCGGCGAAGGCCGTCGGCGACGACCGGATCCAGCAGAAGTCCGGCCAGGGCGTGAACCCCGATGGGTGGACGCACGGCTCCTCGGAGCAGCGGATGCGCTGGTTCATGACCGGCTACCAGGACGGCACCGTCGAGTCCTGCGACACCTTCGCGGCCAGCGAGCTCTGAGCGGCGGGTCGGCTCAGGCGAGCAGCGCCTCGATCTGGCCGACCTGCCGCTGCATCGCACGGATGTACGGCGCCACGCTGGGGTGGCGGAACTTGCCCGCCAGCGCACCGTCGCCGTCCGCCACGCGCGCCAGGGCCCAGTCCAGGCGCGTGAGGGCGGTGTAGACGGCCATAACGCGGGCGCCGGTGCGGACCTCGTCGGCCGACGCGAGCCCCGGCGGCAGCGCGGCGACGTACGCCTCCACGAGGGGGTCGACGTCCTCACGGGTCGCCAGCGACAGGTAGCCGAGGTCGGCGCCCACCGGCCCGCGGCCCAGGTGCGCCCAGTCGATGGCGACCGCGCCCTCCCCAGCCCGGCCGGGGATGTTGGCCGCCGACGGGTCGCCGTGCTGCGCGACCTGTGGCAGGGCGTCGCACCGGTCGAGCCACACCGTCCGGTGCGTCCAGAGGTGGTCGGCCACGTCGGCCATCGGGGTGCGGGCCAGCGTCCTCCAGCCCCCGCGACGCTCGACGAGGCCGAGGCGGCTGCGGAGCTGGTCGCGGGCCAGCCACGGGTGCCGGCCGAGGTCGACGGGGGCGAAGCGGCCGAGGCAGGCCGCGAGCCAGAGTCCGGGTGCCTCATGGCGCTCGACCCGCTCGTGCACGAGGGTGACGCCCTCCGCGTCCTCGTCCACGCGGACGACGGGCGCCTCGCGCAGCCCGGGAGCGTCGGCCACCACGCCGGAGAGCGCCACGTCGGCGGCACGCCGCCAGTAGTTCACGTCACCGGCCGACAGGACACCGCTGGTGTCGTGGGGGTCGGGCACCCGGAGGCGCTTGACGACCACCTCGCGCCCGCCGACGGTGGCCGACCAGACCCCGGCGGTGGCCGGTCCGGCGCCGGGAAGGTGTCGCCAGCCCGGTTCGGGTTGCCACCCGGAGGCGTCCATGGGCGCGAACCTAGCGCACCTCGACGTCACGACGCGTGAAGCTGACGATGCCGGCCGAGGTCAGGGCCACGGCGATCGCCGCCAGCACGAGCAGGGGCGGCCAGCGGAAGGCCTCGGCAGGGACGAGCGCCAGATGGTGGAACGGCGAGAGGTCCTGGAGCCATTCGGGCATCCGGAACACCGTGCCGAACAGCATGACCACGACCGCCAGCACGAGGCCGAGCCAGGCCAGTCCCGCCCAGCGGGCGCGGACTCCGTAGGCCAGCGTGGCCAGGCCGGCGAGCACCAGCACGGGCGCCAGGTGCGGCAGCGTCGCCAGGACGTAGCGGCCCACGGCGCCACCGTCGTCGGCGGTCACGGCGAAGCCCACCCCGAGGCCGAAGCCGCCCAGCACGAGCACCAGCGCCGACGCGACCGCGGTCAGCACGACCTGCGTCGCCAGCCACCTGCTCCGCGAGAGACCGGTGGCGAGCAGCACCTCGACCCTGCCGTCGCGCTCGTCGTGGCGTGGGCGGAGGGCGCTGGTGATCGCAAAGCCTGACGACATCAGCGCAAGCATCAGGATCGACGTGGCGTAGAACCCGTCCACCAGCGACATGCCGTCCGGGATGAACATGTCCTGCGACGTCGCACTGTCGCCGAGCAGGTCACCGACGTCGGTGCCGAGCGACCCGTAGGACAGCCCGACGAGGAAGAGACCGGCCCCCCACCCCCACACGGACCCGCGCTGCAGCCGCCAGGCCAGCCCGAGCGGCGTGCCCAGCGCCGCGCTCGCCCGGGCAGGCCCGGGTCGATCGGGCACCACTCCCGAGCCGTGGTCACGGCGCGCGAACACCGCGAGCGCGGCCACGACCGTGACGCCGGCGAGCACCACGAGGAGCGCCACCGGCCACCACCGCACGCCCGAGAAGGCGTGCATCCCCTGGTACCACCCGATCGGCGAGAGCCAGGTCAGGAACGGCGTGCCGACGTCACCGATCGCGCGCAGGACGTAGGCCGTGCCGATGACGACACCCGTGAGGCCGTACGCCGCTCGCGCGCTGCTGGTCAGCTGGGCCGCGAGCAGGCTGGTGGCGGCGAAGACGATGCCGACCGCGGCGAGCCCGACGCCGAGGGCGGCGGAGTCGGCGACGGCGAGCGGGAAGGCCACCAGGCTGAGCGTGACGAGCAGCCCGACCAGCAGGTCGGCCAGCACGACGACCACCACGGTGGCTGCTGTCGTCGCCTGGCGCCCGATGGGCGAGGCGCGCAGCAGCTCGTCGCGGCCGCTCTCCTCCTCGGCCCGCGTGTGGCGCACGACCAAGAACATCGACATCAGCCCGATGGCGACCGCGCCGAACGCCGTCGACTGCCACGTCACCTGCCCCCCGACGGTGTTGAGCGCGCGGGCCGGACCCGCCATCGCGACGAACGCGGCGTTGGACCCCATGAGCGCTGCCGCTCGATCGAGCTCGGCCTGACTGGCGTAGACCGCCTCCACGCTGACCGCCTGCGACCAGTAGAGGACCGTGATGCCGATCGACCACCACAGCACCATCCAGCGGTCCCGACGCAGGTAGTGCCCGACCAGCGTCCACGTGCCGGTCACGACTCCGCCCCGACGCGCTCCGGCACCGTGTCGCCGTAGTGGCGCAGGAACAGCTCCTCGAGGGTGGGCGGCGAGGCGCTGAGCGTGCGGATGCCGGCCTCGCGCAGCAGCCCGAGGACCGTGTCGAGCTCGGCGGTGTCGACCTCGAACGCAGCGCGGGTGCCGTCGATGGTGAGGTCGTGGACGCCGGCGACACCGGTCAGGGACGTCGGCGGTCGCACGGTCTCGGAGCGGACGGTGGTGCGGGTGAGGTGGCGCAGGTCGGCGAGCGAACCCGTCTCGACCCGTCGGCCGGCCCGGATGATGCTGACCCGGTCGCAGAGCTCCTCCACCTCGGCCAGGATGTGGCTCGACAGCAGCACGGTGCGACCGCTGTCGCGGAACTCGTCGACGCAGCGCCGGAACACCGCCTCCATGAGGGGGTCGAGGCCGGTGGTGGGCTCGTCCAGCAGCAGCAGCTCCACGTCGCTGGCGAGGGCTGCCACGAGCGCGACCTTCTGCCGGTTCCCCTTGGAGTAGGTGCGGCCCTTCTTGGTCGGGTCGAGCTCGAACATCTCGACCAGCTCGGCGCGACGTCGCTCGTCGATCCCGCCGCGCAGGCGGCCCAGCAGGTCGATGACCTGGCCACCGGTGAGGTTGGGCCACAGGGCGAGCTCGCCCGGCACGTAGGCCAGGCGCCGGTGCAGGGGCGCTGCCTGCGCCCACGGGTCCCCGCCGAGCAGGCGCACCGAGCCCGCGTCGGTGCGCAGCAGCCCGAGCAGCACCCGGATCGTGGTGGACTTCCCTGACCCGTTGGGGCCGAGGAAGCCGTGGATCTCACCCTGGCTGACCTGGAGGTCGAGGCCGTCGAGGGCCCGGACTGTCCCGAACGACTTGACCACGCCCTGCACCTCGATCGGGTTGCTCACCCATTCACCGTACGACCGGCGCGCGCGGCGCGCGAGGGACTTCGGTGAGTGCCCGGCAGGGTCTCAGGTCACGCGTTCACGACCTCGACGCGCAGGGCACCGGCATCGAGGATCGCCTGGTCGAGCACCGCGCGACGTGGGTCCGGCACCGTGAGCCACGGCTCCGCCACGGTGAGCCCTGCGAGCCTCGGGTCGGCCAGCACCGCGTCCACGGCCGCGTGGTCACCCCCGGTGACCACCACCCCCGGAGCGAGGATCCGGGCCGCATGGTCGGCGGCTGCCTCGAACGCCTGCCGGGCCTGGTTGTCGCGGCGCCGCGCGAACCGCTGCTGGCTCTGCCCACCGGCCTTGGTCCGGCCCTGCACGTGCCGCTGCCCGATCTTGTGCTCCACGAGGTCGGCGCCCCGCAGCCGGGCGACGGCGAACCCGCCCTTGCGGACCAGCAGCACGCCCCACGACGCCGGCGGCACGGCGGCGGCGGCGAAGGCACCCGCCTCCGGCAGGCCGTCGTACGCCGTCCCGAACGGCAGGCGGGCGACGAAGTGCGAGCCGTCGCCGGCCTCGCCGCGCAGCCCGCCGTGGGACACCGACAACGTCGCGGCGCCGTGGCGGCCGGCGAAGTTGTCCACCCACCGCTCCCAGCGCGCGACAGGGACGAGGACGTCGGGCACGCCGAGACGCTACCGCGTCGGGGCCCGTCGCCCGTCTGGTCGCTGACCCGCGGGAAGGTAGTGCACGCCGAGGGCGTCGGCCAGCTCACGCCGGGCGACGCCCTGCTCGGCGCGCCAGTCCGGGTGCTATCTCTGTAGCAAGAGTGCTACGTCGGGGTCGACGCCGGGGAGCACGGCCGGGTCGCGCCTGGCGTACGCCCCCGGGGTCAGGTGGTGGGCGCGACGGAAGGCGCGGTTGAAGGCCGCCTCCGACTGGTAGCCGACGCGCTCGGCCACCCGGGCGAGCGGGAGTGCCCGCTCGCGCACCAGGCGGGCGGCGAGGTCCATCCGCCAGGCGGTGACGTAGGCCATCGGCGGCTCGCCGAGGGTGTCGCGGAAGCGGTCTGCGAACGCCGAGCGGGACATCCCGGCCTCCGCGGCCAGCGACGCGAGGCTCCAGGCCGCGCCGGGCTCGGCATGGAAGGCCGCCAGCGCCCGCCCGATCTGCGGGTCGCGGAGCCCGGCCACCCAGCCGCGGTCCTGCGTGCCCGACTCCAGCCACGCGCGCACGACCTGGACGACGAGGATGTCGGCGAGGCGGGCGGTGACGACATCGCTGCCGAGGCGCGGGCTGCGGGACTCCGCACCGATCACGTCGAAGGCCGCGCGCATCCACGCGGCGTCGCCGCCGTCGCCGGCGGCCAGCACCGGCGGCAGGCTGCGGAGCAGCCGCGCCACGCCCAGGCCGCTGAAGCTCACCGCGCCGCAGACGAGCTCGGTGCGTGCTCCCGGTCCGGGGATGCTCATCCGTTCGTAGCGCTCCCCCATCTCGACGCGCGGCACGTCGAACAGCGGGGTCGCCTCGCTGCCGGGCGCGTCGCGGATCACGTGGCCGGTGCCCGTCGGCACGAGCGCCATGTCGCCCGCGACCATGGTGAGCTGCTCGCCGTCGACGTCGAGCTCGAGGGTGCCGGCGGTGACGAGGTGGAAGACCACCGTGCCGGGCAGCGGCGGTATCTCCACCCCCCAGGGCGCGTGGACCTCCGAGACGGCGTAGAACACGCCGGACATCCCGAAGTCGGTGAGGGTCTCGGTCAGGACGTCGCGCTCCACCCCCGCAGTCTGCTGCCGCCCGGACGATCGGGCAAGAGATCCGGTCGATCTGGCATTGATGATCCAGCCGCGTCCGTCGACGCTGGAGCCAGGTCCGGAACAGGTCCGGGCACGAGCCAGGAGCACACCATGAGGGTCCTCGTCGTAGGAGCAAGCAAGGGTACGGGCGCCGAGCTGGTCGCCGAGCTGGCCGAGCGCGGCCACGTCGTGACGGCGTACTCGCGCCAGCCGGGTCGGCACCCCGACGGAGTGCGCACCATCACCGGCGACGTGCTCGACGCCGACACAGTCGCCAAGGCGATGGTCGGCCAGGACGCGGTGGCCGTGACGCTGGGCATCCCCGACAACCCGTTCCGCGTCCGGCTGACGGGTCGCGCCAGCTCGCCGCTGGACGTCCGCTCGGCGGGCACGCGCGTCGTGCTCGACGCGATGCGCGAGCACGGCGTCGGCCGGATCGTCGTGCAGTCGACCTACGGCATCGGCGACACCTACCGGCACCTGCCGCTGGCGCTCAAGGCGTTCTTCGTCCTCGGCATCAAGCCGCAGGTGCAGGACCACGAGCGGCAGGAGCAGATGGTGCGCGCGTCCGGGCTCGCCTGGACGATCGTGCGTCCGACGGTGCTGCACGACGAGCCCGCCGACGAGCCGGCGTACGTCGACGCTCGCGACGTCGCTCCGACGATGAAGGTGTCGCGGCGCCAGGTCGCGCGGGTCGAGGCCGACGCCCTCGAGGATCCGCATGCGCCCTCGCAGGTGCTCACGGTGACGGCGCGGCCGTGAGCGCCGTGAGCGGGGCCCTGCCTCAGAGGAAGTCGAGCGGGTCGAACTCGTCGATCGGGATGATCCGGATCCGCGGGAGCGGAGAGTTGAAGGCGCCGATGTCGTACTCGAGGTCGAGGATCCGCAAGCCAGGCAGGTTGCGGAACTGCGAGTTCACGAACTCGGTGAAGCCGATGACGCCGACCTGCCTGCTGCCGTCGCAGAGCGCGGAGACCTGGTCGACGAAGTCGCCGTCGTGGCTCACCAGCACCACGTCGGCAGGCCGCTCGACGAGCGCCTCGGCGGTGCGCTGGATGGCGATGTCGACGATCTTCCCCTCACCACTCAGCGGGATCGGCTTGAAGCCGATCGCGAGCAGTGCCTGCACGAAGCTGGTGGGCAGCTCGGTGCTCGCGGCAAGGAAGAACAGGCCGGTGACGTCCTGGTCGAAGGCGCGCTCGGCCCACTCGAGCAAGCGGTCCCAGCGCGGGCGCTCCTCGGGCCGCGGTCGGCGCCCGAGGATCGAGGTCCCGAGGGTCGCGTCGATGTTCTCCCCGTCGACGAGGAGGTAGGTCATCCGCTCGGCCATGCGAGGACTCTCCCACACCGCCCGCGGCGTCAGGACCGGTAGACGACCTTGAACGCCTCGACGACCTGGTCGCCGGACACGTCGACGTCGGTGACCTCGACCAGCGCCCGCGGCCTGCCAGCGCCGTCGCACAGGATCGACAGCACGCCGGTCTCGGGGAGCTCGCCGCCGTAGTCGGCCAGCGCGGCCGTGGTCTCCCCGCGCTCGTCGGCGAGCACCTGCGCGACGAAGTCGTCGGACTCGGTGGTCGCGTCGCAGTAGGCCCACGCCGGCGGCGGCACGGACTCCAGCGTCGTCGGCCCGAAGTAGGTCGGCGCGGCGTTGAGCTTGGCGTGGAAGCGGGCCAGGTCCCAGAAGACGCGGAGCTCCTCATGATCGAACTCGATCTCACTGAGCTCGACGGGGCTGGGGTCGACCTCGGACTCGTCCATGGCTCGAGCCTAGACGGCGCGGACGAGGAGTCAGGCCGCCTCGGCGACGTACGCCGCGAACGCCCGCGCCGTCGCCATCGACCCGGGCCGCGGCTCGGCCGTCGGGTCGAAGCCGAGGTCGCGGTCGGCCAGCACCTGCTGCAGGAGCGGCCGCCAGGCCGGGTCGGCGTGCATCATCGCCCACCGCAGGGAGTCGCGCTTGCTGGCCACCTGGCCGGTGCGCACGGTGTAGAGGCTGCGACAGGCCTGCACGACGAGGTAGCGCTGGCACCAGGCGAGCGTCGGCGGGCACCACGCGAGCACGTCATGGGTGAGCGTGGTCAGGGACGCCCGGGCGTGGTCGCGGAGCACCTCGTCGGGCACCGGGTCCATCAGCCGGACCGGGCACGGACCGACGAGGGTGATCCCGTGCTCGCGCAGGATCCAGCGCGTCCACGGCTGGTTGCAGTGCTCCGAGAAGGCCATGTCGTCGTGCCCGTGGTCGACGTAGAGCCACGGCCGGCCCAGCCCGGCGGTGGTGCGCAGGTCGTCGAGGACGGCGTACGACCCCTCGAGGTGACGGTTCCAGAAGCCGTCGCGGTGCGGGAGGTCGCGGTGCAGGGCGCGGAGCGCCGCCTCCTGCTCGGCGTCGGGACGGTCGCGGACCACGACGATGAAGTCGCAGTCGCTGTGCAGGTCGCCCGCCCCGAGTGCGAACGACCCCTGCAGGTAGGCGCCGACGAACGACTCACCGAGCGCCGCCTGGGCGCCGGTGACGAGGTCGTGCAGCACGCCGTTGAGCTCGGCGTAGCGGGTGGGGTGGGGGTTCAGCACGCATGGAGTGTGCGCTCCCGGCACCGCGCTCGCCACGGAATTTCGCCCCTGAGGCGCTGGTCGGACCCGGCACGCGGGGTTACGGTCGAGGATCCCCACCGCCCGGAGGCCCCCATGCGCCGTCTGCTCGTCACCAGCACCGCTGTCGTCCTCGGCCTGGCGCTGCTCCCGCCCGGCTCGGCCGTCTCCGGGGAGGCCACCCCGCTTCGGCCACGGCCCTTCCCGGCCCGTGTCGAGCTGCCCGCCGGCTTCCAGCCCGAGGGCATCGCGATCGGCGACGGCGCCACGGCTTGGCTCGGGTCGCTCGCGGACGGCGACGTCTACGAGGTGTCGCTGCGGACCGGGCGTGGGTCGGTGATCAGCCAGGGCCCGGGCACCCCGTCGGTGGGCATGAAGTCCGACCGGCACGGACACCTCTACATCGCCGGCGGCCCGTCCGGGACGGCCCGGGTCGTCGACACCGACAGCGGCGACGTGCTGGCCGACGTGCCCCTCACGACGGGGACGGCCTTCGTGAACGACGTGGTCCTCACCCGGGGTTCCGCCTGGTTCACCGACTCCTCGCAACCGCAGCTCTACCGCGTCACCGCCGTGCGGCGCGGGGGCGGCGCGCCGACCGCGACCACGGTGCCGCTCACCGGCGCGTGGGTGCAGGGCACCGGCTTCGGGGCCAACGGCATCGCGACCACCCCGACTGGACGAGCCCTGCTGGTGGTGAACTCGACCAGCGGCCTGCTCTACCGGGTGGATCCCACGACCGGAGTGGCCACCGAGGTCGACCTGGGCGGGGCCTCGCTGACCATGGGTGACGGCATGCTTCGCGAGGGCCGGATCCTGTACGTCGTACGCAACCGGGCCAACGAGATCGCCGTGCTCCGGCTGTCCCGGGACGGGCTCCGCGGTCGACTCGTGCGCACCATCACCGCTGCCGACCTCGACCCGTCGACCAGCTTCGACGTCCCGACCACGCTCGCGCGCTTCGGGTCCTCGCTCTACCTGCCCAACGCGCGGTTCTCCACGACGCCCACGCCGACCACCGACTACTGGGTGACGAAGGTCGTGGCGCGCCCGCGCCGTCGCTGAGCGCGCGCGTGTCCCCTACCCAGGTCTCGACCCGCTCGACCTCTCCGGGTTCGGCCGCACGCTGCGCGCGTGCCCGACCTCAGACGTTGAAGCCGAGGGCGCGCAGCTGCTCGCGTCCGTCGTCGGTGATCTTGTCCGGGCCCCACGGCGGCATCCAGACCCAGTTGATGGCGACGTCGCCCACGAGGCCTTCGAGGGCCGCCTCGGTCTGGTCGGTGATCACGTCGGTCAGCGGGCAGGCCGCGGAGGTGAGCGTCATGTCGAGCACGGCGTTGCTGTGCTCGTCGAGGTGGACGTCGTAGACCAGGCCGAGGTCGACGACGTTGATCCCGAGCTCGGGGTCGACGACGTCCTTCATGGCCTCGGTGACGTCCTCGACGGTGACCGTCGAGGTGCCGCCGCCGAGCTGGCCGGCCTCCGGCACGTCGGGCAGGTCGCTGTGGTCGACCTGGTGGTCGGCCTGGTGGGTGGACTCGGTCATCGGGTCTCTCCTTCAGTCTGGGCCTGGGCGGTCGCGTCCTTCCACGCCATCCAGGAGAGCAGGGCGCACTTCACGCGCGCGGGGAACTTGGCGACACCGGCGAAGGCGATGCCGTCCTCGAGGACGTCCTCGTCGGGCTCGACCTGCCCCTTGCCCTGCATGAGCTCGAGGAAGGTCTGGTGGATCTCCATGGCCTCGTCGACCTGCTTGCCGATCACGAGGTCGGTCAGCACGGAGGCCGAGGCCTGCGAGATGGAGCAGCCCACGGCGTCGTAGGAGACGTCCTGGACGACAGGTCCATCTGGGCCGTCCGCGAGGTGCACCCGCAGGGTGACCTCGTCGCCGCAGGTGGGGTTGACGTGGTGGACCTCGGACTCGAAGGGGTCGCGCAGGCCCTGGTGGTGCGGGTTCTTGTAGTGGTCCAGGATGATGTCCTGGTAGAGCGCATCGAGTTCGGTGCTCATCGCATCAGTCCACCTTGAAGTAGCGACGGGTGTGGTGGAGCGCCTCGACCAGCGCGTCGATCTCCGCCGGTGTCGTGTAGAGGTACGACGACATCCGGGTGGAGGCCTGCACGCCGAAGCGGGCGTGCGCCGGCTTGGCGCAGTGGTGGCCGGCTCGCACCGCGACGCCGCGCGAGTCGAGGACCTGCGCGATGTCGTGCGGGTGGACGCCGGCCAGCTCGAAGGAGATCGCTCCGCCGCGCTGCGCGGCGTCGAGCGGCCCCAGGACGGTGAGGCCGGGGACCGACTGCAGCCCCTCGAGGGCGTAGGCCGTGATCGCCTGCTCGTGCGCGTGGATCGCGTCGAGCCCGATGTGGCCGAGGTAGTCGACCGCCGCACCGAGGCCGACGGCCTCGACGATCGGCGGGGTGCCCGCCTCGAAGCGATGCGGCACCCTGGCGTACGTCGAGCGCGCCATCGTGACGGTCTCGATCATCTCGCCGCCCCCGTGGAACGGCGGCAGCTGGTTCAGCAGCTCCTCGCGTCCCCACAGGACGCCGATGCCGGTCGGGCCGGTCACCTTGTGACCGGTGAAGACCAGGAAGTCGCAGCCGACCTCCTGGACGTCGACGGGCAGCTGCGGCGCGGCCTGCGAGGCGTCGATCACAGACAGGGCGCCGACCGAGGCCGCCCGGGCCACCAGGTCGCCGACCGGGTTGATCGTGCCCAGCATGTTGGACACCCAGGTGAAGGCGACCACCTTGGTGCGCTCGTCGACCAGCTGGTCGGCGTTCGACAGGTCGAGCAGGCCGTCGTCGGTGAGTCCGAACCAGCGCAGCTCCGCGCCCGACCGCTCGCAGGCCAGCTGCCACGACACGATGTTGGAGTGGTGCTCCATCTCGGTGATGACGACGTTGTCGCCGGGGCCGAGGTCGATCGTGCGCGCCAGCAGGTTGAGCGCCTCGGTGGCGTTCTTGGTGAAGATCACCTCGTTGCGCGAGGGCGCGTTGAGGAACGCCGCCACCTTGTCGCGCGCGGCCTCGTAGGCCTCGGTCGACTCGGCGCCGAGCTGGTGCATCGCCCGGGCGATGTTGGCGTTGTGCCGCTCGAGGTGGTCGACCATCGTGTCGATGACGATCTGCGGCTTCTGCGAGGTGTTGGCGCTGTCGAGGTAGACCAGCGGCTGACCGCCCGCGAGCGTGCGCTCGAGGATCGGGAAGTCCTTGCGGATCACGTCGAGATCCGGAAGCAGTCCTTCCATCATGGTCCGTCCTTTCTCAGCACCGGGTCTCGTGACGGTCGCTGTGCGACCTCCTCGACCAGCGGAGTGGTGGTCAGGCGTTCGCCTTGAGGTACTTGTCGTAGCCGTTGGCCTCCAGGGCGTCGGCGAGCTCCTTGCCGCCGGACTCGGCGACCTTGCCGTCGACGAAGACGTGGACGAAGTCGGGCTCGATGTAGCGCAGGATGCGGGTGTAGTGGGTGATCAGCAGGACACCCTTGCCCTCGCGCTCGCGGAAGCGATTGACTCCCTCGGAGACGATCTTGAGCGCGTCGATGTCGAGGCCGGAGTCGGTCTCGTCGAGCACTGCCATCTTCGGGTCGAGCAGCTCGAGCTGGGCGATCTCGTGGCGCTTCTTCTCGCCGCCGGAGAAGCCCTCGTTGACCGAGCGCTGGGCGAAAGTGGCGTCGAGGTTGAGCCGCTCGAGGGCGCCGTTGACGTCCTTGACCCAGGTGCGCAGCTTGGGCGCCTCGCCGTCGATGGCGGTCTTGGCGGTGCGGAGGAAGTTCGACACCGAGACGCCGGGGACCTCGACGGGGTACTGCATGGCGAGGAACAGGCCGGCGCGGGCGCGCTCGTCGACCGACAGGGCGAGGACGTCCTGGCCGTCGAGGGTCACCGAGCCGCCGGTGATCGTGTACTTGGGGTGACCGGCGATGGAGTAGGCCAGCGTCGACTTGCCGGAGCCGTTGGGCCCCATGATGGCGTGCGTCTCACCCTCGTTGATGGTGAGGTCGACGCCCTTGAGGATCTCCTTGGGGCCGTCCTCGGTCTCGACGGTGACGTGCAGGTCGGTGATGACGAGCTTGCTCATGCGGGGGTGACTCCGTTCAGGGTGGTCTCGGTGTCGACGTAGACATCGGTGCCTCGTACGTCGACGGGGAAGGTCGCGACCGGCTCGGTCGCGGGGAGGTTGGTGGGCTTGCCGGTGCGCAGGTCGAACATCGACCCGTGCAGCCAGCACTCGATCTGGCAGTCGGCGACCTCGCCCTCGCTGAGGGCGACGGCGGCGTGGCTGCACTCGTTCTGCAGCGCGAACACCTCGTCGCCGTCGCGGGCGACGACGATCTCGAGGTCGCCGAGGGTCACGGCGAGGCCCTGGTCGGGCGTGACCTCGTCGAGGGCGCAGGCGCGCTCGTAGGCCATCAGGCGTCCGACCCGAAGGCCGCCAGCGAGCCGACGTCCTTGAGGACGTTCTTGGCGAGCTCGGCCTCGACGGTCGTGAGGAGGCGGTCCTCGATCGACGGCACGCCGACCTTGCGGATCAGGTCGTTGAAGAAGCCGTGGACGACCAGGCGCTGCGCCTCCTGCTCCGAGACGCCGCGCGACTGGAGGTAGAAGAGCTGGTTGTCGTCGAAGCGCGCGGTGGCCGAGGCGTGGCCGGCACCCTCGATCTCGCCGGTCTCGATCTCGAGGTTGGGGATCGAGTCGGCCTGGCAGCCGTCGGTGAGGACCAGGTTGCGGTTCTCCTCGTAGGTCTCGATGCCCTCGGCGACCTTGCGGATCAGCACGTTGCCGACCCAGACCGTGTGCGCCTTCTCGCCCTGCAGCGCGCCCTTGTAGACGGCGTGGGACTTGGTGCGCGGCGCGGTGTGGTCGGCGAAGATCCGGTGCTCGATGTGCTGGCCGGCGTCGGCGAAGTAGAGGCCGAGCAGCTCCGCGGAGCCGCCGGGACCGTCGTAGGTCACGTTGGCGTCCATGCGGACCAGGTCGCCGCCGAAGGAGATGGCGGCGTGCTTGTAGGTCGCGTCGCGACCGACCCGGGCCTGGTGGTGCGACAGGTGCACGGCGTCGTCGGCCCAGTCCTGGATGGAGACGACGGTGACGTCGGCGCCGTCGCCGACCGCGATCTCGACGACCGCGGCGACGGTGGAGGAGCCGGTGTGGTTGAGGACCACGATCGCCTTGCTGTGCGCCCCGAACCGCATCGCGACGTGGCCGGCCTCGGTCACGGCGACGTCCTCGCCGTCGAGGTCGACGACGATCGGCTCGGACACCTCGGTGTCGGCGGGCACGTCGATGAGCAGGGTCGAGGGGACCTCCGCCAGCACGCGGGCCGCCCAGCGGGTGTTCGGCACCAGGCCCGAGATGCCCCGGAGCCCGCGTGCCTCGTCGCCGGACACGCCCTCGATGCGGACGCCCTCGGGGGTGTTCCAGGTGCACGACGTCGCGGAGCGCATGAACTCGGCGTCGGCGTGCAGGCCCTTGAGCCGCTTCAGCGGGGTGAAGCGCCAGATCTCCTCACGACCGGTCGGGACCTCGTGGTCCGCGACGTCGAAGGAGCCGGCCGGGTGGAGGTGGCTCTCCACCTTGTCGAGCTCGGGGGTCTGCTCCAGCGCGGAGCGAACGGAATCAGTGGTGACGGACAAAGCTCTACTTTCTACGAACGTGGTCGGGACGGGGGCGGCCGAGGCTCACCCCACGGCGCCTTCCATCTGCAGCTCGATCAGGCGGTTGAGCTCGAGGGCGTACTCCATCGGCAGCTCCTTGGCGATCGGCTCGACGAAGCCGCGCACGATCATCGCCATCGCCTCGTCCTGCTCCATGCCGCGCGACATGAGGTAGAAGAGCTGGTCGTCGGAGACCTTGGAGACGCTGGCCTCGTGGCCCATCGAGACGTCGTCCTCGCGGATGTCGACGTAGGGATAGGTGTCGCTGCGGCTGATCTGGTCGACCAGCAGCGCGTCGCACAGCACGTTGGACTTCGAGCCGTGGGCGCCCTCGTTGACCTGGATCAGGCCGCGGTAGGACGTCCGGCCACCGCCGCGGGCGACCGACTTGCTCAGGATCGAGCTCGAGGTGTGCGGCGCCGCGTGCACCATCTTGGCGCCCGCGTCCTGGTGCTGGCCCGCGCCCGCGAAGGCGATCGACAGGGTCTCGCCCTTGGCGTGCTCGCCCATCAGGTAGATGGCGGGGTACTTCATCGTCACCTTGGAGCCGATGTTGCCGTCGACCCACTCCATGGTCGCGCCGGCCTCGCAGGTGGCGCGCTTGGTGACGAGGTTGTAGACGTTGTTCGACCAGTTCTGGATGGTCGTGTAGCGGCAGCGGCCGCCCTTCTTCACGATGATCTCGACGACCGCGGAGTGCAGCGAGTCCGAGGAGTAGATCGGGGCGGTGCAGCCCTCGACGTAGTGCACGTAGGCGTCCTCGTCGACGATGATCAGCGTGCGCTCGAACTGGCCCATGTTCTCGGTGTTGATCCGGAAGTAGGCCTGCAGCGGGATGTCGACGTGGACGCCCTTGGGCACGTAGATGAACGAGCCACCGGACCACACCGAGGTGTTGAGCGCGGCGAACTTGTTGTCACCGACCGGGATGACGGTGCCGAAGTACTCCTTGAAGAGCTCCTCGTGCTCCTTCAGCGCGGTGTCGGTGTCGACGAAGATGACGCCCTTCTCCTCGAGGTCCTCACGGATCGAGTGGTAGACGACCTCCGACTCGTACTGCGCGGCGACGCCGGCGACGAGGCGCTGCTTCTCCGCCTCGGGGATGCCGAGCTTGTCGTAGGTGTTCTTGATGTCCTCGGGGAGCTCCTCCCACGAGGTCGCCTGCTTCTCGCTGGAGCGCACGAAGTACTTGATGTTGTCGAAGTCGATCGTCGACAGGTCCGAGCCCCACGTGGGCATGGGCTTGCGGTGGAAGAGCTTGAGCCCCTTGAGGCGCAGGTCGAGCATCCACTGCGGCTCGGACTTCTTCGAGGAGATGTCTCGCACGACGTCCTCGTTGAGGCCGCGGGTCGCGGCGGCGCCGGCGTCGTCGGAGTCGGCCCAGCCGAACTCGTAGTTGCCGATGCCCTTGAGCTCGGGGTTGAGTTCTTCGATGGAGGTCATGCCTTCTCCTTCTTCGGTGCGGACTGGAGGGTCTGGGGGATGCAGGTGGTGCACACGCCGTCGCCGTGGGCGATGGTCGCCAGGCGCTGGACGTGGGTGCCCAGGACGGAGGCGATGGCCTCGGTCTCGGCCTCGCACAGCTGCGGGAACTCGTGGGCGACGTGGGAGACCGGGCAGTGCTGCTGGCACAGCTGCTCCCCCACGCTGATGCCGTTGACCGGGGCGAGGTCGCGCACCGAGGCGGCGTAGCCGTTCTGGGTGAAGACCTTGGCCAGCGCCTCAGCCGGGGTCAGCGACGGGTCCAGGTCCATCACCGCGGCGTAGTCGCGCTCGACGAAGGCGACGCGGCGCCGGGCGAACTCGACGACCGCCTCCTCGCCCTGCGTCTCGGCCAGGAAGCGCATCGCCTGGACGGCGAGGTCGTCGTACTGCTGGTCGAAGCTGTCGCGGCCGGCCTCGGTGAGCGCGAAGACCTTGGCCGGGCGCCCGCGGCCGCGGGTGCCGTAGACCTTCGGCTCGCGCGACTCCACCATGCCCTCGAGCGCCAGGTGGTCGAGATGACGTCGTACGGCGGCGGGGGTGAGGGCGAGACGACGGGCCAGGTCGGCCGCGGTGGACGGGCCGTTCTCCAGGATCGTGCGGGCCACGCGCTCACGCGTGGGCGCGTCCCCGTCCGGGGTCGCCGCCGTCCTGGTGAATTCCACAACGACAGTGTGACGTTATTGCACGTGGGCGTTCAAGCAAGGGTGACCTAAGTGACGGCGGACACGGGCGCCGGACGCCGACGCGGGACCGTACCGTGGTGCGACCTAGACTTCGCGACGTGCCAGCGCCCTCCCCCGCCGTCGAGATCGACGGCCTGGTGATGGCCTACGGCGACAAGGTCGCCGTCGACGGCCTGTCGCTCGAGGTGGCGCGCGGATCGGTGACCGCCGTCCTCGGTCCCAACGGCGCGGGCAAGACCACCACGCTCGAGACCTGCGAGGGCTACCGAGTCCCGCAGGAGGGCACCGTGCGGGTGCTCGGCCTCGACCCCCAACGCGACCGCGGAGCGCTGCTCCCCCGCATCGGCGTGATGCTGCAGTCCGGCGGCGCATGGAGCGGCGTGCGCGCGCGGGAGATGCTCGACCACATGGCGTCGCTGCACGCCCACCCGCTCGACACCGACATGCTCAGTGACCGGCTCGGCCTCGCCGACTGCGGGCGCACGCCCTACCGCCGGTTGTCCGGTGGGCAGCAGCAGCGGCTCGGGCTGGCGATCGCGCTGGTCGGTCGCCCGGAGCTGGTCTTCGTCGACGAGCCCACCGCCGGCATGGACCCGCAGGCGCGGCGCACGACGTGGGAGCTGCTCGAGGAGGTCCGCGCCGCCGGGGTCACCGTCGTGCTGACCACCCACCACATGGACGAGGCGGAACGGCTCGCCGACCGGATCCACATCATCGACCGGGGTCGTGTCATCGCCAGTGGCACGCCCGGCGAGCTCACCCGCGAGGGTCGATCGGCCACCATCCGGCTCGTGGTCAACCGACCGTTCCCCGACGGCGCCCCGGAGTCGCTGCGTGCCGACCTGGGCCCCGACACCGAGGTCCGCCAGCTCGACGAGGTCAGCATGCTCATCTACGGTCCGGCCGACTCGACCACCCTGGGCCTGGTCTCGCGCTGGTGCGAGCAGCACGACGTGCTCCCCGAGACGCTCAACCTCGGCCAGCGCAACCTCGAGGACGTCTTCCTCGAGCTCACCGGTCGGGAGCTCGCGCCATGAGCACGTTCACCCCTGCGCCCGGAGGAGCCTCGCTGACCCGGATGGTGCTCGCCCAGTCGCGCATGGAGGCGCGGCTCATGCTCCGCAACGGCGAGCAGCTGCTCCTCGCGATCGTCATCCCCGTCATCGTGCTGGTCGGCGGCGTCGCCGGCGCCGACCGGATCGGCATCGACCTCGACGGCCACCGTCCCGTCGACATCCTGACCCCGGGCGTGCTCGCCCTGGCCGTGATGTCGACGGCCTTCACGTCGGTGGCGATCGCGACGGGCTTCGAGCGCCGCTACGGCGTCATCAAGCTGCTCGGCTCCTCGCCGCTCCCCCGCCACGGCCTGCTGCTCGGCAAGGTGCTCGCACTGCTCAACGTGGTCGTGCTGCAGCTCGTGGTCCTCGTGGTCGTCGGCCTGGCGCTGGACTGGGAACCGACGTTTGACCATCCGCTGCGCTCGGTCGTGGGCGCTGGTCTGGCCCTCGCGCTCGGCACCGCGGCCTTCGCCGCGCTCGGGCTCTTCGTCGCGGGTGTGCTGCGGGCCGAGGCGACGCTCGCCCTGGCGAACCTCGTCTACCTCCTGCTGATGGCGGGCGGAGGCGTCGTGCTGCCGACCAGCGCGTACGGCGCCGCGGCACCCCTGATCTCGTGGCTGCCGTCGGCCGCGCTCGGCGAGGCGGTGCGCGAGGCCCTGGTCGACGCGTCCGTCGACGGCCGGTCCCTGCTCGTGCTCGCCGCGTGGGCGGCCCTCGGCACGCTGCTCACTGCTCGAACCTTCAGGTGGGAATGATGTCTGCCCTGCTCGACAAGCTCGCCCGGTACCTCTGGCCGCTCGCGCTGGCCAACCTGGTCGCCAACATCGGCATCGTGGTGACGGGGGCCGCCGTCCGGCTCACCGACTCCGGGCTCGGGTGCCCGACCTGGCCGCGCTGCTCCGACGAGTCGTACGTCGCCCACGGCGAGCTCGGGCTCCACGGCGTCATCGAGTTCGGCAACCGCACCCTCACGTTCCTGCTCGCGGCGATCGCGGTGCTGTGCTTCCTGGCGGCGCTCGGTGCCCGCCACCGCCGCGCGACCCGGCTGGCGTTCGTGATCGGGCTCGGCATCCCGCTCCAGGCGGTGATCGGCGGGATCACGGTGCTCACCGACCTCAACCCGTGGATCGTGTCAGGGCACTTCCTGCTGTCGATGGCGATCATCATGGTCTGCATCGCGCTCCTCGACGAGCTGCGCAGCCCCGACCGGTCGGCCGCGCCGCCCCTGCCGCGCGTGCTCGCGTGGACGACGACGGCCGCGGGCTGGGTGGTGCTCTACCTGGGCACGCTGGTCACCGGTGCCGGGCCGCACGCCGGGGACACCGACGCCCCGCGCAACGGCCTGACGCCCGAAACGGTCTCGCACGCCCACGCGATCGCGGTCTACGTGCTCGTCGCGCTCACGCTGGCGCTGCTGGTCGTCGCGTTGCGCGGCGGCCACCGCTGGTTGGCCACGGTCACCGGGCTGGTCCTGCTCATCGAGGTGCTGCAGGGCGTGCTCGGCTGGGTGCAGTACTGGCTCGACCTGCCGGTCGGGCTGGTCGCGCTGCACATGCTGGGCGCGGCGCTGCTCGCCGCCGGCCTCGCCCGGATCGGGCTCGCCGTGCTGCCCCACCACGCCGTGCACGAGGCACGCGCGGACGGCGGGTCGCAGCGGGACGCCGCGACCCGCCTCCCCCAGCGCTGAGCCCTGGTCAGAGCTTGCGGGCGAAGATCACCGTGCGCTTGGAGTAGTCGTCGGCCTTGCAGGCCACTAGCACGATCCGCGCCGGGCCGGAGACCGAGTAGAGGGACCCCATCCGGCGGCTGGCCGCCCAGAACTCACGGCGTACGACCTCGAAGCGGCACCCCGCGACGCGGACCCGGTCACCGGGGCGCAGCCGCCCCCAGCGGTCGGCGACACCGTTGCCGGCCCGCCAGGCGTGACCGGCGTAGACGGTGCTGCCGGTGGGGTCGCAGGGCGGGTCGCCCTCGGCCCACGTGTAGACCGTGCCCTGCAGGCGCGAGCCCACCTCGAGCGTGTCGTTGCGCGCGGGCACCTGGACCACGACGGCGTCGGTGCCCGTGCGGGCGATCTGCAGCCGGTCAGGGGCGGCGTGAGCCGCACCCTGACCGGCCGGCAAGGTCGCGCAGAGCGTCACCGCGAGCAGCGCGACACGTCGCATCACGAACCCGTGTGCGGGGCGATCTCCGGTGCCTTCGCGCACGGCCTGGTGCTGAACCTCAGCCGCCAGACCTGCTTGCCCTCGAGCCGGTAGGTGGCGTCGGCGGACTGGGCGCGGACGGTGACCGAGTAGGGCCGCTTGCCCTTCGTGTTGGCGTGCTTCAGCGTGCGCGCCTTGAGCCACACACCCTGGTGGAGCACCGTGCCGTTGACGGTGTAGACCACACCGGCGCGCTTGCTCACCTTGAAGAGGTCGCTCCGGGTGCCGCACTTGTCGATCTGCTTGGCCTTGGCCTTCACCACGCGGACCTCGGCGGGCAGCACCTCCGGCGGGCTCACCGGGCACGGCTGCTGCGTGTCGGTGGGGACCGGGAGCGTGATCACGGACTGGCCGTTGCCGAACGAGTGACCGGGGTTGGCGGTGATCGTCAGGCTGCCGTTGGCGTTGAGCACCGAGGTCCACGGACCGCTCGGCACCGTGCCGTAGTGGGCGTTGCCCGGGCCGCAGTCGTCGATGACCGGGACCTGCGGGGCGGACGCGACGCAGGGCACGTTGCTGTCGGTCGGCACCGGGTAGGTGATGACCGTCCGGCCGCCGGGGAAGGCGTGGCCCTCGTCCGCGGTGATCGTCAGGCTGCCGTCGGGGTTGAGGACCGAGGTCCACGGACCGCTCGGCACCGTGCCGTAGTGGGCGTTGCCCGGGCCGCAGTCGTCGACGACCGGGACCTGCGGGGCGGACTCGATGCACGGCGCGTTGCTGTCGGTGGGGACCGGGTAGGTGATGACCGTCTGGCCGTTGGTGAAGACGTAGCCGGGGTTGGCGGTGATCGTCAGGCTGCCGTTGCGATTGACGACCGAGGTCCACGGACCGCTCGGCACCGTGCCGTAGTGGGCGTTGCCCGGGCCGCACTCGTCGACCACGGGCACCGTCGGCGCAGCGACCCTGGTGGTGTTGCACGCATCGGAGAACGACGACGCCGGGATCGAGCCCGAGTTGACCTGGGTGACCCCGTTGGACCAACGGGCCCCCAGGGTCAGGGTCACAGTGGAGCCCGGCTTGGTGGTGAGGACCTCCCTGAAGGACCGCGTCTGGTAGGAGCTGAAAGTAGTTCCGACGGGGACGGCGGAGGGGCGGTTGGACGAGGTGATCTGCTCGGTCCGCTGCTCGCTGTTGACGACCTGCCAGGTGACCTCCCACCCGCCGCCGGTGCGGCAGGAGACGGATCCGGTGATCGTGTTGTGGTGAGCGCTCGAGGGAGCTGCGAGGCCGACGACGGCGAAGCCGACAGCCACCACCAGCGTCATGATCCTCGACACGCTCCGACCGGCCGTGCCCCCACGGCCGGCGCCCATGCGTTGTTCTGGCGCGCCAAACATCAGTTGTAACCCCCATGCATACGTGCGAAAGCCCTGCGCCCCCGCACCCCACGATTCAACGGGACGCGGCGCCGCGTGACACGGGAGGAACTCTCAAGAGGTTCTCTAGAAAGCCTCATTTCCCGGACAGGGCTCGGAACCTGCGCTAGCGGACGATCAAGGGATCCAGTGCGACGGCCACGAAGAGGAGCGAGAGGTAGAGGTTCGAGGCGTGGAAGAGGCGCATCGGGTTGATCTCGCTGAGCACGTCGGACGACTTCGCCCGTCCCCACATGCGGTGCGCCTCGACGAGGAACACGGCGCCGAGGACGACGGCCGCGACCGGGTAGACGACGCTCGTGCCCGCGACCGGCCAGAGCAGCAGCGACACCGCGACCATGATCCAGCTGTAGACGACGACCTGGCGGCCGACCTCTCCCGCCGGCTTGACCACGGGCAGCATCGGCACGTCGACGTTGGCGTAGTCCTCGCGGTAGCGCAGCGCCAGCGCCCAGGTGTGGGGCGGGGTCCAGAAGAACACCACGAGGAACAGCACGACCGGCGTCCACGCCAGCTCGCCGGTGACGGCGGTCCAGCCGATGAGGGCCGGGAAGCACCCGGCGAGACCGCCCCAGACGATGTTCTGGGTGGTGCGCCTCTTGAGCAGCATCGTGTAGACGAACACGTAGAACGCGTTGGCGAGCACGGACAACCCGGCCGAGAGCCAGTTGACCCAGAGCCCGAGCACCACGGTCGACACGACGGCCAGCACCGTCGCGAAGACGAGGGCCGACGACGCGGAGACCATGTGGCGCGGCAGCGCACGACGGCGCGTACGACGCATCTGCTCGTCGATGTCGCGGTCGTAGACGCAGTTGTAGGCCGACGCCGAACCCGCGGACAGCGCGCCACCGACGACGGTGGCGACCACGAGCCCGAGCGGCGGGATGCCACGCTCGGCGAAGAACATCACCGGGACCGTCGTCAGGAGCAGCAGCTCGATGACGCGCGGCTTCGTGAGGCCGACGTAGGCGCCGACCACGTCGCGCCAGGTCGTGGGTCCCTCCTGGCCGTGGCCGTCGTCACCGGTCGACGCCGCGGCGGACGCAGCAGCGCGCGAGCCGGCGTGGGACACGGTGGAGACCTCGGGAGGACGGTGACGGATGGGCGGGCGGATGGGACGCGGGAGAGTGGGAACCGGAGGACAGGGAGAGCCTGCGATCCGCAGTCCGCGGCCACCCTCAGGCGGGGTCGAGTCTACTCGGCCACGACGCTAGGCTCGCAGTCGAGGCCACCCCAACGGACCTGTGATCCTGGATGCACCCCCGAGTGCCGCGCGCACTCCACCGAGAGGAACTGCGTTGACCGAGAAGTCCGCCCTGCCCACCACGCTCGAGTGGGACGACATCGACAAGCGCGCGGTCGACACCGCCCGCGCCCTCGCGATGGACGCGGTCCAGAAGGTCGGCAACGGCCACCCCGGCACGGCCATGAGCCTGGCGCCGGCGGCGTACCTGCTGTTCCAGAAGGTGATGCGGCACAACCCGGCCGACCCGCACTGGACCGGTCGCGACCGCTTCGTCCTCTCGTGCGGCCACAGCTCGATCACCCTCTACACCCAGCTCTTCCTCGGCGGCTGGGGCCTCGAGATCGAGGACCTCCGCTCGCTGCGCACCTGGGGCAGCAAGACCCCGGGTCACCCGGAGCACGGCCACACCGCCGGCGTCGAGACCACGACCGGCCCGCTGGGCCAAGGCGTCGCCAACGCCGTCGGCATGGCGATGGCCGCCCGTCGCGAGCGCGGCATCCTCGACCCGGAGACCGCCGAGGCCGACTCGCCGTTCACCCACCACGTCTACGCGATCTGCTCCGACGGCGACCTCGAGGAGGGCGTCAGCGCCGAGGCGTCCTCGATCGCCGGCACCCAGCAGCTCGGCAACCTGACGCTGATCTACGACGCCAACCAGATCTCGATCGAGGGCGACACCGACGTGGCGTTCACCGAGGACGTCGGCGCGCGCTACGAGGCCTACGGCTGGCACGTCCAGCACGTCGACTGGACCAACGGCGGCACCGACTACGTCGAGGACGTCCCCGAGCTCTACGCCGCGGTCCGCGCCGCGCACGAGGTCACCGACCGACCGAGCCTCATCGTGCTCCACACCGTGATCGCATGGCCGGCACCCAACGCCCAGGGCACCGGCAAGTCGCACGGCTCGGCCCTCGGCGCCGAGGAGGTGGCCGCCACCAAGGAGGTGCTCGGCTTCGACCCGGACAAGCACTTCGAGGTGCCCACCGACGTCATCGAGCGCACCCGCGGGCTCGTCGAGCGTGGCAAGGAGGCGCAGGCGGCCTGGCAGGAGCGCTTCGACGCGTGGAAGTCCTCGGCTCCCGCCGACGTCCTCGCGACCTTCGAGCGGATGCAGACCCGCGCGCTGCCCGAGGGCCTGGTCGACGTGCTGCCGACCTTCGACGCCGACCCCAAGGGCGTCGCCACGCGCAAGGCGTCCGGCGCGGTGATCAACGCCGTCGCCGGCGTGATGCCCGAGCTCTGGGGCGGATCGGCCGACCTGGCCGAGTCCAACAACACGACGATCGAGGACGCGCCGTCCTTCATCCCGGAGAGCCGGTCCACCGACCAGTGGAGCGGCGACCCGCTCGCCGGTCGCGTGCTGCACTTCGGCATCCGCGAGCACGGCATGGGCGGCATCCTCAACGGCATCGCGCTGCACGGCGGCACGCGCGTGTTCGGTGGCACGTTCCTGACCTTCAGCGACTACATGCGCGGGTCGGTCCGCCTGGCCGCGATCATGGGCCTGCCGGTCACCTACGTGTGGACCCACGACTCGATCGGCCTCGGCGAGGACGGCCCCACCCACCAGCCGATCGAGCACCTGGCCGCGCTGCGCGCCATCCCCGGCCTCGACGTCGTACGCCCTGCGGACGCCAACGAGACCGCGGCGGCCTGGCACGCGGTCCTCGAGCGCACCGACCGCCCCGCCGGCATCGCGCTGACCCGCCAGAACGTCCCGGTCTTCCCGCGCGGCGAGGAGGGCTACAGCGACACGAGCAACGTGCACCGCGGCGGCTACGTCCTGCTCGACGTCGACGGCGGCGAGCCGGACGTGATCCTCATGGGCACCGGCTCCGAGGTGCAGGTGGCCGTCGCGGCCCGCGAGCTGCTCGCGGCCGACGGCATCCAGGCCCGCGTCGTCTCGCTGCCCTGCCTCGAGTGGTTCGAGGAGCAGGAGGAGGCCTACCGCGAGTCGGTGCTGCCGCCGACCGTCAAGGCCCGCGTGTCCGTCGAGGCCGGCGTCAAGCAGGGCTGGCGCGACTACGTCGGCGACCACGGGCGCATCGTCTCCCTCGACCACTACGGCGCCTCGGCCGACTACGCGCGCATCTACGAGGAGTTCGGCATCACCGGCGAGGCGGTGGCCAACGCGGCCCGCGACAGCCTGCGCACCCTGACCGACTGACGTACGTCCCCACAGGAGGAACGACCATGCATGATCGTCTCAAGGCCCTGGCCGACGCCGGGGTGTCCATCTGGCTCGACGACCTGTCGCGTGAGCGGCTGGAGACCGGCAACCTCGCCGACCTGGTCAAGAACAGCAGCGTGGTCGGCGTGACGTCCAACCCGTCGATCTTCCAGTCGGCGCTGTCCGACGGCGAGCGCTACGACCCGCAGGTCCGCGAGCTCGCGGCCGCGGGCGCCGACGTCGACGAGGCCACCCGCACCATCACCACCGACGACGTCCGCGAGGCGTGCAAGGTGATGCGCCCGGTCTTCGACGCCACCGACGGCGTCGACGGGCGGGTCTCGATCGAGGTCTCCCCCGGCTTCGCCCACGACACCGAGCAGACGGTCAAGGAGGCCGCCGAGCTCTGGAAGATCGTCGGCGAGCCCAACCTGCTCATCAAGATCCCCGGCACCGAGGAGGGGTGGCCGGCGATCACCGAGACCATCGCCGCCGGCATCTCAGTCAACGTCACCCTCATCTTCGGCCTCGAGCAGTACCGCAACGTGATGGAGGCCTACGTCTCCGGGCTCGAGCAGGCGCTGGCCAACGGCCACGACCTCGCCGACATCCACTCGGTCGCCTCGTTCTTCGTCTCGCGCGTCGACAGCGAGATCGACAAGCGCCTCGAGGCGACGACCGAGGGTCCCGGGACCGACGCCGGCCTGCGCGGCAAGGCAGGCGTGGCCAACGCGCGGCTCGCGTTCCAGATGTACGAGGAGTTCTTCGCGGGCGAGCGGTGGGAGGCGCTCGAGGCCGAGGGCGCGCGCAAGCAGCGGCCCCTGTGGGCCTCGACCGGCGTCAAGAACCCCGACTACGACGACACCATGTACGTCGTCGACCTCGTCGTCGAGGACACCGTCAACACGATGCCCGAGAAGACCCTCGACGCCGTCGCCGACCACGGCGAGGTGCGTGGCGACCGGGTCCGCCCGTTCTACGACGACGCGCACGCGCACATGCAGGCGCTGGCCGAGGCGGGCATCGACTACGACGACGTGATCCGGGTGCTGATCAAGGAGGGTGTCGACAAGTTCGTGGTCGCGTGGGACGAGCTGCAGACCACGCTGGCTGCGTCGCTCGAGGCCGCCCGCGCATGAGTGTCGCCCCGGTGGACCCGACGACGACGACCGCCTGGGGTGACCTGCAGCAGCTGGCTGACGGCTACGAGCCCGACCTGCGGGCGGCCGTGACGGCCTCCCGGGTGGCCGAGCAGACGTTGACGGCGGGCGGCCTGCTCGTCGACCTGTCGAAGAACCTCTGCGACGCCGACATCGAGGCCGCGCTCCTGCGCCTGGCCGGCGAGGTGGACCTCGCCGGCCGGCGCGAGGCGATGTTCGCGGGCGAGCACATCAACGTCACCGAGGACCGGGCGGTGCTGCACACCGCACTCCGCCTTCCTGCCGGCGCCACCCTCGAGGTGGACGGGCAGGACGTCGTCGCCGACGTGCACGAGGTCCTCGACCGGGTCAACACCTTCGCCGAGCAGGTCCGCTCGGGTGCCTGGACCGGTGTCACCGGCAAGCGGATCCACACCGTGGTCAACATCGGCATCGGCGGCTCCGACCTCGGGCCGGTCATGGCCTACGAGGCGCTCGCGCCCTACCGCCAGGACGGCCTGACCTGCCGGTTCATCAGCAACATCGACCCGACGGACGCCGCCCAGTCGCTGGCCGGCCTCGATCCCGAGACCACGCTGTTCATCGTCTCCAGCAAGACCTTCGGCACCCTGGAGACACTCACCAACGCCCGCCTGTGCAAGGCGTGGCTGCTCGACCACCTGCCGACCGGCACCGACTCGTCCGCCGCCGTCGCCCAGCACTTCGTGGCCGTCTCGACCGCCCTCGACAAGGTCGCTGACTTCGGCATCGACCCGGCCAACGCGTTCGGCTTCTGGGACTGGGTGGGCGGCCGCTACTCCATGGACTCGGCGATCGGCCTCTCCCTCGTCGTGGCCATCGGACCGGAGGCGTTCGCCGACCTGCTCGCGGGCTTCCACACCATGGACGAGCACTTCCGCACCGCACCGGCAGAGGCCAACGTGCCGCTGCGCATGGGGCTGCTCAACGTCTGGTACACCAACTTCCTCGGCGCCCACACCCACGCAGTGCTCCCCTACTCGCAGCTGCTGCACCGTTTCCCGGCCTACCTCCAGCAGCTCACGATGGAGTCCAACGGCAAGGGCGTGCGGTGGGACGGCCAGTCCGTCGGCTACGACACCGGCGAGGTCTTCTGGGGCGAGCCCGGCACCAACGGGCAGCACGCGTTCTACCAGCTCATCCACCAGGGCACCCGGCTGGTGCCGGCGGACTTCATCGCCTTCGCCACACCGGCGTACGCCTTGAAGGACGGCGACACCGACGTCCACGAGCTGTTCCTGGCCAACTTCTTCGCCCAGACCCAGGCCCTCGCCTTCGGCAGGACCGCCGACGAGGTGCGCGCGGAGGGCGTCGCGGAGGACCTCGTCGCCGCGCGGACCTTCCCCGGCAACCGGCCGACGACGTCGATCATGGCGCCAGCGCTCACTCCCGGCGTCCTGGGCCAGCTGGTGGCGCTCTACGAGCACATCACCTTCGTCGAGGGCGCGGTGTGGGGCATCGACAGCTTCGACCAGTGGGGTGTCGAGCTCGGCAAGCAGCTCGCCCAAGGGCTGGGCCCGGCCGTCTCCGGCGATGCCGCCGTGCTCGCCGAGCAGGACCCGTCCACGCAGTCCCTGATCGGCTACTACCAGGAGAACCGACGCTGATGAGCCCCACCAACCCGCTGCGCGACCCGCAGGATCGCCGGCTCCCCCGCATCGCCGGTCCGTGCGGGATGGTGCTCTTCGGCGTCACGGGCGACCTGTCGCGCAAGAAGATCATGCCCGCGATCTACGACCTCGCCAACCGTGGCCTGCTGCCGCCCGGCTTCAGCCTGGTGGGCTTCGCGCGGCGCGACTGGGCCGACCAGGACTTCGCCCAGATCGTGCACGACGCCGTCCGCGAGCACGCACGTACGCCGTTCCGCGAGGAGGTCTGGAACCAGCTCTCCGAGGGCTTCCGATTCGTGTCGGGCGACTTCGACGACGACATGGCCTTCGACCAGCTGCGCCGTACGGTCGAGGAGCTCGACCAGCTCCGCGGCACCAACGGCAACATGGCGTTCTACCTCGCCATCCCGCCGGGCTTCTTCGGCACGGTGGTCGGCCAGCTCAAGGAGCACGGCCTCGCCGACCACCGCGAGGGCCAGTGGCGGCGCGTGGTCGTCGAGAAACCGTTCGGCCACGACCTCGAGTCGGCCCGCGAGCTCAACGACATCCTGGGCAACGTCTTCCCGTCGGGGTCGATCTTCCGGATCGACCACTACCTCGGCAAGGAGACCGTGCAGAACATCCTGGCGATGCGCTTCGCCAACAACATGTTCGAGCCGATCTGGAACGCCAACTACGTCGACCACGTGCAGATCACCATGGCCGAGGACATCGGCATCGGTGGGCGCGCCGGCTACTACGACGGCATCGGCGCGGCGCGTGACGTGATCCAGAACCACCTGCTCCAGCTGATGGCGCTCGTCGCCATGGAGGAGCCGATCGCCTTCGACGCCGAGAGCCTGCGGATCGAGAAGCAGAAGGTGCTCGCCTCGACGGTGCTGCCCAAGCGCCTCGACCTCACCACGGCGCGTGGGCAGTACTCCCCCGGTTGGGCCGGCGGCGAGAAGGTCAACGGCTTCCTGGAGGAGGAGGGCATCAAGCCGACCTCGACCACCGAGACGTACGCCGCGATCACCGTGCACTGCGACACCCGCCGTTGGGCCGGTGTCCCGTTCTACCTCCGCACCGGCAAGCGGCTGGGGCGCCGGGTCACCGAGGTGGCCGTCGTCTTCAAGCGCGCGCCCCACCTGCCGTTCAGCCAGACCGCCACCGAGGACCTCACCCAGAACGCCCTCGTCATCCGCGTGCAGCCCGACGAGGGCATGACCATGCGGTTCGGGTCGAAGGTGCCGGGCACCGCGATGGAGATCCGCGACGTCAACATGGACTTCGCCTACGGCGGCTCCTTCACCGAGGCGAGCGCCGAGGCCTACGAACGACTGATCCTCGACGTGCTGCTCGGCGACCCGCCGCTCTTCCCGCGCCACGAGGAGGTCGAGCTGTCCTGGAAGATCCTCGACCCGGTGCTCGACCACTGGGCCAAGAAGGGCAAGCCCGAGCAGTACGACTCGGGCACCTGGGGGCCCGCGTCCGCCGACGCGATGCTGGCCCGTGACGGCCGCACCTGGAGGAGGCCCTGATGATCGAGTTGACCGACACCACCTCGTCCGAGATCGCGGCGGAGTTCGTCCGGTCCCGCACCCGCGCGGGCAGCCCGGCCATGGGCATGGTCATGACGCTGATCATCGTGGCTCCCGAGGACGACGCCGTGGAGGCGATGCAGGCTGCCAAGCGGGCCTCGCGCGAGCACCCGTCCCGGGTCCTCGGCGTGATCCTCGGCGACGCCCGTGGGACGTCGCACGTCAACGCGCAGGTCGGCAGCGGCGACGGGTGGGGCGGCGAGACCGCGCTGATCCGGCTCAAGGGCGAGGTGGTCAAGCACGCCGAGTCCGTCGTGCTGCCACTCCTCCTGCCCGACTCCCCCGTCGCGATCTGGTGGCCGACGGCCGCCCCGGCCGATCCGGCCAACGACCCGCTCGGCCGTCTGGCCCAGCGACGGATCACCGACGCCGCCGCCGTCTCGCGCGGCAAGTCGACCGCGATGGTCAACCAATGTCGTTCCTACGCCCCCGGCAACACCGACCTCGCCTGGACGCGACTCACCCCGTGGCGGGCGCTGCTGGCCGCCGCGCTCGACCAGCACCCGCTCAAGGTGACCGGCGCGAAGGTCACCGCGGAGCGGATCAGCCCGAGCGCCGACCTGCTCGTCGCCTGGCTCTGCGACCGCCTCAAGGTCGCGGTCGAGCGGGACACCTCGTCGGGCCCCGGCATCACCGAGGTCACCATGGACACCAAGGACGGCCCGATCACCATCTCGCGCTCCGACGGGCGACTGGCGACGTTCTCCTCGCCGCACCGCCCCGACCGGCCGGTGGCCCTCAAGCGGCGCGAGGTCCCGGCGCTGCTCGCCGAGGAGCTGCGTCGGCTCGACGAGGACGACACGTACGCCGCGACCGCAGCCAAGCTCGTGAAGCTGGAGGGCAAGAAGAAGTGACCGTCTCGGAGGTACGACCCTTTCCCGGCCGCGGTGAGCTCGCCACCGACGTGGCCGCGGCCCTGCTCGAGCGGATCGCCGCTGCCCAGGCACGCGGCGAGGTGCCCCACATCGGCCTGACCGGCGGCAGCATCGCCGAGGAGATCCATGCGGCGATCGCGCGCCTGTCGGGCGACTCCGACGTCGACTGGTCGCGGGTCGTGCTGTGGTGGGGCGACGAGCGCTGGCTGCCCGCCGGCTCCGACGACCGCAACGAGGTCCAGGCGCACCGCGACTTCATCGACGCGGTCGGGGTCGACCCCGACAACGTGCACGTGATGCCGCCGAGCGACGCCGGCCTCTCGCTCAGCGAGGCGGCCGACGCCTACAGCGCGACCGTGCGCGAGCGTGGCGCAGGCTTCTTCGAGGTGCTGATGCTCGGGATCGGCCCCGACGGGCACGTGGCCTCGCTCTTCCCCGGGCACCCCGCGGCCGTGGTCGCCGACGCGATCGTCGTACCCGTCGAGGAGTCGCCGAAGCCTCCGCCGGAGCGGCTCTCGCTGACCTTCGAGGCGATGGAGCGCAGCAACGCGGTGTGGTTCGTCGCCGCAGGAGCGGACAAGGCCGACGCCATCGCCCGGGCGCTGACCGGCCCCGCCGCCCCCGGCTCCCCCGAGGCCGTCGAGTGCCCGGCCCGCGTCCCTCGCGGCACGGTGGAGACTGTCTGGTGGCTCGACGACGCCGCCGCCCCCCAGCGCTGACCGGGACGAAGAGCCCGGTCAAGGGAGGTCAGAAGATGATCTCGCCGGCCTTGCGGCGGCTGCGCAGGAGGGCGACGGCCTCGTCGAGGATGTCGGCGGCCTCGGTCTCGCTGCGACGCTCCTTCACGTAGGCCAGGTGCGTCTTGTAGGGCTCGATCTTGGGCGCCGGGGGCGGGTTCTCGCTGTCGAGGCTGGCCGGGAGGCCGCACTTCGGGCAGTCCCACGAGTCGGGCACGGCGGCCTCGATCGCGAACGTCACCACCGAACGGTGGTCGTGACTGCAGAAGTAGGTGACGGTCTGCCGAGGCGCGGCCTCGCCGCGCTCGGCCTCGCCCATGGGGCCCGCCCCGACCCGACTCCCACGGATCGCGTTTCCTCCACCAGCCACGACAGCTCCTTCTCCCGGCGACCGGGGATGTCAGTTGCCCTGGTAGGCCATGAGCAGGCCGAGGGCGATGATGCAGGCAAACCAGATGACGCCGACCCCGATCGTGAACCGGTCGAGGTTGCGCTCAGCCACCGACGATCCCCCCAGGCTGCTGGAGACACCGCCGCCGAACATGTCGGAGAGGCCACCGCCGCGTCCCTTGTGGAGCAGCACCAGCAGGATCATGATCGCGCTCGCAATGACGAGCAGGATGGTGAAGAGCAGAATCACGAGCGGAAGCCTACGTCACGTCCATCACGCAGCGGCGAGCGGCTCACAGCACCGGCATGTCGTAGAAGCGGCAGATCCCACCGAACTCGTCGACCTGCAGGCTCGCGCCACCGACGAGGCACCCGTCGACGTCGGCCTTGTCCATGATCCCGCCCACGTTGGCGGCCTTGACCGACCCGCCGTAGAGGACCCGGAGACCGTCGGCGGCGGCGTCGCCGTGCACCTCGCGCACGCGGCCACGGATGGCCGCGCACACCTCCTGGGCGTCGTCGGGGGTCGCCACCTCGCCGGTGCCGATGGCCCACACGGGCTCGTAGGCGACGACCAGGCCGGCCACCTGCTCGGCGGTGAACCCGTCGAGCGAGCCGTCGAGCTGCGTCAGCGTGAAGGGGACGTGCTCCCCCGCCTGGCGTACGTCGAGACCCTCGCCGACGCACACGATCGGCGTCATGCCGGCCCCGAGCGACTTGTGGGCCTTGGCGTTGACCCGCTCGTCGCTCTCGTTGTGATACATCCGGCGCTCGGAGTGGCCGACGACGACGTAGGAGCAGCCCAGCTTCGACAGCATGGCCGCCGAGATCTCGCCGGTGTAGGCGCCGTTGTCGTGCACGGACACGTCCTGCGCGCCGTAGCGGATGGCGAGCCGGTCACCGTCGACCAGGGTCTGCACCGAGCGGATGTCGGTGAACGGCGGCACGACGACCACCTCGACCTTGCCATAGTCGTGACGCTTGTCGGACAGCGTCCACGCGAGCTTCTGGACCAGCACCACCGCTTCCTGGTGGTTCAGGTTCATCTTCCAGTTGCCCGCCATCAGCGGGGTGCGGCTCTTCTTGGTGGTCGCAGCCACGTCAGTCCCTCTCGAGTACGGCGATGCCCGGGAGCTCCTTGCCCTCCAGGAACTCCAGCGACGCGCCACCGCCGGTGGAGATGTGGCCGAAGGCGGCCTCGTCGAAGCCCAGCTTGCGGACCGCCGCGGCCGAGTCGCCGCCGCCGACGACCGACAGGCCGCCCGACGACGTGACCTCGGTCAGCGCCTGCGCCACCGCGCGCGTGCCCTCGGCGAAGGCGTCGACCTCGAACACGCCCATCGGGCCGTTCCAGAAGACGGTCCTCGCGTCGCGCAGCGCAGCCGCGAAGGCCTCGCCCGACTCGGGCCCGATGTCGAGGCCGAGCGCGTCGGCCGGGATCCCCGAGGCGGGTACGACGGAGGGCTGCGGCTCGCGGTCCCCCGACGGGAACGCCGTGTCGACCACGACGTCGGTCGGCAGCAGGATCTCCACGCCCCGGTCCGCGGCCTCGGAGAGGTAGCGGGTGCAGGTGTCGAGCTGGTCGTCCTCGAGCAGGCTCTTGCCGACCTCGTGGCCCTGGGCCTTGAGGAAGGTGAACACCATGCCGCCGCCGATGAGGAGCTTGTCGGCCTTGTCGATGAGGTTGTCGATGACGCCGAGCTTGTCGGAGACCTTCGAGCCGCCCAGCACCACGACGTAGGGACGCTCGGGGTGCTCGGTGAGGCGGCGCAGCACGTCGACCTCGGCGGCGACCAGCCCGCCCATGGCGGACGGCAGCCGGAGGGCGACGTCGTACACGCTCGCCTGCTTGCGGTGCACCACGCCGAAGCCGTCGGAGACGAAGGCGTCGGCGAGCTGGGCGAGCTGGTCGGCGAAGGACCCGCGGACGTCGTCGTCCTTGCTGGTCTCGCCGTCGTTGAACCGGACGTTCTCCAGCACGGCGACCTCGCCGTCCGCGAGGGCGGCGACGGTCTCGGTGGCGCTGGCGCCGACCGTGTCGGTGGCGAAGGCGACGGGGCGCCCGAGCAGCTCGGACAGCCTCGCGGCGACCGGCTGCAGGGAGTACTTCGGGTCGGGCGAGCCGCCCGGGCGGCCCAGGTGGGCGGTGACGACCACCCGGGCTCCCGCGTCGGACAGCTGCTTGATGGTCGGCACGCTTGCGCGGATCCGGCCGTCGTCGGTGATGGTGGTCCCGTCGAGGGGCACGTTGAGGTCCGAGCGGACCAGGACGCGCTTGCCCGTCAGGTCACCCAGCGAGCTGATGTCGGACATCGAGCTCAGAGCGACGAGCCGACGTGCGTGATCAGGTCCGCGAGGCGGTTGGAGTAGCCCCACTCGTTGTCGTACCAGCCGAGGACCTTGACCTGGTTGCCGATGACCTTGGTCATCGGCGCGTCGAAGATGCAGGACGCCGGGTCGGTGACGATGTCGGTGGACACCAGCGGGTCGGTCGAGTAGCGCAGGAACCGGCCGTCGGCCGCCGCCCTGACGATCTCGTTGACCTCGTCGACGGAGGTCTCGCGCGAGGCCTCGAAGGTGAGGTCGGTGGCCGAGCCGGTCGGGACCGGGACGCGCATGGCGTAGCCGTCGAGCTTGCCCTTGAGCTCGGGCAGCACGAGGCCGATGGCCTTGGCGGCGCCGGTCGACGTCGGGACCATGTTGAGCGCGGCGGCCCGGGCACGGCGCGGGTCCTTGTGGATGTTGTCCTGGAGGTTCTGGTCGGCGGTGTAGGCGTGGATGGTGGTCATCAGGCCCTTGTTGATGCCGAGACCGTCGTTGAGCGCCTTCGCCATCGGTGCCAGGCAGTTGGTCGTGCACGACGCGTTGGAGATGACCGTGTGCGCAGCCGGGTCGTAGAGCTCGTGGTTGACGCCCATCACGATGGTGATGTCCTCGTTGGAGGCAGGCGCGGAGATGATGACCTTCTTGGCGCCCGCGTCGACGTGGGCCTTGGCCTTGGTCGCGTCGGTGAAGAAGCCGGTGGACTCGACCACGACGTCGACACCCAGCTCGCCCCACTTGAGGGCGGAGGGGTCGCGCTCGGCGAACGCGGCGATGCTCTGGTCGCCGACCCTGATCGAGGTGTCGTCGCTGGAGACGTCGGCGTCGAGCCGGCCCAGGATCGAGTCGAACTTCAGCAGGTTGGCGAGCGAGGCGTTGTCGGTGAGGTCGTTGACGCCGACGATCTCGATGTCGGCGCCCGACGCCCGGACGGCGCGGAAGAAGTTGCGGCCGATGCGGCCGAAGCCGTTGATGCCTACGCGGACGGTCATGGGTGCATGTCTCCTTGAGGTGTGGGGCCTTCGGTGACCCCGTGGACAACTCTGGCCTTCGGTGACCGCTACCGACCCTATCGGGTGGGGTCGGTCGTCAGGACCGCAGTCTTCCGCGGTACGGACGGGTAACTCTGGATCGATCCAAGGCCCGGGTCGAGCGTCACGGACCGCGCAGGTGCGCGCAAGGGCCGAAGGACCCCTGTCAGGCGTCCTCGGCGAGCATGTCGGGCGTCAGGGAGGCTTCGGTGTCGGGGATGCCGAGCTCCTCGGCGCGCTTGTCGGCCATCGCCAGCAGCCGTCGGATCCGGCCGGCGATCGCGTCCTTGGTGAGCACGGGGTCGTGCAGCTGGCCCAGCTCCTCGAGCGAGGCCTGCTTGTGCTCGAGCCGCAGGTGGCCGGCCTGGCGGAGGTGGTCGGGGATCTCCTCGCCGAGGATCTCCAGGGCGCGGTCGACGCGGGCGCCGGCCGCCACGGCCGCACGGGCCGAACGACGGAGGTTGGCGTCGTCGAAGTTGGCCAGGCGGTTGGCGGTGGCGCGGACCTCGCGCCGCATCCGCCGCTCCTCCCACGCCATCAGCGACTCGTGGGCGCCCAGGCGGGTGAGCAGCGCACCGATCGCGTCGCCGTCGCGGATCACGACCCGGTCGACGCCGCGGACCTCCCGTGCCTTGGCCGAGATGCCGAGGCGGCGGGCCACGCCCACGATCGCGAGGGCGGCCTCGGGTCCGGGGCAGGTGATCTCGAGCGAGGAGGAACGCCCGGGCTCGGTGAGCGAGCCGTGGGCGAGGAAGGCGCCGCGCCACGCGGCCACGGCGTCACAGCCGCCGCCGCTGACGACGGCGGGCGGCAGGCCGCGCACGGGCCGGCCGCGCTGGTCGAGGAGTCCGGTCTGGCGGGCCAGCGCCTCGCCGTCCTTGGTCACGCGCACGAGGTAGCGGCTGCCCTTGCGGATGCCGTTGCCCTGCACCATCACCACGTCGGAAGGGTGGCCGTAGACCTCGGAGATGTCCTTGCGAAGCCGGCGCGCGGCCGCACCGGTGTCCAGCTCGGCCTCGACGACGATGCGCCCGCTGACGATGTGGAGGCCGCCGGCGAAGCGGAGCATGGAGGCAACCTCGGCCTTCCGGCAGCAGGTCTTGGTGATCTGGGTGGAGGCGAGCTCTGCCTTCACCTGTGCCGTCATTGCCATGGTCGGAATCCTGCCATGCGGGTCAACGACCCTCAGCCGCTTCCCTCCACGATCCTGCGGAACGCCGCGGCGAGCCGGTCGGGATCGTGTCGAGGCTCACCCGCGACCGCGATGTCGTCGACCACCAGGCGGCCGCCGCGGTCAGCCACCGCCTTCGCGAGCTGGTCGCGGTCGTCGCCCACGGTCGTGGCGTCGACGAGCACGGCGTGCACCGTCAGGTCGGGCGCGTGCTCGTAGAGGGCGGCGAGGTGGTCCTCGGGGCCGAACCCGGTGGTCTCCCCCGCCTGCGCCTCGAGGTTGAGCACGACCACCAGGCGACCCTCGGTCTCGGCGAGGGCCCGCCGCAGCCCGGGCACCATCAGGTGCGGGATCACCGAGGTGAACCACGATCCCGGCCCCAGCACGACCCACTCCGCCGTGCGGATCGCCTCGACGGCCTCCGCGCACGCCTCCGGGTCCTCCGGGACGAGGGCCACGGACTCGATCTGACCGACGCTGGTCGCCACCTCCACCTGACCGCGTACGACGGCGACGCCCGCCGGGTCGGCCGGGTCGGCGCCGCGGATGCGGGCCGAGATGTCCATCGGCGTCGTCGCCATCGGCAGCACCCGGCCGTGGGCGCCGAGCAGCCGTCCCATCCAGTCGAGGGCCCGGACGGGGTCGCCCATCAGCTCCCAGAGCGAGACGATCAGCAGGTTGCCGACCACGTGCCCCTTCATCTCGCCCTCACCGGCGAACCGGTGCTGCACGACGTCGGCCCAGGTCTGGCCCCACTCGTCGTCGCCGCAGAGCGCGGCCAGGGCCATGCGGAGGTCACCCGGGGGCAGCACGCCGAACTCACCGCGCAGCCGACCCGAGGAGCCGCCGTTGTCGGCGACGGTGACGACCGCGGTCAGGTCGTCGATGGTGAGCTCGTCGTGGAGGCGGCGGAGCGCCGACAGGGTGGCCGCCAGGCCGTGCCCGCCGCCGAGGGCGACCGCGGCCTGCGCGGTGTGCCGCGCCACGTCACTCCCTGCCGAGGTCGCGGTGGGCGGTGCTCACGTCGTGGCCCGCCTCGCGGAGCAGGCCGGCGATCGCTTCGGTCATGGCCACGCTGCGGTGCTTGCCGCCGGTGCAGCCCACGGCGACCTGCATGAAGCGCTTGCCCTCCACCAGGTAGCCCTGCGCCACCGTCCGCAGCACCGGGAGGTACTGGTCGAGGAACGTGGCGGCACCCGGCTGGGACAGGACGTAGGCCGAGACCTCGGGGTCGCGGCCGTTCTGGGGGCGCAGGTCGGGGACCCAGTGGGGGTTGGGCAGGAACCGCATGTCGGCGACCCAGTCGGCGTCGACCGGGATGCCGTACTTGAAGCCGAAGCTGATCACGGTCACCTTGAGCCGGGTGGTGGCCTCGGTCCCGAACAGCTCGGTGATGCGGTCCTGCAGCTCGTGCACGTTGAAGTTCGAGGTGTCGAGCAGCACGTCGGCGTCGCCGCGGATGTCGGCCATCACCTCGCGCTCGCGCCGCAGGCCGTGCAGCAGCCGGCCACCGGCCTGGAGCGGGTGCGGGCGCCGGGCCGCCTCCTGGCGGCGGACGAGCACGTCGTCGGTCGCCTCGAGGAACAGCAGCGTCGTGGGGCGCCCGGTGACCGGCTGGTGCCGGTTGGCCTGCAGCGAGTCGAAGAACGACCCGGAGCGCACGTCGACCACGACGGCGATCGGCTGGTGGATGCCCCGGCTGTCGTCGACGAGGCGGACCACGTCGCGCACCAGGGTGGGCGGAAGGTTGTCGACCACGAAGTAGCCGAGGTCCTCCAGCTCCTTGGCCGCGGTGCTGCGACCCGCTCCGGTCATGCCCGTGACGATGACCAGCTCGCCGGGAGTCGGCTCATTGGCAGACATGCCCTAGTCCTCCTCGATGATCTCGCCGGTGGCGGTGTTGACCGCCGGCGTCCTGGCAGAAGTCTTGCGGGTGGCGTCGGCCTGCGCGACCGCGTCCTTGATGGCGCTCGCCGTGCGTGGACCGATGCCGGGCACCAGCGCGATCTCCTCGGGCTCGGCCTCGCGCAGCTTCTTCAGCGAGCCGAAGTGCTTGAGCAGCGTCTTGCGGCGCACCTCACCCAGCCCGGGGACGTCGTCGAGCATGCTCTCGACCATCGACTTGGAGCGGCGACTGCGGTGGTGCGTGATCGCGAAGCGGTGGGCCTCGTCGCGGATCCGCTGGAGGAGGTAGAGGCCCTCGCTGGTGCGGGCCATGATCACCGGGTCCTCCTCCCCCGGCAGCCACACCTCCTCGAGCCGCTTCGCCAGCCCGCAGACGGGTACGTCGTTGACACCCAGGTCGGCCAGCGCCTGCTCGGCCGCCGCGACCTGCGGCGGACCGCCGTCGACCACGACCAGCGACGGCGCATAGGCGAACTTGCGCGGGCGGCCCGTCTCCGGATCGACGAGCATCGGGCCGGAGTCGGTGCTCACGGTCTCGCTGCGGGCCTGCTCGTCGAGCAGCCGCTTGAAGCGCCGGGTGATCACCTCGTGCATCGAGGCGACGTCGTTCTGTCCGTCGACGCCGCGGATCACGAAGCGGCGGTACTCGGACTTGCGCGCCAGGCCGTCCTCGAAGACGACCATGGACGCGACGACCTCGGTGCCCTGGAGGTTGGAGACGTCGTAGCACTCGATGCGCAGCGGCACCTCGTCGAGGGACAGTGCCTGCTGGATCTCCTCGAGCGCACGGTTGCGGGTCGTGAGGTCGCTGGCGCGCTTGGTCTTGTGCAGCGCGAGCGCCTGGGCAGCGTTGGTGGCGACCGTCTGCTGGAGGTCGCGCTTGTCGCCGCGCTGCGGCACCCGGATCGCGACGCGGCTCCCCCGCCGCTCGGTGAGCAGCTCCTCCAGGACGCCGGCGTCGGGCGGCAGCGCCGGCACCAGCACCTCGCGCGGGATCGAGTCGTCCTCGCCGCCGTAGAGCTGGAGCAGGAAGTCCTGGACGAGCTCCGGCGTGCCGCCCTCGTCGGTGCGGTCGGCCACCCAGCCGCGCTGTCCGCGGATCCGGCCGCCGCGCACGTAGAAGATCTGCACCGCCACCTCGAGCGGGTCCTCGGCCAGCGCGATCACGTCGGCGTCGGTGCCGTCGCCGAGGACCACGGCCTGCTTCTCCAGCGCCTTGGTGAGCGCGCCGAGGTCGTCGCGCAGGCGGGCGGCCTTCTCGAAGTCGAGCGCCTCCGAGGCGGCGTACATCTCCTTCTCGATGCGGCGCGTGAACGCCGCGGTGTTGCCGGCCATGAAGTCGCAGAAGTCGTCGACGATCTCGCGGTGCTGCTCGGGGGTGACGTTGCCGACGCAGGGCGCCGAGCACTTGTCGATGTAGCCGAGCAGGCACGGGCGCCCGATCTGGGACGACCGCTTGAAGACGCCGGTGCTGCACGAGCGCATCGGGAAGACGCGGAGCAGCAGGTCGACGGTCTCGCGGATCGCCCACGCGTGGCTGTAGGGGCCGAAGTAGCGGGTGCCCTTGCGCTTGGCACCGCGCCCGACCATCACCCGCGGGAACTCCTCGCCCACGGTCACCGCGAGCCACGGGTAGGACTTGTCGTCGCGGTACTTGACGTTGAACCGCGGATCGAACTCCTTGATCCAGCTGTACTCGAGCTGGAGCGCCTCGACCTCGGTGTCGACGACCGTCCACTCGACGCTCGCGCCGGTGGTGACCATGGTGGCCGTGCGGGGGTGGAGGTTGCCGATGTCCTGGAAGTACGACGACAGGCGCGGGCGCAGGCTCTTGGCCTTGCCGACGTAGATCACGCGGCCCTTGGCGTCGCGGAAGCGATAGACCCCCGGCTTGGTCGGGATCGACCCCGGCGCGGGTCGATAGGAGCTCGGCGTGGCCACCCGCCAACCCTACGGGCGGCCCCCGACACTCCTCATGGGGTGGGGGCCGCCCGGTCGGGCGTCAGCTCACTTGACCTTCTTGGGCTTCGACTTCGCCTTCGCGGACTTGAAGCCCTTCTTCTTCCCGATGACCTTCACGACGAGCTTCTTGCCGCGCATCGAACGGGTGATCTTCAGCTTCTTGCCGGTCGCGCCGCGGATCGCCTTCTTGCCGGCGAACCACTGGTAGCGGAACTTCGTACCGTTGGTCCAGCCCTTCGTGCGCGCCTTGACCCGCTTGCCGACCTTGGCCTTGCCGCCGATCGTCGGACGCTTGGTGACCAGCTTGCCGATGCGGATCTTGCCGGTGGCCTCGGACCGGGCGTACGTCGTGCTGGCGAAGCCGAAGGCACGGGGGTACTCAGAGACCTGGATCTTCTTGCCCTTGTCCTTCGACGTCAGGCGGTAGGTGCTGGCCGTGGCGCCCTTGATGGCGTTGCCGTTGCGGGTCCACTGGTAGGTGGGCGCGTAGTCGCCCGGCTTCTGGTTGTAGTAGTTGACCCAGTCCAGGCCGAGCGCGGTGAGCGTGCCGCCGACGCGCCTGCTGCCGGTGATCTCGGGGTACTTGCGCGTGCCGTTGGCGTACCAGGCGGCCGGGGCGACGGTCTGTGCCGCCGAGGTGCGCGAGACCGGGTCGTAGCCGGGGGCGTAGGCCGTCACGGTGACGCTGAGGGCGCCTCCTGCCATGGCAGGGGTCGGCTGGAAGGTCTGGTCCTCGGCACCCGGGACGGCCTGGCCGTTGATGAGCCACTGGTAGCGGTAGCCGCCGGGCGCGGGGGTGAACCCGGAGCCGGTGGCGGACACGTCGCGGAGCGCCGTCGGTGCGGACATCGAGGCGGTGCCGCCGGCCACGGTGCCGATGGCCGGGCCGCGGGTGATGGTCACGGTGGCGCCGTTGCCGGCGACCTTGAGCCGTCCGCTGGTACTGGTCCACGCCTCGCCGCCGGTGAGGACGCCGTCGTTGCCGGGGACGGGCTGGAGGAACGCGCCGCTCGCCTCGTTCTCGCGCTCGACCGTCAGGCCGGCGAGGTAGTCCTGGCCGTAGCCGCCGCTGGTGAAGTTGCAGGCGCCCGAGACGTAGCAGGTGCCGGCGTCGTTGCCGGTGCCGGTGCGGTAGTCCACGAAGTGGCGACGCCCGTTGTCGGGGTCGATGAAGACGACACCGCGCAGGCCGCTGGCCGCGGCCCGGGACGCCAGCGACCAGGTGCCGCCGGCGCTTCCGTCGACGGTCTCGCCCGCTCCGATGATGCCCTGCTCCCAGCGGTAGACGGTGCCCAGGACGGGGCTGCGGTACTGGTCGGGACCGGCGCCCATGACCTCGTAGACGTCGCCGTACTCCGCCGAGCGGTTGTTGGCGTGCTGGAGGCCGAGGTTGTGGCCGAACTCGTGGTCGAGCGTCGGCTGGGGCTGCGGGCGCGCATCGATGATGACGGGCCCGCCGTTGCCGAAGGTGGTGCCGAGGCGACCCCGGCCGCTGGTGGTGCCACCGCAGTTGTGGGGGACCACCACGACGAGGTGGTTGGGCGAGCTGCCCGAGAAGTCCACGCCCGGGAAGGCCGCGCCGCCGACGGCCTGGGCGACGGCGGCGAAGTCGGCGCCGTTGTTGCCGAGGCCGCAGCCGCCGGCGACGGAGCCGGCGCTCGAGGCGACGGGCACGACGCCCGAGACGCGGTTCCAGGCCGGGATCTGGCCGCTCGACTCGCGGACCCAGTAGGCCTGGGACGCGTCGACGGTCGCGAGGATCTGCGCGTCGGTCAGGGCGATGGGCCCGAAGTTGGTCACCTTGGCGACGTACGTCGAGTGGGTGGTCGGGCCGGGCGAGGGCGCCGGCTCGGACGTGCGGGAGGTGACGACCTCCAACCGCGTGCCCGAGGTCGCGGCGCGGCGCAGCGTGCTCGCGCGCATCGAGCCCGTCAGCCGCGCACCCGTGCCGACGCCCGGCACAGCGAGCGTGCCGGCGAAGGCGGACAGGGGCTTGGCGGAGAAGCCGTCGGCCAGCTCGACCGTGCGACCCGACGGCAGCAGCAGCGAGTAGCGGTCGTCGTCGCCGTCCTCGCCCGCCGTCACCAGGACCGTCCCCGATGCCTCGACCGTGTTGCGCGAGGCGCCCGGCGCCGCGGCCGCGCCTCCCTGCGTCGGCGCCAGCAGTGCGGCCGCGAGGGCCACCGCCGTCCCCGCCGTGATCCGTGCCCGAACAGCCTTCAACGACATGTGTGCTCCCCCTGCGCAGTGCCCCCGTCCGGGGCGTCACGGAGCATTGTGTCTCACCCGCAGGGGTCTCAAACCTGCGGCACGTCGGCTAGTAGAGGAGCTCGACCGCCTGGAGCTGCGCCCACTGGGTGAACCAGGTCCACCAGCCCAGGAGCATGGCGATGCCGATGCCCACCATGACGAGCCCCGCGATGGCGTTGACCGCACGACGGTGGTTGCTGACCACCCGGAAGGCCCGGAGGGCGACCTGCCACATGAGTGCCGCCGCGACGAAGGGCAGGCCGAACCCGATCGTGTAGACGACGAGGAGCAGCCCGCCCTGCAGCGGCGAGGTCGAGGACGAGGCCATCGTGAGGATCGCGCCCAGCACCGGGCCGACGCACGGCAGCCATACGATCGCGAACATCGCGCCCAGGACCGGCGCGAAGCCGAGGCCAACCCCCGGCAGCCCCTTGAGCCCGATGGGGGTGCCGCGGGACGGCACCAGGCCGAGGAACAGCACGCCGGACACGATCATCAGCACACCGAGGACGATGGTGAACGAGTCCATGTGCCGCCACGTGAACCAGCCCAGGCTGCCCGCGGCGACCCCCAGGGCGACGAAGACGACGCCGAAGCCCGACACGAACAGCACCGCACCCGTGAGCATGCGTCCGCGCCTGGCGACGCCGTCGGCCATGTCGGACACCGCGAGCCCGGTCGCGTAGGACAGGTACGCCGGCACCAGCGGCAGGATGCACGGGGAGAAGAACGACACGAAGCCCGCGAGCAGCGCGAGGGGTGTCGCCACCACCAGGTTGTCGCTGATGTCGTCCTCCTGCTGGTCGTGCTACCTCCCCGATCGTAGTCGCCCGGGCACCTCGTCGCCGAAGTGGGACCGACCGTCAGGCCAGGGTGATGGAGTCACCCGAGACCGTGATCTCGACGGCCTCCAGCGGCGCGGACGCCGGCCCGGAGATCGGGGAGCCGTCGTCCAGCGAGAACTTGCTGTTGTGGCACGGGCAGGGAATGTCACCCTCCGTGCTCGACTTCACGGCGCAGCCCTGGTGGGTGCAGATCGCGCTGAACGCCTTGAAGTCACCCTCGGTCGGCTGCGTCACGACCACCTTGGCCGACGAGACGACGAAGCACCCTCCGACGGGCACGTCAGCCACGGAGGCGAGCGCCTCGCCGCTGGCGCCGCCGCTCGAGCCGGAACCGGAGTCGCCGCTGCCGCTGCCCGAGGAGTCGACGGCCGTGGAGGTGTCGGACCCGCACGCGGCGAGGACCGGCACGCCCACCGCGACCGCGGCGGAACCGGTCAGGGCACGACGTCTGTTGATCGCAGTCATGGCCCGGACACTAACCAGCGGTCCTGAGAGGACGCTGTGACTACGCCTTCGGTGTCCGCTTCGCGGTCGCCTTCTTCGCAGCAGGCGCCTTCTTGGCAGCAGTCTTCTTGGCAGGGGTCTTCTTCGCAGGCGTCTTCTTCGCGGCCGTCTTCTTCGTGGCCGTCGCGCGCCCCGGTGCCGAGGTGGCAGCCGCAGTCGCCCGGCGCGGCCGGCCCGGCTGCTGGGCCGCACGTCCCTCGAGGATCGGCGCCAGGAACGTGCCGGTGTGGCTCTCCGGGACCGCCGCGACCTCCTCGGGCGTGCCCTCGGCGACGACCAGGCCGCCGCGCGAGCCACCTTCGGGGCCCATGTCGACGAGCCAGTCCGCCGTCTTGATGACGTCGAGGTTGTGCTCGATGACCAGCACCGTGTTGCCCTTGTCGACCAGGCTGGACAGCACGCCGAGGAGCTTGCGGATGTCCTCGAAGTGCAGGCCGGTGGTCGGCTCGTCGAGGACGTAGACGGTGCGGCCGGTGGACCGCTTCTGCAGCTCGCTGGCGAGCTTGACGCGCTGCGCCTCACCGCCGGACAGCGTGGTGGCCGGCTGCCCGAGGCGGACGTAGCCGAGACCGACCTCCTGGAGGGTGTTCATGTGGCGCGCGATCGCGGGCACCGCGGCGAAGAACTCGGCGGCCTCCTCGATCGGCATGTCGAGCACCTCGGCGATCGTCTTGCCCTTGTAGTGCACCTCGAGCGTCTCGCGGTTGTAGCGGGCGCCGTGGCAGACCTCGCACGGGACGTAGACGTCGGGCAGGAAGTTCATCTCGATCTTGATGGTGCCGTCGCCGGAGCACGCCTCGCAGCGGCCGCCCTTGACATTGAACGAGAAGCGCCCCTGCAGGTAGCCCCGCATCTTGGCCTCGGGCGTCGAGGCGAAGAGCCGCCGGATGTGGTCGAAGACGCCGGTGTAGGTCGCCGGGTTGGACCGCGGGGTGCGGCCGATCGGCGACTGGTCGACGTGGATCACCTTGTCGACGTGCTCGAGGCCGGTGATCTTCGTGTGGCGGCCCGGGACCGCGCGCGCGTTGTAGATCTGCTTGGCGAGCGAGGTGTAGAGGATGTCGTTGACCAGGGTCGACTTGCCCGAGCCCGAGACACCGGTGACGGCGCAGAAGACGCCGAGCGGGAAGGCGACGTCGACGTTCTGGAGGTTGTGCTCGCGCGCCCCGTGGACCTTCAGCTCGCGACCCACGGTGCGGGGACGGCGTACGGCGGGGATCGGGATCTCGCGACGACCGCTGAGGTACTGGCCGGTCAAGGAGTCGGGGTGGGTCAGCAGGTCCTCGACCGAGCCGGAGTGGACGACCTGGCCGCCGTGCTCGCCGGCGCCGGGCCCGATGTCGACGACCCAGTCGGCCACCCGCACGGTGTCCTCGTCGTGCTCGACGACGATGAGCGTGTTGCCGAGCTCCTTGAGCCGGACCAGGGTCTCGATGAGGCGGTGGTTGTCGCGCTGGTGCAGGCCGATCGAGGGCTCGTCGAGGACGTAGAGCACGCCGACGAGGCCCGCGCCGATCTGGGTGGCGAGCCGGATCCGCTGCGCCTCACCGCCCGACAGCGACCCGCTGGGCCGGTCGAGGGAGAGGTAGTCGAGGCCGACGTCGAGGAGGAACTGCAGCCGCTCCTGGATCTCCTTGAGCACGCGCTCGCCGATCTGGCGCTCGCGCACGGAGAGGTCGAGGGTGCGGAGGTAGTCGGCCGTCTCGTTGATCGGCATCGCGCAGACCTCGGCGATGTTCTTGCCGCCCTCGTCCTTGGCGCCGAGGGTCACCGACACCGAGACGGGCTTGAGGCGGGTTCCCTTGCAGGTCGGGCACGGGACCTCGCGCATGAAGCCCTCGAAGCGCTCCCGGCTGGTGTCGGACTCGGCCTCGCGGTGCCGGCGCTCGACGTAGGGGCGGACGCCCTCGAAGGCGGCGTAGTAGGCCCGCTGGCGGCCGTAGCGGTTCTTGGTGACGACGTGGACCTTGGTCTTGTGGCCCTCCAGCAGCGACGTGCGGGCATGCTGGGAGAGCTGGTCCCACGGCGTGTTGAGGTCGAAGCCGAGCTCCTCGCCGAGCGCGTTGACCAGGCGCAGGAAGTAGTCGGCGACGTGGGCGCCGCTCCACGGCGCGATCGCACCCTCGCCGAGCGTGGCGCCCGGGTCGGGGACGACCAGCTCGGGGTCGACCTCCATCTTCGTGCCGAGGCCCGAGCAGACCGGGCAGGCACCGAACGGCGAGTTGAACGAGAACGAGCGCGGCTCGAGGTCGTCGGTGTCGATCGGGTGGTCGTTGGGGCACGCCATCTTCTCGGAGAACCGCATCTCGCGGTGCGGGTCCTTCTCGTCCAGGTCGACGAAGTCGAACACCACGAGTCCGCCGGCCAGCCCGAGGGCGGTCTCGACGGAGTCGGTGAGGCGCCGCTTGGAGGTCTCCTTGACCGCGAGACGGTCGACGACGACCTCGATCGTGTGCTTGAGCTTCTTGTCGAGCGTCGGCGGCTCGTCGAGGGAGTGCGTCTGTCCGTCGACCCGGGCCCGGCTGAAGCCCTGCTGCTGGAGCTGGCGGAAGAGCTCGACGTACTCGCCCTTGCGGCCGCGGATCACCGGGGCCAGCACCTGGAAGCGGCGGCCCTCCTCGAGCGCGAGGACGCGGTCGACGATCTGCTGGGGCGTCTGGCGCTCGATCGGGGCGCCACAGGTGGGGCAGTGCGCCCGGCCGGCGCGGGCGTAGAGCAGGCGGAGGTAGTCGTAGACCTCGGTGATGGTGCCGACGGTGGAGCGCGGGTTCTTGGAGGTGGACTTCTGGTCGATGCTGACCGCAGGGCTGAGGCCCTCGATGAAGTCGACGTCGGGCTTGTCCATCTGGCCGAGGAACTGGCGCGCGTAGGCGGACAGCGACTCGACGTAGCGGCGCTGGCCCTCGGCGAAGATGGTGTCGAACGCGAGGCTGGACTTGCCCGACCCGGAGAGGCCGGTGAAGACGATGAGGGAGTCGCGCGGCAGGTCCAGCGACACGTCCTTCAGGTTGTGCTCGCGGGCGCCCCGGATGATGAGCTGGTCGGCCACAGGTGTCCTCGTTCTGGGTGCACGGCAGAGTCGAACACATGTTCGTCTCGATGGAGCGTCGGGTCAAACCGACACGCTCTATCACCTTCTCACGCAGCACCGACAACGGGCCCATCGATCACCCGGCCGGGTGGGTCCCGACGAGGTGGCACGATGTCCTGCGTGACTGACCTCACTGCCCTCTCCCCCGCCCTGATCGCGCGGGCCGACCACGAGCTGATCCGCACCGTCGACGGGCTCCCCGACGAGGCGTACGCCGAGCCCTCCCTGCTGCCCGGCTGGACCCGCGGGCACGTGATCGCCCACCTCACCCTCAACGCCGAGGGCCTCGGCGGCGTGCTCCACGGGGCGCACCTGGGCGAGACCAGGACGATGTACGCCTCACAGGAGGCGCGCGACGGCGACATCGACGACCTCGCCGCCGTCGAGCCGACCGAGCTCCGCGAGCGCTTCCTGGCCTCGACGGGCAGGTTCACCGAGGTGCTCGAGGCGATGGCGCCCGGTGACTGGGACGGCCGGTTCGACCGCACGCCCGGCGGCCGGTCCATCGCGCTGGTCAACGTGCCACTGATGCGGCTGCGCGAGGTGCAGATCCACCACGCCGACCTCGACGCCGGCTACTCGGCGGCCGACTGGGACGAGGACTTCTGCGCGATCCTGCTGGAGTCGCTGACCAAGGTCGCGACCCCCGAACCGTTCACGGTGCGCCCGACCGACCTCGACGGCAGCTGGCGCTACGGGGAGGGTGACGGCGGTCCCGTCGTCACCGGTACGGCGGCAGCGCTCGGCTGGTGGCTGACCGGCCGCGGCTCGGGCGAGGGCCTGACGTCCGACACCGGCACGCTGCCGGAGATGGAGGCATGGTGAGCGAGACCTACACCGGCTCGGTGTCCCCCGGTGGGGAGCCCGACGTCCGCACCCTCGGCTGCCTGACCCTGACCAAGGTCGCGGTCGACGAGAAGATGTCCAACAACTGCTACCTGCTGCACTGCTCGGAGACCGACGAGGTCGTCCTGGTCGACGCCGCCGCCGAGCCGTCGCGGCTCCTCGAGCTCATCGGCGACCGCACGCTCACCTCGATCGTGACCACCCACCAGCACTGGGACCACCACCGTGCGCTCGCGGCGGTCAAGGCCGCCCACCCCGGCGCGACCGTGGTCGCCGGCATCCCCGACGCCGACGCGATCGAGGAGCAGACCGGCGTGACGGTCGAGCGCCGGGTCGGCGAGGGTGACAAGGTCGCCGTCGGCACCTGCGACCTGGTCGTCATCCCGATCGCGGGGCACACGCCGGGCTCGATCTGCCTCCTGCTCGACTCCGCGGAGGTCGCGCCCACCCCGCACCTCTTCACCGGGGACTGCCTGTTCCCAGGAGGCGTCGGGGCGACCTTCGGCGACGCCGCGGCCTTCACCCAGCTGATCGGCGACGTCGAGACCTGGATCTTCGACCGGCTCCCGGACGAGACGTGGTTCTACCCCGGCCACGGCGACGACGGCGTGCTGGGCGACCAGCGCCCGCACCTGGCGGAGTGGCGCGAGCGGGGCTGGTGAGCCCGTCCGTGGCAGGCTGGAGCCATGAGCACGCGTGAGCTGACCCTGGCCGACTTCGAGCAGACCGTGAGTGGCGAGGGCATCGTCCTGGTCGACTTCTGGGCTGCGTGGTGCGGACCGTGCCGTCAGTTCGCGCCTGTCTTCGAGAAGGCGTCGGAGGACAACCCCGACATCGTCTTCGGCAAGGTCGACACCGAGGCCGAGCAGCAGCTCAGCCAGGTGGCGGCGATCTCCTCCATCCCCACGCTCATGCTGTTCCGCGACGGCGTGCTCCTCTTCAACCAGGCCGGCGCCCTGCCGCCCCAAGCCCTGACCGACGTGATCAGGCAGGCGCGCGAGCTCGACATGGACGCCGTACGCCAGGAGATGCAGGCCGCCCAGGAGGCCGCCGCCAACGGCCCGCAGGACGAGGTGGGCCTCGACGACTTCGCCGCCGCCCACAGCCAGGGCGCGTACGTCGTCGACGTCCGCGAGGCCGCCGAGGTGGCCGGCGGCCGCGTCCCGGGCGCGGTGCACATCCCGATGAACGAGGTGCCCGCCCGGGTCGCCGAGCTGCCGCAGGACCAGCCGGTCTTCGTGATCTGCCAGTCCGGCGGACGCAGCCGCCAGGTGGTCGACCACCTGCGTGCCCAGGGGGTCCCGGCCGTCAACGTCGCCGGCGGCACCGGCGGGTGGGCGCAGCGCGGCTGGCCGCTGGAGGGCTGAGGAGCTCCAGCGCCGACTCAGAGCATCCGGCGCAGCACCGCCGGGCGCAGGTTGGTGGACAGGTGCGCGGCGAGGGCCGCGAAGAAGGCCACGTGCGCGGCGACGTGCAGCGGCAGCCAGGCGTCGTCACCGGTGCCGACCAGCACCAGCCCGGACAGGGGTACGACGACGAGCAGGAGCATGAGCGCGCGCTCGGTCCACGTCGACCGCCGCCGCTGCGCCGCCGTGAGGTGCTCCGACCACGGCGGCAGGCCGGCCACGCGCCGCCACAGTGGTCGGAGGAGCCCCAGCACCAGCACGGTCAGGCCCAGCGCCAGGTGGAGCTCGGCCAGGTCGAGCCCGCCGCCGACGAGGTCGTAGTCGTCGGCGCGCGCCTCGCACCGGTCCTCGAGCCGGTCCAGGCGCTCCTCGACGGCGTCGCTGGTGTCTCCCCCGCTGCGGTCCTCCCCCGGCGGGTCGCAGTCGCCGTCGAGGTCGAGGTTGTAGCCGACGGCGAGCTGGGCGCTGACCGCGAGGACGGTGAGCCAGTGGAGGAGCTTCTGGGAGCTGCGGTAGCCACGGGCAGGTCCGGCAGGGGCGGCGCTGTCGGGCATCCGGCGATGCTAGGGGCTGCCCACGAGGTGGAGGGAGCCTGCCCGGGGTGGGATAGCCTCGGCGCGTGCTGATCAGCGACTCCCGGAAGGTCCTCTTCGTCCACGTCCCCAAGACGGGCGGCGTCTCGGTCGAGGAGACGGTCAAGGAGGCCTGTCCCGACGCGCGCAAGGCCCGCGTCCCGATCGGGCGGCACGCCACCCTCGGCAAGATCATCAAGCACGAGCCGCAGGTCGTCGACTACTGGACGTTCGGCTTCGTCCGGAACCCCTGGGCGCGGATGGTGTCCTGGTACTCGATGATCGCCGCCTGGGACCGGCGTCATGGCCCGCGCAGCGGCAAGCCGCAGGACGTGAAGCACGGCTCGATGCGCGACGGCAACGAGATGTGGCGCGCCGCGGCGGCGTACTCCGGCTTCGAGGAGTTCGTGATGCGCGGCACCGAGGAGCTGCCCCGGGTGGGCGTGCCCCAGATCCGCTACCTCCGCGCGCCCAAGCACGACCGCGAAGTGGACTTCATCGGTCGCACCGAGAGCTTCGTCGCCGACCTGCAGAAGGTCCAGGTCCACCTCGGGCTCGAGCCGACCACGCCCGTGCACAAGAACAAGTCCAAGCACGGGACCTACCACGACTACTACACCGACGAGACCCGCAAGCGGGTCGCGGAGGTCTACGCCGAGGACATCGAACTCTTCGGCTACACCTACTGAGCCGGCCCCTGCTCGACCGGCTGGGCCAGCACGGTCCCGCGGGCGCCCGACCACTCGCCGGTGTCGGCGAGGCGGCGCCACACGTCGTACTCCGGCGTGAAGTGCGCGACGAGTGCCGCCCGGGTGTCGTCGGCGAGGTCGCCGCGCTCGGCCGTGGAGGCGTTGCGTCGCTCGAACTCCAGCGGCACGCCGAGCCGCGCGCTGAACCACGCCGACCACACCTCGGGCCGGTCGACGCTGAAGACCCGGTCGACGGCCACCGCCCCCTGCGCGTGGATGAACTTCGCCGGTCGGCCCTTGGGGACGGGCGCGTCGTCGTCGCCCGCGAGGTAGAGGCGCGCGAACTGCTCGAAGGTCAGGTCGGCGGTCGACTGACGCGCGTCGTCGCGGGCGCGGTAGCGCCACCACGACTCGAGCCAGGCGATCGGCTCGCGGAACATCGTGACCAGCTCGTAGGACTCACGCGGGTGCCCCTGCGCGGCCAGGTCGTGTGCCTTGGTGTGGACGAAGCCGCGCGCGGGCAGGTGCTTCTGGCCGGGCGGTGAGCCCACCACCTCGGTGGCGTACGGCGACAGGGTGCGCTCCAGCGACGTGCTCGCGGTCTTCGGCAGGGCGAGCAGCACGAAGTCGCGGCCGGGACCGCGGCCGAGGAACGTCATCACGCGCCCGATCATCCCCCATCGGGCTCCGTCGTCGGTGGCGCCTGTCACCGGTGCGTGGGCTAGCCTCGCGCCCGTGCTGATCTCCGACTCCAAGCGCGCGCTGTTCGTGCACGTGCCCAAGACGGGCGGGGTCTCCGTGGGGGTCGCCTTCGAGCGCTGCTGCCCCGACGCGCGCAGCAAGACGCCGGGCGTGAAGCCACCCCTGGGCAGGCACGCGCCGTACGAGCGGATCCTGCGCGCGGAGCCGCAGACGGCCGACTACTGGTCCTTCGCGTTCGTCCGCAACCCGTGGGCGCGGATGGTCTCGTGGTGGTCGATGATCCACGACTGGGACCTCGCGCACGGGCCGGCCAGCGGGAAGCCGCAGGACACCGGCCGGATGCGCGGCAACGACATGTGGCGGGCGGCGGCGGCGTACTCGGGCTTCGAGGAGTTCGTGCTGCGCGGCACCGAGGAGCTGCCGAGAGTGGGACGCCCGCAGGTGCACTACCTGCGCGCACCCGGCCGGGAGGTCGACTTCGTGGGGCGCACCGAGAGCTTCGCGGAGGACCTCCAGACGGTCGAGAGGCGGCTCGGCGGCGAGCCGACGCACGTCCCGCACCGCAACAAGTCGCCCCACGGCAGCTATCGCGACTACTACACCGACGCCACCCGCGCGAAGGTCGCCGAGGTCTACGCAGCAGACCTCGACGCCTTCGGCTACACCTTCTGACTCTGGCTGACTCCCGCTGACTCCGGCTGACTCCGGGCGTCAGCTCGCGCGGTACTGCTGCCAGGCGTCGCTCATGCGCGCGACCTGGCCGGCGGTGAACTGGTACATGCAGCTGTCCTGCGTGTAGTCCATGTAGTTGTGGATCGGGTCGAGACCCGGCGCGGTGCAGGTGTCGGCGCCGGTCGGGCAGTCGAACTGCGCGGTCGCCTCGGCCGGGGTGTCCGCGACCTGGTCGCCCTGGCCCCGGCAACCGCCCTGGAACGTGTGGTAGAGCGCGAGCCAGTGGCCAACCTCGTGGGTCAGGGTGTCACCGAGGGCGTACTTGCCAGCGGTGCCGCCCGGCATCGACTCGTCGAGGATGACGACGCCGTCGTTGCTGCTGAGCTTCTTGGTCGGGAACGTCGCCCAGCCCAGCAGGTCGTCGCCGATGTTCGCGGTCCACACGTTGAGCACGTTCTTGCCGCCGACGCGGGTCGCGGCCTTCATCTGCTTCTCGACGTTGCCGGGGGTGACGGTCGACCACGTGTCGTTGTACGAGAAGTCGATGCCCTGAAGGGCGAACTGGAACGGGGTGGCAGCCGACGACTGCGTCCCCGCGCGTCCGGCGTACGCCTCGTTGATCACGCCGACCTGCGCGTTGACCAGGCTGGTGAGCCGGTCCTCGGCGGCGGAGCCGTTGGTCTGCTCGGCGGCGGGCAGGACCACGTGGAAGTAGGTCGGGATGCTGACGGACGCTGCCGCGAGGGTGCTTGCGTCGGCCAGGCTGGCGTACTGGTCGCCGGTGCCCTGGAACAGGCTCGGCTCGAGCTTCTTGGAGCCCTCCCGGACCCGGGCCGCTGCGGCGCCCCCGTGGTCGTCGGCACACGCCGCGACCTGCGGGGACGGCGAGAGGGCAGTGGCGGGGACGGCGGCCGTGGCCGAGAGCGTCGTGGCGGCGAGCGCCATCGAGCCGGTCACCACGAGGGAGCGGAGAAGACGGGAGTGGGACATGCCGAGAACCTGTCTGTCGTGGGGTGGGTGTCCAGCAACCTAACCGCGCGGTCAGGAAATGGACAGGGGTGTCGGTCTTCCCTCCAAGCGCCGCGACTGCGAGCCTTCGGCCGTGGACGCACTCGACTCCTGGACCCGCTCCGAGCACACCGCCGACGTCAACGGATCGCCGACCACCCACCCCGTCTGGCGGCGCGGCAGCGGACCGGGGGTGATCGTCGTCCACGAGATGCCTGGGCTCACCAACGGCGTGATCCGCTTCGGCGACGAGCTCGTGGAGGCCGGCTACACGGTGCTGCTCCCCCACCTCTTCGGTCCGGCCGGGCGGGAGTTCAGCAACCTCGACGTCGCGAAGGTGCTCCCCCGGATCTGCATCAGCCGCGAGTTCACCACGTTCGCCCGCGGGGAGACGACGCCGGTCGCGGGGTGGCTGCGCTCGCTCGCCCGCTCGCTGCACGCCGAGGTCGGCGGGCCGGGCGTCGGCGCCCTCGGGATGTGCTTCACCGGAGGCTTCGCCCTGGCGATGATGGTCGACGAGTCCACCGTCGCCCCCGTCGTGTGCCAGCCGAGTGCCCCCTTCATCGGCCTCCCCGGCCGCGCCGCGGACCTCAACCTCTCCCCCGCCGACGCGGACGTCGTACGCCGACGCGCGGCCGCCGGCTGCGCCGTCCTCGGCGTCCGCTACGCCTCCGACCCCCTCCCCGGCACCCGCTTCGACACCCTCACCTCCCTCATCGGCGACGCCTTCATCAAGGTCGAGCTGGAGGGCAAGGGCCACTCCACGGTCACCGAGCAGCGCTCCCAACGCGCCGTCGACGCCATCCTGGACTTCCTCGGCGAGCGCCTCACCGCCTGAAAGGCCCGCGCCACACGCGCACCGACGCGGCTACCCTCGCGGCCATGGTGGACCTCGATCACGCGTGGGCGGTCGACGTGGTCGGCGCCTGCGACCCTGTGTTCCGCGCCGCCGACGTCGGCTTCGTGCACCAGGTCGGCTACGGGGACGAGGACCGGCGCACGGTCGTCACCCTGCTCTGGGAGGCGGAGCCGCAGAAGTTCGCCGACCGGCACCCCGACAGCGGCATCATCGAGAGCTACGGCGAGGACCAGTGGCCGGGCGTGCACTGCATCGACTTCTGGGTCTACCTCGAGCCGGAGGCCGGGCGCTGCCGGCTCCGCGTCGAGGGCTGGAACCTGCCGGACCTCTTCCTCGAGCTCCGCGGCCTCGGCGTCGTCGACGGCGCGAACCTGGCGGACACCTTCGCCCGCATCCTCGGGGTGACGTCCCCGCGGATCAGGCAGCAGTCGCCGTGAAGGCTGGCCGCTGGGTCGCGCCCTCCTCTGCCGCAGGTGGTCAAGTAACCGAGCGAGGCGTATCGAGACCCGGCACGTCGGCCAGGCGGAGGATCTCGTCGACGACCTCTGCCAGCGGGCGGGTGGCGTCGATGGGGATCCCGACAGCCGGAACGTCCTCCCCCGACCGGTGGAGCCGTACGACGAGGTCGCGCTCCTCCGGCTTGCCACCCCACTCGTCGTCCCCGCGCTGGGCGAGCCGGCGGAGCAACGTCTCCAGGTCGACCCGCAGCACGAAGACCTCGTCGAACACGTCGAGGAACGACGCGTGGTTGCGGGAGCCTCCGCAGAAGAAGGTGACGGGGGTGCTGTGGTCGGCGACCAGCCGATGCACGCGTCCGACGTCCCAGATGTGGTGCCCGTGCACCGCGCTGTCGATCGGACGACCGGTGACGGGGTCTCCTTGGTAGGCGAGGTCCGTGTCGCCGTTGACCGCGTGGTGGCCGCGTCGCTGCAGCTCGCGGCAGACCGAGGTCTTCCCCGTGCCCGAGACGCCCTCGACCAGGTAGTTGCGCACACCCACGGAACGAGTATCGCCGGTCGGGCAGGATGAACTGGTGAGTCCGATGATCGAGCCGCCGAGCTCCCTCCTCCTCGTCGTGGGGCGCGAGGACTTCACGCCGCCGACGACCTTCGCAGGACGCGCGTGCGCCGCCCCCGTGGACTGCATCGTCGTCGGGGTGCGCAGCGTCGCGGACGGCCCGACTCTGGCGTCGTTCGCGGAGTCGACGAGTCCGGACCTCGTGGTCCTCGGCCGGTTCACGGTCGAGTCGGAGGGGCTGCTTGTCCTTGCGTGACGTCCACCACCGCGAGCACGACGCGTGCGGCGTCGAGCCTGGCCTGGTCGACGTCACGGTCCTCGGCAACGTCGACGCGGAGCCCAGCGAGGTCGTCTTCGTCGTCGGTGCGGGCTGAGGGAAGCCGTCAGGGACCGGCGTCCACGATCGCGCGCACCCGGTCGAGGTCGATGTCGTAGGGGCCGATCCGCGTCAGCACCCACGAGGCGCCACGGTCGGACCACGCTGCCGGGTCCTGGTCGGGCTGCAGGTCGACGACCACGTCGAAGCCGGGACGCGGCGCGTGCTCGGCGAGTGAGGCGGTCACCCGGTCCAGGTCGTCCGGTCCGTCGAGGCCGATGACGAAGAACCCGTCGTGACCCGCTGCGCGGCGCAACGGCGCCCGGTTCCCGTACCGGCCGGCGAGCCAGATCGGCACCCGCGGTGCGGGCCGGAACCGTACGCCCCGCGCGGCGTGGTGCTCACCCTCGTGGTCCACCGGCTCGCCCGACAGCAGCGCGGTGAGCAGCTCGAGCCCGTCGTCGAGCATCCGCCCGCGCGTGCGCGGGTCGGCCTCGTCGCCGAAGGCGCTGAACTCCCCCACCCAGTCGTCCCCGAGCCCCAGGCCCAGCACGAACCGCCCGCCCGAGAGCATGGCCAGGCTGGCCGCTTGCCGGGCCAGCACCTGAGGTCGGCGCCGCGCCAGCGGCGTGACCATCGGGCCCAGCACCAGGCGCTCGGTACGCATCGCCACGGCCGCGCAGCAGGTCCAGACGTCGGCGATGTCGGTGACGCGGTCGCCGTAGAGCAGGTGGTCCCACACGAAGAAGCCGTCCCACCCCGCTGCCTCGGCCGATGCCGCCAGCTCACCGACGACGCCGGGGTCGGCGAGCTGGTCGAAGGGGGCGACGAACAGTCCGCGGCGCGTGGTCATGCACCGATCATGCCCTCCGCCCCGGACGCATCACTCCAGCGAGGCGACGAGCCGCCGGACCGTCTCGAGCGCGCCACGCGCGATCTCGGGCGCCGTCTCGCGGTAGTAGGTCGAGGCGCTGATCGACGGCGCCAGCGCGAAGCCGCGCGCGCGGCGGTACGCCGCCTCGTCGAGGCCGACGGTGGCGCGGTAGAGGTCGGCCGCCGACTCCGGCAGGTAGCCCCACATGGCGTTGAGCTCGATCGCCGGGTCGCCGCGACCGGCGGCACCCCAGTCGATGACCGCGGCCAACCGTCCGTCGCGGACCAGGAGGTTGCCCTCGTGCAGGTCGCCGTGGAACCACCTGGCCTCGCCGTCGTACGCCGGCGCGGCGAGCGCGTCGGCCCACACCGCCAGCACGGCGTCGCGCGACACCTCGGCGGGGTCGGCCTTGGCCGTCCACTCCTGCACCCACGGGTCCAGGGACGGGAGCGGCGCGCCGCGACCTTCGGTCTTCACCGGTCCGCCCATCCCCGGCACGTCCCGGCACGCCCTGACGAAGGTGCCCAGCGACACGGCCCACTCGTCGGGGTCGAAGGTCGAGGGCGTCGGGTTCTCGCCCTCGATCCACGGCACCACGGTCCAGTGCCAGGGGTAGCCCTCACCCGGCCGCCCGAGCGCCACGGGCGCCGGGATCGGGACCGGGAGGTGCGGCGCGAGCCGCGGCAGCCACTCGTGGTCCTGCACCGCCGAGTCGGCGGCCCAGTCGATCCGTGGCAGCCGCACGAGCAGGTCGTCCCCGAGCCGGAACAGCTGGTTGTCGGTGCCGATCGGCGGAAGCCGGCGCAGCGGCAGTCCGGCCCACTCGGGAAGCTGGGCGTCCACCAGTCGGCGTACGGTCGCGTCGTCGACGATGACCTCTCCGGCATGCATCCCACTCATCGACACGCACCGTAGTACCGGCGAGTAGGTTTGGTCGCGTGAGTTTCCTGCGCCGCCAAGCCATCGTCGCCGCCCTGACTGCCAACACCCTCCGGCCCCCGCGCGGCCAGCGCTCCGGGCTCGCCGCCTTCCCGGCAGGGTGGCTCTTCGGGGAGATGGCCCCGCAGATGCTCGCTCTCACCGCCGTGGACGCGGTCAGCCACCTGACGAAGGGACGCCGCGCAGGCTGGAAGGCCAAGGCGGGCCTGGTCCTGGCGGGCGCCAGCGCGCTCGGCCTGACCCGCGTGGTGCGACAGAGCCACCGGGCGAAGGACGACTTCGAGGAGGCGCTCTTCGAGGGCCTCGGCGTGGACTACGTCGAGCAGCTCGACGAGGTGCCCTCGCCGGCCGACCTGGCCACGCCGTGGCGACGCCTGGTCCGGCCGTTCAACTTCGCCCACGACGGCGTGCGGGTGATCCGCAACCTGCCCTACTCCGAGGCCGGCCGGCGCGGGCACCTCGACATCTACCTCCCGGCAGGCGAGGACGCGATCAAGGACGCGCCGGTGCTGCTGCAGGTCCACGGCGGCGCGTGGACGCTCGGCCAGAAGGAGCACCAGGGCCGTCCGCTGATGAACCAGATGGCTGCCAAGGGCTGGGTCTGCGTGGCCATCAACTACCGACTCGCGCCCCGCGACCCCTGGCCGGCGCACGTCGTCGACGTCAAGCGCGCCATCGCGTGGATCAAGGACAACATCACCGACTACGGCGGCGACCCGGACTACGTCGTCATCACGGGTGGTTCGGCCGGCGGCCACCTCACCGCGCTCGCGGCGCTCACGCCCGGCGACCCGGCCTTCCAGCCGGGCTTCGAGGACGCCGACACCAGCGTGCAGGCGGCCGTGCCCTTCTACGGCGTCTACGACTTCGCCGGCTCGACCGGGCTGGGCAACGCGATCGGCATGCGCGACGGCTTCCTGAGCCCGCGCGTCATGCAGACCACGTGGAAGGACGCGCCCGAGGTCTACGAGGCCGCGTCGCCGATCCTGCGGGTCACCCCGGACGCGCCTGACTTCTTCGTCATCCACGGCGAGCGCGACAGCCTGGTGTCGGTCGACCAGGCCCGGCTGTTCGTCGCCGAGCTGCGGCGCACGTCCCGGAAGTCGGTGGTCTACGCCGAGGTGCCGGGCGCCCAGCACGCCTTCGACGTCTTCCACTCGATCCGCAGCGCCCATGCGGTGCGCGCAGTGGACCGCTACCTGGCCTGGCACTGGAGCACCTGGCGGCACGGCCTCGAGGCGGACAGCGGCGTCGAGCCGGAAGAGATCTCCCAGCTCGACGACGCTGCCGGCTAGGCCTGGGTGATGAAGCCGACCTGGTTGCCCGCCGGGTCGGTCATCAGCGCCAGCGACGTGCCGCCGCCGACCGCCGTGACGGGTCGTACGACGGTCCCGCCGGCCGCCTCGACCTCGGCGACCTTCGCGCCGAGGTCGTCGGTCTTCCAGTAGACGACCGGTCCGGCCATCTGGTCGCGCTCCCCCTGCGGGTTGAGGCCGATCTCCTGGCCGTCGAGGTTGAAGCCGACGTAGTAGGGCGTCTCGGTGTGCGGCTCGGCGCCCCAGGCGACCTTGTAGAACTCCGTGACGGCGGTGAGGTCGGCGGCGGGGATGACGATGGTGTGGTTGCTCATGACGTGCTCCTGTGTCCGGTGGTGGTGGTTGCTTCCACCCACCTGACGGGCGTCAGGCCGCGAGTGTGACCGCACTAGGGTCGTCACCGTGATGCAGCCGTGATGCCAGCCGACCTGCTCGACCACGCCCGCGCCGCGAAGGGGTTCATGCCCGAGGACGAGGGGACCCTCCTGCACCGCTGGGCGCGTGAGCGCCTGTCGGCCGGACCGGTGCTCGAGGTCGGGACCTACTGCGGCAAGTCGGCGATCTGGCTCGGCGCCGCCGCGCGCGAGGTGGGCGGCACCGTCTTCACCGTCGACCACCACCGTGGGTCCGAGGAGAACCAGGCCGGCTGGGAGCACCACGACGACTCGCTCGTCGACCACGACCTCGGGTTGATGGACACCCTGCCGACCTTCCGGCGTGCCATCGCCGACGCCGGGCTCGAGGACCAGGTGGTCGCTGTCGTCGGACGCTCCGCGACGGTCAGCCGCTGGTGGCGTACGCCGCTGTCGTTGCTGTTCATCGACGGCGGCCACGGGGTCGAGCCCGCCCGCGCCGACTTCCGGGGGTGGGCGCACTGGGTGATGGCGGACGGCCTGCTGGTCATCCACGACGTCTTCCCCGACCCCGCCGAGGGTGGTCGACCGCCCTACGAGGACATCTACCTCCCCGCGCTCGCCAGTGGCGCCTTCACCGAGGTGGAGGCGCTGGGCTCGATGCGGGTGCTACGCCGTACGACGGGTGACGCCGGCGACCTTCTCGCCTGAGCCGTCGTCCGGCCGACAGCCGCACTCGAGGCCGATCTCGGCGAAGTCCGGCGCCAGTGTCGTGCCGCGCATGATGTCGGCGCCGGGGGTGCCGTCCGAGAGCGCGTCGACGGCGAGGACGACCGCCGCAGCGGTGTACGTCGTCTGCTCGTGGGGCCAGTTGACCTCGTCGGGCCACACGTAGCCGGTCCAGTAGGAGCCCTCGTCGGTGCGCAGGTGCTGCATGTCGGCCAGCAGTCGGAGCGCACGGGCGCGGTCCCCGATGGCCTCGAGGGCCATCACCAGCTCACAGGTCTCCGCGCCGGTCACCCACTGGTTGACGGAGACGCAGCGGATGCCGAGGCCGGGCTCGACGAAGGCGTCCCACCGCTCCGCCAGCAGGTCGTACGCCGCCTCGCCGCGCACCGCCCCTCCGAGGACGGGGTAGTACCAGTCCATCGAGAAGGTGGACTTGTCGAGGAACCGGTCGCGGTGCTCGCGCAACGCGTGGCCGAGCCGGCCGCCCGCGAGCTCCCACTCGACCTGGGGCTCCCCCACCAGCTCGGCGAGCGCCACACCGGCGCGCAGGGAGTGGTGGATGCTCGAGGATCCCGCGAGCAGTGCCTCCTCGTTGACCTTCGCCGGCTCGCCGTCGTGCCACTCCTGTGACCAGGCCACGCCACCGAACGGCAGCTGCATCGCGACGACGAAGTCCAGGGCGCGTCGCACGGTGGGCCACATCCGGCGGACGAACGCCTCGTCGCGGAGGACCAGCCAGTGGTGCCACACGCCCACGGCGACGTAGGCCGACATGTTGGTCTCGCCGGACGGGTCCTCGACGACCCCGTCGACGATCTTCATCGGCCACGAGCCGTCGGCGCGCTGGGTGTCCCGCACCCAGGCGTAGGCGCGCTCGGCGGCCGCGCGCTGGCCGCCCACCACCAGCGCCATCGCCGACTCGACGTGGTTCCAGACGTCGGTGTGCTCCCCGACCGACCACGGGATCGCTCCCGACGGCTCCTGCACGGCCGCGATCGTTGCCGCGGTCTGCTCGACCTGGCTGCGCGTGAGGATGTCCTCGATCGCCGGGGTGGTGCTCATGCGTCCGTGGCGGCCGGCTCGGTCGAGGGCTTGGTGAAGTAGAGCACCATGCTCTTGCCGATGATCGGGTCGAGGATCTTGCCGGCGACCTGCAGGGCCTTGGGGTTCTCCATGATCTCCCAGACCAGGAGCTTGTGGTAGGCCCTGGCGAGCGGGTGGTCGTCGTTGGTCACCCCGACGGCGCACTTGATCCACCAGTAGGGCGCGTGCAGGCCGTGGGCGTAGTCCTTGCCCAAGAAGGTCATCCCGGCCTTGGTGACCTTGTCGACGAGCTCTTCCTGCGTGTAGATCCGGATGTGGCCGCCCTCGACGTTGTGGTAGTCGTCGGACAGCTTCCAGTTGACGATCTCGGGGAACCAGCGCGGCACGCTCACGGCCAGGGTGCCACCCGGACGGAGCACCCGGACCAGCTCGTGGATGGCCTGGATGTCGGCGGGGATGTGCTCGAGCACCTCGGCCGCCACGATCCGGTCGAACTCGCCGTCTGCGAACGGCAGCGCGAGCGCGTCGCCCTCCTTGACGTCGGCCTCGGCGCCGGCGGGCACCTCTCCGACCTCGCGCATCGCAGCGAACCACTCGCGCACCGTCGCGAGCTCGTCGGCGTCCTGGTCGAAGGCGATGACGTCGGCGCCCCGCTTGTACATCTCGAACGCGTGGCGGCCGGCGCCGCAGCCCATGTCGAGCACCCGCTCACCCGGCCGGAGGCCGAGGCGGTCGAAGTCAACGGTCAGCACGGTGGCTCTCCTTCTCCTGCCGGCCCTGCTCCTCGCGGAAGGCGGCGATGGTCTCCTCGTAGGCGGCGGCGGTGGCCTCGGCCACGGCACGCCAGCTGAACAGCGCCTCGACGCGGGCGCGGCCACGCGCACCCATCGCCGTACGCCGCTCGGGGTCGTCGAGCAGCGCCGCGAGGGCCTGCTCCAGCTCGCCGACGTCGCCCGGCGTCACCAGGTCGGCGCACTCGCCGTCGGGGCCGACGACCTCGGGGATCGCGCCGGCCCGTGAGACGACCAGCGGGGTCGCGCACGCCATCAGCTCGGCGGTCGGCAGCGAGAATCCCTCGTAGAGCGACGGCACGCAGGCCACCTCGGCCGAGCCCATCACCCGGACCAGCTCCTCGTCGCTCACGCCGTTGACGAACTCGACGCGGTCGGCGATGCCGAGCTGGTCGATGAGCTGCTCGGTGCGCCCGCCCGGCTCGGGGCGGGTGACGAGCACGAGCGAGACGTCGCGCTCGACGCTGAGCTTGGCGAAGGCCTCCAGGAGCGTCGCGATGCCCTTCATCGGTGCGTCGGCGCTCGCCATGGCGAGGATGCGGCCGGGCACGCGCGGTGCGGTCGGCGGTGCGAACACGTCGTCGACGCCGAGCAGGATCGTCTGCAGCCGGGCGGGGTCGACGCCGAAGTCGCGGGCCACGTCGCGCGAGGAGGACTCCGACGGCGTCAGCACCTTGCGGTAGCGCTTGGCGACCTTGGTCTGCATCCGCAGGAAGCCGTACCACCGGCGCAGGGTCAGCCGCTTGCGCCACGTGGGCGCGGTCTGGAGGTCGATCTGGCGGTCCATCGTGATCGGGTGGTGGATCGTCGCCACGACCGGCAGGCCGTAGGACTCCAGCTCCATGATCCCGGTGCCGAGCACCTGGTTGTCGTGGGCGATGTCGAAGTCGGCCGCACGCTCCTTCATCAGCCGCGCGATGCGTGAGCTGAAGGTCTTCGGCTCGGGGAACCCGGCCGTGCACATGGTCAGGAACTCCTCGACGTCGATGCGGTCGCGGAACTCCCGGAGCTTCGGGACCCGGAACGGGTCGGGCTCGCGGTAGAGGTCCAGGCTCGGCACCTTGGTCAGCCGCACGCCCTCGTCGAGATCGGGGTAGGGCTGGCCGGAGAAGACCTCGACGTCGTGGCCGAGGCGCACGAGCTCGCGGGTCAGGTGGCGGATGTAGACGCCTTGACCACCGCAGTGCGGCTTGCTCCGGTAGGACAGCATGGCGATGCGCACGTGCTCTGCCTTTCGCGTCGCGCTCGATGAGGTCCCCATTATGCCTACTGGCCGGTAGGCGGACGTGCGGCCGGTGGGGTCTCACCCCTCGCTCGAGTGGCCCGGGAACACGTGGGCGGTGGGATCGATGACCACGGCGGCGTTGTTGACGGCGGTCGCGGCCTCCCCGAAGCCGACTGCGATGAGCCGCACCTTGCCGGGGTAGTCGGTGATGTCGCCGGCTGCGAAGACCCGCGGCAGGTTGGTGCGCATCGCGGAGTCGACGACCACGTGGCGCTTCGAGGTCACCAGCCCCCACTGCTGGATCGCGCCGAGGTCGGCGATGAAACCGAGCGCGGCCACCAGCGCCTGCGCCTTGCGGACCTGGGGCTCCTGGCCGTCGACGCTGACCTCCACCTCCTCGAGGTGGCCCTCGCCGCGCAGCGCGGTGACCTGGGCGCTGGTGATGATCTCGACGGTGGACTCCTTGACCGCGGCCACCGTGCGCTCGTGGGCACGGAAGGCGTCGCGCCGGTGCACGAGCGTCACGGACGCGGCGATCGGCTCGAGGTGCTGGGCCCAGTCGAAGGCGCTGTCACCGCCGCCGACGATGACGACGTCCTTGCCGGCATAAGGCGCGAAGCTGGGCACGAAGAACTCCATGCCGCGCCCGACCCAGCCGTCGCCGGCCGGCAGCGGCCGCGGGCTGAACTTCCCGATGCCCGACGTGATCAGGACGGCCGCGGCCGTCACCCGGGTGCCGTCGTCGAGGGTGACGACGACGTCGTCCTCCCGGTGCTCGAGCGTCGTCGCGGTGCGGTCGAGGAGGTACGTCGGGTCGGCCGTGGCGGCCTGCGCCACCAGTCCCTCGACGAGGTCACGCCCCTTCACGCTGGGGAATCCCGCGACGTCCAGGATCGCCTTCTCGGGATACATCGCGGTGATCTGGCCGCCGAGCTCGGGCAGCGAGTCGACCACGACCACGCTCATCCCGCGGAAGCCGGCGTAGTAGGCGGAGTAGAGCCCCGTCGGGCCGGCACCGATGATCAGCAGGTCGGTCGTCACGTCGTCCACGCCGCGATCCTTCCCATCCCGGGGCTGCGCCACAAGGGCCGGCCCGCGCTCACAGCGCGTCCAGCTCGCTGACCAGCCACTCGCCGTGGACGCGGCGGAGGGTGACCAGCACGCGGTCGAGGTCGAGCCGAGGCGTGTCCAGGTCGGTGCCCTTGGTGGACTGGTTCACGAACACCAGCACCCGGGCGTACGACGCCGTGGCGTGCACGAGTGCCGTGCCGACCACCTCGGCGGAGACCACACGGCGGTCGCGTCGGCTCGACGTGGCGACCCCGGCCATCGTGCGGTCGTACTGGTCGAGCATGCCACCGGTCATCAGGTCGCGGGCCGCGGCCTTGTCGTCGGCGAGCGTCTTCCACGAGTAGCTGTAGATGCGGGTGGCGGCCTCGTCGGCGGCCTCGAGCACGGTGTCCATGACCTCGGAGGAGGCGACGGAGGCCTCCGCGGCGGATGCGCTGGTGATGTCGGCGCCGGCCGTGTCGTCACGCTGGGTCCAGAGCCAGGCGAGCACGGCCGCGGCGGCCACGACGAGGACTGCCAGCGCGGCAGCGACGCGCCTCTGGGCGGTCCGGGTCACCGCACGAACCTCAGGCTGCTGGTGAGCCAGCGGCCGTCCTGGTGCACCAGCTCGAGCTCGAGGCGGTAGTAGCGCACCTGCGGCTCCTCGGTCCTGGTGTTGGTGACGGTGCTGTTCGCGGCGACCAGGACGGTCGCGGAGTCGTCGCCGAGCTGCGACACACCGAGCGCCACGACCTCACCGGCCGAGGTGGCACGCGTGCGCGTCGCCTCCCTGGCCAGGCGCCGGCTCTGCGACTCGTACTGCTCCCGGAACTCGCCGGTGGCCCCGTCGAGGACCCGCTCGACCACCACGTCCATGGTGCGGTGGTCGACGGTCAGGAACGCCAGTGCCTCGGCGCGCGCGGCGCCCGCCACCTCGTGCTGCGCGGCGGTGAGCCGCTCGTCGGCGGACTCCCCCGAACCGAGGAGCAGGACGATGCCGACCAGCAGCCCCGCGAGCGCGACGGACAGCGCGCCGATCGACCAGATGGTGCCGCGTCCTCCCACGCGGCCGAACCTAGCCCAGTCGAGGGTCCAGGCGCCGCTGATCCGCGTGCCTAGACTGCGTGACCGTGAACCATCGAACCGCGTCCATGCTGGCGCACCCGTCCGCGCTGCTGCTGGGAGCGCAGCTGCTGCAGGTGCTGGCGTGGCCCTTCCTCGAGAGCTCGGTGGTCGGACGCACCTTCCTCGGCGTGATCGGCATGGTCGCCGTGGGGTCCGCGGTCCTCGCGGTGCGTCGTACGCCCCACGTCAGCCGCGCGGTGCTGTTCCTCGGTGCGCCGGCGATGGTGCTCACCCTGCTCGAGGCGGTGTTCCCCGACAAGGACGTCATCGTGCTGATGTCCGGCCTGCTGCACTGCCCGTTCTACTTCTACGTGTCCTACGCGATGCTGCGCTACCTCTTCCACGACGAGGAGGTCACGACCGACGAGTACTTCGCCACCGGAGCCGCGTTCACGGTCGTGGCGTGGGGGTTCGCCTACGCGTTCGCGTTCGTCCAGGTCGTGTGGCCCGACTCGTTCAGCAACGCCGGCGGCTTCGACCACACGTGGTTCGAGCTGCTCTACCTGTCGTTCTCGACCCTCACGAGCGTCGGGCTCTCCGACATCGTCGCGGTCGGCGCGCAGGCCCGCTCGATCCTGATGGTCGAGATGATGGTCGGCGTCTTCTACATCGCGATGGTCGTGTCTCGCATGGTCGGGCTCACCATGATGCGCCGCCGCTGAGCCGGGCTCAGCGCTCCCAGCCCGCGGGGCGGTCCTTCTTCGGCAGCTTCGCGACCACCAGCCGGTAGGACTCCTCGACCGCCTCGACCAGCTCCTCGTCGGGGATGGCGCCGCCGAAGGCGAGATCGTTCCACCCCGACCGCCCGATGTACGCCATCACGCTCGCGTCGTCGGGGTAGCGGTGCAGCCACTCGTCGGCGACCTCACGGGTCGCGCCGGCCTTCACGCCCACGCCGCCGGCACCGAGGAACGCGAAGATCTTGCCCTTCTCCCCCGGCCCGACCTTGAAGACCGGGTGGTCGTGGTCCCAGGGGTTGTCCGGCCACGCGCCGGGGAACGCGGCGCAGACCTCCTGCATCTGGTCGACGTCCACGCCGCTCCCCGTCCGGGCCGGGCCCTCCCGGGCTCAGTCCTCGTCGTCGTCCTCGTCGTCCTCGTCGTCGAGGAGACCTTCCCGCTCCGCAGCCTCCACGATCCGGCGTACGTTGTCGATGGAGCCGCAGTCGGCGTCGAGCTGCGCGTTGCGCTCGGTGGCGAACGCCTCGCCGAGCTCGATGCGGACCTTCTCGCTCACGTCCTCACGGGCCGGGTTGAGGATGGTGAGCTCCTCCTCGGTGAGGTGGTGGTTGAGCGCCGTTGCCAGCTCCTCGACGGCGTCGTCGAAGGCCTGGGTGTCGGTGCCCTTGAGCTCGAGCACCTTGAGCATCGCCTCGTGGCCCTCGGCGTGCTCCTCCTCGCCGTGCTCGGCCTCGTGCTCGGTGATCGCGTCCTTGCGGCGCAGCTGCGGGTAGACGTGCTTCTCCTCGGCCTCCGCGTGCGCGACGTGGAGCGCGGCGAGCGCCTTGCGCACGGCGTCGCGGTCCGAGGTGCTGTCGCGCAGCTGGCGCATCAGCGACTCGAACCGGCGGTGGTCCTCGAGGATGAGGTCGATGACGTCACCCGACACCGGGCGACCGAGGTCGATGGGAGTGCTCATGCGGCGAAGATAGCGGCCCGCGTGACGCGGACGGCTGCTACGTACCTCCCCACGGGTGGTGCTGCCTACGATGGGCGTCGTGCCAGGCATCGAGGTGTGGAGCCAGTTCGACCACGATCCGCGCAGTCCCGCGAACGCGGCGATGCGCGCGTCGGACCGCGACCGCGCGGTGATCGAGACCGTGCTCGCCGATGCCTTCGCAGAAGGGCGCCTGACCCGAGCCGAGTACGACGAGCGCGCGGACGCCGCGCTGGCCAGCCGGACCCTCGGCGACCTGGTGCCCCTCGTGGCCGACCTGCCGGTCGCCCGGGCACCCCGATCGAGCAGCGGCGACCTCCACGAGCAGGCCGTGCGCAAGTGGCAGAGCGACCGGCGCGAGGCACTCCTCGGCCTCATCGGACTGTCCGCGCTGCTCTGGACCATCTGGGCCGTGACCATGTGGGGCGACTTCCCGTGGCCGCTCTTCCCGATGGGCTTCGCCCTGATGAACCTCGTCCGGGTCGTCGTCAACAAGCGCGACATCATCGAGGAGCACACCCGGCGGCTGGAGAAGAAGGAGCGCAAGGCGCTCGGGCAGGCCGAGGATGAGGGCTGAGGCAGCTCAGACCGTCGCCGGCCCGCTCACTTCGTCGCTTCCATCATCTGGCGTAGTTCCTTCTTGAGGTCGGAGATCTCGTCGCGGAGGCGGGCGGCGACCTCGAACTGGAGCTCGGCGGCTGCGGTCTTCATCTGGTCGGTGAGCGCCTGGATGAGCTCGGCGAGGTCGGTGCTCGGGATGCCGGCCGTGTCGGGCGCCTCGGCATGGATGCGCGACAGCGCGGGCGTCGGCGACTTGCCCGGCTTCACCCCGCCGGCGCGGCCCTTCTGCCCGACGTCGGCCCAGGTGCGCAGCAGCTCCTCGGTGTTCTCGTCCTCCCGGGCGAGCATCTCGGTGATGTCGGCGATCTTCTTGCGCAGCGGCTGGGGGTCGATCCCGCGCTCGGTGTTGTAGGCGACCTGGATGGCCCGGCGACGGTTGGTCTCGCTGATCGCGTTCTCCATCGACGGCGTGATCTTGTCGGCATACATGTGGACCTGACCGGACACGTTGCGCGCGGCACGGCCGATGGTCTGGATGAGCGACTTGTCGGAGCGCAGGAAGCCTTCCTTGTCGGCGTCGAGGATCGCGACCAGCGACACCTCGGGCAGGTCGAGGCCCTCACGGAGCAGGTTGATGCCGACGAGGACGTCGTACTCGCCCATCCGGAGCTCGCGCAGGAGCTCGATGCGGCGGAGGGTGTCGACCTCGGAGTGGAGGTAGCGGGTGCGGATGCTGGCGTCGAGGAGGTAGTCGGTGAGGTCCTCCGACATCTTCTTGGTCAGCGTGGTGACGAGCACCCGCTCGTTCTTCTCGGCGCGGGTGCGGATCTCGTGGATCAGGTCGTCGATCTGGCCCTTGGTCGGCTTGACCACGACCTCGGGGTCGACCAGGCCGGTCGGGCGGATGATCTGCTGCACGGTGTTGTCGACGCCGCCCACGCGGTCGAGCTCGTAGTTGCCCGGGGTCGCCGAGAGGTAGATCGTTTGGCCGATCCGGTCGACGAACTCGTCCCAGCGCAGCGGCCGGTTGTCCATCGCGCTCGGCAGCCGGAAGCCGTGGTCGACGAGGTTGCGCTTGCGCGACATGTCGCCTTCGTACATGCCGCCGATCTGCGGCACCGCGACGTGGGACTCGTCGACGACGAGCACGAAGTCCTCGGGGAAGTAGTCGAGGAGGGTGTTGGGCGCGCTGCCGCGGGTGCGGCCGTCCATGTGCATCGAGTAGTTCTCGATGCCGGAGCAGGAGCCGACCTGCCGCATCATCTCGACGTCGTAGGTGGTGCGCATCCGCAGGCGCTGCGCCTCGAGCAGCTTGCCCTGCTTCTCGAAGGCGGCGAGCTGGTCGTCGAGCTCGAGCTCGATGCCCTTGATCGCACGCTCCATCCGCTCGGGGCCGGCGACGTAGTGGGTGGCGGGGAACACGTGGAGCTCGGTGTCCTCGGAGATCACCTCGCCGGTGATCGGGTGCAGCGTCATCAGCCGCTCGATCTCGTCGCCGAAGAACTCGACGCGCACGGCGAGCTCCTCGTAGACCGGGAAGATCTCGAGGGTGTCACCGCGCACGCGGAACGTGCCGCGCGTGAAGGACATGTCGTTGCGGGTGTACTGGATCTCCACGAGGCGACGCAGCACGGAGTCGCGGTCGTGCTCCTCGCCGACCTTGAGCCGCAGCATGCGGTCGACGTACTCCTGGGGGGTGCCGAGGCCGTAGATGCAGGACACCGTCGAGACCACGATCGTGTCGCGGCGGGTGAGCAGGCTGTTGGTCGCGCTGTGGCGCAGCCGCTCGACCTCCTCGTTGATCGAGGAGTCCTTCTCGATGTAGGTGTCGGTCTGGGGGACGTAGGCCTCGGGCTGGTAGTAGTCGTAGTAGGAGACGAAGTACTCCACCGCGTTGTCGGGGAAGAGCTGGCGCAGCTCGTTGGCGAACTGGGCAGCGAGGGTCTTGTTGGGCTGGAGCACCAGGACGGGCCGCTGGAGCTGCTCGGCGACCCACGCGACCGTGGCGGTCTTGCCGGTGCCGGTCGCGCCGAGGAGGACCACGTCCTTCTCACCGCCCTGGATCCGGCCCACGATCTCCTTGATCGCGGCCGGCTGGTCGCCGGACGGCTCGTAGTCGGAGACCACCTTGAAGGGGGCCACCCGGCGCTGGAGATCGGTGACTGGACGCATGCGTCGAGCCTACGACGCGCCACCGACAACGGGTCCTGGCGCGTTCGTCACCCGAACGTGACCCGGGCCGTCCAGACTCCCTCCATGGAGGTTCGACGGGGTCTCGGCACGCTGGGGCTCGCGCTCGTGCTGACGGTCGCGGCGTGCTCCGCCTTCGGCGGTGAGCCCGACGTCGACCTCCGCGGCACGTGGGTGCTCATCTCCGGGCGCACCGCGGACGGCCGGCTCGTGGTCACGCCGGACACCCACGTCACGCTGACCTTCGACGACGACGGTCTCGGTGGCACGGCGCCGTGCAACGACTACGGCGCCGACTTCGACCTCGACGGCAGCTCCTTCGACGTTCTCGGTCCCGGCATCGAGCAGACCCTGATGGGCTGCGGCGAGGAGCAGGAGGCGCTGGAGTCGTCGTACCTCTCCGCGCTCGCCGACGTCGACACGGTCACCCGGGACGGCGACACCCTCACCATGACGGGCGAGGACATCGAGCTCGAGCTCAGCCTCGACGCGCCATGGCGGCGCGCGGACATCGTGCAGCACCGGTGGCGCCTCGTCACCTGGACCGACGAGGCCGGCGTGGACCACCGGCCGGCATGGGAGCCCGGGCTCCAGCCGTTCCTCCGCCTCGGCGACAGCGATGGCGTCGGCGGCCGCATCTCCGCGAGCAGCGGCTGCCGCGTGCTCGAAGGGCGGTGGCGGCTGTGGCGGGGCGACCCGCGCGTCACCCGGTCGGAGTGGCGAGGCGACTGCCCGGACCGGCTGATGGACCAGGAGGTCGCGGTCGGCAACGTCCTGTCGGAGCCGGTCATCGCGCTCCGCGAGCGCGACGGACGTCCCGAGCTGGTCGTGCGCTACGCCCACGGCGCGGGCCGACTGGTCTACCGCCGCTGACCGGCGCACGGCCTACGCTCGCGCCATGCCCGACCCGAGCCCGCCGCCGGACCGCGTGCTCGACCTGTTCGCCGCCGAGGGCGTGCTCGAGCGGCTCGACGGCGGCCAGGGCACCAGCTGGCGGGCCGGGGACCTGGTGCTCTCCCCCGGCCACCACGAGTCGGAGGCCTGGCTGGCACCGGTCCAGGCGCGCCTGGCCGTGCGGCTCGACGAGCAGTCGCCGCGTGCGGTCCGGCTCGCCCTCCCCGTGCCCGCGCGCGACGGCAGCCTGACCATGGACGGGTGGGCGGCGACGCGCTACGAGCCTGGTACGACCCCGTGCCGCGACCTCCGTGTCCTCCGGGCCACCGCCCACCTCCTCCACGCCCACCTCGCGAGCGCCGTACCGACGCGCCCGGAGCAGCTCGACACCCGGGACGACCGCTGGGCCGCGGCGGACCGGCAGGCGTACGACGCGGACGCGGCGCTGCTCGCTGCACACGACCGGCCTGAGCCCGGCCTCCCCGAGCTGGTCGAGCGCCTCGTCGCCGGCCTCGAGCCCGTCGACCTCGGTCGCGAGCAGCTCGTCCACGCCGACCTCGCGGGCAACGTGCTCCTCGACGCGACCGGCGTACCGCTCGTCATCGACCTCTCCCCTGCCTGGCGCTCGCCGCTCTGGGCCGAGGCGGTCTGCGTGCTGGACGCCGTGCTGTGGCTGGGCGCGCCCGGCGGTGCGCTCGACGAGTGGCGCTCGGGCCCCGAGCGGCAGGCGATGCTGCGGGCAGCGCTGTTCCGGGTGCTCTCCGACCAGCCGTGCGACGTGGAGCGCTACGCCGCGCTCGGGCTCGTCTGACCCCCTAGGCTGCCGACATGCGCGAGGGAGACGCGGTCGCCGCCGGGCGACGCACGTGGCTGTACGTCATGGCGCTGGCGTGGGCCTTCTTCGGCCTTGCCACGATGGTGGACGGACGGACCCTGCTGGGCGCGGTGCAGCTGCTGCTGGCCGTCGCCAACCTCGCAGCGGCGTCGTCACCACGGTTCGCTGCCTTCGCCGGCGCACCGCTCTTCCGGCGCAGGCGAATTCTCGGTGGACCCCCTCGCTAGATTGTGCGCGTGACCGCTGCCCGCCTGCTGACCGCCGCACGACGGGGCCTGCTCGGTCTCGTCGGCCTCCAGGTCGGGCTGGCGGTCGCGCTGTCCCTCGTGGACTCCTACCGCCGCCGCGGCAAGAAGCCGAAGCCCTTCCCGGTGACCGGGCCGCGGACCGTCCCGGTCGGCGACGGCGAGATCACGACGTACACCTTCGGCCGCGACCTGTACGACGACATGCTGGCCGCGATCGACGGGGCCAAGAAGCAGATCCTCCTCGAGACCTACATCTGGAAGGGCGACGAGATCGGGTGGAAGTTCAAGACCGCCCTGACCGCCGCCGCCGCGCGCGGGGTCGACGTGCACTGCATCTACGACGGCTTCGCCAACGTCGTCGTCTCCCCCGCCTTCAAGCGCTTCCCGCCGTCCCTGAAGGTGCTGCGCTACCCGATCTGGACCGCCGGCCTGCGCTTCTGGGACCTGCGCCGCTACGGCCGCAACCACCGCAAGATGCTCGTCGTCGACGAGGAGGTCGCCTTCCTCGGCGGCTACAACATCGGCTCGGCCTACGCCACCGAGTGGCGTGACACCCACGTCCGCATCACCGGTCCGGGCGTGTGGGACCTCAAGCGCTCCTTCGCCGACTTCTGGAACCTCAACCGTCGCCACCGCATGCGCCGCAACGAGCGACCGCTGCTGCTGGAGACGGCCTCGGACTGGGACCCGCAGATCCGCATCCACCGCAACATCCCGCGCCAGTGGAGCTTCCCGATCCGGAGCATGTACCTCGAGGCCATCAACCGCGCCAGCCGCAACATCTGGCTCACCACGGCCTACTTCCTCCCCGACCAGGACTTCGTCGACTGCCTCGTCGAGGCGTCCCGGCGCGGGGTGGACGTACGGGTGCTGCTGCCCCTGAAGTCCAACCACATCGTCGCCGACTGGATCTCGCGCGGCTACTACGGCCAGCTCCTCGGCGCCGGGGTGCGGATCCTCCGTTTCAAGGACGCGATGGTGCACGCCAAGACGGCCACCATCGACGGCAGCTGGGCCACCGTCGGCACCGCCAACATCGACCGGCTCAGCCTGCAGGGCAACTACGAGATCAACCTCGAGGTCATCGACCCCGCCTTCGCCGCGGTGATGGAGGAGGTCTTCACCACCGACGAGTCGAACAGCCTCGAGCTGACGCTCGACGAGTGGCAGGCGCGCGACCTCAACCGCAAGTTCACCGAGACCTTCCTCGGCCCGTTGCGTCCCCTCCTCTGAGCAGCAGGATCCACACCGAGACGGCGGCGATCCAGCCGAGCCCGGCGACGTACGCCGCCGCCTGCCAGCCGCCCCAGTCCAGCGCGTCACCGTGGCGGGCCAGCGCGACCCCCTCGAGGACCACGAAGGCGACGCCGGTGAGCCCGAGCGGTCGCACCCGCTCGGCGTCGTCGATCAGGCGGGCGTGCGCGGCAGCCCAGCCGAGGCCGACGAGCCACGCGCCCACGGCCCGCCCGGTGAGCGGGGTCAGCGGCCAGGACCACGCCTGCGCCGCCCACTCCGGGTCGAGGAGGAGCGCGACCCCGGACCCGAGCAGCACGATCCCCAGACCGAGGAGCAACCAGCGCAGGGCCGCGGGCAGCGGACGACGTACGCCGTCACCGACCTCGGCGGCGACGCGCGCCTGGATGACGAGGCCCGTGACCATCGCCAGGGGTACGCCGGCGTAGATCGCGAGCCAGCCCCACGTGACCAGCCGCGCACTGGCCGGCTGGTCGGCGCCGAGGTGGAACCTGTCGAGGTGCGCCATCGTGACCACGAACGTCAGGGTCGTGAAGACGAGCACCGCCCACACCGTCAGCCGGGCACGTCCCCACCCGGCGGACCGGGCGCCCGCGAGCTCGAGGACGGCGCTCGACCAGTACGCCGCCCCGAGGAAGACCGCCGTCATCGGCACGTCGATGGTCCACGAGAACCACTCGTCGGTGCGCGTGGTGAAGACGGTGAGCTGGAGGCCGGCGAGGAACACCAGGAAGGCGGCGACGACCAGCAGGACGCGCAACGGTCGGACCACGGCAGCGTCGCGCTGCGCGGCGTGCTGACGACTCATGGAGCGGGGTGCGCCAGCGGGTGCGCCGCGAGGTAGCCGTGGAGCGTCGCGATGACCGTCGCGCCGTCACCCACGGCGGTCGCGACGCGCTTCACCGACCCGGCCCGCACGTCGCCGACCGCGAAGACGCCCGGCAGGCTGGTCTCCAGCGGCAGCCGCATCGCGCCGTCGGGAGCAGGCGCCCTGACATCGCGACCGGTCAGGACGAACCCGGTGCTGTCGCGCTCGAGCTCGTCGGGCAACCACGAGGTGCGGGGCATCGACCCGATGAGCACGAAGAGCCCGCCCGCGGTGACGTCCTCGGTGTCCCCCTCCCCGTGCGGGTCGCCCAACGTCAGGCCGACGAGGCAGCCGTCCTCCACCCGGCCACCGACGACGGCGGTGCGGTAGCGGATGGTGACGTTGCGGGTGGCCTCGAGCTGGGCGATGAGGTACTCGGACATGCTGGCCGCCAGCGAGGGTCCGCGGACCACCAGGCTGACCTGCCGGGCGTAGCGGGCCAGGTGCAGCGCCGCCTGGCCGGCCGAGTTGCCGCCGCCGACGACGTAGACGTCCTCCCCCGTCATCGACGGGGCCTCCGCGACGGCGGCGCCGTAGTAGACGCCGCGCCCCACTAGCGACTCCAGCTCGGGCACGTCGAGGCGGCGGTAGTCGACGCCGGTGGCGATCACGACGCTGCGCGCCCGCACCACGCTGCCGTCGGTCATCGAGACCGTGTGGATCCCGTCCTCGGTGCCGAGGGCGTCGACCGGGCGCATGAAGGAGTACTCCGTGCCGAAGGCCCACGCCTGCTGGAAGGAGCGGAAGGCGAGGTGGGCGCCACTGACGCCGCGGGAGAACCCCGGGTAGTTGCGGATCAGCGACGACGTGCCGGCCTGGCCGCCGACCGCCTGCTGCTCGATCACGAGGGTGGACAGGCCCTCGGAGGACGCGTAGACCGCCGCCGCCAGGCCGCTGGGACCGGCGCCGACCACCACGACGTCGTACACCTTGTCGGGTGAGAGCGGCGCCATCAGCCCGAACGCGTCGGCGATCTCGAGGTCGCTCGGCGCGACGAGGGTCGTCGGCGGCGAGGTGAAGGACAGCATCACGACGGGAAGCTCGGGGTCCTCCAGCCCGGCACCCGCCAGCAGCCGGGTGGCGGCCGGGCTGCCGACCTGGTGGAAGGCAACCGGGATGTGGTTGCGGCCGAAGGTGTCGCGCAGGACGTGGGTGCGCTCGTCGCGCTGCTCGCCGATGAGGCGGACGGCCTCGAAGCCGATGCCCTGCGCGAGGTGCCAGTCGTCGAGGGCGTCGGAGATCGTGCCGTGGAACTCCTCGTCGCGCTGCCGCTCGGGCCGCAGGAGCAGGAGCTCGGCGTGGCCGTGGGCGATCGCGGAGAAGACCTCCGGGGTGCTGGCGAAGTCGCCCCAGATCGCCGCGATCGCCCGCTTGGCGGAGGGGTGCAGCGAGTACGCGCGGCGCAGGAAGAGGAGTCCGTCCCGGTCGTCGGGTCCGTAGCAGCCGATCACGAGGGCCACCTGGCGTCCCCACCGGCGCAGCCCCTCGAGGACGGCACGTGCGTGCGCGTAGTCGGCGCACACGACGACCTCGTAGTCGGTGCCGTACCTGCGGCGCAGCTCCCCGCCGATCACGTCTCGTGACGTCTCGTCGGTCGTGGCCAGCAGCAGGACGGGATCGACGTCGCTCATGACGGCCTCCCTCAGCCTCCACCCGGGCCTTCGACGGTACGCGCCCGGCAGGGACGGGGCCCACCCCATTTCTGGGGGTGTGGACCAGTGGACCAGTCGCGCCGGACCCGGTACGCCCGACCTCAGCGGTGGGGTCGTTGGGCCCTGCCGCCGACCGTCGTCGCGCGCGCACGGTGGACGCACGACGACGGCGTGGTGGGCATCGGCTCGGAGGTGCTGCGGCCGGTGCTCGGCGGTGCCTATGCGGCCTACGGGTTGCTCCTCTTCGTCTGGCTCGCCTGGGTCGCGGTCGCCCTCTGGCGGCTCGCGCCCGTCCCGGAGGCACGAACAGCGCACTGAGGAGCCTCGGCGGACCTGACCGCGGACCTGACCGCGGACCTGATCGAGGATCAGCGCGTGGGGAGGTGCGTGGGGACGCTCATCCGCGGCCCGCGCCGGGGTCGCGCCCGGCCGCCCGCCATCGCCATCGCTGCCGCCCGGCCACGCTGCGGACGGTAGGGCTCGAGCAGCTCGGCCATCTCCTCGTCGGTGATGTCGTGGCCGACGAGGGCCCAGCCGACCCAGTTGGCGAGGTGGTAGTCGCCGAAGCTGACGGCGTCGGGGTCGCCGAGGGCGCGCTGGCGCACCTCCGCGCTCGTCCACACCCCGATGCCCCGCACGGACCGGAGCCGCCGATCGGCCTCCTCGGCGGAGACCTCCGTGACCCGCTCGAGCGAGGCAGCCAACCGGCACGCGGTCACCACGGTGCGCGACTGCGCGGGCTGCACGCCGAGCCGCAGCCACTCCCAGCTCGGGATGGCGGCGATCGTGGCGGGAGTGGGCTGGAGCATCAGCCGCAGCGGAGCGACGGGACCGGGCGCGGGCTCGCCGTGGCGCCGGACCAGCTCGCGGAAGGAGCCGAAGGCCTGCTTCCCGGTGACCTTCTGCTCCAGGATCGACGGCACGAGGGACTCCATCACCAGGCCGGTGGCGCCGATGCGCCAGTGCCCGTGGGTGCGCCAGCCGTGGGCGACCTCGGGGTGGTGGTGCGGCTCGAAGTCGGCCGGGTCGTCGTCGGCGCCGAGGAGCCGGGGCAGGTGCTCCAGCGCCCACTCCGCCCCCGCCCCCCACGCGCGGGCGTGCACCTCGCCGGTGGACGGCCGCTGGTGGACGCACAGGCTCGCCGGGCCCGTCGGCGTGCGCATGGCGCGCCAGATCCGGCCGGACTCGTCGTGGCGCTGGGTGGGGTCGCCGGCTCCCCGTCGCTGGGGGCGCAGCACCTGGGCCACCGAGCACGGCCAGCCGGGCACCCAGGTGCGGGTGCGCTCGCCGACGGTGGAGGGGGCCATGGGTGCGACGTTAGACGAGAGCACCGACTACCTTGCAGCCATGGGCGAGACTCCGAACAAGCGTGACCTCGAGGCCGGCATCCAGCAGGACTTCTCGCGGTCGATGTCCTACGGCGACTACCTCCGCCTCGACGTGCTGCTCGCCGCCCAGCAGCCGCTGTCCGACCCGCCCCAGCACGACGAGCTGCTCTTCATCGTGCAGCACCAGACCAGCGAGCTGTGGCTCAAGCTGATGATCCACGAGCTCCGCTCGGCCCGGGCACTGCTGCGCAGCGACCACCTCTCCCCGGCGCTGAAGCGGATGGCACGCATCAAGCACATCCAGCACACCCTGACCGACCAGTGGTCGGTGCTCGCGACGCTGACGCCCTCGGAGTACGCCGAGATCCGGCCCTTCCTCGCGACGTCCTCGGGCTTCCAGTCCGCGCAGTACCGCGAGGTCGAGTTCCTCCTCGGCAACAAGAACGCCGACATGGTCAACGTCTTCTCCCACGACGAGGCCGCCCGCACGACCCTCGAGGAACTGCTGCACGAGCCGTCGCTCTACGACGAGTTCCTCGCGTACCTCTCCCGACAGGGGTACGCCATCCCCGAGCGGATGCTCGACCGCGACTGGTCGCAGCCGCACACCACCGACGACGAGCTCGTCGGGGTCTTCGCCTCGGTCTATGCCGCACCGGCCGAGCACTGGGGCGTCTACGAGACCTGCGAGGAGCTCGTCGACGTCGAGGACGCCTTCCAGCAGTGGCGCTTCCGACACCTCCAGGTCGTCCAGCGGGTCATCGGCCACAAGGTCGGCACCGGTGGCTCCTCGGGCGTCGACTTCCTGCGCCGCGCCCTCTCGCTGACGTTCTTCCCCGAGCTCTACGAGGTGCGCACGCGCATCGGGCAGTGAGGCCACGTCGGCGCGTCGCGCCCGGGTGCGTCCAGCGGTGGGAGCACGTCCGTGTCTGACAGGGCTACCGCGCGGACTTGCGCCTACGATCGAGGACACGAGGGACCGTGTTGGACAGCGCATGGAAGGAATGACCATGGCTGCACCGGATGGGAGGCCCCGCGCGGCTGCCGAGAAGCACGCCGAGCTGCTCGCGGACCATGCGGTTGCGCCTCCGAAGTCCCTCGGGGGCATCGTGGTGTCGGCGTCACGCTCGGCCGACCACCTGGACACGGCACTCGGTCTCGCGGTCGCCCTCAGCGCCGACATCGTGGTGCTCGCGAGCGGCCGCGCCGCACCCGAGGACATCGCGCTGAGGGCGGCCGGCTCGGCCGACCGCAGGCTCACCGTGGTCCCGGTGCCTGATGACTACAGCCCACCGGTCGTCGATCTCGTGACGGACGGGATCCCGGCGGGCACGGCTGGGCTCGGCGACCTGTGCGTCAAACGGAATCTCGGCCTGCTCGTCGCCAGGCTCGTCGGTTGGGAGACCGTCCTGTTCCTGGACGACGACATCCGCGGGATCACCGGCGTGGACGTGGAGCGTGCGCTGATGGTGCTGCCACACGCGGGGATGGCCGGGATGCCGGCGCGGGAGTTCCCCGACAACTCCGTCGTGTGTCATGCGAACCGCCTGACCGGATACGAGCAGGACGTGTTCGTCAGCGGCTCGATGCTGTTGGTCGACCGGGGAGCGATGACCTCGTTCTTTCCTCGCATCTACAACGAGGACTGGATCTTCATGGCGCCCACCATCGCGGCGGGACGGGTCATCGAGGCCGGCGAGTGTCGCCAGCTTCCGTACGACCCGTTCGCCGATCCCGAGAAGGCGTACTTCCAGGAGTTCGGGAATGTGGTCGCCGACGGCCTGATGAGCTCGCTGCACCACGGCTCCCTCGATCTCGCCACCGGAGAGGACTTCTGGGCACGGTTCCTGACCGAGCGCGGCACGTTCCTCCGTGGCATCCGGAGGAGGAGCGACCAGACTGACGCGCGTGTCATCGCTGCGTTGTCGGCGGCGGAGCGGCGGTTGGCCGAGATCACGGTCCCCGAGCTCATCGCGTACGTCCGCGCCTGGAACGCTGATCGCGCAGCCTGGCAATCAGTCCTGTCGGCGCTGCCCCTCGTGCCGGATGTGGGCGCGGCCGTCGCCCACCTCGGGCTGCGGGCATATCCCGCAACTGGCGCCCAGCCGATCGCTCGCGAGAAGGAGGAAGCGCCGTGACCCGCGAGACAACGACGATCACCGTGCTGGGTGCGGAGGACGTCGCCAGGTTGCGAGAGGTGCGCCTCACGGCGCTACGACAGGAGCCGTCGGCGTTCCTGTCCACCTTCGACGAGCAGGTGATGTGGTCGGACGATGACTGGACCAGAGAGCTGCGTCGCGGGACCTGGCTCGTTGCGGCAGATCAAGGCGATGACGTAGGGCTGATCGGCGCGACGTCGGAGGACGACATTCCGCGCGACGATCGCTACGCGAGCTACATGTGGGTGCATCCAGACAGACGCCGAGAAGGAATCGGCACCCTGCTCCTCATGACGCTCATCGCCCGCCTGCGCGAGGGCGAGGTGTCGTCTCTCTGGTTGTGGGTCATGGACGACAACCCGAGCGCCTTGCGTCTGTACGAGCAGACCGGCTTCCGGCTCACGGGTGACCGGCAGCCTCTGGCGGCCGATCCGACCCGGCACGAGGTGCGGATGATTCGCCGCCTGTGACGGCCGCCATCCGGCGCAGGGTCAGTATCTCCGTCGTCGCCGGATGCCCATCGATCACGTCGACCTTGTAGAGGCACTCGATGGGCACCCACTCCCGGGATCCGGAGGTGAACCCCATCCGGCGACGAGCACGCGCCGCCGCAGCCGCGACTCTCCCACGAGGCTCACTGTGCTCGTGATCGAGCGACTCGCACTTCGCAAGGAAGTCCGCGGTCCGGGTGAGGCCGACGCCCGCCCAGGTTCCGTAGCCGTAGGCCCCCTGGATCACGACGACGGTCCGCCCGGCCGCGAACGAGCTGGGCGCCCGGACGATCACGCCGTACTCGGTCATCTCCTGGCCGGGCTCGGCAACGTGCACGATCGGAGATGCCCAGTCGCCGCCGGGCTGCCGGGTCATCTCGACCTGCATCGGTAGACCGGGGCCGGGGTCCACCACCCTCATGCCTGGTCGGAGACGGTCGCACAGCTGACGGGCGACCTTGTTCTCCGCCGGACCGCCGAGCACGACCAGGTTGTTCGTGCGGTCCAGCTCGTGCTCGTCCACGTAGACGGACTGCGGCCTGTCGAGACCGATGTCGTGGAACAGCTCGCTCAGCAACCTGTTCGCGATGGCGTCTCCGCCGCCGACGACGCCAGTGGGCTCACGGAAGCCGGGGATGTCGAACTTGCTGATGACGATCTGGAAGGTCCCGTCCAGCACGGGGTGCCAGAACTCCCGAGCCATCCAGCACCGTCTCCTGACCTGGAACTTCTCCCACAGGCGCCCGATGAGGTAGCCGATCAGGGCCACGGCAAGACCCAGCACGATGTTGAGGACGACAGACATGTGAGACCACCCCCGTGATCGGGTCCGGGACGTCGCCCTGACGCCCGCGGTGGGACTGCACTCGAGTGTAGGACTGGAGGGACGACCCGGGTTCTGGGTCAGCGGTTGTCGTGCTCGGAGTAGCCGGTGAGCCCGATGCGCACCCGGCCGCGGGGCGTGTCGAGGTCGACGGTGCCGGTGAAGGTGCGGCCGCCGTGGGTCTGGAAGCGCACCCTCAGGTCGTAGGACCCGCCGTTGCCGGGGACGACCTTGTCGCCGGTCGACGTCGTGAACTGCACGCTCGTGGGGGCGTGGACCCGGACGGCCTGCGGACGCCCCGCCCAGTTGCGCAGTCGGACCGTCTGCGTGGCGGCGCCCTGGCCGCGCACGTGGAATGCCAGGCGGGTGGGTGACACGTCGACGCGGTCGGGAGATGGCCAGTCGTCGGGGTAGCCGTCGGCGAGAGCCGGCAGCTCGCCGACCGGCCACCGAGGCGCCCCCAAGGAAACGACGGCGCTGAACCGGGCGCCGTGCCACTGAGCACGGCAGATCGACTCCACGCGCTCCGGGAAGTCACGCACGCCGATGATCCGGCCGAAGTACTCGTCGACGCTGGTGGCGTCGGTGGCCCGGTCGCTGTCGTGTTCGAGTCCCCATCCGGGGATGAAGTAGTAGGAGTCGATGAGCGCGCGGTCGAAACGGCTTCCCGAGGCGACGATCCGCGCGCCCATGCGCTCCTGCACCAGGAATGCGCGGCTGTGGAACGTCTCGAAGCGGAGCCTCGGGCCGTCCGACGCGCGGTACTCGATGACGGAGCGAGCGGCGTCCGCCCACACCTCGACCCCGGACTCGGTGCCGACACGTGCAAGTTCTGCCATGACGTTCTCCCTTCTCTGTGTGACCGCCGAGGCGGGCCGGCACCTCGGCCGGGCCGCCCCGTGCGGATGGTGCTCAGATCACGCCCTGCAGTGATCCGCGGAGGATCTCGGCGTAGGCGCGGTGGCCGGGGCCGTTGGGGTGCGCCGTGCCATTCCGGTCGCCCTGGTGCCTCTGCGACCACTCGAGCCGGGTGAACCATGTGCTGCTCCCGCAGTAGGGATGCGGCGTGAAAGGTCCGTCGAGGTCCCTCACGGCCTTCCAGCGGTAGGGCGGATCGACATGGCGCCGGATGGCGACTGCGATGGCGTCGTTCAGCAGCTCGCCCACATCTGCGATCGCGCGCCCCTCACTCACCGTGAGGCCGGTGAGCACTCCGCACCCACCCTCATTGAAGACGTGCGCCGGGTAGTTGTTGACCATCACCCGGCCCGTGTCCGGCAGCTGTCGCGCGATCTCGAAGGCGAGCCGGTGGTACGACGCGGGCAGTCCGGCGAGGTTCGCCTGACGGTCGGGCCAGCGGATGCAGCTGGTGCCCGTCCAGAACTTGGCGCAGCGCTCGATCACACCACTGAAGAACATGTCGTTGACACCTGCGGAGAGCGAGATCGCGCTGATCCGGCGTCCGCCTCGCGACGAGTCGGGCCCGACCAGGTCGGCCACCTGCTTGACCTGCGGCGGATACCGGAAGCCGGCCTGGGGGGATATCCCGTCGTAGTTCCACTGGGAGACGTGCGGGATCCGTGCTCCGGAGCAGGCCACGCTCACGAAGGTGACGGACGTGTGCGGGTCGGCCACCTCGATGGCCTTGGCGGCCAGGGCTGGACCGCTGAGGGCCGAGCGGTGGCAGCGCTTGTCCTTCCACTGGACCGCCGTGCCCTCCTCCGCTCGCACGTCCGGGTTGCCTTCGCCGGAGGCCAGGGAGTCACCCATGGACACGAGGAGGTAGTCCTTGAGGGTGGCCGTGTTGCGCACCTGCCCGCTGACACCGACGTTGAGGCCCCAATCGGTCTGCAACGTCAGTCGGACGTCGTAGGCACCCAGGGCCGGCAGCGCGTCATAGCGGGTGAGGCACGTGCCGGAGCTGAACGTCCGCGTCCACGAGGTGCCGACCTGCGAGATGGTGAAGACGTAGGCCGTGATGCGGTGCACCGCGGTCGATTCACACGCGTCGAGTCGGATGGACCAGGCGCTCGGCGTGACGAACTCGGGCAGGTAGGTGCCCGTGGAGAAGCGGTACGCCGCCCAGCTGGCGTCGTAGCGCTCAGGCATGCTCCAGTCAAAGGCGGGGTGGGCGTCGGTGTCGAAGATGGGCGGGTCGGCGGCGGTGAAGACGGGTGGATCGGCGGTTGCGACCGTCCCGCCCGTGAAGACGGCCGAGGCCGCCAGAAGGATGGCGATCGCGATGCGCCGCCATGAAGGTGTCCTGTTCATGCTGCTGCTCCTGTCGGATGAGGTCGACAGCCGCCCGTGCGGGCCGCCGCCAGTCGTGAGGTCCGCAGGACGAACGGCGAAGTCTGGGGGTAGGTGGTGCTGCGCATGTCGTCCTCCTGAAGGGTCACCTCTGCCCTAGTGGCGTGACACCGGCGTGCCATGGGCGTGCCGCACGCCGCCGGACCGAGAAATGCCATGGACCTCGGACCCCGAGCGCAGGACAATCCGGATAGGAGGGAGCGTCGGGTGCTTCCGTCCGTGCACCCGGGTCGCTGATGGACGCACCACCGAACCGAGGGTCTTCGGACCGCCTCCGCGCAGGCGGGGAGGACGAGCTCGCCCTCGGGACGATGGCGCTGGAGGTCCACGGCAACCTCGGCGAGGCACGCGAGCACTTCGTCCGCGCCGCGTTGTCCGCTGTGGCCACCGGCGACGACGACCTGCTCGGGCGCGCCATCCTGGGCTGGAACGGCCTGTGGGTGCACGAGGCCCGCGGCGTCGTCGACGCCGCCCGGGTGCGGACCTGGCGCGCCCGGGCACTGCAGCGGCTGCCGGAATCCTCGCAGACCGCACGACGACTTGCCGTGCGCGACGCCGCTGAGGCTGACTACTCCGACGGGTCGGTGGCGCGCGTGCAGGACGTGCTCGCCGAGGTGAGGAGGGCCGCCGACCCCCTGGTGCTCGGCGACGCCCTCAACCTGTCCCACCACTGCATGCTCGGACCGGAGCACTCCGACGCCCGGATGGGCATCGCCGACGAGCTGCTCGCCCTCGGCACGACCGACGGTCGTCGGATCGACCTGTTGATGGGGCTTGTCTGGCGCACCGTCGACCTGATCCTGCGCGGCGACCCGCACGCCGACCGCGCCGTCTCCGAGCTCGAGGCGATGGCCGCCGAGACAGAGCACCGGGCGACGCTCTATCTGGTGGCGGCCCTGAAGGTCATGCTGCTGATCCGCTCAGGACGCCTCGACGAGGCCGAGTCGGCGGCAGACGCCTGCTACGCGAAGGGCGAGGAGGCAGGAGACGCCGACGCCCTGGGCTGGTACGGCGCCCACCTGTGCGCGATCCGCTGGTACCAGGGTCGCAGTGCGGAGCTGGTACCGCTGATCTCCGACCTGGTGGCGTCCCAGACGCTGGCGTCCACCAATGAGGCCTACCTGGCAGCGCTCGCGGTGGCCGCGGCCGACGCGGGCGACCGGGACGCTGCCGCCTTCGCGTTGCGGCGCCTTCGCGGGCCAGGCCTGCGGCACCTACGCTCGTCGAGCACGTGGCTGGTCGCCCTGCTCGGTGCCGCCCTCGCGGCGTACGCCGTCCACGACCACGACGTCGCCCTGGAGGTGCGCGAGCTGCTGACGCCCTACGCCCACCTGCCGGTGATGGCCAGCCTCGGAGTGACCTGCTTCGGGTCGGCGCGCTTCCCCCTTGCCCTGGCCGCGCTGACCCTCGGGGACAGCGACGGCGCTCGACTCCACCTCGAAGCGGCCGTCCGCCACAACCAAGCCCTCGGCAACCTTCCTGCGACGCGCATGGCCGCCGAGCTGCTCGCGTCCCTGACCACCACCGCACCGGGCACCCCGTCCTCCGCCGTGATCGACTGCACCTACGAGGACCGCGGGTGGCTGGTCTCCATGGACGGACGCGGGGCACGCATCGCCGACTGCCTGGGGATGCGCTACCTCGCGGTCCTCCTCGCCAGCCCGGGCACCGAGATCAGCGCCACGGACCTGGCAGGCCGGCCGACCGAGAGCTTCGCGGCACAGCCGCTGCTCGACGACCGCGCGAGGGTTGCCTATCGCGCGCGCCTGAGCCAGCTCGAGGACGAGATCGCGGCGGCCGGCAATGACGAGCGGCGACTCGATGCCGCGCAGCGCGAGTACGACGCGCTGGTCGACGAGGTGATGCGGAGTCGCGGGCTCGGCGGGCGCACTCGCAGCTTCGCTGACTCCGACGAGCGTGCCCGCACCTCGGTCCAGAAGGCCATCAAGCGCGCGCTCGTCCGCCTCAAGGACGCCGACCCCGTCATCGCCGACGCCATCGACAGGCACCTCGTCACCGGCATTGTCTGCAGCTACCGACTCTGACACGCCGGATGCGCACCTCCCGCCGGCTGCGGGCCGATCAGTCGCTCTGCGTACGCAGCCTGGCCGCGACCTGGTCGGGGACCCGGTCGTAGTGGGCGAACGCACGCGTGAACGAGGCCGTCCCGTGGGAGAGCGAGCGGAGCTCCGCGGCGTAGCGGCGCAGCTCGAGCTGGGGCACGTGCGCCCGGATCGTCACCAGGCCGGCCTCGCCGGTCGGCTCGCTGCCCAGGACCTTCCCGCGCCGGGCGGACAGGTCCCCCATGACGGTGCCGACCAGGGCGTCGACGACGAGCACCTCGATCTCGTCGACGGGTTCGAGGAGGCACGTCCCGCCGCGCGTCGCGGCGTCGCGCAGGGCAAGTCCGCCCGCGGTCTGGAAGGCCATGTCGGAGGAGTCGACGCTGTGGGCCTTGCCGTCCGTGAGGGTGACCCTGAGGTCGACCATCGGGGGGCCTGCGCCAGCGCCGCGCGCCATCTGGGCGAGCACGCCCTTCTCGACCGAGGGGATGAACTGACGGGGCACCGCGCCGCCGACGACCCGGTCGACGAACTCGAACCCGCTCCCCTGCGGCAGCGGCTCGACCTCGATGCTGCACACGGCGTACTGGCCGTGACCGCCGCTCTGCTTCACGTGCCGGCCCAGCCCAGTGGCGGGACCTGCGAACGTCTCCCGCAGCGGGACGCGGAGCTCGACCTCCTCGACGGCGACGCCGCAGCGGGTGGCGAGCCGGTCGAGCAGCACGTCGGCGTGCGCCTCCCCCATCGTCCAGAGCACGATCTGGTGCGTCTCCTCGTTGTGCTCCACGCGGAGGGTGGGGTCCTCGGCGGCGAGCCGCTGCAGCCCCGAGGCGAGCCTGTCCTCGTCGCTCGTGGAGAGGACCTCGATCGCCACCGGCAGCTGCGGGTCGGGCATCCGCCACGGCTCGAGCACCAGCGGCGTCTCGACGGACGACAGGGTGTCGCTGGTCTCCGCCCGGCTGAGCCTGCCGATCGCGCACAGGTCGCCCGCCGTCACGGCGTGGACCGGGCGCTGCGACCTGCCCACCGGCACCGACAGCGATCCGATGCGTTCGTCCTCGTCGTGGTCGGGGTGGCTCGACGTCGGGTCGCCGGCGGTGGCCCACACCGATCGGTGCCCGGACACGTGCACCGTGGCGTCCGGCAGCACGGTTCCCGAGAACACCCGGACCAGGCTGACTCGCCCGAGGTAGGGATCCGTCGTCGTCTTGACGACCTCCGCGACCAGCGGACCGGACGGGTCGCAGGCGAGCTCCGGCCCGGGGGCCCCCGCTGCTGTGAAGATCCGCGGCATCCGGTGCTCGAGCGGCGAGGGGAACGCGGCAACGACGAGGTCGAGCAGCTCTCCGGCCCCTGCCCCGCTGATGGCATCGACCGGGACGACAGGGTGCAGTGACGCCCGCGCGACCGCGAGCTCGAGGTCGCGCAGGAGCAGCTCAGGGTCGATGGCCTCCCCACCGACGTAGCGATCCATCAACGTCTCGTCCTCGGACTCCTCGATGATGCCCTCGATGAGCGCCGCCCGCTGCGCGTCGTGCTCGTGGTCGCCGGTGATCAGGCCGACGAGGCGCCCGCCCTGGTGGAGGTAGACCGGCAGCACGCGCTCGCCGAAGGCGTCCCGCGCCTGGGCGACGACACCGTCGACGTCGGCGCGGGCGTGGTCGAGCTTGGAGACGACGACCGCACGCGGCATCCCCACCTCGGCACACTCGCGCCACAGCACCTGCGTCGGCTCGTCGACCCCCTCGTTGGCGGCGAGCACGAACAGGGCGCAGTCGGCGGCGCGCAGCCCGGCCCGCACCTCGCCGACGAAGTCGACGTAGCCGGGAACGTCGAGGAGGTTGACCTTCACACCCCGGTGCACCAGCGGGGCCAGCCCGAGCCCGACGGAGCGTCGCTGCCGGTGCTCGACCTCCTCCGCGTCGCACACCGTCGTACCGTCCTCGACCGTGCCTGCCCTGGTGAGCACCCCGGCGTGGACCAGCAGCCGCTCGACGAGCGTGGTCTTGCCAGCACCGGCCGCGCCGACGACCACGACGTTGCGGATCGACTCGGGACCGGCCGCGACCGGGGCGCCTGCCTGACCCCCGGTGCCGCCAGTGTCTCTGCTCACGGTGGCCGCTCCTGCTCGCTGGTCCGACGCTCCGGGACGTGTCGGTCCCACTGTTCACCCGATCGATTCCACGGGGCAAGGGCGGGCTCGTGCGAGCGCAGAGGTCCCGCACGCCGCCCGGGGGTGTGGCGGCGTACGGGACCGGTCGTGCTAGCGGCGGACCCGGTTGCCGTGGCCGTGCCACGCGTAGTCGGGACCCCGCGTGCCCACCTTGCGCGCCTCCTTGCGTGCCTTGTGCACCTTGGCGCTGAACGGGTCCTTGGACGCGCCGAAGTAGTACACGGCGTAGCTGGCCGCGGCCGACAGCTCGGTCAGCCCCTTGATCGCCCCTCCGGCCATGGCCCGCTGTGCGGCACGCTTGGCGGCTTCGTCCCCCGTGGGCGCGAGACCCTCGGCATCGAGCGGCGGCACGCCCGTCAGCACGGTGATCAGGTTGTCGCACAGCTGGTGGTAGCAGGGGTCGTACCAGGAGCCGGCGGCGCCGCCGTAGATCGCGGCCTCCTCGGCCGTCTTGACGCCTTCGGCGCCGGCGAAGACTCCGCCCGACGGGATCCCGCGGTCGGTGAAACCGACGTAGTCGGACCGGCCGTCGAACGCCCTGCGGACGCTCTCCAGCCCCTGCGCGTCGAACCAGTCGTCGAAGACCTGCTCGACCTTGCCCGAGCCCTCCGGCCCGGCCGGGTTGTCCGGGGCGGCGTTGCCGTCACCGTCGTAGACGCCGCGGACGTAGTTCGGCGAGGCGAGCATGTCGTAGTCCAGCATCACGTCGATCTTGTCGACCTCGCGCTGGCTGAGGTTGTGCGCGTAGTAGGTCGACCCGACCAGCCCGTTCTCCTCGGCACCGAACCACCCGAAGCGGACCTTGTTGCGCAGGTGGTAGCGGCCATTGGCCAGCTCCTCGGCCTGGGCGAGCAGCGTCGCGGTCCCGGAGCCGTCGTCGTTGATGCCCGGCCCTGCCTCGACGGAGTCGAGGTGCGCGCCGACCACGACGACGTGGTCGCGATCGCCGCCGCGGGTCTCCGCGATCACCTGCGGCAGGAAGCGGTCGGTGAACGTCCCGTAGACCTTGAGGTCCACCGTCGGGTTCTCGCCCAGCTTGTAGGCCTGCAGCAGCTCGTTGCCGAGGGTGTAGCTGGTGATCACCGCGGCGATCGTCGCGGGCGGGTCCGGCTGGTTGTCGACGAAGATCGGGTTCTGCCGCGCCGCGGTGTTGCCCTCGTTGTAGATGATCACGCCGGTGGCGCCGGCGGCCTGGGCCAGCGACCACTTCGTGACGAAGGCGCACGTGCCCCGCTGGACCAGCGCGACCTTTCCGGAGACGCCGGTGTAGTCCGCCGCCTCACACCCGCTCTCGGAGCCACCGGTGGGCGGGTCGACGATGCCGCCGACGGGGAACACGGGAGCGTCGGTCAGCTCCACGGTCGGCGAGTTGGCCATCGTGATGAAGTCGGCGATCGGCTGGTCGCTGTCCGCCGCGTCACCCGGGACGTACGTCTTGGGCGGCGTGACGCGGTTGAGCACCGGCGGCTGCGACTCGGACCAGACGGGGAAGTTGAACTGGGTGACCTGCGGGCTGTAGCCCGCGTCGCGCAGCGTGGACACGACGTAGTCGAGCGACTCCTGGTAGCCGTTGGAGAAGACCTCGCGCGTGTCGTCGTTGAGCGAGGCGATCCGCTGCAGCGCGGTCTGGTGCGCGGTGATCTCGGCGACGGTGACCCCCTTGACGAACCTCTTCGCCTGGGGACTGTCGGGGGTGACACGGTGGGATCCGTGGGAATGGTGACCCGGGTGGGTCTTGGTGCCGGTCTGAACCGCACCCGATCCGGCCGAGGCGACCGCTGTGGCGATCAGGACCGACGCCGCGGTGGCGCTCAGCAGCTTGGACGCAGTGTTCATCGCACTCCCTCTCAGGCTGCCGACGCACGCGTTCGGCCCGATGTCGAAGGGGCTCGGCCGCCGATCTTCGAACCTACGGTTCCGGCTCGGGCCGGGGACATCCCCTCGGTGGGGCAATTGCCCGCAGTCGCGCCCTGGTCACCTCGGGCGCTCGATCGTCGTCACCACGCTGGTCACCGACGGCCGCGCGGGCGTGCTCGAGAAGCCGAACCGGCAGGGCGGGTCGACGGGCGCCAGTGCACCCAGGTCGGAGCCGCGCCACTCCCCTGCGATGGCGGTGACGGCCACGACGGAGGTCGCGCCGTACCACTCCTTCCGGTCGTTGCCGGCCGTGCCGCGAGTGCGCACGCCGCGCAGCACGACGCGGGCGACCGGGTCGGCGACGGTGCACCAGGCCGGGGCGGTCGCGATGCGGGCGGGCACGAGGCCGAGTGCCGCACCCAAGGGCGTACGCCTTCCGACGACGAGCCGGAGGGACAGCGACGGGGTGGACACCTGCCAGCCGTCGGCGGTGTCGTCGACCGACACCGGCTCGATCACGTGCTCGTCGAAGGAGTAGGTGGAGGCGACGAACTCGCGGACCCTCTCGTCCGGTGCGAGCAGCACCCGGTGGCCGGAGGAGTCCTCGAGCATGACGTCGGCGAAGGTGCCCCAGGGCGAGTCGTCCCAGCGACCGACGACGACGCGCACGCCGCTGGTGCTGCCGACGCCGGCGATGCGGCCGATGAAGCGCTCGCGGACGCGGCCCGGCCTCACCGCTGCACGAGCCCGTCGGGGTCCCGGCCGTCCGCAGCCAGGCCGCGCGCGACGCCCTGACGGTCGTCGTCGGATCGGTTCTGGCTGAGCTTGGCCTTGGCCTCGACGGACTCCACGAGCAGCTCCACCCCGACGATCGGACGAAGGTTCTTGGTGACGTAGTCCGCGGGGGCGTCGCTGACCGCCCACGGCTCGGCGCGGTCGGCCTCGTGCCGGTCGGTGAGCCGCGTGACGAGGCCGCGCACCCAGTCGGCGTCGTCGTGGACCGCGACGCGTCCGCGCAGGTGCACGACGGAGTAGTTCCACGTCGGCACCACCTTGCCGTGCTCGGCCTTCGCCGCATACCAGGACGGCGAGACGTAGGTGTCCGGCCCCGTGACGATCGCCAGCGCCGGCGAGCCGTCGACGATCCGGCGCCAGTGCGGGTTGGCGCGCGCGAGGTGGCCGACGAGCCGGTCGTCCTCCCAGAGCACCGGCAGGAACGTCGCGTCGGGCGTGCCGTCCGCCCCGACGGTGACCAGCTGGGCGGTCGCGACCGCCCCGACGAAGGGGCGTACGTCGTCGGCGTCCATCACGTTGAAGCGCGGGACGTAGAGCTGCAGGTCGGGCTGGGGGTCGGGCTGCTGGTCGGGCACAGGCCCATCCTGCCTGTTGGGGTGGCGCCGGTGTCGGTGGTGGACGGCAGGATGGACGCATGCTGCTCGCCGAGCTCGTCGACACCTCCGCCGCGGTGGCGGCGACCCGATCCCGCAAGGCCAAGGTCGCGGCGCTCGCGGAGACGCTGGGCCGGGTCGAGCAGGAGGAGATCGAGGTCGTCGTGTCCTACCTCGGCGGCGCGCTGCGGCAGCGGCGCACCGGCCTGGGCTGGCGGGGCGTCAGCGACCTGCCCGCCCCGGCAGACGAGCGGTCGCTGACGGTGCTGGAGGTCCACGAGGCGTTCGAGGCGATGTCGCGGATGTCCGGCGCCGGGTCGCAGCTGGCGCGCAAGGAGGCGGTCGCCGACCTCTTCGGCCGCGCGACCGCCGAGGAGCAGCAGTGGCTCCGGGCAATCGTGACCGGCAACGTCCGCCAGGGTGCGCTGGACGCGGTCACCCAGGAGGCCGTGGCACTGGTGGCCGACGTGCCGCTCGCCGCCGTCCGTCGCGCCGCGATGCTCGCCGGCTCGACCGTCGCCGCCGCCGGGGCGGCGTTCGAGGGCGCGGATGCGCTGGCCGCGATCGGGCTGGAGGTCGGCCGGCCGATCATGCCGATGCTCGCCTCCAGCGCACCCGACGTCGCCGCCGCGATGGCGGGGCTGTCGGCCGACGGTGCCAGCGAGGTCGCGGTCGACGCCAAGCTCGACGGCATCCGGATCCAGGTCCACCGCGACGGCGACGACGTGGTCGTGGTGACCCGCAGCCTCGACGACATCACCGCCCGGCTGCCCGAGGTCGTCGAAGTGGCGCGCTCGCTGCCGGCTGACCGTTTCGTGCTGGACGGCGAGGCCTTGGCGCTCACCGACGACGGACGGCCGATGGCCTTCCAGGACACCGCGAGTCGCACGGCCCAGGACTCCGGCGTCGCCGTCACGCCGCACTTCTTCGACCTGCTCCACGTCGACGGACGCGACCTGCTCGACGCCCCGGGCCACGAGCGACTCGACGCCCTCGACGCGCTGGTGCCCGAGCAGCACCGCGTGCGCCGCCTGGTGACCTCGTCCGCGCAGGCCGCCGACGAGTTCGCCCGCGAGACGGTGGCCGCCGGGCACGAAGGCGTGGTGCTCAAGGACCTGTCCGCGCCCTACGCCGCCGGCCGCCGCGGCTCCGCGTGGGTCAAGGTCAAGCCGGTGCACACCCTCGACCTCGTCGTGCTCGGCGTCGAGTGGGGCTCGGGCCGCCGCGAGGGCTGGCTGTCCAACATCCACCTCGGCGCCCGCGACCCGTCCTCGGAGACCGGCTTCGTGATGTTGGGCAAGACCTTCAAGGGCATGACCGACGAGATGCTGGCCTGGCAGACCGAGCGCTTCACCGACCTCGCTGTCTCTCCCGCCACGATGCGCGAGCACTATGCCGTCGAGGTTCGTCCCGAGCAGGTCGTCGAGATCGCGTTCGACGGGCTCCAGCGCTCCACCCGCTATCCCGGCGGCGTCGCCCTCCGGTTCGCCCGCGTCGTCCGCTACCGCGACGACAAGACCGCCGACCAGGCCGACACGATCGAGACGGTGCGCGCGCTCGCCACGGCCTGACGGCCGCGGTCAGCCCCGCGGCCTCGCCAGCCGGCAGCCCGGGGCGGTGAGGTCGAGGCGACGGTGGGCGCCGACGCAGGTGGTGAGCCACCAGGTCTGCTGCCCGTAGTTCATGTCCGTGCGCATCACGACCCTCCCCCGCCGGTCCTCCTCGCAGGCCGAGTCGATGCAGCGACGGCCGCCGGCGTAGCCCGTGTTGGCGATCCCGACGACCTGACCGGTCGACCGGGACACGATCGGCGAGCCGGAGTAGCCGCCGCGGATGTCACAGCCGTCGTCGGCCGGCAACCGGATCGAGTCCCACCAGTCCCATGCCCGCTCGTGCAGGCGGTGGACGGTGCCGGTGGTGGAGCACGCGCGCTGCTCGCCCCAGTAGCCGGACGGGATCCGGACCCGGTCCCCGCGCGACGGGCCCTCGGTCGCGAGCTCGAGCGGGGTGACGCCGCCCGCGACGAGGTCGGCGTACGTCTCGCGGAGCTCGTAGACGGCCAGGTCGGTGCGGTACATCGACGCGTAGCGCAGGTGCACGCCGCGGACGGTCATCGCGACGTGGCCGTCGGCCCCGAGCAGCTCGATCCGCTTCCACTGCCGCTGGTCGACGAGGACCTCGCGGGCACCCAGGAACGGCGAGCGGGCGCAGTGACCGTTGGTGATCACCACCGCCGGGTCCGTGGCGAGCGCCGACGCCCAGCGCACCACCGATCCGGAGCAGCCGGGCAGCCTCGCCGTGCCGGTGAAGCGGCCGTCGGCCGCGGACGCCGGTGCGGCGAGCGCCACGGACGGCACGCCCGCGAGCAGCAGGGCGGCGGCAGCGACCAGGCGACGCAGTCCGGGGAACGGCATGCCGGCATGGAACCACACCGGGCGCCGAGGTGTGTCCTCCCTAGACTGGTGCCATGAGCTCAGAGTCGTCGGCCCCCTCGGTCACCGGGCGCGGCGGCACCGCGGCTGCGCGACGACGCCTGCGCGAGGCCGAGATCATCTCCGCCACGCGCCGCCTCTTCGACGAGCGCGGCGTGCGTGACGCGCAGATCGAGGACATCGCCAAGGCCGTCGGCATCAACCGCGCCATCATCTACCGGCACTTCACCGGCAAGGAGGAGCTCTTCAGCCTGACCCTCGTCCAGTACCTCGACGAGCTGCGCGTGGCGCTCGAGGCAGCCGCCGGGACGACCGACGACCCACGCCTGCAGCTCGAGCGCCTCGTCGAGGCCTTCGTCGAGTACGGCCTCGCGCACCCGGCGTTCGTCGACTGCGCGCAGGCCATCATGCGCCGGCCGGGAGGCGACCTCCTCGAGGAGGTCAGCGAGAGCGCGATGTACCGGCTCGGCCAGGCCATCGGCGGCTGCCTCTCGGTGCTCACGCACACGATCGAGGCGGGCGTCGGGGGCGGTCACTTCCACGTCGACGACCCGGAGCTGCTGGCCAACATGCTCTACGCGAGCGGCCTGGGCACGCTCCAGCTCGGCCGGGTGGCCATGCTGGTGGCGGAGGAGGCACCGGGCGTGCCGCGGATCAGCCGGATCACCGCCGACCAGGTGCGCGACCACATGGTCGCCTCGGCGCTCGCCGTCGCCTACGGCCCGCCCCGCTGACCGTACGGCGCCGAGCGGGGCAGCCGGTCAGCGCGAGAGGTGCTTGGCCCGCGCGAAGCAGAACACGCCGTAGCAGGCGATGCCGATCGCGATCGCGGTCAGGAGGACCGGGCCGAAGGGCTGTTCGAGCACGGTCTGCAGCGCCTGGTCGAGACCGCCGGACTTCTTCGCCTCGTGGGTGATCGCGGCATAGCCGAAGAGGCCGCCGACGATGGCGATGGAGACGCCCTTCGCGATGTAGCCGACCTTGCCGAGCAAGACGTACGCCGAGCCGTCCTGGCCGGACTGGCCTTGAGCGTCGAGGTTCTCGCGGAACTTCTCGGTCCAGCCGCGCACGATGAGCGAGATGCCGTAGCCGATGATCGCGAGTGCGATCGCGCCGACGATCAGCTGGCCGCCCGACAGGTTCATGATCTTCGCCGTCGTCGAGTCGGTGCCGCCCTTGCCGCCCCCGTCACCGGTGGCGGTCTTGAACGCGCTGTAGGAGATCGCGCCGTAGATGACGGCCTTGCCGAGCGACGTCGCGCGCTTGCGCCACCGCTTCGTGTCGTCGGACTCCTCGGGGTAGCCGAAGGCGAACTCCAGCAACCGCCAGATGACCAGGAAGAGCATCCCGATCGCGATCACCCAGACCAGGAAGCCGCCGAGCGGCTGCTGCGCGAGGTAGTGCATGGCGCCGGAGTTGGAGGCCTGGTCCTCCTTGTCACCGAAGGCGAGCTGGAGGGCGAGCCACCCGATCAGCAGGTGCACGACGCCGTAGGTCACGAGCCCGATCCGGATGGCGTAGTCCATCCACTGGCTCTGGTGGACGGACTCGGCGTTGCGTGCGGGGGCGTTCATGACGCCAACCTAGGACCTCGCGACCCGTCTCCGCGAGGTGCCGTCACCCCTGGGAGGGGGCGCGGTCGGGCGACCTCAGACGAGGCTGGCGCGATCCTTCATGACAGCGCCGAGGAGACCGTTGACGAAAGCGGGCGAGTCGTCGGTCGAGAGGTCCTGCACGAGGTGCAGCGCCTCGCTGACGGCGACGGTGTCGGGCACGTCGTCGTCACCCCACAGCAGCTCGAAGACGCCGATGCGGAGCACGTTGCGGTCGACCGCCGGCATCCGGCTGAGGGTCCAGCTCTTGCTGTAGGTCGTCAGCACCTCGTCGATGCGGTCGCGGTGCTCGACCACGCCGCGCACCAGGGTGGTGGTGTAGTCGTTGGTCGGGCCCACGCCGGCCTCGATGGCGCGGTCGAGGGCGACGGCGGGGTCCTCCGAGCGGAGCTCGGAGGCGAACAGGATGTCCAGCGCGCGCTTGCGGGCCTTGGAGCGGGCAGCCACGCGGTGTCAGGCCTTGACCCGGCCGAGGTAGGACGAGTCGCGGGTGTCGACCTTGACCTTCTCGCCCGAGGTGATGAAGAGCGGCACGGCGATCGTGTGCCCGGTCTCGAGGGTGGCGGGCTTGGTGCCGCCGGTGGAGCGGTCGCCCTGCAGGCCCGGCTCGGTCTCGGCGATCAGCAGCTCGACGGACGCCGGCAGCTCGATGAACAGGACGCGGCCCTCGTTGGTGGCGACGATCGCCTCCTGGTTCTCCAGCATGAAGTTCTTCGCGTCGCCGACGACCTCGGGCGAGACCTCGAGCTGCTCGTAGGTGCTGGTGTCCATGAAGACGTAGGACGAGCCGTCGTTGTAGAGGTACTGCATGGTCCGCTTGTCGACGTTGGCCGTCTCGACCTTGGTGCCGGCGTTGAAGGTCTTGTCGACGTTCTTGCCCGACTCCACGTTGCGGAGCTTGGTGCGCACGAAGGCCGGGCCCTTGCCGGGCTTGACGTGCTGGAACTCGACGACGGACCAGAGCTGACCCTCGATCTTGAGGACCATGCCGTTCTTCAGGTCATTGGTGCTTGCCATGGTGTGTCTGTCCGCCTTCGTCGAGTTGTCAAAGATCGTTGCTGCCGAGCTGGGTGCGCCCGGCGCCGACGGACAAGTCTAGTGGGCACCCACGAGTGCCAGGAAATGCGCGGCCTGGCCCTCGGTGGTGCCCGGCGGGTTGCGCCGCCACGCCGTGTTGCCCGGCAGCAGCATCGCGAGCCAGAAGGTCGCCCACAGCGGCCGATAGGCGGCCACCCGGTCGCGCGCCTCGGCGTCGAGGCCGACCGCGGCGGTCAGCGCGCCGGCGTCGTACACCCCGGGGAGGCGGCTGCCGAGGTGCTCGATGTGGTCGGCCAGCTCGAACGCCGGGTCGCTGAGGCCCCCGTCCTCGAAGTCGAGCAGCCGGACCACCTGCCCGTCCCACATCACGTTGGCCGGGTTGAGGTCGGCGATGCCGAGCGCGGTCTCGCGCGGCTCGGGCAGCGGTGGATCCACGAGGTAGGAGCGGGCCGCGTCGAGGGCGTCGCGGACGAGCGACGCGTCGCGGCACTCCCCCAGGTCAACGTCGTCGGCGAGCCAGTCCTGCATCACCCGCACGTGCTCGCGCGCGCCGTACCTCCGCGGGCCGATGCCGGCGTCCCGCACCGCCTGCACGGGGACGTCGTACAACCGGCGCAGCGCCGTGCCCAGCGCGGCGGTCCGGCGCGTGTCCAGCGGCTGCGGGTCGAGCGTCCGTCCGGGCAGCCGCTCCATCACGATCACCGGTGTCGCGCCGTCCTCGCGCCGTAGCGGCCGGGGGGCGAGGCCGGGCGCGTGCTCGGCGAGGAGGGCCAGGCACGCCCATTCCCGCTCCGCCTGCGCCTCGTGGTCGGCGACGAACTCCTTGCGGACCTCCGTGTCGCCCAGCGTCACGGCGTGGGTCGACGTCTGCACCGCGCCAACCTAGCCGTGTGTAGCGTCAGGACCATGCGAGTCACCATCATCGGCGGACACGGCAAGATCGCGCTGCTCCTGGCGCCCATGCTCGTGGAGGCGGGGCACGAGGTCACCTCGGTCATTTGCAATCCCGACCACACTGGGGACGTCGAGGCCACCGGCGCCCGCGCGCTCGTGGCGTCGGTCGAGGACGCCGACGAGGCGACGCTGGCCGAGCAGCTCGCCGGCCAGGACGCCGTCATCTGGTCCGCCGGCGCGGGCGGCGGCAGCCCCGAGCGGACGTACGCCGTCGACCGCGACGCCGCGATCCGCTCGATGGACGCGGCCGCGACCGCCGGCGCGAGGCGCTACGTGATGGTCTCGTTCTCCGGCTCCACGACCGACGCGCTCGTGCCCGAGGACAACCCCTTCCGGCACTACCAGGACGCCAAGATCGCCGCCGACGAGCACCTGCGTGGCAGCGGACTCGACTGGACGATCCTGGCCCCCGGCACGCTCACCCTCGAGCCCGGCGGCGGGGCGGTCAACCCGGACGCCTCCTTCAACGACGGCGACACCACGTCGCGGGAGCTCGTGGCGCAGGTCGCGACCGCCGTGCTCGGCGACGCACGCGCCCACGGCAGGACGCTCGTCTTCGGCGACGGTGACGTCCCGATCGACACCTGGCTCGCCGCGCTCTGAGCCTCGCCCTCGGGGACGGGCCAGCGACCTCGGCGCTGGAGGCGAATGCGGTCCTGGTGACGTACCAGGTACGTCACGGATACCGCGCTCGTCCTTCACCCGCTTCCTGACCTTCGCGCCGTCGACGAATCAGCCGGACGGAGCGAAAACGCGAGCCGTCCCACGAGAGCCGGGCTCCTTCGAGGTGGTGGAAAGCGCTCCCCCACGAGGCGTGGTCCGCATCAGGCATCGCAGCGACGAGCACCGGTTCGATGGATCCACCCGATGACACCACGAGAACGGCCGCGTCGTCGTCCACGGCACTGAGCATCCGACGCCACTCCGCCAGGTGCGCCTCGGCCATCTCGGCGAGCGCCGAGCTGTCGGCCAGCAGGTCGGCGTACGTGCGGAACGGCTCCGTCCACGCCCACTGGTCGTGGTGCGCGACCACTCCGTCGACGTAGCCGGAGGGCCATGCGATCCGCTCGTCGACGGCCCACCCCAGAGCCACTGCGGTCTCGAGGTGACGAGGCTGGTCACCGACGGCCACGTGGGCGAAGGCCGGGAGCTCGTCACCGAGCGCGCGTGCCGACCGCACGCCCTCCGACGACAAGTGCGAACCGGAGTCCATGGCCGGGCAGCCCTTGCGGGTCAGCGAGTGCCTGACCACCACGAGGGACCTCACACCAGCGGAATCTACTCGACCGGGACGTGGCCGATCCGCCCATGACGGCCGCTCCACCTGTCAGGCGGCGCGGATGATCTCGTTGGTGAACCGCTGGCCGCGGGATCCCCCACGCTGCCGGCTGCTGAGGACGATGCCGATGGCGAGGTCGAGCGCCAGGTCGACCCCGTCCGGGAGCTCGCCGGGTCGGGGGCGCCAGTCGTCGCCGTGCTCGAGACGCTGGGACACCTCCGACAGCACGAGCGGACAGCACGAGCAGACGGGGTCGTATCCCGGGACGGCGTGGGCGACGAAGGCCACGGTGGGACGACCGAAGAGATGCTCCCTGCGGACGTCGCTGATCGTGACCCCAGCGCCCAGCTCGTAGGGGTCGAGCATCGCCGACCACTCGTAGTTGGTGGCGTAGGGCTCCAAGGGCCGCACCGACCAGGACGAGGGCGGCGCGCCGACCTCGTGGATGCGGTGTCCGTCGTCGAGACGCGTGGCGTGCAACTCACCGTGCCGAAGCGTGGCACGTACGTCGACGTGGTCCGAACGGTGGACGAGCTCAAGCTCGGACCAGCGCTCGGGCGCCGACCGAGCCAGCACGCGCACGTCCTCTGGATTCACGACAGAAGGCTATGAGGTCGGCACCCTCGGTCGCGAGGACGTTTCGGGTCCCGGCCCACACCGCACGAGTGGCGCGCTGGCCGACTACTCCGCGGAGTCGCGCGTCGCCTGGATCAGGCGTTCTGCCACGAGACGGAGCTTGACGTTCTCGTGGCTCGACAGGCGCGTGAGGAAACCGAACGCCCGGGCCTCGTCGACGTCGTAGCGCTCCATCACGATGCCGACGGCCTGGCCGATGGTCTGGCGGGTCGTGACGGCCTCCTTCAGCTGGTCGATCTGGCGTGCGTAGTCGAGGGCCACGGTCGCGTGGTGGACGAACAGCTGGGAGAGGGCGGAGAGGTCCTCGAACGAGCCCACGGTGTCCGAGTAGAGGTTGAGGGCGCCGTTGGAGGTCTTCGCGTCGAAGAGCCGGATGCCTGCCTGTGCCCGGAAGCCCGCGCTGAGTGCTGCCGGCGCGTAGCGCGGGAACCGCTCGTCCGTGCGGAGGTCGGGCGAGGTGACGTGCACGCTGTCGACGGCCGCTTCGTAGCAGGGCCCCTCCTGGAGCTCGTACTGCGCAGCGTCGACCTCACGCAGGACGTCGGCGGTCGGGGCGAAGGTCTCGAGCCGCCCGTCAGCGTGCTTGACCGTGATGCTGCTGGCGGTCACGTCGGGCAGGACCTCGACGGCCGCGGCCGTGATGTTGGTGAGTGTCGCGTCGAGATCACCTGGCCGCAGGGCAGCCGCGAGCCTTTGTGAAGCCTCGAGCATCCGGGCGTCGTCCATCCGGTGACCCTAGTCCACCATCCCGCGGCGAGCGCCACCTCGTGCGTTCCGGGGGACGCGCTACTGCGACGCTTCCGTGAGGTAGCCGGTTCTGCGGATCACGCGAGCGGGTACGCCGGCGACGACCGTGTCCGGCGGCACGTCCTTGGTGACCACCGAGCCCGCGCCCACGATGGCGCCGTCGCCGATGGTGACGCCCGGGACGACCGTGACGGAGGCGCCGAGCCACACCTTCGTGCCGATCACGATCGGGGCGGGTCGCATGTCGGCGCGGCGGTCGGGGTCGACGGCATGGTTGAGGGTGGTGAGAGTGGTGCCGTGGCCGATCAGGGAGCCGTCCCCGATGGTGATGCCGCCGGTGTCCTGGAAGCGGCACCCGAGGTTGATGAAGACGTCCCTGCCGAGGTGCAGGTTCTTGCCGAACTCGCTGTGGAAGGGCGGGAACACGGTCACCGAGTCGTCGACCGGACGGCCGGTCAGCCGGGCCAGCAGGACGCGCACCTCGTCGGGGGTGCGGTAGCCGGCGTTGAGCTCAGCCGTGGCGCGGAACGCCTCCTGCGCGGCGTCGTGCATGAACCGGTGGTGCTCGGATCCACCCTCGATCAGGTGGCCGGCGTCGACGTGGGCGAGGAACTCCTCGAGGTCCATGCCGCTCACCGGGCCCGCACGGTCGCGGTGACCGCACCGTCGAGGGCTGCGATGCGCGTGGCCGCGTCGTCGTCCAGCCGCCCGAGGACGACGATCCCGGCGAAGTACGACTGGTCGCCGTAGTAGAGGACCAGGTCGTTGCCGGGGGCGTAGTAGCCGAGGTCGCCGACTGCGGGGTCGGCGCCGTCGGGTTGCCCCTCGAGCGACAGCGGCTGGGGCAGCGGTCCGGTCTTCTCCACCCCGCCGTGGTCGACCATGTCGAGGGTGACGGGGAGCTGCGCCAGGAGGTCCTGGGCAGCGGCGCTCTCGTCCAGGGTCGCGATGAAGTGCTGCTGGCCGATCGTGATGTCGAGCTGCATGGTGTCCTCCGGACTGGTGGGGGCGGTCGCCGGCTCGTCGGTCCGACCCCTCACCCCCGGGTCGTCGGTCCGACCGGACGCCACTGGGTCGTCCGAGCACCCGGCGAGGGTCATCGCGGTCGCGAGCGCCGTCGCGGTGGCGGCCGCACGCACGCGGGTGGCGGTGCTCACGGGAGCAGGGGTGCGTGCATGACTACCTGGCGCATGGTGCTGGGCTCCTCGTGTCGTTTGTCGTGGGCAGGTCCGCCTGCCTCGCCACGAGTGAACCCGCTCCGCAGCGCATGAGGGAGTCCCTGTCGGGGGGTGCACTGACAGGGCACCCTTCATGGCTGCGGGGGCCCCGGGACCGGCCTAGTCTCGATGTCGTGGACAACCGACGAGAAGTGCGCGAGTTCCTCACCACTCGCCGCGCACGCATCACTCCCGAGCAGGTCGGGATGGTGACGACCGGGAGCCGACGTGTGCCCGGCCTGCGGCGGAGCGAGGTCGCGACGCTGGCCGGCCTGAGCGTGGAGTACTACGCCCGCCTCGAGCGCGGCCAGATCGCCGGGGCGTCCTCGAGCGTCCTCGAGGCCCTGTCGGCGGCGCTGCAGCTCGACGAGACCGAGCGAGCCCACCTCCACGACCTCGCCCGTGCCGCGGACGGCATCCCGACGAGCGGCCGCCGGCGGCGTCGTACGCCGAGCAGGGCCGCGTCGCGGCTCAGCCTGCAGTGGGCACTCGAGGCCATCACCGAAGGCGTCGCGTTCGTCCGCGACCCGCACCAGAACCTGCTGGCGACCAACACCCTCGGCCGGGCGTTCTACTCCCCCGTCATCGGAGACGGTGGGCGTACGCCGAACCTGGCCAGGTTCCAGTTCCTCGACCCCGCCGCGCGGGACTTCTACCCCGACTGGGACCTGTTCGCCGAGATGTGCGTGGGGATCATGCGCACCGAGGCCGGCCGCGACCCCCATGACCGAGGCCTGCAGGACCTCGTCGGCGAGCTCTCCACCCGCAGCGACACCTTCCGCCGTCTGTGGGCGGCCCACGACGTCCGCACCCACGGCACCGGCACGAAGCGCTTCGAGCACCCGATCGTGGGTGAGCTGACGCTGGCGTACGAAGAGCTCGCCATCACGGCCGAGCCCGGGCTGGTCCTGCTCGTCTACACCGCCGAGCCCGGCTCACCCTCCGCCGAACGCCTCCGGTTGCTCGCCTCCTGGGCAGCGACCGCTCCGGCCCCCGCCACCACCGACCACCAGGAAGAGTCCTCCTCCCCCTCATGAAGCTCATCCCCAGCTCCGCGCTCGTCCCGTCTCCGCCTCGGCGACCACCTCGCCCGTGAGCGTGTCGATGAGCTGGGTCCCGTCCGTCGCGCTCCGCAAGGCACGCAGCGCGATGGCCTTGCGGTCGTAGGAGTCGACGGGCGCGTCGGGGTCGGTGGCGGGGGCGAGCGCCCAGCGCCGAGGCGCTCGTGCGCCGCGGTCCGGTTGCTCCGGCTCGGGGGCGCGGTCGGTGAGCGGCACGTAGCCGGCACCCAGCGCCTCGCTGAGCCGCGCGGCCAGCACCGGTCCGATGCCGGGGTGGCGACGCAGGTCGTCGGAGGCGGCGATGGCGGACAGGCTGCCGTAGGCCGACAGGAGGCTGCGGGCCATCGTCGGGCTGATCCCGGGCACGACGGAGAGCATCACCTCGGCCTGGGCGGACGGATGGCGTGGTGCGCGACGAGGGCCCTCGTTGCGGACCGTGGAGGCGGTTCGTCGCGCGCGCTTGGCGAGTCGTACGACCCAGGCGGCGCTGTCGTCGGGGTCGAGGCTGTGCAGCACGGTGAACCCGTCCTCGATGAGCCGGCACACCGCGCCGCGCCACGCGTCCTCGGCGATGCGCGGCTCACCCTCGACCAGGAGCACGGCCTGCGGGAACGCCGACTGCAGGCGTACGGCCTGGTCGAAGAGCCGACCGTCGCGGATGGAGGCGCCCAGGTCGGCGGCGCCCTTGCGCTCGACCGCCAGGTGGTGGCCCAGCACGTAGTCGCCGACGGGCAGGTCGGCGAGCCGCACCTCGAGGCCGGCGGCAGCGAGCGCCGCGGGGATCACGCTGTTGCGTTCGCGATGGTCGACCAGCACCGGGCCCGTCTCGTGCACCCCTCGACGCTACCCATCCGTGGGCTGCGCCATGCGCGCCGCCCTCAGCGAGGTGGCTGCACGTCCTCGGTGTCCGCGTCGTCCTGCTCGGGTTCGTCGGGGCTCAGGACCGAGGTGGGCACGCGCCCGGCGCTGCCGGCTCCGACGGCCCCGTCGCGCACCATCATCGGTGGTGCCTCCTCGGGCGGACCGTCCTGATCGAGTGCAGCAGCGCGTCCCGGCGGGCGGCGCGCACCTCCCCCAGCTTGACCTCGCACGACCAGCAGCGGTCGGTCGCGACGCAGCACGTGGCGTCCCTGACCTCGGCCTCGAGCTGGTCGGCGTGTGCGCTCCTGCCCACGACGCTTCTCATGACGTCCTCCCCCGCCGCAGCGCCTCGCTGCGTCGATGGCCGAGTCTCGCCGCAGCCGCCGACACTCCACATCCGCAGTACTACGGATGTCTGGACCACTGCGTGGCAGACGTCAGCCGGTCAGCTCGGCGAGCAGCGCCGGCAGCTCGGCGGGGAGCTCGCGGGCGAGGAAGCCGACCGGCCCGACCCGCTCGGCCAGCCGGTCGCCGCCGGCACCGTGGAGGTAGGCGCCCCACACGGCCGCCTGGGCCGGGGACGCTCCGCGCCCGAGCAGGCCGGTGACGATGCCTGCCTGCACGTCGCCCGACCCGGCGGTGCCGAGTCCGGCGTTGCCGACCTCCACCCGCCACAGGTCGTCGCCGTGGGCCACGAACTTCGTCGGCCCTCCGCACACCACTAATGCCTGGGTACGCCGGGCCAGCAGCGTCGCGTGCCCGGCCAGGTCCTCCTCCACCTCGTCGTCGTCCAGCTCCAGGCACCTGGCGAGCTCGGTGGGGTTGACGGTCAGCACGACGGTCGTGGCGAGGCGCGCCACCCGCTCCGGGTCGCCCGTGACGTACGCCGATGCCAACGCGTCGAGCACCACGGTGCCCTCCACGTCGGGCACGACCCGTGCCACGAGCTGGTCGGCGGCCTCGACGTCCATGAACCCGGGGCCGAGCAGCACGGCGGTGCTGCCCTGCGCGCACTCCGTGACGAGCCGCGCCTCAGCGGGGTCGAGGTTGCCGGACGCGTCCTCGGCCAGGCCGGTCACCATCAGCTCGGGCGCCGCCACGGCGAGCGGCGGGACGCAGGAGCGGGCGGTGAGCAGGCGCACCTTGCCGGCCCCGACGCGCATGGCCGCCTCGGCCGCGAGCAACCCGGCTCCGGGCGTGTCCCGGCTCCCTCCGACGACGAGCAGCCGCCCGCGTTCCTCCTTGTCCGAGCCCGGCTCGGGCAACGGCCAGTCCCGGAGCAGCCCGGCGTCGACGAGCGTGCCCTCAGGCATCGGGTTCCTCGCCGGCGTGGTCCGGCTCGTCGGTCGGCTCGGCCGGCCCCGCGGCCAGGTGGCCGTCGTCGGCGAACGCCCGCAGCACGAGCCCGTCGTCGCGCCTCTCGTAGCGCGTGATCGAGGCGTTGGAGATCGCGACGGAGCGGTCGATGTCGAGCAGCTCCTTCTCGTCGAGGCCCTCGAGGGCGTAGCGGAAGGACATGATCACGGCCTGATGGGTGAACAGCCACACCCGGCGGCCGTCGTACCCCTCACGCAGGTCGGCGAGCAGGCTGCGCACCCGCAGCACCACGTCGGCCCAGCTCTCGCCCGACGGCGGCTGGTAGTAGAACTTGCCGACGTGGGAGCGTCGCTGCGCCTCCTCGGGATAGCGCGCGCGGATGCCCTTGCCGGTGAGCCCGTCGAAGAGGCCGAGGTCGCGCTCGCGCAGCCGCTCGTCGAGGAGCACGTCGGCGCCGAGCACCTCGAGCGCGGTACGGGCCGTGTCGGCGGCACGGCGGTAGGGCGAGCTCACCACGAGGTCGGGGCGCTCCGCCTCGTCCAGCCCGCTGACCCACCGACCCAGCGTGCGCGCCTGCTCCTCGCCGTTGGGCGACAGCTCCACGTCGGCATCGCGCGCGGACAGCTCGAGGCGTTCGGCGTCCGCGTCCCTCGCCTCCGTGTCGGCGATGTTGCCGACGCTCTCGCCGTGTCGCACCAGCACCAGCTCGACCGGACCCCGCCTGCCCTGCAGCACACCCGTCAGCCCCACGTGGGCCTCCTCGCTCGTCGTCATGTGTCGTGCAGTCGTTACCCCTCCCCACCCCAGGCGATGCATCGGCTGCATGCCCTGGTGGTCGAGGGAGACGATGGCGCGCACGTGCTCGAGTGGTGAACCCGCAGGACGACTAGCGGAGCTCCGCGCTGAGGGTCACCAGGCCGGTCGCCGCGGTCGCACCTGGCTGACCGTGTGCATCAGGGCCTCGCGGCGCACCGCCCGGACCTCCTCGAGCTTGACCCGGCAGGCATGGCAGCGGTCGCACGACGTGCAGCACGTCGCGTCGCGCACCTCGGCCTCCAGCTGGTCCGCGTTGGCGCTCCTGCTGAGCACGCTCTTCATGGCTCCCCCTCACCTGGCCGACACAGGTGTCGGCCTCGGCTCCGAGTCTCGCGCCGTGCGGGCGCGGGCACATCCGCAGTTCTGCGGATGTTCCTGCACGCCGCCGACCCCGCCGGGGTGCTTGCCGAGCACGTCTAGAGGTCGACCTCGCCGAGGATGCGGGTGACGGCGTCGCCGTGGATCCACACCTCGTCGCCCTCGGCCGCCACCCGCACCCGGCCCTCGCGCCCGATGACGCTGCCCTGGCGCGACGTGTACGTCGACGGCAGGGCGCCGGTGCCGATGAGCCACTGGGCGAGGCCCGCGTTGGCCGAGCCCGTCACCGGGTCCTCCCCGAAGTCGCGCCCGTCGGCGTAGAACGCGCGGACCTCGACGTCCGCGCCGAGCTCGGCGGCACGCACCGGGCCCCACCGCCCCAGCACGGTGACCTTCAGGTCGGTGAAGGCGGCGATGTCGGGCACGACGTCCACGACGGCCTCGGCGCTGCCGAGATCGACCCCCACCCAACCGGGTCCGTTGTCGATCCAGGCCATGTCCTGCACGGCCGACCCATCCACGTCCAGCGCGGCCAGCACGCGGGCCCGCAGCTCGGGCTCCACGGGTCCGGACCGTCGCAGCGGAGGGGCGGCGAAGCCCAGCCCCCGCGAGCGACGTACGTCGACCAGGCCGGCGCCGCACTCCTGCACGACGACGTCGCCCCGCGGCACGCCACCCGCCTCGAGCCACGCGTGCGCGCTGCCGATGGTGGGGTGCCCGGCGAAGGGGAGCTCACCGCCCGTCGTCCAGATCCGCACCCGGTAGTCGGCGCGGTCGTCAGCAGGCGCGCAGAGGAAGGTGGTCTCCGAGAGGTTCGTCCAGCGGGCGAACCGCGCCATGTCGTCGTCACTGAGGCCGTCGGCGTCGTGGACGACCGCCAGCGGATTGCCGAGCCACGGGGTGGCGCTGAAGACGTCGACCTGACGGAAGGGCAGCACCCGGTGATCCAAGCACAGCCGCGGATCCTGCCACTCCACCCGCGAGGGAGTGGCAGGAGGTCAGTTGACCACCGTGGCGGTGCCGTCGCGGCGCACGAACAGCACGCACTCCCCGCTCAGGCCGGCACCGTTGGTGTGGCTGACCAGCGCCACCCCCGGCCCACGGCCGGGGCGCGACCACTGGAGCGTCGTCGACGGCGTCGGCGGGGACCACATGCCCGACGACGGCTTCATCGCGATGTTGAAGGTGTGGACCACGGTGTAGGACTCCACGCCCGATTGGGCGTCGGCGATGCGCAGGCTGGTCAGGCGCTTGACCCACGGGCGGAACGAGCACGTGGCGGGAGTCGTGTCCGGGTCGGTGAAGGTCACCAGCGCGCCCGTGTCGTCGTCGGACGACGTGCCGTCGCCGACCATGAGCTGGAGGAGGTACTCCCCCGGCTGCGTGCAGCTGAGGGTGGGCGAGAGGCCCTGCGCGGTCAGCGGTGCCCAGGACCACGGGCCGGTGAAGGTGCAGCTCGCCACGTCGCCGCCGCTGACGACCGTCATCAGCCAGCGGATCTCGAGAGCGTCCCCGTCGGGGTCGCTCACGCTGCCGGACAGCTGGGCGTCGCCCCCGGCGACCGCAGTGACGCTCGGTCCCGAGTCGGCGACCGGTGGTGCTGCCGACGCCTCTCCGGCCACGAGCAGCGACGCTGCGAGGAACGTGATCAGGGCTGGTACGGCTCGCCGGTGCGAGCGGATCCTGGTGGACATGGGACGACCTCCGAGCCGGGCACCCCCGTAGTGCCCCTCTCGGTAAGGGAGCGCGTCAGACCTCCGGTGATACACCCCTGGGGGTGATCAGCCCGTCGCGCCCGCCACGACGACCAGCGCCTGGCGGTAGCCGTCGATGCCCTGACCGGCGATCGTCGACCTCGCGTGCGGCTCGACGACCGAGGTGTGCCGGAACTCCTCGGGCCGCTGCTTGGGGTCGGAGATGTGCACCTCGACGAGCGGCGCGGTCAGCTGGGCGCAGGCGTCGTACAACGCGAGGGAGTAGTGCGTCCACGCCCCCGCGTTGAGCACGACCGCCGTGCCGTCGTCGGCCGCGGTGTTGAGCCAGTCGAGCAGCTCACCCTCGTGGTTGGTCTGGCGCACCTCCACGTCGAGCCCGAGCTCGCGGCCCCACTCCACGCACTGGTGCGCGAGCTCGGCATGCGTCGTGGTGCCGTAGATCTCGGGCTGCCGGCGACCGAGCCGCCCGAGGTTGGGTCCGTTGAGGACGAGGACGCGCGTCATGACGGCAGCGTACGGCTGCGGGCGGCGCGCACGTCGTCGCTGTCCGGCAGCGACGGCGTCGTCCACTCCTGCGGGGGCTGCCACATCGCCCACTCATCGTCGAGGACCCACGAACGGCCCTCGACGACCTCGGCGCGCGCCCACTCGGCGACCGCCCGGACCTCGTCGGCCGCGGCAGGTGCGAGGTGGCCGCCCGTCGCTGCGGCCTCGAGCTCGTCCTCGTCCTTGAGCCACAACCCGTCCGACGCATCCAGCCACAGGTCGAGGATGAGGTCCCGCGTCGCGGTGCAGGAGCCGTCGCGCCGATGCGTGAGCTCGAGATTGACGTAATGACCCGCCAGCGTGCCGTCGACCTCACGAAACACCCACACCGACCACGGACGGTCGGTGGGCGCGATCCGCAGGACGCCCGTGCCCCGCCAGCGACGTACGACGGGAGCCCGAGGCACGGCGAACCGTTCCGTCAGTGGCACCTCACGCATCGACCTGCCGTCGGCCGGCCCCCACGCCACCTGCTCGGTGCCCTCGGCCAGCCACGCGACGAGCCCTCGCTCGTCGTCGCGCACCACCCGCATCGGGTCGATGCTCCGGCCGTAGTACCAGTGCACCACGTCGCCGGACGCCAGGAACGGCCCCGTGCCGGCGTCGCGCCACCGCGGGGCGGCACCGACGGACCGGTGCTCCTCCAGGACGCGGAGGTCCACCTCTCGTGGCGCGGCGGCTCCCGCAAGGCGCGTCATCGAACTACCCGAGTCGCTGGTGGCGGTGTCCCCCAAGGTGGCGTCGCTCACCTGGCGGAGGCTATCGCGGCGTAGGCGGCGCGCAGGTCGTCCTCGCTGGGACCGGCCAGGATCTGGGGCGTCGCGAGGTCGTCGAGGACGACGAAGCGCAGCTGGGAGCCGCGGGCCTTCTTGTCGACCTTCATCGCGGCGTGCAGGTCCTCGAAGGAGGCGGCGTCGTACGTCGTCGGCAGCCCCACGCGCGACAGTGCGGCGCGGTGGCGCTCGACGAGCGCCGGGGACAGGGAGCCGGCGCGCGCGGCCAGCTCGGCGACGTAGACGCAGCCGATCGCCACGGCCTCGCCGTGGCGGATCGAGTAGTCGCTGGTGCGCTCGATCGCGTGGGCGAGGGTGTGCCCGTAGTTGAGCACCTCACGGCCCGGGTGCCCGTCGGCGCCGCCGCTCTCCTTGAGGTCGTCGACCACGACGTCGATCTTGACCTGCACGGCGCGCTCGACGAGCTCGCGCAGCGCGGCGGAGTCGGACGTGAGGTCGGCCGGGTCGGTGGACTCGACGATCTCCAGGATCCGCGGGTCGGCGATGAAGCCGCACTTGACGACCTCGCCGAGCCCCGAGACCAGCTCCTCGTGCGGCAGCGAGTCCAGGAGGGCGAGGTCGCACAGCACTCCGGCAGGCTCGTGGAAGGCACCGACGAGGTTCTTGCCGGCGCCGGTGTTGATGCCGGTCTTGCCGCCCACCGCCGCGTCGACCATCGCCAGGAGGGTCGTCGGCACGTGGACGACGCGTACGCCGCGCAGCCAGGACGCGGCGACGAAGCCGCCGAGATCGGTAGTGGCGCCGCCACCGATGGTGACCACGGCGTCGGACCGGGTGAAGCCGGCCTCGCCGAGCGCCTCCCAGCAGTCGGCCGCCACGGGCGCGGTCTTGGCGCGCTCGCCGTCGGGAAGCCCCAGGGCGAGCACGTCGTAGTGCTCCACCAGCGCGTCGACGACGGGGTCGGCCAGCGCGCCGAGCGTGCCGGCGTAGAGCACCGCGACGCGCTCGACGCCCTCGCCGAGCAGCGCCGGGAGACGGCTGGTCAGGTCGCGGCCGACCACCACGTCGTAGGGCGAGGCGCCGCCGACGTGCAGGACGGTGTCCTCCGTGACCGTCGCCGCCTGCTGCGATGCCTGGACCGACGCCTGCTCGGCGGCGTGATGGGGTCGCTGTCGGTCCCTCCGCGGCTGCCGCTTGGTCATCGGAGCAGCTCCTGGATCTCCGCGGCGACCTCGTCGGGCGTGCGACCGTCGGTGTCCACGACGTGGGTGGCGACCGACTCGTAGACCGGGGTCCGCTCGTCGAGCAGCGCCTTGATCCGCGACCGCACGTTGCCGAGCAGGAGCGGTCGGCCGACACCGAGGCCGACACGCTTGACCGCGTCGGAGAGGCCGACGCGGAGGAAGACGACGGTCGCGCCCGTCAGCAGGTCGCGGGTCTCGGGGCGCAGCACGGCTCCGCCCCCGAGCGCGAGCACGCCGTCGTGCTCGGCCAGCGCGGTCGCCACCGCGGCGGCCTCGAGCTCGCGGAAGTGGTCCTCGCCGGACTCCACGAAGATGTCGGAGATCTCGCGACCGCTGGAGTCCTCGATGTCGGCGTCGGTGTCGCGCACCGGCAGGTCCCAGGCGCTGCCGAGCAGGCCCGCGACGGTCGTCTTGCCGGCCCCCATCGGGCCGACCAGCACCACGCGAGGCGACATCAGCGGTACCGGAGGGTGTCGAGGTAGGACTCGGCGTTGCGCCGGGTCTCGGTCACGGAGTCGCCACCGAACTTCTCCACGACCGCGTCGGCGAGCACCAGCGCGACCATCGCCTCCGCGACGATGCCGGCGGCCGGTACGGCGCACACGTCGGAGCGCTGGTGGTGGGCGACGGCGGCCTCCCCGGTCGCCACGTCGACGGTGCGCAGGGCCTTGGGGACGGTGGCGATCGGCTTCATGGCGGCCCGCACGCGGAGCACCTCGCCGGTGGACATGCCGCCCTCGGTGCCGCCGGAGCGACCGGACGTGCGGCGCAGCCCCTCGTCGGTCGGCACGATCTCGTCGTGCGCCTGCGAGCCCGGGGTGTCGGCGAGCTCGAAGCCGTCGCCGACCTCAACGCCCTTGATGGCCTGGATCCCCATCAGGGCGCCGGCGAGCCGGGCGTCGAGGCGCCGGTCCCAGTGCACGTGGGAACCGAGGCCCGGCGGCAGGCCGTGCACGACGACCTCGACCACTCCGCCGAGGGTGTCGCCGTCCTTGTGGGCCTGGTCGATGCGGGCGACCATCGCCGCGCTGGCCTCGGGGTCGAGGCAGCGCACCTCGTCGGCGTCGAGCCGCGCCACGTCGTCGGGCCCGGGCACGAGACCGGCCGGAGCCTTCACCCCGCCGAGCGAGACCACGTGCGACACGATGCGCGCGCCGACGGCCTGCTCGAGGAAGTTGGAGGCCACCCGCCCGAGCGCCACCCGGGCGGCGGTCTCGCGGGCGGACGCGCGCTCGAGGATCGGGCGCGCCTCGTCGAAGGCGTACTTCTGCATGCCGACCAGGTCGGCGTGGCCGGGGCGGGGGCGCGTCAGGGCGGCGTTGCGGGCCAGCGCGTCGAGCTCCACCGGGTCGACCGGGTCGGCCGACATGACCTTCTCCCACTTGGGCCACTCGGTGTTGGCGACCTCGATGGCGACCGGGCCGCCCTGGGTCTCGCCGTGGCGCACCCCGCCGAGGACGCGGAGCTGGTCCTGCTCGAACTTCATCCGCGCGCCGCGGCCATAGCCGAGGCGGCGGCGGGCCAGCGAGTCGGCCAGGTCGTCGGTCGTGACGCGGACATGGGCGGGCAGCCCCTCGAGGATCGCCACCAGCGAGGGACCGTGGGACTCGCCTGCAGTGAGCCATCGGAGCATGGGGGAAGTCTCTCAGCCCCACACACGCCCAGCGAGCGCAGTCCCCCAGACGAGACCCGCCAGCGCGCCACCGACCATGAACGGCCCGTAGGGGAAGGGCTTGCGCAGCAGGCTCCGGTCGCGTCGTACGACGGCGAGCGCGACGCCGGGCAGGGCGAAGGACACGAAGCCGATCCAGGCGCCGAGGACCAGAACGTCCAGCCCCTCCCAGCCCAGCACCAGGCCCACCAGCGCGGCGAGCCGGACGTCGCCGAACCCCATCCCCGCGGAACGGATGAACCACAGCACCCAGAAGAACGTCCGCAGGCCGACCATGCCGCCCAGGGCACCGAGCAGCGCCGTGCGCTCCCCCGTCGCCAGCCCGACGACCGTCACGACGGCGAGCGCAGCCAGCGTGGCGGGTACGACGACGACGCGCGGCAGCAACCGCGTGTGCCAGTCGACGACGGAGAGCGCCACCGCGACGGGCGTCAGCGGGAGCAGCCAGGCCAACGACCAGTCCAGGCCGGTCGCGCCCCCGAGCACGGCTCCGACGACGGCGGACACCAGGGCGCTCCGCAGGCCGAGTCCCGGCCGGGCGGCGATCTCCGCGTAGGGGGTCTTCGGTGGCTCATCGGTCGTCGGACCGTCATCCTGCGCGTCCTGGGCGGGTCCGGCCTGGGGCGGCTCCGGCACCCGGCGGATGAGCGAGGGCACCAGCAAGCCGCCCAGTCCGGCGAGGATCGCCGTCATCAACGCAGCCAGCACGGTGTCGTCCACGGGGGCCATTCAAGCGGGATTGCGCGCGGCGAGGGCGCGTTCGCCGGCAATGCGCATCGCGTCCACCGGCGCCGGCTGGCCGGTGAACAGCTCGAACTGCAGCGCCGCCTGGTGCACCAGCAGGTCCATCCCGCTCACCACCACCCTCCCGGACGCGAGCGCGGCGGCGGCGAGCGGCGTCGGCCACGGGTCGTACAGCGCCTCGAAGACCACCGGGACCCCGGCGCAGCGCGACACCAGGTCCGACGACTGCGCGGCTGCCGGGATGGTGGACACCACGACGTCGACAGTGGAGGCACCGGCCCCTGGGCCGGGATCGGTGCTCCACTGTCCGTCGCCCAGGGAGGTCACCCGCACGTCGGGCGCGGAGGGATGGCCGCGCAGGGCGGCGAGGGTCTCCGACGCCCGGGACTCGTCGCGCACGGCGACGGCGATCGTGCGCACGCCGAGGTCGGCGACGGCCAGGCCGACCGAGGTCGCGGTCGCTCCGCCGCCGAGGACGACAGCGGACGCCAAGGGAGCCGACGTACGCTCGCGGATCGCCGCCGCGGCACCGGGCAGGTCGGTGTTGTCGCCGGTGCGGGTGCCGTCGTCCTCGATCACGAGGGTGTTGACCCCGCCGGCGCGCCGGGCGCGCTCGGTGAGCCGGTCGGCCAGGTCGAACGCCTCGCGCTTGAGGGGCATCGTCAGCGACAGTCCGCGCCAGGAGGCGTCGAGACCTTCGAGGAACCCGGCGAGGCCACCCGCCGGGACCCGGTGCGCGTCGTAGGACCAGTCGAGCCCGACCGCGGCATAGCCGGCCCGGTGCAGCACCGGTGACAGCGAGTGGGCGACGGGATCGCCCAGCACGCCGCACCGGCGCGCCGGCGTCCCCGCGGCCGCAGACCCGGTCGTCACCTCAGCAACGGTCCGAGGTCTCGCAGTAGGCCTTGTACTCGTCGCGGCCCTCGAGGAAGCCGTCGTAGTCCTCGTAGAACTTCGTCTCGCCCGTGGAGAGGTCGACCGTGACGTAGTAGTACCAGTTGCCCTCGGCCGGGTTGGCCGCCGCCGCGATGGCGTCGTCGCCGGGCGCCTCGATCGGCGTCGGCGGCAGTCCGGCGTTGATGCGGGTGTTGTAGGGCGTGTCCTCGGCCAGCTGCTCGGGCGTGAGCTCCGTCGATCCGGGCGAGAGGCCCAGACCGTAGGCGATGGCCGCGTCGATGCCGAGCGTGCCGTTGGTGCCGCCCTTGTCGCCCGGGCCGTCGAGGCGGTTGTAGATGACCCGCGCGATCTTCGGCATGTCCTCGCCGCGACCCTCGGCCTCGACGAGCGAGGCGATGATCATCAGCTCGCCCGGCGTGTGACCGAGCTCGGCGGCCTTCTCCTCCAGGCCCGCCTCGTCGGCTGCCTGCTGCCACCGCGCGACCATCGCCTTGAGGATCGCGACCGGCTTCATCCCCGGCTTGATCTCGTACGTCGCCGGGAAGAGGTAGCCCTCCGCGTTGCCCTCGGCGTAGTCGGGCAGCCCGAGCTTGTCGGGCTGGTCGAGGGCCTTGTTCCAGGCCTCCTCGGGGAACTTGGTGTTCTGCGCGAGCGTGGACACGATCTCGGTCAGGCGCAGGCCCTCCGGGATCGTCACGGTCGGGAAGCTGATGAGGTTGCCGGGGTCGACGAGGACCTCCTTGGCGTCGGCCGCCTTCATCTCCTTCTGGAGCTCGTAGTCGCCGACCTGGATGCCGCTGCACTCGTCCTGGCAGGCGTCGATGAAGGCCTGCACCGAGGCGGTGACCCCGGCGGCCTTGAGGTTGCGACCGATCTCCGCCACGACGTCGCCCTCGTTGACGGTGAACTCGACCGAGCCGGTGCCGGGGCCGGGGAAGTCGTCGGGGCCCTGGAACTGGTCGGACACCCAGCCCACGCCCTTGGTCAGCGCGACGTAGAAGCCGCCGACGAGGACGACCAGCGCGACGAGCACGGCCAGGCAGCCCTTGAAGCCGCGGCCCTTGCGTCGCCTGCCGCCGGGGACGTACTCGTAGGCCGGCTCCCGGACGTCGTCGTCCGGGCCGGCCTCGGGTGCGGCCTCGTGCTCACTCATCTGCTACCTCGACGATCTCTCCGGGTGCCTGTCCGCTCGACCGCTCCGTGTCCAGGGCGGTCTGCAGGATCAGCACGGCGGCTGCCTGGTCCACCACGGCACGTCGCTTGGCGCCGCGCCGACCCTGGTCGCGCAGGATCGACTCGGCCGAGACCGTGGTCAGTCGTTCATCACACAGTCTGACGGGTACGGGCGCAACTCGGCGCGCCAGCCGCGCAGCGAACTCGCGCACCTTCACCGCGGCCGGGCCCTCGGCGCCGCTGAGCGAGCGGGGCAGGCCGACGACGACCTCGACCGCCTCGAGCTCCTCGACGAGCTGGCCGAGGCGGCGCAGGTCGCCCTTGCCGCGTCGTACCGTCTCGACCGGGGTCGCCAGGAAGCCGGTCGGGTCGCTGCTGGCGACGCCGATCCGGGCATCCCCGGGGTCGACGCCGAGGCGTACTCCGAAACGCACCCGTCCGGTCCTGCTCAGCCCTGCACCGCGTGCTTGGCGACCTCGTGGCCGACCAGCGCGAGCGCCTCGTCGATCTGCGAGGCGTCGGTGCCGCCACCCTGGGCGACGTCGTCCTTGCCGCCCCCCTTGCCGCCGAGAAGCGGGCCGACGGCGCGCACGAGCTCACCGGCGGACAGCCCGCGCGCGCGGGCCTCGTCGTTGGTCGCCGCCACGACCGAGACCTTGCCGGCGCCCCCCTCGACGGACTGGGTGCCGATGATGACCACGACGCCCGGCTCGCCCTGAGGGAGGCGGCCGCGCACGTCCATCGCCAGGTTGCGTACGTCGCCTCCGCCGGCGCCCTCGACGCGGTGCGCCACGACCTTGACCGGGCCGACCTGCGTCGCACCGGCAGCCAGCTCGGCACTGGCGCCGAGGAGCTGGGCCAGACGCGCCTTCTCGAGCTCCTTCTCCGCCGCGCGGAGCCGCTCGGTGAGGCCCTGGACCCGGCTGACCAGGTCGTCGGGCTGGGTCTTGAGCAGGCCGGTCAGCTGCGCCACGACGTCGCGCTCGCGCGCGAGGTAGCCGAAGCCCTCGACGCCGGTGAGCGCCTCGATGCGGCGGTTGCCCGAGCCGACGCTGGTCTCGCCCGTCACGACCACGGTGCCGATCTGAGAGGAATGGGCGACGTGGGTGCCACCGCAGAGCTCGCGCGACCAGGGGCCACCGATCTCCACGACGCGCACCTTGGTGTTGTCGTAGGTCTCGCCGAAGAGGGCGATCGCGCCCCACTCCTTGGCCTGCTCCAGGGTCATGTAGTCCCAGGAGACGGGCAGGTCGGCGCGCAGTGCCTGCTGCGAGACCTGCTCGATGTCGCGGACCTGCTCCGGGCTCAGCGCCTGCGTCCAGCCGAAGTCGAGGCGGAGGTAGCCGGGCCGGTTGTAGGAGCCGGACTGCAACGCGGTGGGACCGAGCACCTCGCGGAGCGCGGCGTGCACCACGTGGGTGCCGGAGTGGGCCTGGCGCGCGCCCGTGCGCCACTCGGGGTCGACGCGGGCGTGCACCAGGTGGGACGGGTCGAGCTCGCCCTCGGTGACCCGCACCTGGTGGACGACGAGACCCTTGATCGGGCGCTGGACGTCGAGCACCTCGAGCCGGCCGCCGTCGAAGACGATCGTGCCCGCGTCGGCGACCTGGCCGCCGGACTCGGCGTAGAACGGCGTGCGGTCGAGGACCAGCTCGCCGATCTCGCCCTCGCCGAGGCGCGGCACGGACGCACCGCCGCTGAGCAGCGCCAACGGCTTCGACTCGGTCTCGAGGGTGTCGTAGGCCAGCCACTCGGTGGGCCCGAACTGGTCGAAGATGCCCCGGTAGGCAGCGGTGTCGCCGTGCGCACCCTTCTTGGCGCGGGCGTCGGCCTTGGCGCGCTCGCGCTGCTCGGCCATCAGGGACCGGAAGCCCTGCTCGTCGACCTGGAGGCCCTGCTCGGCCGCCATCTCCAGGGTCAGGTCGATCGGGAAGCCGTAGGTGTCGTGCAGCGCGAACGCACGCTCGCCGGACAGCGTCGACCCGCCGGTCCCCTTCACCTCGGTGGCCGCCTGGTCGAAGATCTGCGTGCCCGCCTGGAGGGTCTTCCGGAACGCGTCCTCCTCGGCGTACGCCACCTGCGAGATGCGCGCCCAGTCGGTGAGGAGGTTGTCGTAGGTCTCCCCCATCTTGTCGCGGGAGACCGGCATCAGCTCGGGGAGCACCCGGTCCTCGCACCCGAGGAGCCGCATCGAGCGGACCGCCCGGCGCAGCAGCCGCCGCAGGACGTAGCCGCGGCCGTCGTTGCCGGGCGTGACGCCGTCGCCGATGAGCATCATCGACGACCGCACGTGGTCGGCGATGACGCGGAACCGGATGTCGTCCTCGTGGTTGTCGCCGTAGCGCCTGCCGGTGAGCTCCTCGGCCTTCGCGATGACGGGGTAGACCACGTCGATCTCGTACATGTTCTGCTTGCCCTGCAGCAGCAGCGCGACGCGGTCCAGGCCCATGCCGGTGTCGATGTTCTTCTTGGGCAGCGAGCCGGCGATGTCGAAGTCGGACTTCGAGCGGACGGCGCTCAGGTCGTCCTGCATGAAGACGAGGTTCCAGATCTCCAGCAGCCGGTCCTCGAGCTCGACGGGCATGTCGGGCCCGAGCGTGGTCGGGTCGAAGTCGGGACCGAAGTCCGGGCCGCGGTCGTAGAGGATCTCCGAGCACGGGCCACCGGGGCCGGGCACGCCCATGGACCAGTAGTTCTCCTTGTTGCCGAGCTCGACGATGCGCTCACGCGGCAGCCCGGTGACCTTCATCCAGTGGCCGATGGCCTCCTCGTCACCGACGAGCACCGACGGGTAGAGGCGGGCCTCATCGAGGCCGAAGCCGCCCTCGTCGACGGGCTTCGTGATCAGGGTCCACGCCAGCTCGATGGCGCGCTCCTTGAAGTAGTCGCCGAAGGAGAAGTTGCCGCACATCTCGAAGAACGTGCCGTGGCGGGTGGTCTTGCCGACGTCCTCGATGTCGGGGGTGCGGATGCACTTCTGCACGCTGGTGGCGCGGTCGAAGGGCGGGGTCTCCTGGCCGAGGAAGTAGGGCTTGAACGGCACCATGCCGGCGTTGACGAACAGCAGGTTGGGGTCGTCGGCGAGCAGCGAGGCGGAGGGCACCACGGCGTGTCCGGCGGCCTCGAAGTGCGCGAGGAAGCGGCGGCGGATCTCGGCGGTGTCCATCAGGTGTCCTTCGGTGGGTGGGTCTGTACGTCGGTCGTGCTCGCGGCCAGCTCGGGTGGTCCCTGGCCGATGTCAGTGGGCCTCAGCCCGAGCTGCTCGCGCAACTCGGTTTCGCGCTCGGTGCGGCCCTGGTGGACCTCCTCGGCGAACAGGCGGGCACCGGCCTGCCACCCGCGCAGGCGGTCCCGCAGGCCGTCGGCGGTCAGGGCCTCGGCGGCGCGGCGGGCGCGGGCAGCGGCGTAGACACCGACGCCCGCCCCGGCGACGAACCAGAGTGGGCGACCCATCAGGCGACGTCCTCCCCCACGTCGGGACCGATCTCCACGCCCAGGTCGGCGCGCTCCCGGGCACGGAACTCGCGCAGCGCCTGCTTCATCTCCGAGCGGCGCTCGCGGCCGGCCCGCCGGACCTCCTGCCGCACGGCGAAGCGGATCCGGTTGCGGCTCTCCGGTGCGAGCGCGCGACGCAGACCGGCGGTCCAGGACGCCGCCTTGACGACGGTCTCCCGGGCCACGATGTCGGCGAAGAGACGACCGTCGATGTCCTGCGCGACCGGGACGGCCTCGTGGACGGGGGTCGCGCCCACGTGGGTGATCACGTAGGGGGCGGCCTCGTCGGCTGCGGGCGGCGCGACGTCGACCGGCGACGACTCCAGCGCGTGCAGCCGGGCCGCCAGGGACTCGGCGAGCGACTCGGCGCGCACGGCGCGACGCTGGGCGCGCAGCGCGAGCAGCAGCGCCACGAGCGCCACCACGAGGGCGGCTGCGCTCGCGACGCTCAGCCACACCTGGTCCGTCGTCACGGCGCCGAGCCTACAAGCCTCACGGGATCGCGAGGTCACCCGCGGGTCGCAGGCGCAGCCAGCGGAATCCGTATCCGTCCAGCGGGAGGTCGACCGTGCCGTCGCCGGTGATGAGGTCCTCGGACATCAGGTCCGTCGCCTCGAGGCCCCGGCCGTCGGGGTCGACGGGCACGCGCACGGTCACCGGCTCGGGGCCGAGGTTGTGGGCGGTGAGCACGGCCGAGCCGTCGCGGTCGACCCGGTGCACCAGCACCTGCCGCTCGGGCTGCTCGACCACGCTCCAGGTGCCCCACCCGAGCTCAGGGCACGTCCGTCGGATGGAGACGAGCTTGCGGATGAAGCTCCAGAGCGAGTCGGGGTCGTGCACCTGGGCCGCCACGTTGACGTGCTCGGGTCCGTACGCGCCGGTGACGACGGGCTGGACGAGACGTCCCGGCGTGGCGGTGGAGAAGCCGCCGTTGGCGGCCGAGCTCCACTGCATCGGCGTACGGACCGCCATCCGGCCCGGCACCTCGAGGTCCTCCCCCATCCCGATCTCCTCGCCGTAGTACAGCGTGGGCGTGCCCGGAAGGGAGAACATCAGGCTGTACGCCATCCGCACGCGCCGCGGGTCGCCGTCCACCATCGGCGGGAGGCGGCGCTTGAGCCCGCGCCCGAAGACCTGCATCTCCGGCTCGGGGCCGAACGCGTCGAACACCTCCTGCCGCTGCGCCTCGGTGAGCTTGTCGAGGGTGAGCTCGTCGTGGTTCCTCAGGAACGTCGCCCACTGGCAGGTCTCGTCGATCGCCGGCCGCCGCCGCAGGGCGCTGACCAGCGGTCGGGCGTCGGCCCGCGCGAGGGAGAGGTACGTCGCCTGCATGCCGATGAAGTCGAACTGCATCTGCAGCTCGTTGGCCGCGGCGCCACCGAAGAACTGGCGCTGCTGGGCGTGCGGCAGGTTGACCTCGCCGAGCAGCGTGGCGCGACCCGTGCGCCGGTTCACGAAGCCTCGGATGGTCCGCATCAGCTCGTGCGGGTCGACCGCGAGGGCAGGCTCGCCGGCGTTCTGGGCGTTCTGCTCGAGGAACGGGATCCCGTCCACGCGGAAGCCGTCGAACCCGAGCTGGAGCCAGAAGCCGACGATCCTCAGGACCTCGTCCACCACGTCCGGGTTGGCGAGGTTGAGGTCGGGCTGGTGCTTGTAGAAGTTGTGGAGGTACCACTCCCCCGTGCGGTCGTCGCGCTCCCAGATCGAGTCCTCCTGGTCCGGGAAGACGACGAGCTTCGAGGTGTCGGGCGGCTCGGTGTCGCGCCAGACGTAGAAGTCCCGGAATCGGTTGGTGGTGCTCCGCCGTGAGGCCTGGAACCACGGGTGCTTGTCGGAGGTGTGGTTGACCACGAGGTCGGCGATGACGTTCATGCCCCGGTCGTGAGCGGTGCGGATGACCTCCACGAGCTCGCCGAGGCTGCCGAGGCGGCGGTCCACACCGTAGAAGTCCGTGATGTCGTAGCCGTCGTCGCGGTCGGGGCTCGGGTAGAACGGCATCAGCCACAGGCAGGTCACGCCGAGCTCGGCGAGGTAGTCGATGCGTTGGGCCAGGCCCGCCAGGTCGCCGACGCCGTCACCGTCGGAGTCGTAGAAGGTCTCGACGTCGAGGCAGTAGACCACCGCGCTCTTCCACCACAGGTCACTCGTGTCGGTCACTCGCATGCCGTCCACACAAGCCCAGGCGGACGCGCGTGGCAACGGTCCCCGGGGTGGGACGCCTTCGCTCAGCCGCGCAGCTCCGGCAGGACGTGCTCGCCGAAGGCGTCGATGAACGGGCGCTGGTCCTGTCCGACGAAGTGGAGGTAGACGTCGTCGAACCCGATCGAGGCGAGCTCGGCGATCCGGTCGCGGTGCCAGGCCAGGTCGGAGGACACCTCCACCGCACCGCGTACGGCGTCGAGGTCGACGTGCTGGGCCATCACGTCGAACCCCTCGACGGTCTCGGTGTCCCAGCACACCGGCTCGGGGAACACGTTGGTGCGCCACTGGTCGAGCGCCACGGCCTCCGCCTGCTCCGCCGTCGGCGCCCACGACAGGTGCACCTGGAGCGCGCAGGCACCGCGACCGCCGGCGTCGCGGTAGGCCGCCACCAGGTCACGCAGCGTGTCGAGCGGCTGGTTGATGGTCACCAGCCCGTCGGCCCAGGCGGCGACGCGGGCGGCCGAGGCCACCGACACCGCCGGCCCGACGAGCCGGGGACGCGTGCCCGGCAGGTCCCACAACCGGGCGCGGTCGACGGTCACCAGCCCCTCGTGACTCACCGTCTCGCCGTCGAGCAACCGCGAGATGACGTCCACGCACTCCTCGAGGCGTCGGGTGCGCACCTCCTTCGGGGGCCACCGGTCGCCGGTGATGTGCTCGTTGCTCGCCTCACCGCTGCCCAGCGCAGTCCAGAAACGGCCCGGGAACATCTCCGCCAACGTGGCGATCTTCTGCGCCACCACGGCGGGGTGGTAGCGCTGGCCGGGTGCACAAACGCAGCCGAGCTCGAGGTCGGTGGTCGCGAGCGCAGCGCCCAGCCACGCCCAGGCGTACCCGGAGTGACCCTGGCTGCTGCCCCACGGCGAGATGTGGTCGGAGCACATCGCCATCTCGAAGCCGGCCTGCTCCGCGAGCCGGACGTCGTCGAGGAGGCGCGAGGGAGCGATCTGCTCGTGGGAGGCGTGGAATCCGAGGCGCATGGCCCCACGGTAGCCACGGAGCCGGTCAGGACCCCCGCACGATGCGGCGGATCCGCTCCCACCGCTCCTTGACCGACGCCTCGGCGCCGAGCGCCGTGGGCCGGTAGTACTGCGTGTCCACGAGCTGGTCGGGGGCGTACTGCTGCTCGGCGACGCCGTAGGGCTCGTCGTGGGGATAGGCGTAGCCCTTGCCGTGGCCCAGGTCCTTCGCGCCGCCGTAGTGGGCGTCGCGGAGGTGGGGAGGCACCTGGCCGATCTTGCCGGCGCGCACGTCGGCGATGGCCGCGTCGATGGCGGTGATCACCGCGTTGGACTTGGGCGCGACGGCCAGGTGGATGGTGGCCTGGGCGAGGTTGATGCGCGCCTCGGGCATGCCGATCAGCTGCACCGCCTGCGCCGCCGCGACCGCCGCCTGCAGCGCCGTCGGGTCGGCCAGGCCGATGTCCTCGCTGGCGTGGACGACGAGCCGTCGGGCGATGAAGCGCGGGTCCTCGCCGGCCTCGATCATCCGGGCGAGGTAGTGGAGGGCCGCGTCGGCGTCGGACCCGCGGATCGACTTGATGAAGGCGCTGATCACGTCGTAGTGCTGGTCGCCCTGCCGGTCGTAGCGCACGGCTGCCTGGTCCACGGCCGTCTCGGCGGTCGCCAGGTCGATGGTGTCCAGCCCGTTGCTCGCCGCCGCGCCGGCCGCGGCCTCCAGGTAGGTCAGCGCGCGTCGCGCGTCACCCCCGGCGAGGCGTACGAGGTGGGCCCTGGCGTCGTCGTCGAGCCCGGTCTCGCCCGCCAGTCCGCGCTCGTCGGCGAGCGCGAGGTCGATCACCTCGGCGACGTCGTCGTCGGTGAGCGACTGCAGGCGCAGCAGGAGGCTGCGTGAGAGCAGCGGGCTGATCACCGAGAAGAACGGGTTCTCGGTGGTCGCCGCGATGAGCGTGACCCAGCGGTTCTCGACGCCCGGGAGGAGGGCGTCCTGCTGGGCCTTGGTGAAGCGGTGCACCTCGTCGACGAACAGCACCGTCTCCTGGCCACCACGGGCCAGCTCGGCGCGTGCGCCGTCGATCGCCGCCCGGACCTCCTTGACGCCGGCCGCCACCGCCGAGACCTCGACGAACCGGCGCCGGGTCTGCTGGCTGACGATCGCGGCGATGGTGGTCTTGCCCGTGCCGGGCGGCCCCCACAGCAGGAGCGACATCGACTGGTCGCCCTCGATGAGGCGCCGCAGCGGCGACCCGGCGGCGCGCAGCTGCTGCTGGCCGACGAGCTCGTCGATCGTGCGCGGCCGCATGCGTACGGCGAGGGGTGCCGAGGCGTGCGTGTTGGCGGCGAGGGAACCGCCGCCCGGCACGGATCCGGACATGGATCCGGGCGCGGGTTGCCCCGCGCCCGGAATCTCGAACAAGCCGTCCACGTCGTGAGTATCCCCGACCGGCGCGAACGCCGGCCCGGCAGGTCAGGCTCCGGCGGTCTGCTTGCTCGTGAGGTCGTACCAGGTCTTCTCGTAGCCCGGGATGGTGAGCTGCGTGTTGGTCGGGGTCGCGCCGGGGACCGGCGTGCCCTGGTCGTCGACACCGAGGAGGGCGGTCGTGACCGGCGTCGCCGGGTGGGCACCGAGCTCACCAGCGAAGTGGCACGCGACCTTGTGGCGGGAGCCGATCTGGAGGAGCGGCGGCTCCACCTTCGCGCAGATCTCCTGGGCGAACTGGCACCGCGTGCGGAACCGGCAGCCCGAGGGCGGGTTGATCGGGCTCGGCACGTCGCCCTCGAGACGGATGCGCTCGCGACGACCACCGATCGCCGCCTGCTTCACGTCCGGCACCGCCGAGAGCAGCGCCTGCGTGTAGGGGTGATGCGGACGGCCGTAGATCGTCTCGCGGTCACCGATCTCCACGATCTTGCCGAGGTACATCACGGCGATCTCGGGGCAGAAGTGGCGCACGATCGCCAGGTCGTGGGCGATGAAGAGGAACGCCACGTCGAACTCGGACTGGATGTCCTGGAGCAGGTTGACGACCTGCGCCTGGATCGACACGTCGAGCGCCGAGACCGGCTCGTCGGCGACGAGCATCTTCGGGTTGAGCGTCAGTGCGCGGGCGATGCCGATGCGCTGGCGCTGGCCGCCGGAGAACTCGTTGGGGTAGCGGTTGTAGTGCTCGGGGTTGAGGCCGACGACCTCGAGCAGCTCCTGCACCCGCTTGAGCACCTGGTTCTTCGGGACGATCTTGTGCACCTCGAGGGGCGCGCCGACGATCGTGCCGACGGTGTGGCGGGGGTTCAGCGAGGTGTAGGGGTCCTGGAAGATCATCTGCACGTCGCGGCGCAGCGGCTTCATCTCGCGGTTGGACAGCTTGGCGAGGTCGTGGCCCTCGAACATCATCGAGCCGCCGGTCGGCTTGTAGAGCCGGGTGATCAGCCGACCGGTGGTCGACTTGCCACACCCGGACTCGCCGACCAGTCCGAGGGAGCCACCCTTGGGGACCTCGAACGAGATGCCGTCGACGGCCTGGACGTGCCCGATGGTGCGCCGCACGACACCCGCCGACTTCACCGGGAAGTACATCTTCAGGTTGTCGACGGTGAGCACCGGCGGGGCGTCGGGGTCGAGCTCGGCCGCCACGTGCCCCATCTCGGCGACGGTGGCGAAGTCGAGCCCCTCGCCGATGACCTCGTGCTCCGCGGTGACGTCGTGGTCGTCGTGGAGCGCGCGCTCCCCGGTCTCGGCCGCGTTCGCGCCGACCTCGGTCGGCTCGATCTCGGAGCGGGCGTTGGGGTCCTGGGTCATCGGGTCTCCTCGACGAGGTCGGGGGCGATCTCAGGCAGCACCTCGGTCTCGTAGACCCGCACGGGGTCCGCGAGGTGGCAGCGCTTGAGGTGCGCCGTGCCCGAGCTTGCCGGCAGCAGCTCGGGGAGCTCGGTGCGGCACAGGTCGCCGGGGACCTTGTCGGAGTGCACGCACCGGGGGTGGAAGGAACAGCCCGTCGGCGGCCGCAGCAGGCTGGGCGGGTTGCCGGGGATCGGGATCAGGCGTGCGTCGGTGGACGCGTGCACGTCGGGGATGCTCGACAGCAGTCCCCACGTGTAGGGCATCTCGGGCGTGGTGAGGATCTGCTTGACCGTGCCGTACTCCACGCACCGGCCGGCGTACATCACCAGGACGTCGTCGGCCATCTCGGCGATCACGCCGAGGTCGTGGGTGATGATGATGACGGCCGAGTTGAACTCCCGCTGGAGGTCCTGGAGCAGGTCGAGGATCTGGGCCTGCACGGTCACGTCGAGCGCGGTGGTGGGCTCGTCGGCGATCAGCAGTGACGGATCGTTGATCAGTCCCATCGCGATCATCGCGCGCTGGCGCATGCCGCCGGAGAACTGGTGGGGGAAGTCGTCCACCCGACGGTCGGGCTGCGGGATGCCGACGCGGTCGAGCATCTCGATCGCCTTGCGGCGGGCGTCCCGCTTCGACGCGCTCGAGTGGTGGACCAGGTAGGCCTCCGAGAGCTGCGCCCCGATCTTGTAGAAGGGGTGGAGCGCGGCGAGGGCGTCCTGGAAGATCATCGCCATCGAGTTGCCGCGCAGGGCCCGCATGCGCGACTCGCTCAGCCCGACGACCTCCGTGCCGTCGACGCGGATCGAGCCCGAGATCTTGGCGGACTTGGCATCGTGCAGACCCATCACGGCCATGCTCGAGACGGACTTGCCGGATCCGGACTCGCCGACGATGCCGAGGGTCTTGCCCTTCTCCACCGAGTACGACAGGCCCTGCACCGCGGTGACCGGTCCGTCCTGGGTCGGGAAGGTCACCTTGAGGTCCTCCACCTGGAGGAAGGGCCCCTCGCTCGCCTCGCGCTCGGCGGCGGACGACTGGGTCATGGGAACGCTGGTCACGAAAGCCTCACCCTCGGGTCGAGGACGCTGTACACCACGTCCACGATCAGGTTGGAGATGATCAGGGCGACGGCACCGAAGAGGGCGGTCGCCTGGACGACGGGCAGGTCCTTGCCGGTGACGGCCTCGAGGGCCCACCAGCCGATGCCCTTGATCTCGAAGATCCGCTCGGTGAAGATCGTGCCGGCCAGCAGGGTGCCGAAGTCGATGCCGAAGATGGTCACGACGGGCACGAGCGCCGCTCGGAGGCCGTGCTTGTAGATGATGGTCCGTGCCGGAAGGCCCTTGGCCTTGGCCGTGCGGATGTAGTCCTCGCTCAGCGACTCGACCATCGCGCCGCGCGTGTAACGCGTGTACTGGGTGCAGCCGAAGATGCCCAGGGCGACCCAGGCCAGGAACATGCCGGAGAACCACTTCCACGGGCCCTCGCTGATGGGCGAGAAGTAGCCGGTGTCGGAGAAGAGCGGGACCTCGAAGGTCACCGTGAGGTAGAGCCAGGTGAGCAGGGCGAAGAGGTAGTACGGGATCGAGCTGATGAACAGGAAGCTCGAGACGAGGGACTTGTCGGCCAGGCTGCCGCGCCTTCGCGCGGCCGCGACGCCGATGGGGACGCCGAAGAGCAGGTAGAGCATGGCACCACCGATGGCGATCGAGAAGGTCGCCGGCATGCGCGAGACCAGCTCCTCCTTGACCGGGGCCTTGGTGCGGAAGCTGATCCCGAGGCACGGCGCCGCGCACTCGTAGTCGTTGGAGGCGATGGTGAGGGTCCGTCCGACGAAGACGCCCTTGACGAACTTGCCGTACTCCTCGTAGACGGGGTTGTCGTAACCCAGCGTCTTCTCGTACGTCGCCAGCCTCGCCGGCGTGCATCGGTTTCCGCTCTCGCGGTCACAGATCGGCTGGGCCGGGCTCGACGGGCCGTACCAGAACAGCAGGAAGATCGCCATGGAGATCAACGTCACGACGAGGACTCCCGAGATCAGCCTCTTGACGACATACGCGAACATCGCAGGTCACTCTCCGGGGATGGTGGATGAGTCGGACCGAGGCACGACAGCCTACGTGGTCCGGGCTGGCGAGTGGGGGCTCCCGGACCGGGAGCCCCCACCCGTCAGTACTACTGGGGAACTACATGATGCTCAGAGGAGCACCAGGATCACTGCATCACGTACAGGTCCTTGTAGTTCGGCGCACCGATCGAGCCGTCGCCCGTCGGGTTGCCGACCTTCTCGCCGAAGACGAAGAGGTCGTTGCGGAACGCGGTCGGGATGATCGGGAAGTACTCGGTCATGATCTTCTCGTCCAGCGCACCCCACGCGTCGGCCTGCTCCTCGATCGGCATGGTGGAGACAGCGTCCATCTCCTCGTCGATCGCAGGCTCGGAGAACTGAGCCGTGTTGTAGACCGCGTCGGTCTTCAGCAGCGACGGGATCATCGTGGAGCCCGACGGCCAGTCGGAGCACCAGTTGACGCCACGCAGGTTCAGGGTCTTGTTGACCTTGTTGTCGGGGTCGAGCCACACGTTGTACGGCGACTCCTGGACCGGGACGGACTTGACCTTGAAGCCACCGGCCTCGAAGCCCTTGGTGATCTGGTCCTGGGCGGCCTTGGCCAGCGGGTCGACCTCGTAGAACACCATGCTGATCGGGTACGGCTTGTCGCCGTAGCCGGCCTCGGCGAGGAGCTCCTTGGACTTCTCGGGGTCGTAGGTGATCTGCTCACCGTCGACCTGGAACTCCTTCTTGCCGGCCATGCCGGGGGGCATCACCGAGTTGGCGGGGATGCGGGTCACGCCCGGGACCTCGCCGCTCGCGATCCACACGTCCTCGTACGGGTACGCGTAGGCCAGGGCCTTGCGGACGTTGATGTCGGTGATCTTGGTGTAGTCCGGGGTCAGCGTGGACACGCACTGCGACGTCTGCTGCACGAGCCGCTCACCGAGCTGGCCGTTGGCGTCGTTGTACTTGTCGGAGCCGAGCGCCGTGGAGACCGCGGTCTGGCTGTCGGAGTTGCCCGACAGCATGATCTCGTCGACCTTGGCCTGGTCCTGGTTGAACTTGAAGACGAACTCGTCAGCGTACTGGTGACGAGCCGGGTCGGACTCGGCAGCCCACTGGTCGTTCTTGACCAGGACGAGCTCCTCGTTGGGCTTGTAGCTCTCGACCTTGTAGGGGCCGTTGGCCAGCGGCTTCTGGCCGTAGTTCGGCGGCTTGGAGGCGTTGCCGAGCGGGGCCGGGCCCATGGCCATGAAGGCGCCCCAGTAGTCCATGTCCGGGAAGGGGACCGACATCTTGATGGTGATGTCCTGGCCCTCGACCGAGACGCCGTCCCACTTCTCGCACTTCGGGTCCTTGGCGGTGTACGGGCCCTCGTACTCCTCGGCACCCGCGAAGTAGTGCTTGGAGTACTCGGTACCGGGGCCCGACGGGAACGCCTCGGAGTCGAGCGAGCGGCAGATGCCGAACGCGACCTCTTCGGCGGTGACGGGCTTGCCGTCCTCCCACGTGGCGTCCTCACGGATGGTGAAGGTCCACTCCGTGAAGTCCTCGTTGGGCGTGCCCAGGTCGGTGGCGAGGTCCGGCACCAGCACCGGGTCGCCGTTCTCGTCGCGGGCGTACTGGGTCAGCGAGCGGCTCGTGAGCGCCTGCTGGATGGAGTTGCCCGTGACGGACCAGCCGCCGGTCGGGTCGAGCGTGTCGGGGCCGGGGTCACCGGGGAGGTAGACCGTGATGGTCCCTCCGGCGGTCGCGCCCTCGACGTCCGCAGCGGGGCCCTGACGCTCGGCGTCCTTGGTGCCCCCCTCCTGTCCGCCGAACTCCCTGTCCGTACCACTGTCACTGCCACCGTCGTCCGACGAACCGCCGCCACAGGCAGCGAGCGTCAGAAGAGCGGCACCAGCAACGAGTGCAAGCGGCTTGTTCCGCTTCATGCTGTCCAGCCTTTCTTTGTGTTTCTCACCGAGGACGGCGTCTCCGGCGACAATCGATCGACCACCTGCTGGGCGAGTGCTCAGCGTCGGGTCTTCGGGTCCAGGGCGTCGCGAAGCGCGTCACCGAGGAGGTTCAGCGCGAGCACCAGGGCGACGACGCCGAGCAGCGGCTGCCACAGGTACTGCGGGTACTCACGGAAGAAGGTGAGGTTGGTGCCCTTGAGGATCGTCTGGCCCCAGCTGATGCCGTCGGTGACACCGATGCCGAGGTAGGCCAGGCCCGCCTCCGCGGCCACGAACGCCGGGAGCATCAGGGACACGCTGATGATGATGGGCGCGGCCAGGTTGGGCAGCAGCTCCTTGAAGAGGATGCGCGAGGTCGGCATGCCCATGACGCGGGCCGCCTGGACGAACTCGCGCTCGCGCAGCGCGAGCACCTCACCGCGGATCAGGCGCGCGGTGCCCATCCAGCCGAGCGTCGCCAGCACGATGATCAAGCTGGTCTTCTGGATCGTCGAGTAGTTGTCCGAGAGGGAGAACCGCTCGTTGATGATCGGGGCCAGGGTCAGCGCCGCCAGCAGGTAGGGGATCGTGAGGAACGTGTCGATGAAGAAGGTCAGGACCTTGTCGACCGTGCCGCCGAGGAAGCCGGAGAGCAACCCGACGACGACACCGACGAGGCTCGCGAAGAGGGTGGCCGTCGCGGCGATGAGCAGCGACACCCGGGCGCCGTAGAGCCAGTAGGCGAGGTTGTCCTCACCGGTGCGCGGGGCGACACCCATCGGGTGGTCCCACTTGAAGGAACCGGTGGGCGGGCCCATCTCGGGCTTCGGCAGGCCGTTGTTGAGGCCGTCGACGCGCTCGCTGGCGAGCGGCGTCTCGAGGCTGACACCGAAGAGCTGGCTGATCGGGCCGGCGAAGACCGCGCAGATGATGAAGAACAGGACCACCACCGCGCAGACGACGGCGATCTTGTCGCGGACCAGGCGGCCGAGCGCGATCCGGATCGGGGACTTGCCGGCGATCTCCTTGGCCTGCTGGCTGTTGGGATCCTGGCGGTCCGGCTCGGTGCTCAGCGAGCCGAGCGTCTCCGGTCCTGCGGTCTCTGCCGACATGCTCTCCCCATCTGGTTCGGGAACTGTCTCGACGCGCTCCGGGGATCCCCCGGGGGCTGCGCCGAAACGGGACTCTATGTGACCCGCGACGCACGCACGATCACTGACGCGTAACGATCCAGTTACGACCGGTTAACCCACGCGTGCCGACAAATGTCCGGAGGCTCACTCCTCGGGCGGGAGGTCCTTCGCGGGCGTGGCGTCGACACCGGCTTCCTTGCGCTGCTCGGCCGTGATCGGTGCAGGCGCCGCCGTGAGGGGGTCGTAGCCGCCTCCGGACTTCGGGAAGGCGATCACGTCCCGGATCGAGTCGGTGCCTGCGAGGAGCGCCACGATGCGGTCCATGCCGACCGCGATGCCGCCGTGCGGGGGCGCGCCGTACTTGAACGCGTCGAGCAGGAAGCCGAACTTCTCCTGGACCTCGTCCTCGTCGAGGCCCATCACCTTGAACACCCGCGTCTGCACGTCGCCGCGGTGGATACGGATGGACCCGCCGCCGAGCTCGTTGCCGTTGCAGACGATGTCGTAGGCGTAGGCCAGCGCGCTGCCCGGGTCCGTGTCGAAGGTGTCCAGGAACTCCGGCTTCGGGCTGGTGAAGGCGTGGTGCACCGCGGTCCAGGCCCCGGCGCCGACGGCGACGTCACCGCTGGCGACCGCGTCGGAGCTCGGCTCGAACAGGGGCGCGTCGACCACCCAGGTGAAGGCGAACTCGGAGTCGTCGAGCAGGCCGCCACGGCGCCCGATCTCCAGCCGGGCGGCACCGAGCAGCGCCCGGCTGCTCTTGACCGGGCCGGCGGCGAAGAAGATGCAGTCACCCGGGGCGGCGCCGACGTGGGTGGCCAGGCCTTCGCGCTCGGCGTCGGTGAGGTTCTTCGCGACCGGTCCCCCGAGCTCGCCGTCCTCACCCACCGTGACGTACGCCAGGCCCTTGGCGCCGCGCTGCTTGGCCCAGTCCTGCCAGGCGTCGAACTGCCGGCGCGGCTGGCTGCCGCCGCCCGGCATGACGACCGCGCCGACGTAGGGCGCCTGGAAGACGCGGAAGGTCGTGTCCTTGAAGTACTCGGTGCACTCGACGAGCTCGAGGCCCATGCGGAGGTCGGGCTTGTCGGAGCCGTACTTCGCCATCGCGTCGGCGTACGTCATCCGCGGCAGGGGTCGCTGGATCGTGTGGCCGGCCTGCGCCCACATCGCCTCCAGGACGTCCTCCATCAGCGTGATGACGTCCTCCTGGTCCACGAAGCTCATCTCGATGTCGAGCTGGGTGAACTCGGGCTGCCGGTCGGCGCGGAAGTCCTCGTCGCGGTAGCAGCGCGCGATCTGGAAGTAGCGCTCCATGCCGCCGACCATCAGCAGCTGCTTGAACAGCTGCGGGCTCTGCGGCAGGGCGTACCAGCTGCCCGGCGCCAAGCGGGCCGGCACGAGGAAGTCGCGGGCGCCCTCGGGGGTCGACCGGGTGAGGGTCGGCGTCTCCACCTCGACGAAGCCGCGCTCGTCGAGCACGTCGCGGGCGGCCTTGTTGATCTTGCTGCGCAGGCGGAGCGCGGCGTTGGGGCCGGAACGGCGCAGGTCGAGGTAGCGGTGCTTGAGCCGCGCCTCCTCCCCCACCTCGATGTGGTCGTCGATCGGGAACGGCAGCGGCGCTGAGGCCGAGAGGACCTCCACCTCCGTGGCCACGACCTCGATCCCACCCGTCGCGAGGTTGGGGTTCTCGTTGCCGGCCTTGCGGGCGACGACCTCGCCGGTCACCTTGAGGCAGTACTCGCTGCGGAGGCTGTGCGCCACCTCCTCGTCGCGGACGACGACCTGCACCACACCGCTGGCCTCGCGGAGGTCGAGGAACGCGACACCCCCGTGGTCGCGTCGCCGCGCCACCCACCCGGCGAGCGTGACGGTCTGGCCGACGTGCTCGGCGCGCAGGGCGCCGGCGTCATGGGTGCGGATCACTGGATCTCCTCTGAAGTGCTGGGGGTGTCGCTGGTGGGGGTGACGGTGCTGATGATGCGGGGCCGGAGGTCGGCCTCCGGCGGGGCCCAGGTGGCCGGGTCGGCCTCGACCTGGTCACCGGTGCGGATGTCCTTGACCTGGCTGGTCCCATCGGCCTGGACGAACCAGACGTAGGGGATGCCCCGCCGCTCGGCGAAGCGGATCTGCTTGCCGAACTTCGCCGCGGTCGGGGCGACCTCGCAGGCGATGTCGCGGGCGCGCAGGGCCCCGGCGATCGCGGTGCTGGCGGCGCGGTCCTCCTCGGCGTTGAGCGCGACCAGCACGACGCTGGGCACGGGCCGGTCCCCGGCGAGCACGCCGTCGGAGATGAGCGGGATGAGCGACCGGGAGACGCCGAACGAGACGCCGACGCCGGGGTACGTCGTACGCCCGTCGCTGGCGAGGGCGTCGTAGCGCCCTCCCCCGCCGACGGACTTGAGCCGCTCGTAGCCCTCCATGAAGACCTCGACGACGGTGCCGGTGTAGTAGTCCAGGCCGCGGGCGATGCGGAGGTTGGCCTCCACGCCGACGCGGTCGCCGGCGACGGCCCGACAGCCCTCGACCACCGCGGCGAGCTCCTCGAGGCCCTGGTCGAGCAGGTCGTCGGAGACGCCGAGGGCGCGCACCCGCTCGACGAACGAGGTGTCAGCGACCCGGATGGTGGCCAGCTCCAGGCAGCGCTGTGCCTGCTCGGGCGTGGTGCCGACGCGCTCGACGAGCATCGCGGCGACCTCGTCGGCGGGGAGCTTGTCGAGCTTGTCGATGACGCGGATCGCGTCGGTGACGTCGTCGATGCCGAGCCCGCGGTAGAAGCCCTGGATCAGCTTGCGGTTGTTGAACTGGAACGACAGGCGCGGGATCGGCAGGCCGGCGAGGGCGTCGACCATCACCGACATCACCTCGACGTCGTGGTGGAACGGCAGCTCGTCGCGCCCGACGATGTCGACGTCGGCCTGGGTGAACTGGCGGTAGCGGCCCTCCTGCGGGCGCTCGCCCCGCCAGGCGGGCTGGATCTGGAAGCGCCGGAACGGGAACTCGAGGTGCCCGGCGTGCTCGAGGACGTAGCGTGCGAAGGGCACGGTGAGGTCGAAGTGCAGGCCGAGGTCGGCCTTCGCGTCGGGCTCGGCCGCGATGCGCTGGAGGACGTAGATCTCCTTGTCGACCTCGCCGCCCTTGGCGAGCCGCTCGATCGGCTCGACGACGCGGGTCTCGATGTTGGCGAAGCCGTGCAGCTCGAAGGTGTGCGACAGCGACGCGATGACCTCGCGCTCGACGGCACGCTGCGCAGGCAGCAGCTCGGGGAACCCGCTCAGCGGGCTGATCTTGCTCATCTCGTCATCTCTTCAAAGTCCTCGCGTGACCCGGCCGACGGGTCCCTGCCCGTCCTGGAGGTCGAGCAGGTAGGGGTTGGTGGTGCGCTCACGCCCGATGGACGTCTGCTCGCCGTGGCCCGGCAGGACCACGATGTCGTCGGCCAGCGGCAGCACCTTGTCGGTCAGGCTGCGCAGCATCGTGGCGTGGTCGCCGCCGGGGAGGTCGGTCCGGCCGATCGACCCCGCGAAGAGCAGGTCGCCGGAGAACATCACCTCGGAGACGTCCTGCTGCGCGTACGGCGTACGGAAGGTCACCGAGCCCTCGGTGTGCCCCGGCGTGTGGTCGACGACGAACCGGAGGCCGGCGAGCTCGAGCTCGGCGAGGTCGGACAGCTCGCGCACGTCGTCGGGCTCGGCCCACTCGTAGGCGCCGCCGAGCAGCATCTGGGTGGTCTCCCGGCTCATCCCGGCCATCGGGTCGGTGAGCAGGTGGCGGTCGCTCGGGTGGATCCACGCCGTCGCGTCGTAGGTGCCGGCCACGGGGGCGACGCACCACATGTGGTCGACGTGGCCGTGCGTGACCAGCACGCTGACCGGCTTCAGGCGGTGCTCGCGCACCACCTGGTCGACACCAGATGCGGAGTCCTTGCCCGGGTCGATGACCACGCACTCGGCTCCGGGACCGGTCGCGACGACGTAGCAGTTGGTCCCCCAGGGCCCGGCGGGGAAGCCGGCGATGAACACGGGCGTCAGTCCTTGCTTGTCGTGGCGTGTCGTGACGTGTCGTCACGGGTCAGGCGTTTCCTCGGTGGGAAGCCTACCGAGGGCCCTCCGCGCCATGACTACGATGGGCGACCATGAGCGCCGACAAGCAGTCCCGAGACGACGCGGCCCCGGCTGAACTGCCCTGGGGTCGGGTGGCCGAGGACGGCACCGTCTACGTCCGCACCGCCGATGGCGAACGATCCGTGGGTTCCTACGAAGCCGGCACGCCGGCCGAGGCCTTGGAGTTCTTCACCAAGCGCTTCGAGGAGCTGGAGGGCAAGGTCCACCTGCTCGAGCAGCGCGTCGCCTCGGGCCGACTGGCGCCCGAGGAGGCCACCGCCTCGATCAAGTCCCTGCGCGAGCAGGTCGTGGACGCGCACGCGGTCGGCGACCTGGTATCGCTCGCCGGCCGCCTGGACGCCCTGGCGCCGGTCATCGCGACGCAGCGCGCGGCCCGCCGCGAGGAGCGCGCCCAGAAGAGCGCGGAGTCCAAGGCGGAGAAGGAGAAGCTGGTCGCCGAGGCCGAGCGCCTCGCCGAGGGCACCGACTGGCGCAACGGTGCCAACCGGCTCCGTGAGCTGCTCGCGACCTGGAAGGAACTCCCCCGCCTCGACCGCGCCACCGACGACGCGCTGTGGCGGCGCTTCTCCACCGCCCGTACGACGTACACCCGGCACCGCAAGGCGCACTTCGCCGAGGAGCACGAGCGCCGCGACAGCGCCCGCGTCATCAAGGAACGCCTCGCCACCGAGGCCGAGTCGCTGTCCTCCTCCACCGAGTGGGGCCCCACTGCGGGCAGGTACCGCGACCTGATGCGCGAGTGGAAGGCCGCCGGCCCCGCGCCACGCGAGGTCGACGACCAGCTCTGGCAGCGGTTCCGCGGCGCACAGGACACGTTCTTCGGTGCGCGCGACGCGGCCAACGCCGCCCTCGACCAGGAGTTCGCCGCCAACGCGGAGGTCAAGGAGCAGATCCTGGTCGAGGCCGAGGCCCTCGTCCCGGTCACCGACCTCGAGTCGGCCAAGAAGACCTTCCGCGACCTCGCCGACCGCTGGGACGCCGCCGGCAAGGTCCCTCGCGACCGGATGAAGGAGCTCGAGGGCCGCATCCGCAAGGTCGAGCAGGCCATCCGCGCCGTCGAGGACGAGCAGTGGAGCCGCAGCGACCCGGAGAAGTCGGCCCGTGCGGACGACATGATCACCAAGCTCGAGGCGGGCATCGCCGAGACGCAGGCCAGGCTCGACAAGGCCTCCGCCGCCGGCGACGCCCGCAAGGTCAAGGACCTCGAGGGTGAGCTCGCGAACAAGCAGGCCTTCCTCGACATGGCCAAGAAGGCCGCCGCCGACTTCGGGTAATCGGCGCTCGCTCCGCTCGCGCGTGCTCGGCGCCCCTGGAGACGTCGTCTTCCCTCCTCGCTCCTGAGCTGCCTCGCTGCGCTCGTCGCGCTCACTCGCTCGTCGGTCCAGACGACGTCGGGCGCCGAGCGCGTGGGCTGGGCGCGTGAGGTGAGGTCCGCGTCGCGCCCGGGAGTGCAGGAGGAGGGGTGCGTCGGGGCAGCGAAGCGGAGGAGGCGCAGCAACGACGACGAACGACTGGGTTACGAGCGACGCGGACACGCGCGAGCGGAACGAGCGCCAGTTACGCCGTGACGCGGTAGGCGTCGAAGACGCCGGGGACGGCGCGTACGGCGCGCAGGACGCCGTCGAGGTGGGCGGCGTCGGCCATCTCGAAGGAGAAGCGGCTCTTGGCGACCCGGTCGCGGGTGGTGGAGAGGGTGGCGCTGAGGATGTTCACGTGGGCGTCGGAGAGCGCCATCGTGATGTCGGAGAGCAGGCGGGCCCGGTCGAGGGCCTCGACCTGGATGTTGACCAGGAACGTCGACTGCGAGGTCGGCGCCCACTCGACCTCGAGCACGCGCTCGGGCTGGCCGAGCAGGCTGGAGGCGTTGGTGCAGTCCTTGCGGTGCACCGAGACTCCCCCGCCCTTGGTCACGAATCCGAGGATCGGGTCCGGCGGCACCGGCGTGCAGCACTTGGCGAGCTTGACCCACAGGTCGTCCACGCCCGGCACGATGACGCCGGAGTCGGTCGGGCCGCGCTTGGCGGCCGCCCGGGAGCGACCGGTGATGGTCACGCCCTCGGACATGTCCTCCTGGGCGCCGTCGTCGCCACCGTGGAGGTCGATCACACGGCGTACGACGGCCTGCGCGCTGAGGTTGCCCTCGCCGACGGCGGCGTAGAGGGCGGAGACGTCGGCGTGGTGGAAGTGCTCCGCCACGAGCGACAGCACGTCGTGGGTCATCAGGCGCGTGAGGGGCAGGCCCTCCTTGCGCATCAGCTTGGCGATCTGGTCCTTGCCGTGCTCGATCGCCTCCTCGCGGCGCTCCTTGGTGAACCACTGGCGGATCTTGGACCGGGCGCGTGGCGACTGGACGAAGTTGAGCCAGTCGCGCGACGGACCGGAGGTCGGGGACTTGGAGGTGAAGACCTCGACCACGTCGCCGTTGTCGAGCGTGGACTCCAGCGGCACCAGCCGGCCGTTGACCCGCGAGCCGATGGTGTGGTGGCCGACCTCGGTGTGGACGGCGTAGGCGAAGTCGACGGGCGTCGCCCCCATCGGCAGCGGGATGACGTCGCCGCGCGGGGTGAAGACGTAGACCTGCTGCTGGTTCATCTCGAAGCGCAGCGACTCCAGGAACTCGCCCGGGTCCTCGACCTCGCTCTGCCAGTCGAGGAGCTGCCGCAGCCAGGTCAGGTCGTCCCTGTCGCCGAGCTTGTCGGTGTCGACGCCGGCCTTGGTGTTCTCCTTGTACTTCCAGTGGGCCGCGACGCCGTACTCGGCGCGGCGGTGCTGGGCGAACGTGCGGATCTGCACCTCGACCGGCTTGCCCTGCGGGCCGATGACCGTCGTGTGCAGCGACTGGTACATGTTGAACTTGGGCATCGCGACGTAGTCCTTGAACCGGCCCAGGACCGGGTTCCAGCGCGAGTGGATGACGCCGAGCGCGCTGTAGCAGTCACGGTCCTCGTCGACGAGGATGCGGATGCCGACGAGGTCGTAGATGTCGGAGAAGTCGCGGCCGCCGACGATCATCTTCTGGTAGATCGAGTAGTAGTGCTTGGGCCGTCCGGTGACCTTCGCGTGGATGCGCGACGCCTTGAGGTCGTGCTCGATCTCGGCGACCACCTCGGCGAGGAACTGGTCGCGCGAGGGGGCCCGCTCGGCGACCATGCGCACGATCTCGTCGTAGATCTTCGGGTGCAGCGTCGCGAAGGCGAGGTCCTCGAGCTCCCACTTCAAGGTGTTCATGCCGAGCCGGTGGGCCAGCGGCGCGTAGATGTCGAGGGTCTCGCGCGACGACCGCTCCTGCGAGGCGGCCGGGACGTAGCGCAGCGTGCGCATGTTGTGCAGCCGGTCGGCGAGCTTGATGACCAGCACCCGGATGTCGCGCGACATCGCCACGATCATCTTGCGGATCGTCTCGGCCTGCGCCGAGTCGCCGTACTGGACCTTGTCGAGCTTGGTCACGCCGTCGACGAGGATCGCGACCTCGTCGCCGAAGTCGGAGCGCAGCTCGTCGAGGGTGTACGCCGTGTCCTCGACCGTGTCGTGCAGGAGTGCCGCGACGAGCGTCGGCTCCGTCATGCCGATGTCGGCCAGGATCGTGGTGACCGCGAGCGGGTGCGTGATGTAGGGGTCGCCGCTCTTGCGCATCTGGCCGGTGTGCCACTTGTCGGCGACGGCGTAGGCGCGCTCGAGGAGGGCGAGGTCGGCCTTGGGGTGGTTGGCCCGGACGGCGCGGAAGAGCGGCTCCAGGACCGGGTTGGACGACGGGGGCCGGGTGCCGACGCGGGCGAGGCGGGCGCGCATGCCACGAGCGGTCAGGGCCGCCCCCCTGGGCTCCTGCGCGGGCACCTGGTCCTCGGCCATGAGGTCAGTCTAGTGAGCGGTCGCGCAGGTCAGATGGTCAGCAGGGTGCTGATCGGCAGGTCGCCGGTCACCGAGCGCGGTTCGAGGAAGCCCAGCTCCATGAGCACGGAGGCTCCGGTGGCCGTGCCACCGCACAGCTCGATGAGCTGGCGGGTCGCATCGGCGGTGCCGCCGGTGGCGAGCACGTCGTCGACCATCAGGACCCGCTCGCCGGGCGCGATGCCGTCGCGGTGCACCTCGAGGGTCGCCTCGCCGTACTCCAGCGAGTAGGACACGGCGTGCGTGGCACGGGGCAGCTTGCCGGCCTTGCGGATGGGCACGAAGCCGATGCCGAGGGCCAGCGCGACCGGAGCCGCGAGGATGAACCCGCGGGCCTCCATGCCGACGACCTTGTCGACCACGACCGTGCCGTGGTCGTCACGACCGGCGGCCGCCAGCGCGGTGATGATCGCCGAGAAGGCGTGGTGGTCGGCGAGGACGGGCGTGATGTCCTTGAAGGTGACGCCGTCCTCGGGCCAGTCCTGGACGTCGAGGGTGAGACGCCGCAGCGCCTCCTGGGCCGTACGCCGATCAGGCATCGCCGGGGCCCTGGCCGAGGTCGTGGGTCGGGGACTCGACCTTGGCGATCGCCGCGCGGGCGATCTCGATCTCGGTGCCGGGGGCGATCTGGAGGCGGGCGGTGTCGTCGGTGACCGAGGTGACGGTGCCGAAGATGCCCGAGGACATCATCACCCGCTGCCCGACCTCGATGCTGTTCTGGAGGGCGGTGACCTCCCGCTGGCGACGCTGCTGGGGGCGGATCACCATGAACCAGAACAGGGCCAGGATGGCCACCAGGGGCAGGAGGGCGGCGAGGTCGTTCACGGTCGGGGTTCTCCTCGGATCGTCGCGGGGTGAGAGCGCGTGAGTCTACGCGGCGGACATCCGCGACTCACACCTCGTCGAAGAGGGTCGAGTCGACGGTCGGCAGCGCCGGCGGCGTGAGGCCGAGGTGGTGCCACGCGGCCGGGGTGGCGACGCGACCTCGCGGCGTGCGCGCCAGCAGACCGGTGCGCACCAGGAAGGGCTCGGCGACCTCCTCGACGGTCTCGCGCTCCTCCCCCACGGCGACGGCCAGCGTCGAGATGCCGACCGGCCCTCCGCCGAACCGCCGGCAGAGCACGTCGAGCACGGCCCGGTCGAGGCGGTCGAGGCCGGACTCGTCGACCTCGAACAGCTCGAGCGCGGACTGGGCGACGGGCAGCGTCAGGATGCCGTCGGCGCGGACCTGGGCGTAGTCGCGGACCCGCCGCAGCAGCCGGTTGGCGATGCGCGGCGTGCCGCGCGAGCGGGAGGCGATCTCGCTGGAGCCGTCGGCGGTGAGGTGGACGCCCAGCAGCCCGGCGGAGCGGTGCACGATCTGGTCGAGCTCGTCGGGCTCGTAGAACTCCAGGTGCGCCGTGAAGCCGAAGCGGTCGCGCAGCGGCCCGGGCAGCAACCCGGCGCGGGTGGTGGCGCCCACCATGGTGAACGGTGGGATCTCGAGCGGGATGGCGGTCGCTCCGGGCCCCTTGCCGATGACCACGTCGACCCGGAAGTCCTCCATGGCCATGTAGAGCATCTCCTCGGCCGGTCGCGACATCCGGTGGATCTCGTCGACGAAGAGGACGTCACCCTCGTTGAGGCCGGACAGGATCGCGGCGAGGTCGCCGGCGTGGGTGATGGCGGGACCGCTCGTCAGCCGCAGGGGCGTGCTCATCTCGGCGGCGATGATCATCGCGAGGGTCGTCTTGCCGAGTCCGGGAGGTCCCGAGAGCAGCACGTGGTCGGGCGCCCGGCCACGGCGACGGGCGGCCTCGAGGACCAGTCCGAGCTGGTCGCGCACCCGGACCTGGCCGACCACCTCGTCGAGCGTCTTGGGGCGCAGCGCGGCCTCGACCGCGCGCTCGTCGCCATCGGCGTCGGCGTCGGTCAGCCGCTGGAGGTGGCCGATCTCGGCCCCGGTGAGCTCGACCTCGTCGAGGTCGGTGTCGTCGTCCCAGTTCATCGCTGCGCCTGCCCGCTCAGGCCTTGCTCAGCGTGCGGAGGGCGGAGCGCAGCAGCGCACCGACGTCGGGCTGGTCGCCCGCCTCGGGCGCGACCGCCTCGACCGCCTTGTCCGCCTCCTTGGCCGACCAGCCCAGGCCGACCAGGCCCTGCTGCACCTGGTCCTTCCACGGCGCGCCGGCGGTCGCGAGGGCGGCCGGGTGGTGGGCACCGACCGGCGGGCCGATGCGGTCCTTGAGCTCGAGGATGATGCGCTGGGCGCCCTTCTGGCCGATGCCCGGGACGCGGGTGAGCGCCTTGACGTCCTCGGTGGTGATGGCGCGGCGCACGTCGTCGGGGCTCATCACCGCGACGATCGCCTGGGCGACCTTGGGGCCGACACCGGAGGCGGTCTGCACGATCTCGAAGACCTGCTTCTCGTCCTCGTCGAGGAAGCCGAAGACCGTCAGGCTGTCCTCGCGCACGACCATGCTGGTGGGCAGGGTCGCGGAGCGGCCGACGCGCAGGGTGGCGAGCGTGCCGGGGGTGCACATCAGCTCCAGCCCGACACCACCCACCTCCAGCACGGCGCTGTTGAGCGTGACGGCGGCGACCTCGCCGCGGACGAAGGCGATCATCGGGTCCTCACCGTGGTCTTCCTGTGGGCGGCGCGGGCCTGCGCGGCCGCGGCCTCGAGCCGGTTGCTCGCGGCGCCCCGCCACACGTGCGTGATGGCCAGCGCCAGCGCGTCGGCGGCGTCGGCGGGCTTGGGCAGCTCGGTCAGGCGCAGGATGCGCACCACCATCGCGCCGACCTGCGCCTTGTCGGCGCGGCCGTTGCCGGAGACGGCGGCCTTGACCTCACTCGGGGTGTGCATCGCGATCGGCAGCCCGCGGCGGGCCGCGACCACCAGGGCGATGCCGCTGGCCTGGGCGGTGCCCATGATCGTGCTGGAGTCGGAGCGCGCGAACACCCGCTCCACGGCGACCGCGTCGGGCCGGTGCTCCTCGATCCAGGCGTCGAGACCCTTCTCGATGGTGACGAGGCGTTCGGCGACCGGGAGAGTGGAGCTGGTGCGGATCACGCCGACGTCGACCATCGACAGGGGCCGGCCGACGCTGCCGTCGACGACGCCCACGCCGCACCGGGTCAGTCCGGGGTCGATGCCGAGCACGCGCACCGCGTCACCCCTCTCCTGACAGTCCGTCCGAACACATGTTCGTGCGGACCACGCTAACCCGGCCGCGGCGCACCAGGGCGTACGACACGCGGCGGGCGTCAGGCGTCGGCGGACTCGAGCTCGGCCATCACGTCGGCCGGGATGTCGACGTTGGTGAAGACGTCCTGGACGTCGTCGAGGTCCTCGAGGGCGTCGACGAGGCGCAGCACCTTGCCCGCGCCGTCGGCGTCGACCGGGATCTCCAGGCTCGGCACGAACTCCACGTCGGCGGAGTCGTAGTCGATGCCGGCCTCCTGGAGGGCGGTGCGGACCGCGACCACGTCGGTGGCCTCGCTCTGGACCTGGAAGGCCTCGTCGAGGTCGTTGACCTCCTCGGCGCCGGCGTCGAGGGTCGCCTCGAGGACGTCGTCCTCGGTGACCTCACGGCTCTCCTGCGCCTTGGGCACCACGACGACGCCCTTGCGCGTGAACAGGCGCGAGACCGAGCCGGGGTCGGCCATGGTGCCGCCGTTGCGGGTGACCGCGGTGCGGACCTCCATCGCGGCACGGTTCTTGTTGTCGGTGAGGCACTCGACGAGGAAGGCGACGCCCTGCGGGCCGTAGACCTCGTAGGAGATGCCCTGGTAGTCGACGCCACCGGACTCGGCGCCGGAGCCGCGCTTGACCGCGGAGTCGATGTTCTTGTTGGGGACCGAGCTCTTCTTGGCCTTCTGGATGGCGTCGTAGAGGGTCGGGTTGCCGGCGGGGTCGCCGCCGCCCTGCTTCGCCGCGACCTCGATGTTCTTGATCAGCTTGGCGAAGAGCTTGCCGCGCTTGGCATCGATCGCGGCCTTCTTGTGCTTGGTCGTTGCCCACTTGGAGTGGCCTGACATGGATTCCTCTATCTCTTCGACGATCCGTACGGGGCGCTCAGGCCGAGCGCACCAGGTCCACGAACATGCCGTGGACGCGGTGGTCGCTGCCGACCTCGGGATGGAACGAGGTCGCCATCAGGGGGCCTTGGCGCACCGCGACGATCCTACCCGCGGCGGGCCCGTCCTCGACCCGAGCCAGCACCTCCACGTCGGGCTCCACCGACTCGACCCACGGGGCGCGGATGAAGACGGCGCGCACGGGGTCGGTGAGCCCGTCGAGGTGGAGGTCCTCCTCGAAGGAGTCGACCTGGCGCCCGAAGGCGTTGCGGCGCACGGTCAGGTGGAGCCCGCCGATCGTCTCCTGCCCCACGGCGCCGTCCTCGATGCGGTCGGCCAGCATGATCATCCCGGCACACGTCCCGAACGCCGGCAGTCCGCCGCGCACGGCCTCGCGCAGCGGCTCGAGCAGGTCGAAGATCCGGGCCAGCTTGGCCATCGTCGTGGACTCCCCGCCCGGGATGACCAGGCCGTCGCAGGCGGCGAGCTCGGCAGGTCGTCGTACGGTGATCGGGTCGGCGCCCAGCGTGTCGAGTGCGGCGAGGTGCTCGCGGACGTCGCCCTGGAGGGCGAGCACGCCGATGGTCGGATTCACGAACCCCGATCCTAGGACCGTGGCGCGGCCGTATCGTCAGGGCCCATGAGGCTTCCCCGTCCGACTGCGCTCGGATCGACCCTGCTGGCCGTGGCACTCGTCGCGGGAGGCGCGTCCACCGCAGCACCCGCGGAGCCCGCCCAGCCCGGTGGCCAGCGCAGCATCGAGGGCTGGCCGGTGCGTACGCCGTCGAGCCTGGGCCTGCGCGGCGGGGTGCTGGAGGCCGGGGCGAAGGAGGCCCGGCGCCTCGACTCGACCTGCTTCGCGGTCGTCAAGGACGGCAAGCTGGCGCGTGACTGGAACTGGCAGGTCGGGCGCGACGTGCCGCGCGAGGTCTTCTCGATCACCAAGTCGGTCGCCAGCACGCTGGTGGGCATCGCGGTCCGCGACGGCGACCTGCGCCTGGACGACAGGGTCTCGACGTACGTCCCGCAGTGGCGCGGAACCCCCTCGGCGTCGGTCACCGTGCGCAACCTGCTCTCCAACGACAGCGGTCGCTACTGGTCGCTGCAGTCGGACTACGCCGACCTGCTCGCGGCGCGGAACCGCACGAAGTACGCCGTCGGCCTGACGCAGCAGTACGCGCCCGGCAGCGCCTGGGCCTACAACAACGCCGCGATCCAGGTGCTCGAGCCGGTGCTGGAGAAGGCCACCGGGATGGGCGTCGCGAGGTTCGCGCGCACGCGGCTGTTCGAGCCCCTCGGGATGACCCACTCGGAGCTGATCACCGACCGCTCGGACGACGCCGCGATGGTCTTCTACGGCCTGCGCACCACCTGCCTGGACCTCGCCCGGTTCGGCTCGCTCTACCTCGGCAGGGGCAAGGTCGACGGCAGGCGACTCCTCGACACGAGCTACGTGAAGCGCGCGGTCGGCCGCTCCTCGACGGTGCACAACGCCGCCTACGGCTACCTGTGGTGGCTGAACCGTCCGGGGCGGATCCGCGGCGCGACCGACCCGGTCGACGCGCAGGGGCAGCCGCTCCGGCCGGTCACCGGCCAGCTGGCGGCGTACGCGCCCGCGAACGTCTACGCCGCGCTCGGCTTCGGCGGCCAGGTGCTGCTGGTGGACCCGAACAGCCGGACCATGGTGGTCCGGCTCGGCTCCCCCGCCCCGGCGGGCGAGGAGGGCTACGGCTTCGGCAACGCCGCGCGGGTGCTGACGCGGGCGCTGGGGTAGCGCCCGCGCCCGGGTCAGCGCAGCATCAGCCGCCGGTCACCAGCCGCGCTCGGCCAGGCGGTGCGGCTGCGGGATCTCGTCGACGTTGATGCCGACCATGGCCTCGCCCAGGCCGCGCGAGACCTTGGCGACCACGTCGGGGTCGTCGAAGAAGGTCGTCGCCTTGACGATCGCCTCGGCACGCTGGGCCGGGTTGCCGGACTTGAAGATGCCCGAGCCGACGAAGACGCCCTCGGCGCCGAGCTGCATCATCATCGCGGCGTCGGCCGGGGTGGCGATGCCGCCGGCGGTGAAGAGGACGACCGGCAGCTTGCCCGCGGCCGCGACCTCCTTGACCAGCTCGTAGGGGGCCTGGAGCTCCTTGGCCGCCACGTAGAGCTCGTCCTCGGACATGCTGTGCAGCCGCCGCAGCTCACCACCGATGGTGCGCATGTGCATGACGGCGTTGGAGACGTCGCCCGTGCCGGCCTCGCCCTTGGAGCGGATCATGGCCGCGCCCTCGGTGATGCGGCGCAGGGCCTCGCCGAGGTTGGTCGCACCGCACACGAACGGGACGGTGAAGGCCCACTTGTCGATGTGGTTGGTGTAGTCGGCCGGGGTGAGGACCTCGGACTCGTCGATGTAGTCCACGCCGAGCGACTGGAGCACCTGCGCCTCGGCGAAGTGGCCGATGCGGGCCTTGGCCATCACCGGGATCGAGACGGCCTCGATGATGCCGTCGATCATGTCGGGGTCGCTCATGCGCGAGACGCCGCCCTGGGCGCGGATGTCGGCCGGCACCCGCTCGAGCGCCATCACGGCGACCGCGCCGGCGTCCTCGGCGATCTTGGCCTGCTCGGCGTTGACGACGTCCATGATGACGCCGCCCTTGAGCATCTCGGCCATGCCGCGCTTGACGCGGCTCGTGCCGTGCTCGATGGGGGTCTCGGTCGAGGCCTGGGAAGACGTCTGGGGGGTGTGCTCAGCCATGCCTCGATCGTAGTGCGGCCTCATCCCAAAGGATGCATCGGGACCAGCCTGAATCGCGGGCGGTCGAGCGCTTGGTCAGGCGTCGCCGGCGGCCCGGGCGAGCGCCTGGCGGCGGACGACCCAGATGCGCTGGGCGACCGTGACGGTGGCGGCGACCGCGAGCGCCCAGAGGGCGACGTACAGCAGGACCCAGACGTCGAAGAGGTCGGCGAAGAACGCCGGGACGAGCATGCCCACGAGGCGGTCGGGGCGCTCGGCGATGCCGACCTTGGCGTCGTAGCCGAGGTGATCGGCCTTCGCGCGGGCGTACGACGTCACGGCGCCCATCACGAGGATGACCAGGGACAGCGCGAGGTAGAGGCGGCTCTCGTGGTGCCAGGCGAAGAAGAGCGCCAGGCCGCCGAACAGCGCCCCGTCCGCGACGCGGTCCAGCGTGGAGTCCAGGAAGGCGCCGAAGTCGTCCTTGCGACCCATCTTGCGCGCCATCGCGCCGTCGATGAGGTCACTGAAGACGAACGCGGTGATGAACAGGACGCCCTGCCACACCCACCCCTGGGCGAAGAAGAACAGCGCACCGAAGCTCACGCCGAGGGTGCCGACCAGCGTCACCACGTCGGGGCTGACGCCGAGACGGATGAACAGGTTGACGAAGGGCGCGAGCGCCTTGCCCTGCCAGAAGGCCTTGAACCGATCGAGCACGGCGGCAGGCTACCCGGCGCGCGCCACGAGTGGAGGGGCGGCACATCCGGTTGGATAGCCTCACCGGCGCGGCGCCACCACACCGAGCTGAGCGGTTCCTACGACTGGGTGGTGATGAACCACTCCTTCGAGCACGTGCCCGACCCCCACGCCATGCTCGCCTCGGCGACGCGCATCCTGGCTCCGGGCGGGCGGGTGCTGGTCCGGATGCCGATCATGGGGTCGGTGGCGTGGGAGCGCTACGGGATGGACTGGTCGCAGATCGACGCGCCGCGCCACCTCGTCCTCTACACGCCGCAGGCGATGGACGCGATGGCCGCCGCGGCCGGGCTCGAGGTCGAGCGGTTGTTCCACGACTCGTGGTCGTTCCAGTTCTGGGGCAGCGAGCTCATCCGGAGGGGCCTCCCGCACAAGGGCGCCTCGCTCGCGCAGGCGCGCACCCACTTCAGCAAGCAGCAGATCGCTGCGTGGGAGAAGGAGAGCCGCGCGCTCAACGCCCGCGGCCAGGGCGACGCGGGCGGCTACGTGCTCAGGCGCGCCTGAGGAGCGCCGCGCGCACGTCGGCCACGGCAGCGGAGGCCCCGGTGACGGTCCACTCGACCCCGGCAGCCGGTACGACGACGGACTCGCCGCCGGCGCCCCGGATGATCGCCGCGCCCGGCAAGCGGTCCCAGTCGGCGACGGAGTGCTGGAAGAGGACGTCCCACTGGCCCGCGGCGACGGCCATGCAGTCCATGGTCCCGGAGCCGAGCATCCGCAGGGTGCCGACCTCGCCCAGGGCGCGGGCGAAGGCCTCCCCCACCTCACCGGTGTAGAACGGCGGGTGGAGGTAGGTGGCCGCGCACCGGGCGTCGCGGGGCGTGTCGGGCGGGGGCGGCAGCGGCGTACCGTCGCAGGTGCTGGGCAGGTCGGGACCGCCGACCCAGGTGCGCAGCGACGCCGCGTGGTGCACCGCGCCGAGCAGCACGTCGTCCTCGTCGTGGAGCGCGATCGCGCTGCACCACCAGTCGCTGCCGCGGGAGAAGTTGTAGGTGCCGTCGACGGGGTCGATCACCCAGGTGCGTCCCGAGGTGCCCGGGCGCGAGGTGCCCTCCTCCCCCACGATCGCGTCGTCGGGGCGCTCAGCGGTGAGCTGCTGGACGATCAGCCGCTCGGCCGCCGTGTCGGCCTGGGTGACGATGTCGGAGCCGCTGGTCTTGCGCTCGATGTCGAGCCCCTCGGCGCGGATGCGGGCGGCGAGAAGCGCCGCCTCGCGGACCAGGTCGGCGGCCAGCGCGGCATCGGCGGCGAGCGATGTGATCATCGGCGGCACCTCAGGCACCGGCCCAGGCGGCCGCGATGAGGTCGCGGGTGTCCTCGAGGAGCTGCGGCAGGGTCTTGGTGCCACCGACGACCGTGATGAAGTTGGCGTCACCGGTCCAGCGCGGCACGACGTGCTGGTGGAGGTGCTCGGACAGCGAGCCGCCGGCGGAGCGGCCGAGGTTGAGGCCGATGTTGAACGAGTGCGGGCGGCTGACCTGGCGGATGGCCCGCAGGGCCTGCTGGGTCATCGCCATCAGCTCCCCCGACTCGGCGTCGGTGAGGTCGGCGAGGTCGGCGACGTGGCGGTAGGGCAGCACCATCAGGTGGCCGGGGTTGTAGGGGTGCAGGTTGAGCACGGCGTAGGTCGACTCGCCCCGCGCGACGACCAGCGTCTCGTCGTCGGGGTGGTGCGGGATCGCGCAGAACGGGCACCCCTCGTCGTCGACGACGGTGCGGACGTAGGCCATCCGGTGGGGTGTCCAGATCCGCTCCAGCCCGTCGTCACTCATGGCGCGATCCTAGGGTGGGCCGATGACGTCGATCCGACCGGCCACCGAGGCCGACATGGCTGCGGTGGCCGACCTGTGGCACGAGGGCTGGCACGACGGGCACGCGGGCCACGTGCCGGAGGGCCTGACCGCCGCGCGGACGCTGGCGGCGTTCCACGAGCGCACGCCTTCCTGCGTCGCCGACACCACGGTCGCGGTCGACGACTGCGGCCGGCTGCTGGGCTTTGTGATGGTCGCCGACGACGAGGTGGAGCAGGTCTTCGTCGGACGCGACGCCCGCGGCACGGGGCTAGCTCCGCTCCTGCTGGCCGAGGCCGAGCGCCAGGTCGCCGCAGCCGGTCACGTCTCGGCCTGGCTGGCCGTCGTCACCGGCAACGCCCGGGCCCGGGCGTTCTACGAGAAGCACGGCTGGAACGACTCGGGCTACCTGCCCTACGAGGTCACGGCGGGGGGCGAGCACTACGTCTCGCCGTGCCGGAGGTACGTCAAGAGCGTCTGAGGGTCGCGACGTGAGTCCCCTCACGTGGCCCCCGATGGAGCACCCCGTCGATTCGACATGCCCGGTCGATCGTGTTGTCGTGGTGGGGCCGCAGGCAGTGGCCCTCGTCGACGACGGGGCGCCCTCCCATCGCGAGGTGATCGCCGCCGCGGCCTCGACGCCCGTCCCGACGGTGTCGCGTCCGAGCGCCCCCGGCGGCGCCCAACACTGTGAGGTCAGAAGCACGTGCGTGCCACCACCACACCCACCCACCCGATCCGCCCGACCGGCCCGCTGCGCCTCGGCAGTCTCGTCGCGAGCACCACTGTCGCCGGCCTGGCGCTGAGCCTGGTGCCCGGCAGCGCCGTGGCCCAGCCCAGCGCCGTCGACGTACGCCTCAAGGTGGCTGACCAGCCCGCCGTCGAGGTCGTCACCGCCCCCCGCTCCTGGCCCGGCGAGCTGCTCGAGGCCCACGGCGTCCCCGTGGACGGCAACGACCTGGTCGACGTCGTCCGCGACGGCCGCGAGGTCTCCGGCAAGAGCAAGCGCGTCCGTGCGGGCGACACCGTCAAGCTGACCGAGGTCGACAAGGTCCGCAAGGCGAAGCGGGTGCGCGTGCGCCGCGGCACCGTCGAGGTGTTCACCACGAAGCTGAAGCCCGGGCACCGCAAGGTCGTGCGCGAGGGCCGGCCAGGAGTACGCAGGGTCGTCAAGCTGAAGACGCTGCACAACGGCGAGCAGGTCCGCTCGCGCGTGGTCAAGCGCACGCTCGTCCGCGACCCGTCGCCGCGCCGGGTGCTCGTCGGTCGCAAGCCGTACGCCGTCCAGGGCGCCGACGGCCTCAACTGGGGCGCGCTCGCCAACTGCGAGTCCGGCGGCAACCCCAACGCGGTGAACCCGGCCGGCTACTACGGGCTCTACCAGTTCGACCTCGGCACGTGGCGCAGCGTCGGCGGTTCCGGCCTGCCGACCTCCGCGTCCGCGGGCGAGCAGACCTACCGCGCGAAGCTGCTCTACAAGCAGCGTGGCCGCTCCCCCTGGCCGAACTGCGGTCGCCTGCTCTGAGCCGAACGTAGCCGTCACGGATGGACGCCGATGCGGCTCATCACCGTGGAGAGGCGCTCCTCGAGCCTTCGACGCTCGGCCGCTGCCTCGATGAATCCCTCCTTGCCGGGCGGAGGGAGGAACCCGACGATGTCCATGACATCGAAGTAGTGCTGCGGTTCGCGACCCGTGCGGGCGACGTAGGCGGCGGCGAACCGGTCGGCGGCCTCGCCACCGTGGAGGATGGCGAGGTTGGTGCTGCAGTGGGCAACGTCCAGCCACGCTGGGCCCACTGACGTCTCGACCCAGTCGACCACTCCACTGACCTGCCCGTCCCGCCACAGCACGTTTCGGGGCTGGAAGTCACGGTGGATGAAGCAGGGCTCGTGGTCCGGCGCATTTGTGCGCAGCAGCGCGAACGCGTCCTGCCACAGTGCTGCGTCCGAGGCCCAGGACGGGACGACGTACTTCGCTTCCCATGCCCAGGACTGGTAGGGGCGGACGTCGATGGTGGGCGCCACCTCGTGGATGGAGGCCAGCACGTGCGCCAATCGGTCCAGCGAGGCCTCGTCGACGCGTCCCGCCTCGATCCGCCCCGGGACGAGGCTCATCAGATGGGCAGGGAAGCCGCAGTCGTGCCCCTCGGCGTCCAGCGCCAGGGAACGCGGTGCCGGAATGCTGGTGTGTGCCAGCATCTCCTGGACCTCGTGCTCCCTCGTCGTGAGAGCCGGTCCGTGGCTGCGCCAGGGCTCGCGCGTCATGAGCCTGAGCACGGCTTGGTCACCGTCCTCGGTGACCAACGCCAGCATGGTCGAGGTCCAACCCCCTGAGAGCTCGCTGACACGGGCGAGGCGCCCGAGGGTCGCCGACGACCACATCAGCGCGTCGGTCACGTCGAGGTTGTCGGCGGCAAGCACACGGGCAGTGTGCCGCAACGGCGGGACAGGTCGCCTCGGCGGCGGCACGTGCCCGCGACCCCGCCATCGTGGGGACTGGCGGGGCGTGGGGCGGGGTCATGGTCGGCCTGGCTCGGCGATGGTCGAGGAGGGCGCTCTGGCGTCACCGTTGGTCGAGGAGGGCGCCCTGGCGCCCGTCACGAGACCCCGCCCATCGATGGCGGTGGTGCCGTGGCGGTCACGCAAGTAGCGGTGCCCGTGCGGGCTGGTCCACTCGAACACGCCCGGGGCGACCATCGTGTAGCGCCAGGCGGAGTGGGTCTTCAACCGGTGGTGGCTGCGACACAGGCACGCCAAGTTGCTGGTCGTTGTGGGTCCGGGTTGGTCGCGGCCCTCGGCTTCGGCGTCGTGGTCGTACTCGACGATGTGGTCGACGTCCGCGCGGCGGGCGGGCCTGGTGCACCACGGGTACACGCACGTGCGATCGCGGAGCACGATCTGCTCGCGGAGCCATTCGGGGATCTCGTATCCGGGTGCGCTCAGCTCGGTGTTGAGGTCGATGACCGGCTTGACGGTCACCTTCGTCAACGTGTCGGCACACCAGCCCTGCACCTGCTCCAGCAGGCCCAGACGCTGGCCCTCCTCCATCCGACCGGTCGGCCCGAACACCGTCGCCTCCCCGACGGTGGTGGCGTCGAAGTGCGCGTGGATCACGACCTCCCGGGCCGCCGGGAGCTTGGTCGGGTCCGCCCCGATGCCGGCGAGGTCGAACGCGGTCTGGGTGCGGGCGAGGTTGCCCAGGGCCTTGGACCGGCGGACGTCGAGGGACTCCGTGGAGCCGAGGGCCTTCTGTACCGCGGCGTCCTGAGCGACGGCATGGTTGAAGTCCATTGCATCGGCGATGCCGAGCACCGCGTCGAAGTGCATCGTGCCGCCGAAGTCGACGTCGTCGTCGTGCAACGTCGCGTGGCGGCGGTCGACGTAGAGGTAGCCGTCCTCCGGGTCAGCGGTGGGGTCCGGTGCGGCGAGGTCGTAGCGCTTGATGGTCTCCGCGACGAGCCGGTCGAGCTGGGCGGGACCGATCCGTCCGGCGACCGCGGCGACCTGCGCGTCCACGTACCCCGCGGCCTCGATCGTCAGCGTGGGGACGGTGTGGATCGTGACCTCCGCGACGGACCGGGCCTTCCACGCCGGCACGGCACCCGACTGGACCTGCGCCCACAGCCGCGGCAGCCGGTGCCGCAGCTCCAACGCCTGACCGATGAGCTTCTTCGCCGCCGTCGTCGACATCCCCAGCACGGCGCCGAGCTCGGCGACGCAGAACTCCGCCACCAGTGGCGCGCCCTCACCGGCGATGGGTTCCTCGTGCTCACACCCAGGCACGGCGAAGGTCGCGGCGTGGTGGATCGACTCCGGCGGGTGCAGGTCGGCCCACCGGGCGGCGAGGACCAGCTGGTCGGCGGCGGCACGATCTTCGTCGGCCTTCCGTGCACGGATCGAGGCGAGCACGTCGCAGGCCGAGAGGTCGTCTGCGACCCTCTCGACACCCTGCTCCATTGCCTCGATCATGTGTTCGATTCTACCGGGGACCACCGACATTCCCGGCGCTGAACCGGATCTGTGGAAGGGCCTTCAGACAGGTCTCGATACGCCTCGCTCGTGCCTCGCCCGGCTACTCGACCACCTGTGGCTGGCGGGTCTCGTGACGGGACTTCGTCCCTTCTCGACCAACGGAGCAGGCGTGGTTTCGAGGCTCTCGGTGGCTAGCGCCAGGCCTTGGCGAGACGCTCGACGATCTCGGTGAGGCGGTCGGGTGAGGTGGCGATGTTGAGGCGGACCTGGCCTGTGGTGCCGGGGGCGTAGGAGGCGCCGGGGCTGACCATCACGCGGCCGCGCTCGAGGGCGATCGCGGCGGCGTCGTCGTGGCCGTAGGCGGAGGCGTCGAGCCAGGCGAGGTAGGTCGCCTCGAGGGGGCGCATGCGCACCTCGGGCAGGTGGGTGGCGAGGAGCTCGCCGAGGAGGGTGCGTTGCTGGTCGAGGCGCTCGACGAGCGAGGCGAGCCACGCGTCCCCGTGGTCGTACGCCGCTCGCGCGGCCACCGCGCCCACCGGCGAGTGCGAGTCGTTGCGCGACATCGGCTGGGCGGCGAGGAGCTCGCGGTCGGCGGCCGAGGGCACCACGATCTGCGCGCAGCGCAGCCCCGCGGTGTTGAAGGCCTTCGAGGCGGCCACGACGGCGACGGCGTGGTCGGCGGTGCCCTCGATGGACAGGTAGGAGACGTGCTCGGCGCCGGGGAGCACGAGCGGTGCGTGGATCTCGTCGCTGACCACCCGGGCGCCGTGCGCGACCACGACGTCGCGGATCCCCTCGAGCTCCGAGCGGGTGAAGACCCGGCCCCACGGGTTGTGCGGCTGGGTGAGCAGCAGCGTCTGCGCTCCCCCGGCGAACAACCGGTCGAGCGCGTCGAGGTCGATCTCGCAGCGCTCGGCCGAGGTCGGCACCTCCAGGAGGTGCTCGGTGCGTCCTGTGACACTGGCCAGGCCGTGCTGGGCGTTGTAGCCCGGGGTCGGGAACACCACTCCCCCCGGGCCGCTGAGCACGTCGATCGCCAACCGCACGCCGGCGGTCACGTCGACCACGGGGTGGACGGCCTCGGGCTCGGGCGCCCAGCCGAAGTGCCGCGCCGCCCAGCCGGCGTACGACGTCGCGAGCGCCTCGTCCCAGCCGAAGAGCGGGTAGCCGGTGATGCCGTCGGCGAGCATCTGCTGGACCGCCTCGAGCACCACGGGGTCGACCGCGTAGTCCATCTCCGCCACCCACGCGGGGATGACGCCCTCGGGCACGCCCCACTTCAGCGGGAGCTTGAGCCGAGCCTCCTCATCGGTGAGGTCGACGACCGGCCTGCGGTCGACGGCGCCCGGCACCGGGTCAGTCGTGGTCACCGGCACTCCCCCATGCCTCCTCGAACTCCGCAGGTGTCAGCTCCGCCAGCTGCCGCTCGAGGTGCGCGCGGGTCGCGCCGATCTCGTCGTGCGCGACGTCGACCCGGACGACCTCGGAGTCGTCGGAGCGGCGGGTGACCACGTAGGCGCCACCCGCCCCACTCGTATCGTTGCCCGAGATCGTGTCGGCCAGCGTCACGGCCTGCACGACCGCCCTGACGAACACCCGCAGCCCGCGCTCCTGACGCGGCTCGAACACCAGGTCGAGCACGTCCTCCGCGCGCTCTGCCCCCGGATCCCCCGCCGAGCCCACGGGGCTCAGACCTGCTCGCGGCTCGCCACCGCCGCGGCCACCCGCTCGATCGCCTCCGCGAGGGGTACGCCGTTGTCCTGGCGCCCGTCGCGGTAGCGGAAGCTGACCGCACCCTTCTCGACGTCGTCGTCACCGGCGATCATCATGAACGGCACCTTCTGCAGCTGGGCGTTGCGGATCTTCTTCTGCATCCGGTCGTCGGAGTCGTCGACCTCGACGCGCAGCCCCTGCGCCTTCATCTGCCGCGCGATGTCGAACAGGTAGTCGTTGTGGCGCTCCGCGATCGGGATGCCCTGGACCTGGACGGGCGCGAGCCAGGGCGGGAAGGCGCCGGCGTAGTGCTCCACCAGGACGCCGAAGAACCGCTCCAGCGAGCCGAACTTCGCCGAGTGGATCATCACCGGCTGCTGGCGCGAGCCGTCGGCCGCAGCGAACTCGAGCTCGAAGCCCTTGGGCTGGTTGAAGTCGTACTGGATGGTCGACATCTGCCAGGTGCGGCCGATGGCGTCGCGCGCCTGGACGGAGATCTTCGGGCCGTAGAACGCCGCGCCGCCCGGGTCGGGCACGAGCTCGAGTCCGGACTCGACCGCCACGTCCTCCAGCACCTTGGTCGCGACCACCCACTCCTCGTCGGTGCCGACGAACTTGTCGGGCTTGGCGTCGTCGCGGGTCGAGAGCTCGAGGTAGAAGTCGTCGATGCCGAAGTCGCGCAGCAGCCCCAGCACGAAGTCGAGCAGGTGCTTGACCTCGGCCGGCGCCTGCTCCGGGGTGACGTAGGAGTGCGAGTCGTCCTGGGTCAGGCCGCGCACGCGGGTGAGGCCGTGGACGACGCCGGACTTCTCGTAGCGGTAGACCGACCCGAACTCGAACAACCGCAGCGGCAGCTCACGGTAGGACCGTCCGCGCGAGCGGAAGATCAGGTTGTGCATCGGGCAGTTCATCGCCTTGAGGTAGTAGTCCGAGCCCTCGAACTCCATCGGCGGGAACATGGTGTCCTTGTAGTACGGCAGGTGCCCGGAGGTGTGGAACAGCCCCTCCTTGCTGATGTGGGGGGTGCCGACGTAGTCGAAGCCCTCCTCGATGTGCCGCTGGCGGACGTAGTCCTCCATGACGCGCTTGATCACGCCGCCCTTGGGGTGGAAGACCGCCAGGCCGGAGCCGATCTCGTCGGGGAACGAGAACAGGTCGAGGTCGCGGCCGAGCTTGCGGTGGTCGCGACGCTCGGCCTCCTCGATGCGGTGGAGGTGCTCCTCGAGTGCCTCCTTGGACTCCCACGCGGTGCCGTAGATCCGCTGGAGCTGCTTGTTCTTCTCGTCGCCGCGCCAGTAGGCCGCCGCGCTCCGCATCAGCTTGAAGGCGGGGATCCGCTTGGTGGTCGGCAGGTGCGGGCCGCGGCACAGGTCGGACCACTTCGCCTCGCCGTTGCGGCCGAGGTTGTCGTAGATGGTGAGCTCCCCCGCGCCGACCTCGACGCTCGCCCCCTCGGTGCCCTCGGTGCCGGCGCCGCCCTTGAGGCCGATCAGCTCGATCTTGTAGGGCTCGTCCTTCAGCTCGTCGATCGCGTCGGCATCGGTGGTGACCCGGCGCTCGAAGCGCTGGTTCTCCTTGATGATCTTGCGCATCGCGGACTCGATCTTCGCGAGGTCCTCCGGCACGAACGGGGTCTCGACGTCGAAGTCGTAGTAGAAGCCGTTCTCGATCGGCGGTCCGATGCCGAGCTTGGCCTCCGGCCAGATCTGCTGCACCGCCTGCGCCATCACGTGGGCGGTGGAGTGGCGCAGGATGTCGCGCCCGTCGGCGCTGTCGATCGCCACGCCCTCGACCTCGTCGCCGTCGGCGAGCTCGTAGGACAGGTCCTTGAGGCGCTGCTGCCCGGGGGCGCCGACCCGCGCGGCGATCACCTCGGCGTCGTCGCGGAAGAGCTCCCAGGCCTTGGTGCCCGTCGTGACCGCGGTCTCCGCACGCTGATCGGCGTGGATGCGGACGACCAAGATGTCGGACACGAGAGCTCCTTCAGGAGGGATGAGGGTGGGGCGACTGCCCCCCGTGATGCTATCGGCCGCCGTCGTGCCCGCTCACCCCGGTTTCGGTTCACCCGATCGGGTGAACGACCCGGTGGGGCCGAGCGGTTCTGGGTACCGCAGAACATGACGACTGCTCAGCGACGGCTGGCCGCTGCCCCGACCCGGCCCCTGGCCGTGGCGTCGGTGCCCTCCGGCCACGTCTACGTACGCCACCTCGCACCCTTCGACGGCAACGGAGCCGTCCGCCTCCCCGACCCCGACCCCGGCCGACCGGACCGCCCCGCTGGCGCCCAGTGGTGGCCGCCGGTGATGCTGGACCCGGACTGGGCGCGGCAGGCCGAGTACGACGTCTTCCACCTGCACTTCGGCTTCGACGCCTGCACGCCGGAGCAGCTGGGCACCCTCACCCGGGTGGTCCGCGGTCGCGGCAAGCCGTTCGTGTTCACGCTCCACGACCTGCGCAACCCGCACCACACCGACCGGCGCCTGCACGACGACCAGCTCGACGTGCTGGTCCCGGCGGCGGACGCGCTCATCACCCTGACCCCCGGCGCGGCGGCGGAGATCGAGCGCCGCTGGGGACGGACCGCACACGTGGTCCCCCATCCCCACGTCGTCGACCTGCCGACGATCTCGCGGGCACTTACCGTGCGCCCGATCTGGCGGCACCGTCCGTTCCGCGTGGGCCTCCACCTCAAGAGCCTGCGGGCCAACATGGACCCGATGCGCCTGCTGCCGACGCTCGTGGAGACCGTGGCGCAGCTCGACGACGCCGTGCTGCAGGTCAACTGCCACCGCGACATCCTGGACGCCGACGGCGCCCGCCGCGACCAGGAGCTGTCGGGCTGGCTGCGCCGGGAGGCGGCGGCGAAGCGGCTGGAGCTCCAGGTCCATGACTACTACTCCGACGAGGACCTCTGGTCCTACCTCGCCTCGCTCGACCTGTCGGTGCTCCCCTACACGTTCGGCACGCACTCGGGCTGGCTCGAGGCGTGCCGCGACCTGCAGACCACCGTGCTCGCGCCCAGCTGCGGCTACTACGCCGACCAGGGGCCGGTGCTCAGCTACACCAACGATGGCGACGACTTCGATGCCGACTCGCTGCGCGACGCGGTGGTGCGTGCCCACACCGAGCGGCCGCGCTGGGGGGCCACCCTCGACGAACGCACCGACCAGCGGCGCGAGGTGGCCCGGGTCCACGAGCAGCTCTACCGGGAGCTGAGCCAGTGACCGCGCCCTTCACCAGGGAGCGCCTGAGCATCTGCCTGGTGGCCAACAGCCGGTTCCCGATCGCCGAGCCGTTCACCGGTGGCCTCGAGTCCATGACGTGGCACCTCGCCCACGAGCTGGTCCGGCGCGGGCACGACGTCGCCGTCTTCGCCGCCCCCGGGTCCGACCCGAGCCTCGGGGTGGAGGAGCTCGAGGTCGACGCCCTGCCCGAGCACGCCGGTCGTCACGACGTCGACGCCCCGCCGTACGTCGAGGTGGCCGAGCACCACGCCTACCTCTCGCTCATGCTCGGGCTGTCCGGCCACAACGCCCAGCGCTTCGACGTGATGCACAACAACAGCCTCCACTACCTGCCGGTCGCGATGGCGCGGACGCTCCCGATGCCCGTGCTGACCACCCTGCACACCCCTCCCCTGTGGTGGCTGGAGTCCGCGGTGCGGCTCGACGGCGGTCGCAGCTCGTTCGCCGCGGTCTCGCGCCACACGGCGGCCTCGTGGTCGTCGATCACGAACGCCACCTGCGTGCCCAACGGTGTCGACGTCTCCCGGTGGCCGGTCGGCCCCGGCGGCGCGACCGCGGTCTGGTCGGGACGGCTCGTCCCCGAGAAGGCCCCCCACCAGGCGGTGCTCGCCGCACGCCTGGCGGGGATTCCGATCGTGCTCGCAGGTCCGGTCCTCGACCTGGACTACTACCACGAGGCGGTCGAGCCGCTGCTCGGCGCCGAGGCGACCTACGCCGGTCACCTGTCGCAGGCGGACCTGGCGACCCTCGTCGGCGCCGCGGGCGTCGCGGTCGTGACGCCGGAGTGGGACGAGCCCTACGGGCTGGTCGCCGCCGAGGCGCTCGCCTGCGGCACCCCCGTCGCCGCTTTCGCGCGGGGCGGCCTGCCCGAGGTCGTGACCCCGGAGACCGGCCGGCTGGCCGCGCCCGGCGACGTCGCCATGCTGGCCGCCGCGATCCGGGAGGCCGTGACGCTCGACCGGGTGCGCTGCCGTGCCCATGCCGAGGAGCGGCTCTCCCTCACGCGCATGGTCGACCTCTACGAGGACCTGTACCTCGAGCTGCTCGCAGGCGGCCTGGCGGCGTGATCGGCTACTACGTCCACCACCAGGGCAGCGGGCACCTGCACCGGGCGGTGACGGTCGCGCCGCACCTGCCCGGCCCCGTGACCGGCCTCAGCTCGCTCCCCCGCCCCGACGCGTGGACCGGGCCGTGGCTCCAGCTGCCCCGCGACGACGACGCGGAGTCGTACCTCGACGCGGACGTGGCGGCGTCGGGACGGCTGCACTGGGTGCCGACGGGCGACGCCGGGCTCCGCAAGCGGATGGCGGCGATCTCGGCCTGGATCGAGCGCCACGCCCCGGCGGCCGTGGTGGTCGACCAGTCGGTCGAGGTGTGCCTGCTGGCGCGCCTGCACGGCACTCCCGTCGTCGCGATGACGGCACCCGGCGTGCGCACCGATCCGGCGCACCTGCTTGGCTTCGGCGTCGCCTCGGCCGTCGTGGGCGCCTTTCCGGACGGCTGGACCCACCGGCTCCTCCCGGGGCTCGACCTGCCGGAGGGGCGCGTGCACGCGGTCGGCGCGGTGTCGCGCTTCCCCGTCGTGACCGAGCGACCACGGCCGCGCCACCGGCCGCACGCCGTGCTGCTCGCGGGCACCGGCGGCGACGGGTTCACCGCGCGGGTCGTCGCCGACGCCCAGGCACAAACACCCGAGTGGGACTGGACGGTCCTGAGCCGCACGCTCGGCTCCTGGCACGCCGACCCCGCGGCCGTGCTCGCGGACGCCGACGTCGTGGTCCTGCACCCGGGCCAGAACTCGCTCGCCGAGGTCGCCGCGAGCCGGGTCCCGGCCGTCGTCGTGCCGGCCGACCGCCCGTTCCAGGAGCAGCACACGACGGCGCGTGCCCTGCGCGACGGGTGGCCCGCCGTCGTGGTCGACTCCGTCCCGCGCAGCGGCTGGCTCGACCTCCTCGACGAGGCGATCTTCCTCGACGGCGAGGGCTGGGCCGAGTGGTGCGACGGCTTCGCCCCGACCCGACTCGCCGACGTGGTCAAGCAGGTGGCACAGGACGGGGCCCCGTGACCGGGTCCGGTACCGCGGTCGTCACGGTCGTCCACGGCCGCCAGGAGCACCTCGCCCGCCAGCGAGCGTCGCTGGCCGCCTCCACCACCACGGCGTACGAGCACGTGGTGGTCGCCGTCGACGACCCGTCGGTGATCGGCAGCAGCGTGTCCGTGGCTGCCGACCCGCTCGGCCTGCCGATAGCGGCCGCCCGCAATCGCGGGGCCGCCCACGCGCTCTCGCTCGGTGCGACAACGCTCGTCTTCCTCGACGTCGACTGCCTCGCCGGCCCGGCCCTCCTCGAGGCGTACGCCGAGGTGGTGGCCGAGGAGCCGGGCACGATCTGGTCCGGGCCGGTCACCTACCTCGACCCGCCGCCACCCGAGGGCTACGACCTGTCGTCGCTCCAGGCGTTGGACGCGCCGCACCCGGCACGTCCCGACCTCGCTCCCGGCGAGCGCGCCGCCGGTGCCGATCCCGACCTGTTCTGGTCCCTGTCCTTCGCGTGCTCGGCCGAGGCGTGGGCGGCGACCGGCGGCTTCTGCGAGGACTACGTCGGCTACGGCGGCGAGGACACCGACTTCGCGCGCGTGGCGCTGGAGGCCGGCGTCGGGCTCGGCTGGGTGGGTGCGGCCCGCGCCTACCACCAGTGGCACCCGGTGTCGCGCCCGCCGGTCGAGCACGTCGTGGACATCGTCAGGAACGCCGAGATCTACCGGCAGCGCTGGGGCGTGGTGCCCATGCAGGGGTGGCTCGAGTCCTTCGAGGAGCGAGGGCTCGTCCGCCGCGGCGACGACGGGCGCTGGCTCCTCACGGCCTGAGCCGGAGCCGGCGCCCGTCGCCGGGGATCACACGACGGTCCCGAACCGCTCCCACGACCGGTGGGCGCCCAGGAGCGCCAGCAGGTCGGCGTGCAGGTCACCGGCTCCGTCGCCGGTCACCACGCCGGCGCCGCCGAGGCCCAGCTCGTCGAGCACGGCCCGTCCGTCGCCGACGGCGAGGACCGCCTTGCAGTGCCGGAAGCACTCCTCGACGAGCAGGCCGACGCGCGGGTCGGTGCGGACCGTCGAGCTGTCGCCGGCCTTGCTGTCACGGCTCACGATCGCGTCGGCCGCGGGCGGGGCGGCACCCGCCACCACGAGGGCGTCGAACTCGATCGAACGCGCGGTCGCGAAGGTGCGCTGGGCGATCAGCCCGTCGCCGAGCTCGCCACCGCGGGGAGCGATGAGCAGGGGCAGCACGCCCGCGCCGAGCAGCGCCTCGCGCAGCTCGGCGACCGCGGCCAGGTCACCGTCGGGGTCGACGACGACCCCGACCAGGCGGCCGTCGGTCGGCCACGTGCCGCCGATCTGCGACAGCGCGGGGCTCGGCGCCGGCTCCTCGAGCGCGACGGTGGGGGCAGGAGCCGGCAGGCCCAGCGCCGTGGCGACCTGGGCGCACAGCTCCTCATCGATGTTGGCCAGCGCCAGCAGCTGGCGCTCCTTGACCGCCTGCTCGTAGCACTTGCCGAGCTCGAAGCTGTAGGCGTTGACGATGTGCTCCTGCTCGACGGACGACATGCTCTTCCAGAACAGGCGCGCCTGGCTGAAGTGGTCGTCGAACGACGCCGGGTTCTCGCGGACCTTGGACGCGGCCGGCACCTCGACGGGCACGTCCACGAACGCGCCCTCGTCGGCGCCCGCGAAGAACGGGCACCCGGCGTCGAGCGAGTTCGGCTTGTAGGGCGCGACCCCGCCGTGCACGGCCTGCTGGTGGAAGCCGTCACGGTGGTTGTCGTTCACCGGGGCGTGCGGCCGGTTGATCGGGATCTGGTTGAAGTTCGGCCCGGCCAACCGGGTCAGCTGCGTGTCGAGGTAGGAGAAGTTGCGCGCCATCAGCAGTGGGTCGTCGGTGCCGTCGATGCCGGGCACCAGGTGGCCGGTGTGGAAGGCGACCTGCTCGGTCTCGGCGAAGAAGTTCGTCGGGTTGCCGTTGAGCGTGAGCGTGCCGATCACCTGCACCGGGGCCAGCTCCTCGGGCACCAGCTTGGTCGCGTCGAGCAGGTCGATGCCCTCGAACATCTGGTCCGGGGTGTCCGGGAAGGTCTGGATGCCGAGGTCCCACACGGGGAATGCACCCGCCTCGATGGCGTCGTAGAGGTCGCGACGGTGGAAGTCGGGGTCGACGCCGCCCGCCAGCTGGGCCTCCTCCCAGGTGAGGGAGTGCACACCGAGGCGGGGCTTCCAGTGGAACTTGCACAGGGTCGTGCCGCCCTCGGCGTCGACGAGGCGGAACGTGTGGACGCCGAAGCCCTCCATCATCCGGTAGCTGCGCGGGATGCCGCGATCGGACATGTTCCAGATCGCGTGGTGCTGGGCCTCGGTGTGGAGCGAGACGAAGTCCCAGAACGTGTCGTGGGCGCTCTGCGCCTGCGGGATCTCCCGGTCCGGGTGCGGCTTGCCCGCGTGGATCACGTCGGGGAACTTGATGCCGTCCTGGATGAAGAAGACCGGGATGTTGTTGCCGACCAGGTCCCAGTTGCCCTCCCGCGTGTAGAACTTCGTCGCGAAGCCACGGGTGTCGCGCACGGTGTCGGCGGACCCGCGCGAGCCCAGCACCGTGGAGAACCGGACGAACACCCGCGTCTCCTCGCCCTTGGCGAAGACGGCGGCGCGGCTCACGTTGGCGGCCGCGCCGTTGGCGACGAAGACGCCGTGCGCCCCGGCGCCGCGGGCGTGCACCACACGCTCGGGGATCCGCTCGTGGTCGAAGTGCATGATCTTCTCGCGCAGGTGGTGGTCCGCCAGGACCGTCGGGCCGCGCGCCCCGACCTTGAGCGAGTGGTCGCTGTCGCCGATCCGCACGCCGGTGGCGGTGGTGAGGTAGGCCCCCTGCTGGGCGCTCGCGGTCGACGGGTCGGCGCTCGGCGCGCCCGTCGGGGAGAGCGGGGTGGGCTGCTGCTGGTCCGGCTTCGGCGGCGGCAGCTCGCGCGGCTCGGTCGGCTCCTCGAGCGTCGGCGGCTCGCTGCCGGGTGCACCGGGGACCGGCTTGTCGGTCAGGGAGACCGCCTCCGTGACGGCGTCGGCGATCTCGCCGGCCACCTTCTTGGCGGCGGCGACGGGCTTCTTGGGGGTCATCCGGGCTCCTCGTTCGATCGGTCGGACTGGGGTCGGGCTGAGGTGGAGCTGAGGTGAGGCTGGGGTCTGGCTGGACCGCCCCGTACCCCCGTGCTCGGGCGCTGCATGCGCGTCCTACGTGCCTGTCGCGGAACGTCTCATCAGGCGGATGCGCGTAGGTCGTGCCGCTGCACGAAGCGGGAGACCTCGTCGGCCACCACGTCGGGCCGGGTCCGGGTGATCCAGTGCCCGTGGGGGAGGTGGCGTCGCTCGAGCGACTCCGTCCACGGGTCGCTGGCGGCGAGCGATGCCTCCCTGATGGCGACGTCGCGGGTGAGTGCCAGCTGCAGGACGGGCACGGCCGTGGTCCGGTGCTGCGGGCGCCGCGCGCCCCGCAGGAGGTTGCCGCGGTAGTAGCGCAGTCCGCTCGCCGCGTCCCGGTCGAGGATCCCGAGCAGGGGCGGCGCGAGCGGCGAGACGAGGAACGGCACGTAGGACGACGACGCCGCCTGGGCGACCAGGCCCGCGACGCGGCGCGGGCTCGGCCGCGCGAGGGTTCGACGCACCCAGTGCGCGACGTGGTCGAGGTTGGGCCCGCTGATCGAGGTGAACGACGCGATGCGGGTCTCGGCGCCGGGGCGGCACACCGCCCCCCACGCCTGCACCGAGCCCCAGTCGTGCCCCACCAGGTGCACCGGCCGGTCGGGAGCGACGGCGTCGAGGACCGCGAACAGGTCGTCTGCGAGCGTCTCGACGCCGAACCCGGCGTCCGGCGCGTCCGTCACCGAGTCGCCCATCCCCCGCGTGTCGTAGGCGACGACCCGGTGGGTCGCACCGAGCAGCTCGGCGACGCCGTGCCACATGCTGTGGGAGTCCGGCCAGCCGTGCACCAGCACGACGGTGGGACCGTCCGGCGCCCCACCGTCGAACACGGCAAGGTCGACGTCGCCGCGCGGCACGGTCGTACGCCGCGGGAACGGGTCGGAGCCCGCGCTCACGTGCGTCCCCCGACCCGTCGGCGTACGACCTCCGCGAGGTTGGCGCCGATCCCGAGCAGGGCGTTGCCCTGCCCGCCGCGCAGCCCGTTGTGCTCCTGGCGTGACGCCAGGACGTTGCCGGGACCGTGGACGACCGGCGCGACGAGGTCCTGAGCCACCACGGAGAACAGCGGCCCCACCAGCCGGTCGTAGACCCACGGCACGGCGTTGAACCCGAAGCGGATCACGTCGTTGGACAGCCCGACCTGGCCGCCCCGCCACGGGGCGTCCGCGGCCGCGAGGACGCGCGACGCGATCTTCTCGGGACGGTCCACGGGGAGCGGCGGCCGCCCGACGGAGTCGCCGTAGGTCGCGGCCTGTCGGTAGATGGGCGTGTCCACGCCGCCGGGGGCGACGTAGGCGAAGCGCACACCGGGACGGTCGCGGTTGTCGACGCGGAGCTGGCGGAACAGCCCGCGCACCCCCCACTTGCTGACGACGTAGGCCGCCATGTCCGGCACGCCGATGTGGCCGATCAGCGACCCGACCAGCACCAGGGCGCCGTCGTCCTGGTCGCGAAGCACCGGCAGCACGTGGCGGGCGAGGTTGACCGCGCCCAGGAGGTTGGTGGACACCACCTGGTCGAACACGTCGACCGGGACGTCGGCGATCCGCCCGTAGGCGACCACACCGGCGCAGCTGACGACCACGTCGAGGCGACCGTGCCGCGCGACCGCCTCCGCGACGGCCTGCCCGAGCCCTGTGTCGTTGCTGACGTCGGCCGGGGTGACGAGGGTGGACGCGGCACCGAGCCGGTCGCAGTCGGCGGCCACCCGCTCGAGCGCCTCGCGGCCGCGGGCGAGGAGGACCACGTGGTCACCGCGCGACGCCGCCTCGCGGGCGAGCGCCTCACCGATCCCGCTGGACGCCCCGGTGACCAGGACGACGCGGGGCGCCGTCACCGGCTCTCCTCCTCGGTGCCGGCGCGGTCGGTGTCGGCGCGGTCGGCGTCGGCGTCGCGGCCCCTGGACTCGCGCAGGCGGCGTCCACGGAGCACGTCCTCACGCTCCTTCTTCGCCGCCTTGTCGCTCTTGCGGGTGTCGCGGGGCGGCAGCTGGATCTCCTCCTCGGCGGGCATCCCGGCCTGCAGCTCCCGGCCGCGCTCGAGCTCGGCGTCGAGCTCGCCGCCGAAGAGGAGGGCGAGGTTGGTGATCCAGAGCCACAGCAGGAAGACGATCACGCCGGCGAGCGAGCCGTAGGTCTTGTCGTAGGAGCTGAAGTTGGCGACATAGAAGCCGAAGAGGGCCGAGGCGATGATCCAGATGACGATCGCGACGGCCGCACCGACGCTGATCCACCGGAACTTCGGCTGCTTGACGTTGGGGGTCGCGTAGTAGAGCAGCCCGACGATGAGCATGACGACCAGGAGCATCACCGGCCACTTGGCGATGTTCCAGACGGTGACGACGGTCGAGCCCAACCCGATCGCGTTGCCGACCGCCTCGGCGGCGGGACCGGTGATGACCAGGCCGACGAGCACCGCGGCGGCGAGCACCACGGTGATGAGGGTGACGAGCAGCATCATCGGCCGCAGCTTCCAGATCGGCCGGCCCTCGTCGACCTCGTAGATCCGGTTCATCCCGCGCCCGAAGGCGCCCGTGTAGCCCGAGGCCGACCAGAGCGCGGCGGCGAGTCCGAGAACGAGGCCGAGCCCGGCGCCCGAGCTCTGGCTGAGCTGGACGAGCGTCGGCTCGAGGAAGTCGGCGGCGCTGCCGGCGCCGATGTCGCGCATGATCCCCACGAGGGTCTCCACCGTCTTGGGCCCGTCGCTCACCAGGCCGACGACCGACAGCATCGCCAGCGCTGCGGGGAACATCGCGAGCACCGAGTAGTAGGTGAGGGCCGCGGCCAGGTCGGTGCACTGGTCGTCGGAGAACTCCCGCACCGTCTTGCGCAGGACGTAGGTCCACGACGGCTTGGTCAGGTCGCTGGGCGAGTCAGGCTTGTCGGCGGTCCGGTGGGTCTCCGACTGGGTCTTGGACTGGGTCTTTGACTGGGTCTCTCTGGCGGCACGATCCATTCCCCCACGTACCCACCCGCGCCGGGTTCACCCCCTCCGCTCGGCTGTGTTCGCCGGCTCCGCGCACCTGACGCGCGAGGTCAGGGGACCTTGGTCCCGCTGAGTTGGTGGCGTTGTCCCCATCTGGCGGCGCTGAGACCTTCATAGCCTCGGTGGCGAGGCAGGAGACGACCCACGACTCCTCCGAACGGAAGGCACATCATGCGCGCGGTACTCGACAAGCTGATCTCCTGGACCGGACTGGCGCTCGCCGCCGTCCTTCTGATCGCCGGAGGTCTCCTCACCTGGGCCAACACCTTCATCGGCGACCAGGTCGACCAGCAGCTGACCCAGCAGGGCATCACGATGCCCGAGGGCGAGGCCCTCGCCAGCCTGTCGAAGTCAGACGCCGCGGTCCTCGAGGAGTACGCCGGCAGCGAGCTCAACACCGGCCCCGAGGCCAAGGCGTACGCCGACCACTACATCCTCGCGCACATGAACGCCTCCAGCGACGGCCGCACCTACCAGGAGGTCAGCAGCGAGTTCCTCGCGCTGGACGACGAGGCCAAGGCGAGCGAGGAGGGCCAGGCCCTCGGCGGCCTGCGCCAGACGCTCTTCATGGGCAACACGCTCCGCGGCCTGCTCCTCTACGGCTACGCCTTCGCGACCATCGGCACGATCGCCGGCTACGCCGCCATCGCCGCCTTCGTCGGAGGGTTCGTCCTGCTGGCCCTGGCCCTGCTGGGTATGCGGCACGCACGGCAGGTCGCACCCGTGGCCGGGCGCCAGCCGGAGCTGGCCACCGCCTGAGGCCCGCGCGCACACAGAGGGAGCAGAGCCCGGTCGGTCACCCGCCGACCGGGCTCTGCTCACCTGTCTGCACGCGCCACAGCGCGGCGTAGGCCCCGTTGCGGACGAGGAGCTCGTCGTGCGTGCCGGACTCGATGACCCGGCCCGCATCGAGCACCCAGATGCGGTGCGCGTGCCGGACCGTCGACAGGCGGTGGGCGACGACGACCGCCGTGCAGCGGGCGGTCGCCTGCCGCAACGAGCGCTGGATGGCTGCCTCGGTCTCGTTGTCCACGGCGCTGGTGGCCTCGTCGAGCACGAGCACCGCGGGGTCCCGCAGCAGCGCGCGGGCCAGCGCGAGGCGCTGGCGCTGGCCCCCGGAGAGGGTGACGCCGCGCTCCCCGACCCAGGCGTCCAACCCGTCGGGCAGCGCCTCGATGAAGTCCCACGCCGCTGCCGCCTCGGCTGCGGCGCGGACCTGCTCGCGGGTGGCGCCGGGCCGGCCGTAGGCGATGTTGTCGGCGATCGAGCCGGCGAAGAGGAACACGTCCTGGGCGACGTAGCCGGTGGAGCCGCGGAGCGAGTCCCAGTCGAGGTCGCGCACGTCCTGGCCGTCCAGCAGCACCTGGCCCGCGCGCGGGTCGTCGAACCGCAGGATGAGGCGCAGCAGTGAGGACTTGCCGGAGCCCGTGGTGCCCACGATCGCGTGGGTCTCCCCCGCCGGGACCACCAGGTCGATGTCGTGCAGCACGTCGGGACCCTCGCCGTAGCCGGCGCGGACGCCACGCAGCTCGATCCGCCCACCGACGGGACGTTCGAGGGCCGTGGACCCCGCCGGCACCGTGACGGGTACGTCGAGCAGGCCGAGGATGCGCGCGGCGGACGCGCGTCCGCGCTGGTAGAGGTCGAGGACCTCGGCCACCTCGGTCAGCGGCCACAGCAGCCGCTGCGTCATGAAGACGAGCACGGAGTAGAGGCCGACGGCGAGGTCGCCGCGCAGCGTCGACCACCCACCGAGCAGGAGCGTGCACGTGAAGCCCGCCAGGATCGCCATCCGCACCAGGGGCACGAAGGCGGCGGACGAGCGGATCGCGTCGGTGTTGGCGACGCGGTAGGCCTGCGAGACGGCGGCGACGCGGTCGCGCTCGCGGTCCTCGGCGGTGAACGCCTTGATCGTGGCGATACCGGAGAGGTTGGTGCTCAGCGTGCTCGACAGGTCGGCCACGGCGACCCGGACGCGGTCGTAGAGCGGCTCGAGCCGGCGCTGGAAGACCAGCGAGCCGACCACGATGACCGGGATCGGGAGGAACGCCAGCACGAGCAGCTGCGTCGAGGCCGCGGCGAACACCGCACCCACGAGCAGCACGTTGAGCGCGGTCTGCAGGATCGCCGGCGCCCCGACGTCGAGGAACCGCTCGAGCTGGTTGACGTCGTCGTTGAGGGTCGCGAGGGTCGAGCCCGCCGGCCGGGTCTCGTGCCAGCCCAGGTCGAGGTGCTGCACGTGGTCGTAGGCCTCGACGCGCAGGTCGTGCTCGACGCCCTGGGCCAGGCCGCGCCACAGCACGCTGGCGACGTACTGCGACAGGGACTCGACCACCCAGACCACGACGTTGATGGCGGCCAGCCAGCCGAGCTGGGCGTAGCGCGACTCCACCCCGAGCACCTCGCCGACGAAGGACGCGTCACCCCGCACGACGACGTCGACCGCGGCGCCGATGAGCAGCTCGGGGACGATGTCGGCGACCTTGTTCACGGTCGAGCAGGTCACCGCCCAGACGAACCGGGCGCGGTAGGCGCCGTACCGCTGCCACAGGGCGCGCAGGGGCTGGACGGGAGCAGCGGGGGGTGCGGGCACGCGCCAAGGTTAGGTCTCCCTTACCGGGGCTGGGCAGGCGGCACCGTCAGGGGATCGTGGAGATGATCCGCTCCAGCTCGCTGATCGAGGTGGCGGTGTCGGTGTGCAGCACGGCGTGCCAGCCGAAGTCGCGCGCGGCCGCCACGTTGGCCTCCACGTCGTCGAGGAACACCACCTCGTGCGGCGCGACGCCGAGGCGGCGGGTGCTCAGCGCGTACGCCGCCGGGTCCGGCTTGGCCAGCCCCACCTCGTGGCTGTAGACGATGTCGTCGGTGACGTCCTCGAAGCCGTGGGGGCGTTCGCGCTCGCGGGCGCCAGGGCCCGAGTTCGAGAGGATCGCGGTCAGGCGCGGGCCGCGCTGGGCGGCGAACCAGTCGAGGAGCGGCTGGTCGATCGTGCCGACGTACCACCGCCAGTAGTCCTCGACGAGCTCGTCGACCTGGGCGTCGTCGAGGCGGAGCGCGCGCTGCCACTCCGCCCGGATCTCGGCCTCGGTCGCGCCACCGGTGACCGCGTCGCCGGGCAGGCCGGCCAGACCGCCCGCGACGGTGCCGGGCGCGAGCCCGAGACGCGCCTCGGCCGGCGCCGGGAAGACGTCGTCGTCGATGACCTCGAGGACTCCCCCGATGTCGAGCACCACTGCACGGATCGCCACGGGAGGAGGATGCCCCGCCTTTCGGCTCCTCACACCCGCGGGGCCCGGCGAGCCGGTCCAGCCCATCTAGACGGGCTGGCGGGTCGGGACCCTGCTGCGGGACACTCAGGACGCAGCAGCTTCGACATGCCGTGGCTCTCACCCGCCCTCGTCGGGTGCGACTCGCGGCCGGGGAGGGACGCCAGCCGGCACCAGGGTCGGCTCCGTCACGCCTCCCGTGTCCCACCGGCTCTCGTCACACTCGCCGCTCGGGGAGGCGTCGTGATCGACCTCGTGCTCATCGCTCCGGTCCGGGCGTACCGCGAAGCGATGGCGATGGCGATCGGGACCGACCCCACCCTCGAGCTCCTCGCCGGCGTGTCCAGCGGGTCGGAGGCGCTGGCCTGCATGGTGCCGCGCCAGCCGACGGTGGCCCTGCTGGACTTCTCCGTCGACAGCGTGGTGCCGCTCATGGCCTCCTTGCGCCGTACGGCGCCGTCCACCCGCCTCGTCGGCATCGGCATCTCCACCGGGCACGGCCAGTCCGAGGCCGTGGTGCGCGGGGCGGAGGCCGGGCTGGCCGGCTTCGTCGACGCCGACCAGCCGCTGGGCGACGTCCTGGCCGCGGTGCGGCTCGCCGCCCGGGGCGAGTCGCCGTGCAGCCCGCGCATCGCGGCGCTGCTGCTGCAGGCGCTGCAGCGCCGGCCGGAGCCGCCCCGGATGCCCCACCAGCTGAGGGGCCAGGGCCCGGCGCGGCTGACGCCGCGCGAGCTCGTCGTCGCCGAGCTCGCCGAGCGGGGGCTCACCAACCGCCAGATCGCCAGCAGGCTCGTCCTCGGTGAATCGACGGTGAAGTCCCACGTGCACGCCATCCTGGCCAAGCTCGAGGTGGAGCGGCGCGACCAGATCGCGCTGTCCGGCCTGCCGCCCTCCACCGGTGGAGGTGGGGTGGAGGCGCCGAGGCCCACCCCCACTTCGTCCCCGTCTCCCCTGCGCTGACGGATCCCGGCGACGACGCGCTGCCGCGACGCTCCTGTCATGGGACCGCGCGACGGGCTGGACCTCGACCCGCTGGTGCGGTGGTGCGCCGAGGTGCTGGGCCGCGGCCTGGACCACGACGGCCCCGCCGCGACCACCGTGCCGCCCCTGCCCCAGCACCTGCGTGACCCGCTCGTCGCCCACGGCTTCGACGCCTTCGACCAGACGGCGGTGGCGCTCGCGCTCGCGCCGGACCTCGACGCGGACGTGGCCGCGACCTGTCGAGCGCTCACCGCCCGCACGGCGAGCCCCTACCTGACGGTGGCGGCGATCGCCGACCTGGTCGGCGCCCGCGGAGCCGAACGGGTCGGGCTGGCCGCCCGGCTCAGCGACGGCGGACCGCTCGCCCGGATGGGACTGCTGCACATCATCCCTCCGCGCGAGTCGCCCGTGGTGGGCGAGCCTCCGCGCGGCCCCACCCTCCTGGCCTCCTGTGCCGCGAGCACGGCGCTGCTGCGCAACGCCTTCGGCATCCTGCGACTCGACCCGTCGCTGCGGCCCTGGGTGCGCGACGACCTGGTGGCGCCCACCACCGCGCCCGACCCGCTCGCCGCCCACGTCATCGCCGGTCGCCTCGGCGCGGGTCACCCGTCGCTCACCTCGCTGGTGGGCGGCCGACCCGGTGACGCGCTCGCCACCGCCCTGCACGCCGCCGCCACGGCTGGCCGCAACTGCCTGGTGGTCTCGGCCGAGGCACTGGTGGACCCGGCGCCAGCGGCCCGCGTGGCAGCCGAGTGTCTGCTCCGCGACGCCGTCGCGGTGGTCACGGGCGACACGTCGGACGTCCCGGCGCACCGCTGGGAGACACTGGCGTCGGTCGTGGCGATCGGCGCCCACCCCGTGCTCGACGACGACGCCCCGCACGACGTCGGCTCCCTCGAGGTCCACCCCGGTGCGGGTGGATCGGTGGGCGCGCACCTCGTCGACGTGCTGCACTCCAGGGGCGTGGTCGTCGCAGCGGACGACGAGGCCCGCCTGGCGCGCTGGGAACACCTCGACCACGACGACGTCGGCAGGCTCGCCGCGACCCTCGCCGCACGGGCGGTGGGTCGGCGCCTGGTCGGCGAACCCACGCACGTCACCTCGCGGGACGTCACGAGCGCGTCGATTGGACTGCTGGGCCACGGACTGGCCCGCCTGGCGACACCGTTGGAGACTTCGGCCGACTGGACGCAGCTCGTGGTCCCGGCCGACATCCGCGAGCAGCTCTCCGAGCTCGTCGCGCAGGCGGCCGGGCGGACGCAGGTGCTGGAGGACTCCGGGTTCGGCGCCCAGCCCGGCGTGCCCCCAGGGCTGACGGCCGTCTTCGCCGGCCCCAGCGGGACCGGCAAGACGCTCGCCGCCCGACTGGTGGCGGGCGAGCTCGGGCTCCCGCTGTACGGCGTGGACCTGTCCGCGGTCGTGTCGAAGTACATCGGGGAGACCGAGCGCAACCTCGAAGCCGTCTTCACCGCGGCCGAGCAGACCGACGCCGTGCTCCTCTTCGACGAGGCGGAGGCGCTCTTCGGGAAGCGGAGCGAGGTGCAGGACGCCCGCGACCGCTACGCCAACCTCGAGGTCTCGTTCCTGCTCCAGCGCATGGAGCGCTACGACGGGGTCGCGATCCTCGCCACCAATCTCCTCGGGCACTTCGACGACGCCTTCGCCCGGCGGCTGTCGTTCTGCCTGCACTTCCCCTACCCCGACGAGGCACTGCGCGCCCGGATCTGGCACACGGTCTGGCCGGCGCGGGTGCCCCTCGCCGATGACGTCGACCTGGACGAGCTGGCCGACCGGCACCCACTGGCCGGCGGCCACATCCGCAACATCGCGCTGGCTGCGACCCACCTCGCACGCGCCCGTGGCGGCGACGTCGACCGTGCGTGCCTGGACCGCGCGGTCGACCGCGAGTACGCCAAGCTCGGCCAGCTGGCCGACACGGTGGCCGAGGCGCTCTCATGACCGCCACCCGCCCAACCTCCCCCGGGCACGCACTGCTGCACCCGGTCCGTGAGGAGTCACGGACACTCGACGGCGGGGTGCGGAGCACCATGGAGCGGTCCTTCGGTGCGTCGTTCGGCGACGTCGTGGTGCACACGGGCGCCGCCAGCGGCGGCCTCGCCGACACCTTCGACGCCGCCGCCTTCACCGTCGGGCGCCACATCGTGTTCGGTCCCGGGAGGTTCGACCCGACGTCGCTCCGCGGACGCACGCTCATCGCCCACGAGCTCGGCCACGTGGTCGAGCAGCGGCGCGGGGGCGGCGACCCGGACCTGGGCACGCGGCTGCCCGCGGGCGTCATCCCGCTCCACGGCTCGCATGCCGAGGGTGCCGGTCGTACGGCGGCGCAGGCCGCGCTGGGGCATCAGGCCGCAGTCGCCGGCTCCGCAGGCGTCGGCGTCGCGCGGCAGCCGAAGGTGGACGAGGACAGCGCGGCGGGCGGCGTGGCGCCGCACATGGCCCAGGTCATGACTCGCCCCCAGGTGGCACCCGCCCCTGTGGCACCGGCGCTCCAGCTGCCCACCGGCAACGCCCGCACCGCGAGCCGCGTCGTGATGAAGGCGATCGAGGACCTCACCCGCATGCCCGACGGCAGGTACACCACGACGTACCTGGGCAAGACGCTGGTGCTGACTGCCGAGGACGCCGAGAAGACGCGCGCGGCCGCCCGCAACGCGCTGGTCGAGGTGGTGGCGCGGTCCCGCCGGAGGTTCGACGACGCCGCCGGGCGCTACGCCGCCCAGGAGGAGATCGACAAGGAGTTCTGGTTCAGCTCCAAGGCCGCGCACGCGGCCGCATGGATCGGCACCCTCGGCGACCACGAGGACCCCGGGCTGGCGCTCGCCCTGCAGCGGTCGGTCGTGACCTTCGCCGAGATGAACGTGTCGCGACTCGTCATCGAGGGGCGCCTGGCCGCCGCGGCCGAGGAGGCCACGCGGGCCGAGAGCGCCTCGGGGCGGTCGGCGGCGCTCGTCCAGGTCTACATCGACCAGACCATCGAGGGTGCCGAGGCGATGGCGACCGGTCTCGAGTTCACCCGGGACGCCGCCTTCGTCACGCTGGGGGTCCTGGCGGTCGTCGCGACCGGTGGGGCCGCCGCCGGGCTCGCGCCGGGAGTGGTCGGCAGCGGCGTCGCCGGGATGTCGGTGGCGACCACCGCCACGGTGATCTCCGTCGGCGCGCCCCTCGTCGCCAACGTCGGCGTCGGGGTGGCCAAGGTCGCTCAGGGAGATCCGGTCGACTGGGGTGACATCGCCGTCGACGCGGCCGTGCAGGTCGTCCTGGCCAGGTTCGGGGGCAAGCTGGGCGAGAAGGTCTTCGGCAAGCTCGCCGGCAACCCCGCGGCCCGCACGGCGGTCCGGCGGGTCCTGGCCTCGGTCGGCAGCGGCGTCGTCTCGCACGAGGCCAGCCAGGTGTTCACGGTGACCGTCAACCAGACGTACGCCGCCCTCCGCGGCCGGGACGTGTCCTGGGACCACTTCGTCGACGAGCTCTCCAACCGGTTGACCGACCCCACGGGGATCTTCATGGCGGCGGCGATGAGCGGCTTCACCGCTGCCGCCCACGCCAAGATCGACCAGGCCGCGGCGGCCAAGGCCGGCTCGTCCGGCTCGTCGGGCAAGGGCTCGTCGGGCAAGGGCTCGTCGGGCAAGGGCTCGTCGGGCAAGGGCTCCTCCACGCCACCGCCGGCCGCGAAGTCGCCCGTCACGCCGCCGGTCAAGGAACCGGTCGCCCCCACCCCGACCCAGAAGCCCGCTCTCGCACCGACCCAGAAGCCCGTCTCCCCCGCCCCGGCAGCCAAGGCGGGAGGCGGCAAGACCTCCACGCCGAAAGCCGCGAAGTCCTCCCGTCCCTCCGAGCTCAAGCGCAAGGCCGACGCGGGCGAGCGCCTGCGGGGCAAGGCCGAGAAGAGCGCGAAGGCAGCGGAGGTCGCCCAGCAGAAGGCGACCCAGAAGGCCGCCGCCGCCAAGACGCGGCTCGGCAAGTCCCAGGAGGCCGTGGACGCGCGCCGGGCGGCGGGACGCAAGCCGACCAAGGCGCAGCAGGACGCCCTCCAGCGGGCCAAGAAGGCCGTGGCGGCCACCGAGAGCGGTCAGGTGAGGGCCACGAAGGACTCCCAGAGGGCCACGACCCGTCTGCAGTCGGCGACGAAGAAGGCCGCCGAGCGGTCGTCGGCCCATGAGCAGGCCAAGGCGGCCAAGGCCGCCAAGGCCGCCGGCACGAGCGCCACCGAGAAGTTCGACCGCCTCTGGAAGCCCAAGGACGTGTGGAAGCAGTGGGCGAAGCAGGAGATCGCCGCGCGCAAGCCGGGCGGCACGTCCACGGCTCCCAAGAGCACCTCCGAGTACGACGCGCAGGTGGTCGAGCAGGCGAAGGGTGCGCCGGTGCCGGACAAGGACGGACGGATCGACTGGGGCAAGACGAAGGGTGGAGCGAAGCTCCCGGGCGCGGCCGCTGAGCTCGACCCGATCCGCGGCATGACGGATGCCGAGCTCGCCCACGCTGCGAAGACCGGCGAGATCCCGAGCCGCTTCCAGGCGGAGATCGAGCACCGCATCCCGCAGCGGGTGGGGCGCTGGATGGCCAAGGCGGGGGTGCCGCCCAAGGAGGCAGCGGCCGCGACCAAGCTCAACGACCCCAAGAACCTCGAGTCCGCCAGCAAGTCCTGGCACGAGAAGGTCGACGAGATGAAGGCCCGGTTCCGCTCCGGGCACGACAAGACCGATCCGATGTCGTCACTGGACAGCCGCGCCGGCCGCCCGCTGGGCCAGGCGAGCGACGCGGAGATCGCCACCATGGTCACCGCCCTCAAGAAGCCTGGCGTGAACCTGGACGTCGAGGTCGACGTCAACGGCACCAAGACCACGTTGCGCAACGTCTTCCGCGACGAGAAGACCCGTCGTCCGGGCTCCACGTGGGACGCGCCATGATCGACGGACTCGACCTCGTCATCCGGCAGACCCTGGTCGCCGAGATCCCCTCGCTGGCGACGCGCATCGGCTTCCAGCCCCCCGACGACGCGTGGCGCCAGCGGGTCGGCGCGGGGACGGGCGTGTGGCTCAACTGCGCGCTCGTCGACCTGCGCGAGGACCGGCACCGGCGCTCGAACGAGATCCGCATCGAGCACCACCCGACGCGGCGGGTGCTGTCGCCGTACCTCCTGCGGTGCGACTACCTGCTGAGCGCCTGGAACAGCGCCAAGGACTCCGCCGCCGTCCAGGCCACCACGGCGGAGCACGGCCTGCTCGGCCGTGTCGTGCGGACGCTGGTGGAGCGGGCCCCCCTGACGCCGGCGGCCGTGCTGGTCCCGGCCGAGCTGGCCGGTCTGCCGTCCGCGTGGCGCGAGGACACCTTCGACACCGACGTGCTGCCGCCGGAGGGGTTCACCAAGGTCCCGGAGTTCTGGGGGACGATGGGACGCGCGGCGCCGTGGCGCCCCGTCGTGTGGCTCACCGTGACCGTGCCCGTCGCACCCGAGCCCACGCTCGTCGACGGCACCGTCACGACGATCATCACCTCGACCGGTACCGGGCGCCCTGCGCAGGACCCCGAGGTGCTGCTCGGGCTCGGCGGGCTCGTCCTCGACGCCACCGGCGCCCACGCCGCGGCACCCGTGCCCGTCGGCGAGGCGCTGGTCACCGTGGCCGACCCGGGAGGTGTCCTGCTCGGCCGCGCGCTCACGGACGTCGACGGACGGTTCGTTCTCGACGGCCTCCCCCCGGGGACGTACGACGTGAGGGCGCGAGCGACCGCCCTCCCGTCGATGCCGCCCCTCAGCGTCACCCTCCCGACGCCCGCCCCCGGGCCCCTCGAGCTCCAGTTCACCTGACCCAGCCAGCGAAAGGACCAGACCATGGCAGTGCAGGTCTCCTACCCCGGTGTCTACATCGAGGAGTTCACGCCCGCCTCGCCCATCGAGGGCGTCTCGACGAGCGTCGCCGCCTTCATCGGCATCGCGGAGAAGGGCCCGATCGGCGAGGCCAGGTTCCTGACGAGCATCGACGCCTTCACCGAGACCTTCGGCGGACCGCTCGACGGACCGCAGCCCTACTACCTGGCCCTGGCGGTGCAGGGCTTCTTCGCCAACGGGGGCCGGATGGCGTACGTCATCCGCGTCGGCACCGCGACACCCGCCGCGGCCGAGCTCGACTCCCGGGACGCCACGGCCGTGACCTTGGCGCGGGTCGTCGCCATCGCCGACGGTGCTGCCGGTGACGGCGGCACGGCGGCCGTGTCGGACACGAGCGCGCTGGCCATGGCGCTGACGGCCGAGGGCGCGGGCACCACGCTGCCGGCGCACAGCGAGAGCCCGGCGGTCACGGGCATCGACGCCACCCGGCGGGTGCTCAGCGTCGCGGACTCGTCGGTCTTCGCGGCCGGCGACCACGTCGTCCTCTCGCGCGGCACCACGAAGTCCCCACGGATGTCGGTCGCCGCCGTCGAGCCCGGGCTCGTCCGGCTCGCCTCCGACGCCCCGTCGCGGACGACCTCCACCGAGTGGAACAAGGTGAGCACCGACGACCTGGCGGTCGGCGATCGTCGCGTCCGGGTCGACGTGCCTGCCGCCGTCAGCCTGCGGGCCCAGGTGCCCAGTGGCTCGGTGGTGGTCCTCACCGACGGGACCCGCACCGAGTGGCACACCGTCTCCGAGGTGGGCGCGGACAGCCTGACGCTGTCGACGCCCGTGACGGGCGCGCTCACCGTCTCCTCGACCACCGTGGCCACCGCCGAGTTCGACCTCGCCATCACCGACACCGCCAACCTCACCCGGACCTACGCCGGCCTCTCGACCTCGCCGCTGCACCCGCGCTGGTGGGGCACCGCGGTCACCGACCCGTACGCCCGGGTCGTGCTGGACGACGGGGTGTTCCCGACCGACGACCCGCGCCCCGCCGTCGGCAGCGTCGGCGTCTCGGGTGCCACCAACGACGACCCGGTCGCCTCCTGGGGCGACGTGCAGGACGAGACCAAGCTCCGCGAGGTGCTCAAGCTCCTCGTCCCGATCGACGAGGTGAGCCTGGTGGCGGTGCCCGGTTGCACGGCGACCCCGGCCCAGCAGGAGGTCGTGCGCCACTGCGAGACGATGTTCGACCGCTTCGCCGTCCTCGACTCCAAGGAAGGCGTGGACCTGGTCACCGTCAAGCAGCAGCGCGCGTCGCTCACCGGCCAGCTCGACAAGGGGTTCGCGGCGCTCTACTACCCGTGGATCACGCTGAAGGACCCCTCGCGCAACAGGGTCGTCACTCAACCGCCGTCCGGACACGTCGTGGGGATCTATGCCCAGACCGACACCAGCCGCGGCGTGCACAAGGCGCCCGCCAACGTGGGGATCGCCGGCGCCGTCGGCCTCGAGCGGCGGCTGTCCGACGTGGACCAGGGCTTCATCAACCTCGACGGCGTCAACGCGCTGCGCATCCTGCCCGGGCGGGGCATGCCCGTGGTCTACGGCGCACGGACCACCGCGGGCGACCGCAACTGGCAGTACGTCAACATCCGTCGGCTCTTCCTGTTCCTCGAGGAGTCCATCCAGGAGAGCCTCAGCCTCTCGGTGTTCGAGCCCAACGACCTCGCGCTGTGGCAGCGGCTCAAGCGCACCATCACCGAGTTCCTGACCCGGGTCTGGCGCGACGGAGCGCTCTTCGGCGAGACCGCGAAGGACGCGTTCTACGTGCGCATCGACGAGGTCCTCAACCCGCCCTCGACGCGCAAGCTCGGCCGGCTCTACGTGGAGATCGGTGTCCAGCCGGTCTACCCCGCCGAGTTCATCGTCGTACGGATCGGGATCTGGGACGGCGGCAACGAGGTCGCCGAGGTCTGACGCATGCCCCCACACGCACCCGGAGAAAGGCAGCAACCATGACAGCCCAAGTAGTGGATCCCTTCGTCAGCTTCAACTACCTCGTCGAGATCGACGGAATCGCTCGAGGCGCCTTCCAGGAGGTGACGGGACTCGACTCGACGATCGACGTGATCGAGCACCGCGAGGGCGGATCGAACACCAGCCCGCACAAGCTCGCCGGCCAGACGAAGCACGCCAACATCGTCCTCAAGTACGGCATGACGATCGACACCCAGCTCTTCCAGTGGCACAAGACCGTCGTCGACGGGGCCGTCGACCGTCGCAACGGCTCGGTCGTCCTGCTCGACCGCCGCGGGAGCGAGGTGGCCCGCTGGAACTTCGTGCGCGCCTGGCCCTCGAAGTACACCGCGCCCTCGCTCAACGCCGAGGCGTCGGACGTCGCGATCGAGACGGTCGAGCTGGTGCACGAGGGCCTGGAGAGGGTGAGCTGACATGCTCCAGCTCGAGCACGACTTCATCCTCCCCGTCGGCCTCCTCGGCGAGGACGGGGCGCTCCACCGCGAGGGCACGATGCGCCTCGCCACGGCCGCCGACGAGATCCTGCCGCTCCAGGACCCGCGGGTGCAGCGCAACGGGGCGTACCTCACGATCATCCTGCTGAGCCGGGTCGTGACCCGGCTCGACGGCGTCGAGCCGGTGACCCCGCGCACGATCGAGTCCCTGTTCGCGGCCGACCTCGCCCACCTGCAGGACCTCTACAACGCGATCAACGACGTGGAGGACCCGGCCGACCGGGACCACGCGGCGTGCCCGTCGTGCGGAGAGGACCTGGCCGCCGGCCGCGAGCGCCTGGGGGAATCCGTGCCTATCCCGTCGATCGCCTGAGGAGCGAGATGGCCTTCATCGCCTACCACCTCCACTGGCCGCTCGCCGAGCTGATGGACCTCCCCCACCGGGAGCGCCGGTCCTGGGTCGGCGAGGTCTCGGCCATCAACAGCACCCTGAACGCCGCAGCGCAAGGAGCCTGACGTGGCACTGAGGACAGCGACCCGACGCCGGACCGGCCACCGCCGCGCCCTGCGCACGGTCCCGCCGGTCGAGCAGGTGCTGCTCGCACCGCTGCGCCCGCTCGTGCGCCACGTCCACCACCTCTCGACGTCGACCTTCCACCTGCACGTCGCCGTGCCGGTGCGGGTCGTCGCGACCACGCACCCGATCCGGGTGCTCGCCCTTCCGGCGGGCTCCCCCGCAGCTCCCTCCGGGGGTGGCACCTCGCAGGTCCTGCTCCTCCGCGACCGGGCGGCCCGCTCGGCCGCGCCTCCCCCTGTCGGTGTGCAGCTGCGGACCGGGTCGCGCCGGGCCGCCCGTGGCTCGGCGCGCCCGGGGACCGGCAGCGCCACCGTGCCGTCCGCGCGTTCCGTGCCGGCCGTCCGCCACCCCGCACCGGCGCGCGTGGAGATCGTGCACCGCCGACCCGACGCGTCCACCGCGTCCACCGCGTCGGCGGCACACCGAACGGCTGAGGGCGAGGCGCGTCCTGCGGCATGGCGCACCGCTGCGGGACCGGACGTCGTGCCGTCGGTCCCCGGGGCGACGCCCCTGACGGCTGCCGACGTGCCCGGTGTCGTCGACCACGTCGTGCGGGAGATCGACCGCCGGCTCGTCGCCTCCCGCGAGCGGCGGGGGTGGACCGCATGACCGGGCTGGAGAAGGCGACGCTGACCGACCTGGTGACCGGTCGTCGGGTGGTGGTGCAGTTCAACCCCGAGGAGTACTCCCTCGACCGCTCGACGACCTTCGCCCAGCTCGCGGTGCCCGGACTCTCCGCTCCGCTCGTGCAGTTCATCGCAGGCAACGCGCAGACGGCCGAGATGGAGCTCCTCGCCGACACCACGGAGGCCAGCCCCGCCGGCGGGCCCGGCAGCGACGTACGCCGCCTGGTGCGCGACGTCACGTCGCTGATGGACATCAACCCCGAGCTCCACGCCCCGCCGCCGGTCGTCTTCGCGTGGGGCGGCCTCACCTTCACGTGCGTGCTCACGCGGGTGCAGCAGCGCTTCGTGATGTTCCGTCCCGACGGCACGCCGGTGCGCGCGCGGCTCACGGTCAGCCTCAGCGAGTACCGCAACGTCGAGCTCGAGGCGAAGGAGATCAAGCGGCAGACCGTCGACTACACCAAGGTGCACGTCGTCTCCGAGGGCGACAGCCTGCCCCTGCTCGCCCACAGCGAGTACGCCGACGCCACGGCGTGGCGAGCCATCGCCATCTGCAACGGCATCACCGACCCGCGCTCGCTGGTCGTCGGCGCCCGGCTCACCCTCCCCCGGCTGCCGTACGTCGACCCCAGCGGCGTCGTGCACCAGGCCCGCCCCAGCAGGGAGGCGTCATGACGGTCGCGCCCCACTACGCGCCCGAGCTGCGGCTCCTGTTCTCCGGCCGGCCCGCTCCCGCCGCCCTGCGCGCGTCGCTCACGTCGGTCAGCGCGACGTGCGGGTTCGGTGACGCCGACCGCCTCGAGGTGGCGATCGCCAACGAGGGGCTGCGGTGGCTCGACAACGACCTGTTCCGCCTCGACACGCCGGTCGAGCTGTGGCTGGGCTACTCACCCGAGCAGCCCGAACGGGTCTTCGCCGGGGAGGTCGTCGCCGCGGACGCGACCTTCCCGAGCGCGGGCATCCCGACCGTGACCGTCGCGGCACAGGACCGGCGTACGAGGCTCGCCGCCGCGCAGCCCTCGCGGTGGTTCGCCGTCTCCGTCCCGACCTACGGGGTCATGCCGCTGCCCGACCTCGTCGTGGCACCGGAGCTCGCCCTCGAGCACGGCCTGATCGCGACCATCGACCCCCTCGGCTCCGTGCTCGCGGCGGCGCTCGGCGCCGCCGAGGCGCTGATGTCGCTGGACGACCCCACGCTGCGCCAGCGCATCGTGCGCAAGCAGGCGGGCGAGAGCTCACTCGACCTGCTGAAGCGGATCGCGGTGGAGAACGCGTGGGAGATCGCGATCGACCACCGCGCCGAGCCGGCCGGCCTCGTGGTCAACCTCATGTCGCCGGCGGCGCACCTCGCACCCGACGTGACCTTGAAGTACGGCGCCTCGCTGCTCGACTTCTCGCCGCGGATCAGCGCGGTCGGACAGGTGGCCAAGGTGTCCGCGAGGGTGTGGCAGCCCTCGATCCGCCTCGAGCTCACCATCTCCGTGGGCTACGACTGGGACCGCCAGTCCCTCGAGATCGACGTGACCCCCGGCTTCGGGCTGCCGATCGGAGGCAGCAAGGGCACCGAGATGACACTGGTGGACGAGCCGATCTCCCCCGCGAACGCGGCACGCGTCGTGCTCGGCAAGCTGCTGCCCAAGCTCAACAAGCGGATGACGGCCCGCGGGACGTGCGCAGGCAACGCGGCGATCCGCGCCGGGCACGTCATCCAGGTCGAGGGTGTCGGCGAGACCTACGGCGGGCTGTGGCGGGTCGTCTCGGTCACCCAGACGCTCGACAGCAGCGGGTGGCGCACGACCTTCGAGGCACGCAAGGAGCTCTGGTTCGGGTCGATCCCCTTGGCGTCGCAGGGCGCCGTACGAGTGCAGGGCGGCCTGTTGTCGCTGCCCTCGGGAGCGTAGGAGGCGTCATGGCGTTGTTCGACTTCATGGAGGGCCCCGAGGCGCGGGAGACCGACAGCCGCCGGCTGGGCCTGGTGCGCGGCGAGGTCAGCGAGAACTTCGACCTGACGATGCAGGGACGCGTGCGGGTGAAGATCCCGACCATCCCGGACATCGAGCCGTGGGCCTCGGTGTGCACCCCGTTCGCCGGCGACGGCTACGGACTGTGGTGCATGCCGCAGGTCGGCGACATCGTGCTGGTCGCCTTCGAGAACGGCGACCTCAGCTGGCCCGTCGTCGTCGGGAGCGTGTGGGACTCCAGCAACACCCCTCCGGTCGACCTGCCGACCGACGCCATCAACAAGCGCGTCCTCAAGACGCCCAACGGCCACGAGCTCTCGTTCGACGACATGACGCAGGAGATCACGCTGACCCACCTCGCGGGCCACACCCTGACCATGACGTCGACCGAGATCTCGATCGAGCTCGCGCAGGGCGTCGGCAAGCTGACGCTCTCGCTCCCGGGCAAGGCGGAGCTCACGGGCCAGGTGTCCGTCGAGGTCAGCTCCACGAGCACCTCGGTCACGGGCGACGCCACCCTCGACCTGTCCGGTGCCACGACGACGCTCAAGGCCGACGCGACCTGCCGGGTCAGCGGCGGCCTGGTGACCATCAACTAGGCCCAACCGGATCGGAGGAGCCCACCATGCCTGCAGCAGCCCGCGTCGGCGACACCACCGCGCACCCCGGCACCGTCACCGGGCCGGGGGTGCCCACCGTCCTCATCGGCACCATGCCGGCGGCCGTGATGGGAGACATGCACGCCTGCGCGTTCCCGCCGCCCGCCAGCCACCCGCCGACACCGTTCACCGGCGGCAGCGGCACCGTGCTCGTCGGCAACCGCCCGGCGCTGCGGATGGGCGACATGGCCGGGTGCGGGGCGCCCATCGTGATGGGCGAGATCACCGTGCTGATCGGGGGCTGAGGTGACCGGCCAGGCTCTCGGCGAGCACCTCGAGGCGCGGATCCTGGGCCGCGGCTGGGCGGCGCCCGCCCGCGTCGACGGCACGGGCGAGGCGCGCCTGGACGCCGGTGCCGAGAAGGTGCGCCAGTCGATCCTGCTGGTCCTGGGGACCCGCCGCGGCGAACGTGCGATGAGACCCGACTTCGGTGCCGGCCTGGAGGACTTCCTCTTCGAGCCGCTCAGCAGCACGACGGCAGCGCTCGTGCGCCACCGGGTGGAGACGGCACTCGTGCAGTGGGAACCCCGCATCGACGTGCTCGAGGTGCTCGTCGACGTCGCGGACCGGGGTCGGGGCCGGCTCGACATCACCATCGGCTACCGGGTCCGGGCGAGCAACACCTTCTACAACCTGGTCTACCCGTTCTTCCTCCAGGAGGGGGGCGCCGCATGACCGCGCCACCGGGCTCCGACCTCATCCTCCGACGGGACCGCGCGGCGATCCTGGCCGAGATCCTCGCGTCGCGCACGGCGTACGTCCCGGACTGGCTGCCCGCCGAGGGCGGCCCCGGCCACGGCGTCGCGGACATCCTCGCCGGCTACCTCGAGCTGCTGCAGGAGCGCCTGGCCAAGGTCCCCGACCACCGCCAGGCGGTCCTCCTCGACATGCTCGGCGTCGCCCTCCTGCCGGCGCAGGGTGCGCGCACGCACGTGACGATGAAGGCGGTGCCCGGCACCCGCGGCGTACGCGTCCCGCGCGGCACCCGGATCGGCGCGACGGTGCCGGACCGCGACAAGCCGGTCATGTTCGAGACCCTCGACACCGTCGCCATCTCGCCCGCCTCGGTCGTCGAGGTGCACAGCGTGCTGCCGGCGGCCGACGCCGAGCGCGACCACTCCGCCGACGTCCTCGCCCGGGAGCCGTTCACCCTGTTCGACGGGAGCGCCCGGGTCGACCGCGAGATCTTCGTCGGCCACCAGGAGCTGCTGGCCTTCAGCGGACGGGCCGTGGTCGAGCTCGAGGTCGGGATGGGCATCCCCGCCCCGGAGCCGTTGCCGATCGAGTGGTCCTGGTGGGACGGCGAGCAGTGGCGCGCCTTCTCGGCGTTCGCGGCATCGGCGCTCGGGGCCGGCGACGACGACTCGGTGGACGGCACCCAGGGGATGACGCGATCGGGCACGATCCGCCTCGTCGCGGCCTGGGCCAAGGCGATGCCCGTCGAGCTCGACGGCCGGACCACGCACTGGGTGCGCGGTCGGCTCGGTGCACCCCTGCAGCTCCCGGAGGGGACGCCGCCGCCCGCCATCTCACGGCTGCGCGTGGCCGCAGTCAACGAGCAACGGCGCCTCCGCACCACGGTGTCCGCCGATCCGGCGGGCCCCGACCTCGTGGTCTGGTGGCCGGAAGGTCCGACGACCCCCGTGACCGCCCACGTCCTCGACCGCACGTCCGGTGCCCGCCTCGACGGGTACGTCGCTGCGACCAAGGGCTTCTCGCCCACGACCGCCGTGGGGGCGAGCGTCTCGCTGAACGCCGTCCTCGGGCACACCGTCCAGCTCGGGGTCAGTCCCGCGGCGTCCCGCCCTGCAGGGCCGCACGCCGGCGACGCCCCGCGCCGGGTGGCCTGCGAGAGCGACGACGAGCTGACGCACGGGATGCTGGTCGACGCCGGGTCGCGGGTCGAGGTGACCGTCTCCCGCGGGCTCCCGCTCGACAAGGCGATCGCGGACCGGCGGGCGGCCGACCCGTCGAAGACCTTCGCACCGATGGGCCCCTCGCCGGTGCGCGGGTCGGCGTTCCTCTTCGCCTGCGCGCCCGCCACCCATCGGCCGGGCAGCCGCGTCACGCTCCAGATCGAGCGACCGGTCACCGCGGCGGAGGAGGCCGACGAGCTCAGCGGCGTCCAGTCCAGCATCGTCACCTCGGCCAAGGACCGGCTCGACGAGGCCATCGCCCTGCTCGAGGGTGCCGAGGTGACCCAGGCGCTGGCGACCGCGGCCAGCATCCTCGGTGATCCGCTCCCCAAGCTCACCAACTCCGACGCGGCCTCCTGGTACGCCGCCGTGCGCCAGCAGGTGCAGCTGGCGCTGAACGCCCTGAAGGAGGCCGCGAAGCACGACAACGACTCGTGGAACCACGTGACCACGACCGTCGCAGCAGTCGGCGTCATGACGGTGCTCCCCGCCGTTCCGGGCCCGGGGATCGGGCTGGGGCTGCTCCCGCCGCTGGTCGACGCCGGGAACACCGTGGCGATGGTGCTCGCCGACATCGCCCAGGCGGTCGAGCGCCTGGCGGCCAGCGTGCCCCAGTCGATGGTCGACGAGCGCAACCACCTCCAGAGCGGCCTCCCGGACGCGAACCTGATCACGGTCGGCAACAAGCGACAGCCCTTGGCCAGCTCCCTCGTCAACCTCCTCGCCGGGGCCACGCCCTGGCTGCCTGCGACCCAGCTCCCGGCGTTCCTCGCGACGGACCCCGACGACTTCGTCGACGAGGTGAAGGACCGGATCGCCGACGCACTCGCCGCCGTCCAGAAGGCCCAGCAAGGCGTGGCCAAGGCGATCGACAAGCTCAAGGACATCAACCCCGCCACGCTGGCCGGCGAGCTCGTGCCCTCCGCTGCGACCGACCTGAACCCGCCGATCGTCGCGTGGGACTACCACGACGGTGAGCGCTGGCGTCCGCTCGGCGCCGAGGGCGACCCCGACGTGCTGGCGCTCCGTGCCTCCGGGTCGGTGCGGTTCACCGTGCCCGACGACATGGCCGAGCTCGACGTGGACGGTGACGTACGACGGTGGATGCGGGCCCGTCTGGCGGAGGGGTCGTTCTCCAGCCTCCGCCTGGTGAGCTGGACGGACACCTCCGGGATCGTGAACTTCCTCCCCGTCGTGGAGCCCCGCCCACCGATGCTCGACCGGGTCGAGGTGTTCTACACCCACACCTCCCCGGCGGTCGACGCCGAGCTCGTGCTGGTCCGCGACGTGCACCAGTGGCGCGACCTCACCCCCGCGGTGACGTGGCCGGCCGCCGGCGCCGTCCCCTTCGAGCCGATGCCCGACCTCGTGCCCACGCTCTACGTCGGTCTCGACGGCGAGCTCCCCCCGGAGCGGGTCAGCCTCTGGCTGCAGCCGTCGGACCCGTCGCCGTGGGCGGTGGCGCACCGGCCGGTGTGGGAGGGATGGGACGGCACCGCCTGGGTGCGCCTGGTCTCCGACGACGGGACCGACGGCCTGCGCCGCAGCGGGGTCGTCGGGCTCCTCTGGCCCGGCACGGCCGGCGCGCCCGGCGTGACGGTGTCCGGCGCGATCGGCAGGACCATCTCGCTGGTGGGGCTCGGCGCCGCCCTCCGCTTCCGGGCCGGCGACCGGCTGATGCTGGCGGACCTCCAGGGGCAGGAGCCCGTGGTCGTCGATGCCGCCGCAGGCGAGACGGTGACGACCCGGGCACCCCTCTCGCGCGCCTACGCCGGGGCGCAGCTGGTCACCGCGCCGCCCGCCCGGTTCGGCTCGCCCAGGACCTGGCTCCGAGCCCTCTTCGACCCGACCCGCCCGCCGCCCGCGCTCCGGGTGTCCGCCCTCGCCGCCCACGCCGTCGCCGTCGCCCAGGTCGAGACGGTCCGCGACGAGCTGCTGGGATCGGGCGACGGCTCGCCCGGCCAGCGACTCGTGGCGCGCCGGTTCCCGGTGGAGGGCGACCCCCTCCTCGAGGTCCGCGAGCTCGACGGCGACCGCGCCGACGTGGACGCCGACGTGCTGCGTCGTACGCTCGAGGCGCAGGGCATCGACCTCGCGGCCGTGCGGACCGAGCACGACCCGCGCACCGGACGCGTCACGGAGGTGTGGGTGCCCTGGTCGGGCACCACGTCGCTCGGCTCGGCCGGCCCCTTCGACCGCGTCTACGTGGTCGACCACGCCAAGGGGCGCTTCCTCTTCGGCGGCGCCGGGCACGGCAGGGCGCTGCCCGCCGGGCGCGACAACGTGCGGCTGCGCTCCTACCGGACCTGCGAGGGCGAGGTCGGCAACGTCGGGGCGCACCGGCTCGACAAGCTGTTGAGCGCGGTCGCCGTGGGCGAGGTGACCAACCCGGAGCCGGCGTCCGGCGGAGCCGAGGTCGAACCCCTCGCTGCCGCCCTGCGGCGCGGGCCGTCCCTGCTGCGGCACCGCCGCCTCAGCCTCACCGAGCGCGACGTGGAGGCGATCGCCGTCGAGTCGTCGCCGGCCGTCGTGCGCGCCCGCGCGGTCGGCGCGCAGGACCGCCACGGCCGACCGCTGCCGGGAGCGGTCCGGGTGGTCGTCGTACCCCGCGACGGGAGCCGGCAGCCCCGCCCGGGACCGACCCTGCTGGCCGTCGTCAAGGACGCGATCGTGGCCTCCTCCCCCGCGGTGGCGACCCGGCGTGTGACCGTCGAGGGGCCGGCGTACCTCGCCGTCGGCGTCTCGGTCACCGTCGTGCCCCAGTACGCCGACGAGGCCGGCGCCGTCCGCGAGCGCGTCGTCCGGGCGCTCGAGGTGTTCCTGCACCCGCTGGCGGGCGGGCCGGACGGCACCGGGTGGGACTTCGGCCAGGGGAGCCACCTCTCCGACGTGGCTCGCGTGCTCGAGTCGGTGCCCGGTGTCGACGCGGTCACCGACCTGGTCCTGGAGCGCGACGGGACGCCCGTCGGGGACGCCGTGCTCGCCGGTCCGGACCAGGTCGTGTGCGCCGGCCCCCTCGTCGTACGACTGGGCGGAGGGCTCTGATGCCGCTCTTCCCACCTGTCACCGACACCCTCCGCTGGGGCGACCTGGTCGAGCAGGGGCGCTCCCAGCTCCCCCTCGTCGCTCCCGGGTGGACCGACCAGAACACCAGCGACCCGGGCATCGCGCTGCTGGAGCTGCTGGCCTGGCTGGTGGAGGTCGACAGCTACCGCTCGAGCGCGATCTCCGACCGGGAACGGCGGCTGCTGCTCTCGCTCACCGGCTTCGCCCCCGCCGCGCCACGGGCTGCCCGGGCGCTGGTGCGGCTCACGTCGTCACGGACCCGGGTGCCCGCCGGCCTCGTCGCGACCGGCGTCCGGTCGGACGGCACGGTGCCGCTGACGCTGCGCGACGACGTGGTGGTGCGGGGCCTGGCCGTCGACGCGGTCGCGCACGCCACCGGGGCAGCCGCCGAGGACGACTACCGCACGGGGTGCGAGGACCTCAGCCGCGAGCACGGGGCTGGCCGGCCGATCCAGCCGTTCGGCGACGACCCCGCCGTCGGCACCTGTCTCCTGGTCGGCCTCAGGGCCGCCGGCACGGTCGCCGCCGGCGCCATCGACCTCTGGTGCGTCGTCGCGCCCGGACCCTGGGTCCCGGAGCTTCCTGGCCCGACCGACGTGCACCACTCGGTCCGCACCACGTGGGAGACGTGGGACGGGACCGCGTGGGTCGCGGTCGCAGAGGCCGACACCGAGGACCGCACCGCCGCCATGACACGGAGCGGGCGGGTCAGGCTGGTCGTCCCGACCGTCCCGCTCACGACGCTGGGCGACCAGGACGCGGGCGCCCTCGCCGGGCGCACCCTGGCGTGGCTCCGCTGCCGCATCGTGTCGGGCCGCCACGACGCCCCACCGTCGCTCGCGGCGCTCCACGTCGACGTGGGCGAGGTCGCTGCCGCCGGGCCCTACACGATGGACGTGGTGGTGCCGCCCGGCGCGCCCGTCACCGGATCGCCCTCGCCCGCGGGACCGCTGCGCGCGGCCGCCCTGGCACTGGTCTGCGCCCAGGACGGCACCGTCGAGGAGGTGCTCTTCGCCGACCCGGACGACCGGCCCGATCTCCCCGCCGTCGACGTCGTCGGGTGGCGGGCCCCCACCGCCACCCTCCCTGGTCGCCTCGTCGCCGGTGCCGCCGTGCTCGGCGTGGCGCTGGGCGTGCCCGACGAGGTCCTCCGCCTCCCCCAACCCTGGTGCGACGCACCGCCGCGCCTCTGGGCCGTGCCGCCCGGCGGTGCGCCGGTGCCCATCAGCGTGGTCGCCGACCTCGCAGTCGCCGGCGCACAGGACGACGCAGCCGTGCTCGACGCGGACGGGGTCACGGTGCGCTTCGGCGACGGGCGCTGCGGCGCCACTCTGCGGCCGGGCAGCACGGTCCTGGCAGCAGGGACGTGGACCACGACCACCGGCATCGGCGACGTACGCCCGCCCCTCGACGTACGGCTGTCCGAGGACGCCCGCACGGTGGCGCTCCTCTCCACGGACGCCAGCGCGACGCGGATGGACCTGGTCGGCTCACTGCTCGCCGGGGCACCGGGCGAGGACGTCCCCACGACCGCGGCCCGCGTCGACGCCGCGCTCTGGGTGCACGACCGCCTCACCGGGCTCGCCGACCGGCACCGGGTCACCAGCCTCGACGACCTCGCCCTCGAGGTGGTGCGCCTCACCGGCGTGCCCGAGCGCGCGGTGACGGCGCTCGACGCCGAGCGGCGAGCCCTCGCCACACCCGGTACGTCGCTGTGGCGGGCCCGCGCGCTTCCCGATGTCGACCCGCGGCTGCCCGGCCTGGTCGCCGACGGGTGCCTCACCGTGGCGGTGGTGCCGTGGCTGCCGGTGGACCGACCGGAGCCGACGCGCGAGCTGCTCGCGCAGGTCCGGGCCGACCTCGCGAGCGTCCGCACGCTGGGGACGCGCGTGTTCGTGGTGGGCCCGGACTACGTGCGCGTGGGCGTCGCGGCCACCGTGGTGGTGTCCCCGGGCGGCGGCGCCGAGGCGGTGCTGGCCGCGGCACGGGACGCCGTCGACAGGTTCCTGCACCCGGTCACCGGCGGTCCCGCCGGACGCGGCTGGCCCTTCGGCCGACCCGTGCGGCGCAGTGAGGTGCTCCAGCTGCTGGACCAGGTGCCCGGCGTCGACCGCGTCGAGGGGCTGGTCCTGCGCCGCGAGCCCGATGACGGCACGGCCGGGGAGTGCGGCGACCTCACGATCTGCGCGACCGAGCTGGTGCTCGCCGGTTCGATCACGCTGACCCCGGCGAGCGACGGAGGCCGTTGATGCCCACCGAGACCCGACTCCGCCAGGTCGCCGGCGGCTGGCTGCTGGCCCGGGACCTGCGCGACCAGCCCCGCCTCCAGGACCTCCACCTGGCCCACCACCACGTCGTGGCACATCGCACGTGGGGCTGCTCGACGGGCCTGCGCGTCATGCTCGCCGGCGACGAGCTCGTCGTCACGCCCGGAGCGGCCGTGGATCGCTGCGGTCGCACCGTCGTCCTCGGCGAGACGTTCTCGACCCGCCTCGCCGCCGCTGCCGACACCCTCGTCGCGCTGCGCGTGCGCGGTCACGGGCCGGACGGCCAGGTGGTGCTCCGCACGGGCGCCCAGGTCCAGGAGCTCGACGTGCCTCTGGCCCGGATCGACCACACCGGCGCGGTCCGCACGGGCGACGGCGACCGGCAGTGGCTGCGCCGTCCGGGACCGGCCAGGCGGCTCGGCGGGATCGTGCCGCGCGGCCACCCGGCGACCGGCACCTACTCGGAGTGGGCTGCGCACGTCGACCTCGGCCACCACCTGCTCGAGGACGTTCCCGTGGCCTTCGCGTCGCCGGCCTCGCACACGCCCGCCGCAGCCCGTACGACCGTCGAGGTCACGGGGGTCTCCGCCGACGGCCTCGACCTCGTGGTCCGCAACCACGTCCCCGTCGGGGACGTCGCCCTCGGCGACGTCGTCGAGACCACACCCTTCGCCCTGAGCTGGCTGGTCCTCCTGCCCGCCGAGCGACCCGAGCTCCCACCCCTGGAGTGGACATGACCGTCTCCGCAGTGCCCCTGCCCCACGCCGAGCGACCGCTGTACTTCCCCGGACAGGTGCTCGCCGCCGACGACCTCACCGCCGCCCAGGACGTCGACACCGGGCTGCGCCACCTGCACCACCGCATGCTCCACGGCTGGGGCATCGCCTCCGGCCTCGGCGTGACGGGGCGGAGGGGCGACGCGACGGTGTCCATCGGCGCTGGGTACGCCCTCGACTCGACCGGTCGCGAGCTCGTGGTGCCCGATCCCGTCTCGGTGCCCGTGCCTCCGGTGGTGGCCGGGCCCGACGGCCGGCCGCGGGGCTTCGCCCTGGTCGTGCGCTGGACGAGCGACGAGGACGCCGTCGTGGTGGACCGGCCCGGAGCGTGCGGCACCGAGGGCCCCGTACGCCGGTCCGACGCACCGCAGGTCCTCTGGCTCGACCCGCCCGCGGTCCGTGTCGGACACGACATCGTCCTCGCCCTCGCTGCGGTGCAGGGGTGCGCGCTCGCCGGCGCACCCGAGCTCGCCAGCCGCCGGCTGCTCAACCCCCCGCCCACGCCCTATGCCGCCTGCGGCCGCACGACCAGCGGCGACACCGGCTGGCAGGTGCGCACCGGGCCCGCCGGGCTGCCCTACGCCGTCGTGGCGGACGTGGACACCAGCGAGGCCGGGTTCGGCGACACCCCGGCCTACCTCGCCCGCCTGGACGGCCTCCGCATGCTGGACGACGCGCTCTCCCCCAGTGGGCGACCGGCGCTCCTCGACGGGACGCCGTACGTCGAGGGGGCCGAGCCGGGCCGGTTCCGGTGCGTCGTCCCCCTGCCGCCCGGCACCGGCTGGGGCGACGGCACCCAGGTCGACGTCAACCCGTCCGACGTCGTCGGCTCCGCGGCCCTGACGGACCTGGTCACCACCACGCTCCGCTGGTCGGTCGAGTGGATCGGCCTGCAGTCATGAGCGCGCGCCGGTGGCTCGCCGGGGGCGACTGGGGAGCGGCGCTGCTCACCCACGCGGTCGTCGAGGGCGGGCACCTGCGTCTCGCACCGCAGGGCAGCGGTCTCGCCCGGCACGGGGTGGCGATCGTCCGGGCCGGGCGTCCCGCCCCCGCCCAGGTCGACTCCGACACCGCCGATCGCTGGCGGCGGGTGGTCGTGCGCCTCGCCGAGCCGCTGCCGCCCCAGGCATGGCTGCGGATGTGGATGCGGGTCGAGCCCGCGGCGGGCGTCCCACCGGCGCCAGACGCCGCGCACGACCTCGCCGACGATGCGCCTCCCGACACCGCGATGGGCGTGTGGCGCGCCGCTGCCCCGGACGCCCTCGACGCGCGGGTGCTGTGCCGCGACGAGGGCGAGCTGTGGGTCGCCGTGGAGCTGGGTGGTGCCGGCACCACCACCCCGGCCGTCGCCGACCTGCTCGTGGAGACCGGGGACGACGGACCCGTCACCGCGCTGCCCATCGCCTACCGCGAGACCGGCGTCCACCCCGCGACCGACGGTGCCATCCTCGTCGACGACGGCGGCGGCGTCCTCGGCCGCTACGTCGGGCTGCTCGGTGCGCACCTCGAGCACACGTCGTCCCTGATCGAGGAGCTCCCCTCGCTGCTGAGCCCCTCGGTCGCCCCGGACCGCGACGACGCGGCATGGCTCGAGAGGCTCGCGACGTGGGTCGCGCTCGACCCGGGCCGGCTGCCCGGCTCCGACGCCGACCGGCGTGAGTCCGTCACCACCGTTGTCGCCCGCCACGGCCGGCGCGGGACCCGCGCCGGCCTCGAGGACCAGGTGCGCCGGGAGACGGGCCTCGACGTCGAGGTGGTCGAGCCGCTCCTCGACGTCACCGTGTGGCGGCTGGACGGCACGACGCGCACGAGCGTGCTCGGCGCCACCACCGGCCTCGTGGCCGCCGACCCGGGACCACCGGTGCTCGACAGCACCGCACTCGTCGACGGAGCAGCGCTCATCACCGCCGAGGACGCCGGACTCCCCGTGCACGGCCACGTCGCGCACCGCATCTGCGTCCACGTCGCCGACGGCACCAGCGAGCAGGTCGCCGCCGTGGACGCGGTGGTGCAGCGAGAACGTCCCGCACACGTGTGGGCCAGGACCTGCGCCACCCCGCAGCGTACGTCGCTGCCGACGGTGGTCGAGGTCGACCGGCTCCCCGACCACCCGGCCGCGGGACTCCGCAACGACACCGCCCACCGCCCCGACGCCGACGGGCCCGGGCTCCGGCTCGGCACCGCCCGCATCCATCCCGAGAACCGCACGCCCACCGACCGGCCAGGCGCCGGGTCGGCACAGACAGGAGACCCACGATGACCACGGACCTCGTCCCCGTGACCGGCCGCGGAGGTGACCTCACGACAGGGGGGTGCGGCTGCGACGACCACCACCTGGGGCACGACGCCCTCCACGCGCTCGAGCGCAACCTGTTCTTCCCGCGCAAGCTCATGGAGGTGCGCCACTGGCAGGCCGAGCAGTCCTACCACCGCCACGCGCGCGAGCTGGTCACGCGGCTCGGGCTCGGGAGCGGGGTGCTCTGCGGCCTCGAGGTGCGGCTGACCTCCTCCGGGAGCGTGGTCGTCTCCCCCGGTGTCGGCGTCGACGGGCACGGTCGGATCGTCGTCGTGCCCCGGTCGGTGGAAGTCGATCCGACGCGGCCCACCGATGCCTGCGGCCGGCCGGCCGGCGATCCCCTCGACGAGGGCGTCACGACCATCGCGCTCTGCTACCACGAGTGCGGCACGGACCCCGTCTGCATGCCTCCCGAGGGGTGCGACGACGAGCCGCGGGTCGTCCCCTCGATGGTCCGGGAGGCGTACGCCGTCTCGGTGACCGTGGGCGCGGGACGGCGCGTCGGCCTCCCGGACGGCCTCTGCGAGCAGGTCTTCGGCTGCGACGAGTGCGAGGCGGCGTCCGGCGAGGACCCGGGCTCGGAGGCCGAGTTCCCCCACGACGCCGAGGGTCGCCGGGTGGTCCTGGACCGGCTCGCGCCCCGCCGGTGCGCCTGCGGGGAGCCGTGCATCCCCCTCGCCACGGTCAGCCTCGGGGAGGGGCGAGCCCTCGACACGGGGGTGCGCACCGTCATCCGCTCCAACCGCGAGCTGCTCGATCTCGTCCTGTGCCTCGCCGACCGGGTCGACGAGTGCTGCAGCAGGCTCCCGACCGCCGTGCCGCCGCGGGTCACCGCGCTGTGGCCGTGGCCCGACGAGGAGGGTGCCGGCCTCGACGCGCTCCTCGAGACCGGCCGCCTCGAGATCGCCGCCGACCGCGACCTCGCCGAGCAGGGCCTGGACGACCCCGACCCCTGGCTGGGCGTCTGGCTGCTCGATCGGCGCCGGGTGAGCCGCCTCCGGCTCAGGCGCGCGGCGGGCGCCCTGACCCACGTCGCCGTGCCGCCCGGCGGCGACGGGGCGGCGTACGACGTCGACGTGCGGGAGGCCAAGCCGACGTCGCGCAGCCTGGTGCTCGTCATGGTGAGGTCGACCGCGCCGGGCCCGGTGCGGGCCGCGGCCCCGGACCAGCTGGCGCTGGACCCCGACCTCGAGGGCACCCGCCTCACGGAGGAGGACCGCGCCGCGCTGTGGGCGATGGCGCCGGCGAGCCACGACACCGGGCTGGGCGCCGTCGTCGCCGCGGCCGCGAACCCGCCTCCGCTGCCGTCGCTGCCGTCGGGCGACGGCACGGCCGGCGGCGAGCTGCACGTGGCACTGCTCCGCCCGTCGAAGGTGGCGCCTCCACCACGGCTGCTCGCCGTGTGGCCGGAGGGTGCGGCCGAGCTGGGCGAGGGCCGCGAGGACCGGGACACGATCGAGTGGAAGACGTTCCTCGAGGAGCCACAGCTCCAGCTCACCGTGTCCCGCGCCCTCGCGACGGCGGCCACCGACAGGCCTCGCGAGTGGCTCAGGGCATGGCACGGGACCGAGGACGGACCGTTCCTCCACGGGATCGAGGAGCTCGAGCTGATGCCCGGCACCGCGACCAACCTGCCGGGGGGCGAGGTCCGCTACGCGTTCCCCATCCAGCCGCCGCGCTGGTTCGGCCGCGACACGATCGTGGTGCAGCTCCGGTCGACCCCACCGGTGGTGACCGAGTCGCCGATCGGGCGCGACGACCCCACCGTCCTCCTCGACGCCGACGTCGCCGGCACGGCGCTCGGCTCGCAGGACCTCTTCCGGCTGTGGAGCGGGGACCCGTTCAACGGGCTCCCTGCACTGCCCCTGGCGGCCACCGGCGGCCAGCAGCTCCACGACGGCACCGAGGGCGGCCTGGCCCACTGGGCCTTCACCGTGACCCGGCCATGACCACCGACCGACCGACGAGCAGGGGACGACGATGAACACGATGACGACGCTCGACCTGGGGACGCGGGACGCGGGCCTGGCCGGTGGCTGCGGCTGCGGCGGTGGCTGCGGCTGCGGCGGTGGCTGCGGGGGTGGCTGCGGGGGTGGCTGCGGAGGCACGCGGGGGTGCACAGGCTGCGCGGACGTGGCCGAACGGCCCCGCTGGTTCGCGGGCCAGCTGGTCGGTCCCGGCGACCTCGAGGCCCTCCAGGAGTGGGTCCTGGGGCGGTCCCGGCGGCACAACCGGCTGGTCCACGGCTGGGGCGTCTCGTGCGGCCTCGCCGTCAGCGCGACGACGTCCCCGGTGACCGGCGAAGGAGTCCCGTGGTCGGTGACCGTGACCCCCGGCTACGCGCTGTCCGGCTGCGGCGACGAGGTGTGCGTGCCGTCGGCGGTGACGGTCGACATCCGCCAGCCGCGACCGGAAGGAGGCGACGTGTGTGCGCCTCCCGTCGACCCGTGGTGCGCGCCCGTGCGCGAGCGTCGGGACCCCGAGCGCACCTACTACCTCGCCATCCGGTACGACGAGCAGCCCACGCGCCCGGTGCGGTCCGCCGGCTGCGGCTGCGGGTGCGACGACGACCCGTGCGAGTACAGCCGCGTGCGTGAGACGTACTCCTTGGCGATCCTCGACGAGCTCCCCGACTGCTACGACACCCAGCCGGCGCCGGAGGACGGCGACGTCCGCGGGACGGGGTCGACGGGCGCGGTCCGTGAGGCGATCTCGTGCAGTCCCAGGATCCGCGAGCTCGGCACCCGCCCCTGCCCCGACTGCTGCTCGCCCTGGGTGGTGCTCGCCGACCTGAGGATCGACGCGGCCGGGACGGTCACCGTCGACCCGCTGGCGCACCGCCGGTTCATCGCGTCGTTCGGCAGCTTCGCGTTCTCCTGCCCGCCGGCCGTGCGACCGTCCGGCGGCAAGGAGCTCAACCGGGCGGAGCTCAGCGTCCTCAAGGGGTCGTTCGCCACCACCATGGCCGCCGACATCGAGTCCGCCGACGCCGACACCATCATGGCCACGCCTGCCCTGCAGCTCCGGGGCGCCTCACGCGCCAAGGCCTTCCGTGACCTGCTGGGCGACCGGTCGGTCGCGGAGCTCGCGGCCGCGGACCTGGGGGCGCTCACGGCGGCCGCGCGGGCCGCCGGGGTCGACCCCGAGGACATCGACCACGTCCACTCGGTGGCGGTCATGGTGACGCGGATGACCGGCCGGTAGTCGCGAAAGGCCGCAGGGACAGGCATTGTTACCGTTCTGGCCCGCGGATGTTACTCGCCCGTGTACCTTGCGAGAGTGCCGACGACAGTGCTCCTCGTGGAGGACGAGCCCGACCTGGTCCGCGTGATGACGATCTCGTTGTCGCGGGCCGGCTTCGAGGTGCTCGTCTGCGGCACGAGCGCCGAGGCCGTCGACCTCCTTGCGGCGCACCACGTCGACATCATGATCACCGACCGCGGGCTCCCCGACGCGGACGGCGCCGACCTGGTCAGGCAGGTACGGCGCGACGGCTTCGCCGGCCCGGTCCTCATCGCAAGCGGACGCTCCGGAGCGGCCCACGACGAGGAGTGCCTCGCGGCCGGCGCCGACGGTGTCCTGTCGAAGCCGTTCCGGCTCGCCGAGCTGGTGACGCGCCTCCACTCGCTGGTGCCGCCGGAGGCGACCTGCGCGTCGGCCCCCTAGGTGCCACGGCCGCACGCGCAGCGACCCCGAGCCACGCACGAAGAAGGCCCTGACCAGCGTTTCCGCTGGTCAGGGCCTCTTCTCGTCCGGGTGGGCGATACTGGGTTCGAACCAGTGACCTCTTCGGTGTGAACGAAGCGCGCTACCACTGCGCCAATCGCCCGAGACGCCGGAACGATATCCCATGGGACGACCGGACCGGCAATCAGGGGTGCCTCACGGTGAGGAGCGCTGCTTGTCGCGCTCCTCCTTCTCGCGGTCGAGCTCCTCGACCGCCTCGGGACGGCCGTGGAACCGGCGGTAGCTGTAGACGATCAGCGCCAGCGCGATGAACGCCGAGACGACCTGGGTCACGCCCGTCCAGATGCCGCCCGGCAGCCACCACGTGTCCGAGAGCGGCCACCATCCGGGCGCCGGGGGCTTCATGATCCACAGCACACCGCAGGCGGCGAGGACCAGCGCACCGAGGCAGGAGGCGATGATCCGGGGCCAGGTCTCGACGCCCTCCGCGGCGCCCTTCAGCGCACGCAGCCGGACCGGCTCCACGCGGCGCTCGGCCCAGTCGTACTGCTGGGAGAGCAGCGCGAGACCGGCGAAGATCCCCAGCAGTCCGGGGCCGGGCAGGAAGATCGCGGCGATGCCGAGGAGCAGCAGCGTCCATCCCAGGACCTCGAGAACGATGCGCTTGGCTGCCCCCGTCATGGGGAGACCCTAACGGGCGTCACCAACGGGCGGCGTCCTCGTTGTCATCAGTGAGGATGAACCGCCGGTCTGGACCGCGCCGGATCATTTTTCGCCATTCCGCATCACGAAGACCTCGCTGTGTCGTCTCATGAGCATCCACACAGGGAACCCCCGAAGGAGCCTTGATGAACATGTCCGGTGGCGGGCACACCCTCGCCGATGTCGCGTTGGACATCACCGTCGAGTGCATGGACGACCGTGGCATCCGCCACGAGATCGACACCGTGCTCGGCTACCGGCGCACCGACCCGTTCGCCGTGTCGATGACCTTCGTCACGGGCGAGGGCAACCTCGTGTGGACCTTCGGCCGCGACCTGCTGATGCGAGGCGCCCACTCCCCCACCGGCGACGGCGACGTGCACGTCTCCCCGGCTGTCAGCATCACCGGCCGCGCCATGGTCAGCATCGAGCTCAGCTCGCCCGACGGGCACCTCGTCCTGCTGGCGCGCACCTCGGACGTCGACGACTTCCTGACGCGCTCCTCGGCGGTCGTCAGCCCGGGCACCGAGTCCGAGCACTTCGATGTCGACATGCTGATCAGCCAGGTCCTGGCCTCCTGAGCCTCGCCCGCTGACCCACCGGCCGCTCGGCTCGCCTCAGAGCCGCGAGTGCTGGGCCACCCAGCTGGCGTGCAGCCCGGCGTAGACACTGCCGGCCTGCGTGACGAGCACCGCGTGCGGGCCGCGCTGCACGACCCGGCCCTTGTCGACCACGATCACCTCGTCGGCACTCTCCGCCGTGGACAGCCGGTGCGCGATCGTCACCGACGTGCGCGACTGCATGAGCCGCTCGAGTGCGCGGCCGATCTGCATCTCCAGCGCCGGGTCGACGGCGCTGGTCGCCTCGTCGAGCACGAGCAGGTCGGGATCCGCCAGGTGGGCACGGAGCAGTGCGACGAGCTGGCGCTCGCCGGCAGACAGCGACTCGCCGCGCTGGCCGACCTGGGTGTCGAGGCCGCGCGGCAGCCCGGCCAGCCAGTCGTCGACGCCGAGCTCGGCCGCCGAGGCGCGGATCTCGTCCTCGGTGGCGTCGAGCTTGCCGTAGCGCACGTTGGCCGCGATCGTGTCGTCGAAGAGGAACCCCTCCTGCGGGACGAGCACGACGCTGCGCCGCAGCGAACGGGCGTCGAGGCGGCGTACGTCGACGCCGTCGAGGAGCACCGCGCCCTCGACGGGGTCCATCAGGCGGGTCAGCAGCTTGGCGAAGGTGGACTTGCCCGACCCGGTCTCGCCCACGATCGCGACGCGGGTGCCGGCCTCGATGGCCAGGTCGATGTCGCGCAGCACCGGCGGGCCGCCGGGGTAGCTGAAGGCGACGTCGCGGAACCGGACGTCGATCGGTCCCCGCGGCAGCTGCTCGCCCTCGGGGCCGGGGTCGACGAGGTCGGCCGGGGTCTCCAGGATGCCGAGCACGCGGCGCCAGCTGGCGATGGCGTTCTGGGCGTCGGTCAGGATCTGGGTGCCCATCTGGACCGGTCCGACGAAGAGCGTGACCAGGAACGCGAAGGCGAGCACCTTGCCGGGGGTCATGTCGCCGGTGAAGCCGAGGAGGACGCCGACCACGATGACGCCCGCGTTGGCGAGGCCGGCCGAGAGCCCGCCCAGGGAGAACGACGTCACGGTGTAGGTCTGGGCGTGCGTGTAGGCGTCCTGCCAGTCCTGGATGGCGGTGTCGATGCGCGCCTGGGTGCGGTCCTCCACACCGTAGGAGCGGACGACCGCGGCGCCGACCACCGGCTCGGAGATGGCGCCGAGCAGCACGCCCACCTGGTGGCGTACGACGGTGTAGGCGGCCGAGAGCTTCTTCTGGAACCAGCGGATCGAGAGGAACAGCGGCGCGAACGCCAGCCAGACGACCAGTGCGAGCTCCCAGCTGTAGACCACCATCAGCACTGTCGCCACGAGCACCTGGCCGATGCTGACCACGAAGATCAGGCCGCCGAAGACGAGGAACTGGCTGACCTGGTCGACGTCGGAGGTCACCCGCGAGACGAGGGCGCCGCGGCGCTCGGTGTTCTGCGTGAGCAGCGGGAGGTCGTGGACGTGGCGGAACGCCTTGGTGCGCAGCGTCGCCAGGCCGCGTTCGGAGGTGGTGAAGAGACGCTTGGTCATGAGGTAGGAGGCCCAGCTCGTCGCGCCGATCGCGACCGCCGCGAGGAGTCCCATCCAGGCGACGTAGTCCAGGCGAGGACCCTCGGGCCCGTTGAGGCCGCGGTCGAGCGTCTGCTGGACCGCGATCGGCACCACGACCTGGCCGCACGAGGCGATGACGGCGAGCACGAGCGTGAGCCCGATGCCCTCGCGGAGCTCGGGTGAGTACCTCATGCCGAGGCGCAGGGTGGCGAGGGCTCCGATGTCCTCGCCGGTGTCCATCCTCGTGCCGGACGTCGCGGTGGTGGTGCTCACTGTCGGCTCCCCTCGTCGACGACGGACCCGGACTCGGCGTCGACCGCCGCGGCGGTCTCGTAGGCGTTGACCAGCTGGGCGTAGGCGGGACTGGAGGCCAGCAGCTCGGCGTGCGTGCCGCGCCCGACGATGCGGCCGCCGTCGAGGTGGACCACCTCGTCGGCGAGGGAGATGGTGGCCTTGCGGTAGGCCACGACCACCAGTGACGTCGAGGACCCGGCGGAGTGCTCGTCGCGCAGCGAGGCGAGGATGCGCGCCTCGACCTCCGGGTCGACCGCGGACGTGGCGTCGTCGAGGATCAGCAGCCGCGGCCGGCGCACGAGCGCACGGGCCAGGGACAGCCGCTGGCGCTGGCCACCGGAGAGCGAGGTGCCGCGCTCCCCGAGCCTGGTGTCGAGGCCGTCGGGCAGCGCCGCGACGAAGCCGTCGGCCTGGGCGGTGCGCAGGGCGCCCCAGACGACGTCGTCGGGCACGTCGGCGCCGAGCGTGACGTTGCCGCGGACGGTGTCGTCGAACATGAAGGCGGTCTGCGGGACCAGCGCCACGTCGCGGGGCAGCTCGCCCTTGCGCAGGCCGGTGAGGTCGTGCCCGTCGATGCGGATCGCGCCCGAGTCGGGGTCGACGAGCCGGGTCATCAGGCTGGTGAGCGTGCTCTTGCCCGACGCCGTGGCGCCGACGAGGGCGACCGTGCGACCGGGGCGGACGTCGAAGTCCACGCCGCGCAGGAGCGGCGCGTCTGCGTCGTAGGAGTAGTGGAGGTCGTCGACCTCGAGCAGGGCGCCGCCGCTGGCCACCGGCAGCAGGTCCTCGCCGTAGGTCATCGTGCCGCGGGCGTCGAGCACCGCCTTGGCGCGGCGGTAGCCGACGACCGAGCGCGGGAACTCGCCGAGCAGCCAGCCGATCGCGCGGATCGGGAAGGAGACGATGGTCAGGAGGTAGGCGACGGTGACCACGTCGCCCGCCTCGGTCGCCCCGCTCGCGACGCGGGACACGCCCACTGCCAGCACGACGAGCACCCCGAGGTTGGGGAGGCTGGCCAGGGTGGGGTCGAAGATCGCGCGGAACCGGCCGGCGCGGATGTTGACGTCGCGCAGCTCGTGGGCCTTGGCCCGGAAGCGGTCGGTCTCCTCGACCTCACGACCGAGGGTCTTGACGACCATCGCGCCGTCGAAGGACTCGTGGGCGATCTCGCTGACCTCCGCACGCAGGCCCTGCGCGCGCGTCATCAGCGGCGAGGAGTAGTGCTGGTAGAGCAGGTTGGCCACGACCACGGCCGGGAACACCAGCAGCCCGACGAGCGCCATCACCACGTCGGCGAGGAACATCTGCACCACTGCGACGACCATCATCACGATCGTCCCGAGCGCCATGGGCAGCGGCATGATCGGCGCCCAGGCCGCCTCCACGTCGGAGTAGGCGTTGGACAGCAGCTGCCCCGTCGGGTGGCGCTGGTGCCACTCCATGGGCAGGGAGAGGTACTGGCGGGTCACGCCGCGACGCGTGTGGGACTGCATCCGGTAGTACATGATCCCGCCGCCGAGGCGTCGCGCGACGATGCCGGCGGCACGCAGGATCGCCACGCCCATGAACAGGGCGACGACCCACACCAGCATGTCGGTGCCGATCTCGCCGGTGTCGAACGCGGGGATCAGGACGTGCTGGGTGGACCAGCCGAGCACCCACGCGTCGGCGACGGTCAGGACGCCGAAGAGGACCGCGCCCAGCGTGGCGACGGTGAAGACCGTGGGCTCGCGCTTGATCCCGACCCACAGGACCCGGAAGCCGTCGAGAGTGGTGGTGCCTCGCAGCTCCGCGTCCTCAGCCACCTGTGTCGCCCGCCCCCTCGTCCGTCTCACCCTGTCGGTTGCCGAGCGCAACCATCCAGCCGGGTCAGGCTATTCCTCGCCACCGACGATGCACGAATCGGTTTGTGACGCCGGCCCTGTCCTCGAGCGGCCGGACAGGGTCCGCCGCGCGTCACCGGTGGACCTCTCGATCAGGACGCGCGGATCCGCGACAGGAACGCGCGGGTGCGCTCCTGCTGCGGGTCCCCGAGCACCTGCTCGGGCCGGCCCTGCTCGTGGATCCGACCGTCGTGGAGGAAGCACACCTGGTCGGCGACGTCACGGGCAAAGCCCATCTCGTGGGTGTTGAGCAGCATCGTGACGCCCTCGCCCTTGAGCTCGGTCAGCAGGTCGAGCACCTCCCCCACCAGCTCCGGGTCGAGGGCCGAGGTGACCTCGTCGAGGAGCATCAGGCGCGGGTTGGTCACGAGCGCGCGGGCGATGGCCACCCGCTGCTGCTGGCCCCCGGAGAGGTCGTCGGGGCGGGCGTCGGCCTTCTCCGCCAGCCCGACCCGGTCGAGCATCGCCAGGCCGCGCGTCCGCGCCTCCTCCGCGCCCACGCCGTGCACCAGGCGCAGCGCGAGCGTGACGTTGCCCATCACGTCGAGGTGCGGGAACAGGTTGTAGGCCTGGAAGACCATCCCCATCCGGGAGCGCACCTCGTCGCCGTCGACGCGGGGGTCGGTGATGTCGCGACCGTCGAAGGTGATGACACCGTCGTCGACGACCTCGAGGAGGTTCACGCAGCGCAGGAGGGTGGACTTGCCCGACCCGGACGCCCCGATCAGCACGACGCACTGGCCGGGCTCGATGGCGAGGTCCACGTCGCGGAGCACCACGTTGTCCCCGAAGGACTTGCGGACGCCCCTGAGGGTCAGCAAGTCGGAGGTCTCGGGGTCCCCGCGGCGTTGTTCGGAGGAGCGCAGCGGAGGAGAAGAACGTCGTGGGGTGAGTCTCACAGGTGTCCCCCTGCTCCGTGGTAGCCCTTCTTGCGGGCGTACCGGTCGGTGAGCCGCGCCATCGGGATGGTGAGGCAGCAGAACAGCACGCCGGCGACGACGTACGGCGTGTAGTTGAAGTCGAGGGCCGTCTCGATCTGCGCCTTGCGGATCGCGTCGGACACGCCCAGCACCGCGATCAGGCCGGAGTCCTTCTGGAGCGAGACCAGGTCGTTCATCAGCGGCGGGATCACCCGTCGCCAGGCCTGCGGCAGCACGACGTGGCGCAGCGTCTGGCCGTAGGACAGCCCGAGCGAGCGGCCGGCCAGCCGCTGGCTGGGGTGCACCGACTCGATGCCGGCGCGGAACACCTCGGCGACGTAGGCCGAGTAGGACAGCACCAGCGCGGCGCCGCCCCAGAACAGCGGCGAGGTCGGCAGCCCCTGCAGGCTCAGCGCCGGGCCGCCGAAGCCGAGCAGGAAGATCACCAGCAGCAGCGGCAGGCCGCGGAAGACGTCGACGTACGCCGTGCCGAGCAGGCGCAGCGGGAAGGCGACGGGGCCGCGCAGCGTACGCACCACCGCGACGGTGAGGCTCAGCACCAGGATCAGCAGCCAGCACACCACCATGACCCGGATGTTGAGCCACAACCCGTCGAGGACCGCCGGGAACGACGAGACCGCCTTGTCCCAGGAGAAGTACGTCTCCTGGACGCGGTCCCACCCCGGTGAGCTGACGACCGCCCCGCCGATCGCGCCGAGCAGCAGCAGCGTGCTGCCCGCCGCGATCACGGCACTGCGGAGCGTCCGGCGTCGCCGCCACTCGTCGCGCTCGCGCTGGACCGGCGACGGCTGCCAGACCCCGGCCTCAGGGGCCGCGTCGGCCACCCGGTCGGCCATCAGGACAGCTCGGGAGCGCCCTGCTGGGCCAGCCACTCCTGGTTGATCTGGTCGAGGATGCCGTCCTCGCGCAGCGCGTCGACCGCGGTGGAGATGCAGTCGGTGAGCGAGCTGCCCTTGGCCAGCACGGCGCCGAACTGCTCCGGCTCGCCCTCGGGCAGCGGCAGCTGGCCGACGATCACGCCGTCGTCGAGCTGGACCGCGGTCATGTAGTAGGCGGTGGGCAGGTCGACGACGATGCCGTCGATCTGGCCGTTCTTGAGCGCCTGCACCGCCTGGTCGTTGGTGTCGAAGACCGCCGGCTCCTGCGAGGGCTGGACCTGGTCGGTGATCGCGGTGTAGCTGGTGGTGCCGACCTGGGCACCGAGCTTGGCGTCGGCCAGGTCGGCCACGCTGGTCGCGCCGTCGATGGCGCTGCCCTTGTTGGTGATGACCGCCTGGACGACGTCGTAGTAGCCGCTCGAGAAGTCGACGGCCTTGCGGCGGGCCTCGGTGATCGAGACCTGGTTGACGTCGAGGTCGAAGTCCTTCGGGCCGGGCTGGACGACCTTGTTGAAGGGCACCGTGACCCAGGCGACCTGGTCCTGGGTGTAGCCGAGCTGCTCGGCGATGGCGTAGGCCACGGCGGACTCGTAGCCCTTGCCGTTGGTCGGGTCGTTGTCGACGAACCACGGCTCGTAGGCAGGGTCGTCGGTGGCGATGGTCAGGGTGCCGTCGGTGACGGTCTCCATCGTGTCCGGCGTGCAGGACTCGCCGTCAGGGGCGGCGGAGCCCGACGTCTCGCTGGCGGCGTCGGTGCCGCTGTCGGCCTCGTCGGTGGGTGCGCAGGCGGTGAGAGCGAGCGTGGCGGCGATGGCGGCGAGCGCGAGCGGCCGGGAGGACTTCAGCCGGGAGGTCGTGAGCATGGCCGAATCCTACGACTCCACTCGACTTCAGCGGACCGGATGACCCGCCGTGGACAGACCGGCCTTGACGTCGCGGATGCTCAGGGTGCCGAAGTGGAACACCGTGGCCGCCAGCACCGCGTCCGCCCCCGCGTCGACGGCCGGCGGGAAGTGCTCGACGGCTCCCGCTCCCCCACTGGCGATGACCGGGATGCGCACCTCACGGCGTACGGCGCGGATGAGCTCGAGGTCGAAGCCGTCGGTCGTGCCGTCGGTGTCCATGGCGTTGAGCAGGATCTCGCCGGCTCCGAGCTCGGCGGCGCGGACCGCCCACTCGATCGCGTCGAGCCCGGCGCTCTGGCGGCCGCCGTGCGTGGTGACCTCGAAGCCGCTGTCCGTCCCCGGCGCCCGGCGGGCGTCGACGCTCAGCACCAGCACCTGGTTGCCGAAGCGGCCGGCGATCTCGGCGACCAGCTCGGGACGCCTGATGGCGGCCGTGTTGACGGCGACCTTGTCCGCGCCGGCGCGCAGCAGGCGGTCGACGTCGTCGACGCTCCCGACGCCGCCGCCCACCGTCAGCGGGATGAAGACCTCCTCGGCGCAGCGGCTGACGACCTCCATCGTCGTCGCGCGGCCCTCGTGCGAGGCCGAGATGTCGAGGAACGTCAGCTCGTCGGCGCCCTCGGCGTCGTAGAGGCGGGCCAGCTCGACCGGGTCGCCGGCGTCGCGCAGCTCCTGGAAGTTGACGCCCTTGACGACCCGGCCGCCGTCGACGTCGAGGCAGGGGATGACGCGGATCGCGAGGCTCATGGCCGACCCGGCCGGGTGAGGGCCAGCGCGTCCTCGAGGCTGAAGCGGCCCTCGTAGAGCGCAGTGCCCGCGATGGCGCCCTCGACGCCTTCGTCCACGAGGGTCATCAGGGCACGGATGTCGTCGAGGGTGGTGACGCCGCCGCTGGCCACCACCGGCTTGTCGGTGGCCGCGCACACGTCGCGCAGGAGCTGCAGGTTGGGCCCCTGCAGCATGCCGTCCTTGTTGACGTCGGTGACGACGTAGCGGGCGCAGCCCTCGGAGTCGAGGCGGGCGAGCGTCTCGTAGAGGTCGCCGCCGTCGCGGGTCCAGCCGCGTGCGGCCAGCGTCGTCCCCCGTACGTCGAGCCCGACCGCCACCCGGTCGCCGTACGTCGCGATCGCCCGGGCGCACCACTCGGGCTGCTCGAGCGCGGCGGTGCCGATGTTGACCCGCCGGCACCCGGCAGCCATCGCCGCCTCGAGCGACTCGTCGTCGCGGATGCCGCCGCTCATCTCGACCTGGATGTCGAGGGTGCCGACGATGCGGGCCTGCAGCTCGCGGTTGTGCCCGTGGCCGAACGCCGCGTCGAGGTCGACGAGGTGGATCCACTCGGCGCCCGCCTCCTGCCAGCGCAGCGCCGCCTCGATCGGGTCGCCGAAGCGCTTCTCGGAGCCGTCCACGCCCTGCACGAGCTGGACGGCCTGGCCGCCCTTGATGTCGACGGCGGGCAGGAGCTCGAGGTAGCGGTCGTCCGGGGTGCTGGGCATGCCCCGATCCTAGGAGCGTGCCCAGCGCACCCGGACGCGGCCGTGGTGGCGCGAGACGCCGGTCACCGTGCCGGGGCGCTCCGCCGAGCGCAGAACGGAGCGACCTGCAGTCAGCCGGAGTGGTTCACTGCGGCATGCGACTCCTGATCCTCGGTGGCACCAACTTCGTCGGTCGCGCCACCGCGCTCGACGCACTCGCCCGCGGGCACGACGTCACGTGCCTGGCCAGGGGCACGAGGAACACTCCCCCTGACGGGGCGCGCCACGTCGTGGCCGACCGCACCACCCCCGGGGCGTACGACGCCGTGGCGGGCGAGCGCTGGGACGCGGTCATCGACGTGGCGACCCAGCCGGGCCAGGTCCGGAGCGCGGTCGCGGCACTGTCGGGCAGCACCGATCACTGGCTCCACGTCTCGACCATCAGCGTCTACGCCGACCACTCCGTCGAAGGTGCGGACGAGGCCGCGGAGCTGCTCGAGCCGCTGGCCGCCGACGAGATGGGCTCGATGGAGGACTACGGCCACGCCAAGGTCGCGTGCGAGCAGGCGGTCACCGCGGCGTTCGGTCCCGAGCGGTCGCTGCTGGCCCGGGCCGGCCTGATCGGGGGTCCGGGCGACCTGTCCGGCCGCACCGGCTACTGGCCGTGGCGCTTCGCCCACCCCGCCACCGACGACGGCAGCGTGCTCGTGCCGGTCGACCCGCGCTGTCGCACGGCCCTCATCGACGTGCGCGACCTGGCTGCCTGGCTGGTGCACTGCGCCGGGACCGGGGCGGCGGGCCCGTTCGACGTGATCGCCAACGCGGCCCCGCTGGCCGAGCACCTGGCGGCCGCGCGGGAGGCAGCCGGGCACACCGGCCCCGTCGTCGGGGTCGGCCCCGAGTGGCTCGAGCAGCACGAGGTCGCGCAGTGGTACGGCCCCCGGTCCCTGCCGCTCTGGGTCGGTCCGGAGGACAGCCCGGGGCTGGCGTCCCGCCCGACCACGCGCGCCCTCGCCGCGGGGCTCGCCCCGCGACCGCTGGCCGACACACTGGCGGACGTGCTGGCGTGGGAGGAGGGCCGGGACCAGCCCCACGGCTCCGGGCTCACCGACGAGGCGGAGCTGGAGCTGGTCGCGGAGACCGCCACACGATGATCGTGCGGTCCTCCTGACGCATCAGGTACGTCACGATCACCGCATTGTGGCCACACCCCGCTGCCGGATCGGGGAGGGTATGCCTTCCGGCAGTGCGGGGAACAGGGGTCGGTGCGGGAAGAGCCAGTGACGCTGGGACGACGCATCATCGAAGCAGGTCCCTCCGGGGACACGGAAGGCAGTCACAGGTGAACGCGGAGCGTCGCAGGGTCGGAGTCGTGCTGGCCGGCATCACGTTGCTGTCGCTGGTCCTGCTCGACATGCTCTTCCCGAGCGTGTCCTTGGCGGTCCTGTTCGCCCTGTCCCCCATGGTCGCCTGCTCGGTCCTTCCGCCGAAGCCCACTGCCGTCTTCGGTGTCGCCGCACTGCTGGCCGCGGTCGCGTCGCACTGGTGGACCGACGACCCGAACCTCGCCCAGCACGTCGTACGCGTCGCCGCCGTCGTCGCCTTCTCCGCGACCGCGGCCGTCGTGGCGCACATCCGGGTCCGGCGCGAGCACGAGCTCCAGCACGTGAGCCGGCTCGCCGAGGTCGCCCAGCGCGCCGTCCTGCCGGTCCTGCCCGCCCATGCCCGCCGCGTCAACATCGCCGTGCGCTACCGGTCGGCCACCGCGGACGCCGTCATCGGCGGAGACCTCTACGACTGCTACCACTCCCGCAACCACACCCGCTTCCTCGTGGGCGACGTCCGCGGGAAGGGACTCGGTGCGGTCGAGCAGGCCGCGCGCGTCATCCGCTCCTTCCGCCAGGCCGCTGCGTTCCAGCAGGACCTCGAGGCCGTCGCCGACGACATGAACAGCTACCTGCTGCCCTTCTTCGACCCCGAGGAGTTCGTCACCGCGATCCTCCTCGACACCACCGACGCCCGTCGGCCGCACATCGTGGCCGCGGGTCACCCACCGCCACTGCTCATCCACCCCGACGGCTCCAGTGAGTTCGTCGCGGTCGACAACGACCTCCCCCTCGGTCTCGGCTTCGGCTACGAGCGGCACGACTTCACCTGGGAGCCCGGCGACCGGCTCCTGCTCTACACCGACGGGCTCAGCGAGGCCCGCGACGCGCAGGGCGAGTTCCTCGACCTCCGCGGCCTGGCACCCCACCTCGTCGGGCTCGACGTCGACGCCGCGGCAGACCGCCTCCTCGACCTGACCCGTGACCACTCCAGGGGCAGCACCGGCGCAGCCGATGACATGGCCGTGCTCGTGCTCGAGCACGCCGTCGACGAGCAGGACTACCGCCCGGAGGACGCCCAGCACGACTGGGGCACCTCCCTCCCCCGCTGACACGAGCAGCTGAGCCCTAGTGCCGTCCCCGCCGAGCAGTGGGGAGGTCGTAGGCGATGCCGTCCATCGGGAAGGTCGGGCGGATCCCCATCGCCCGGAGGATCGTCGGCATGATGTCGACCGAGCGCACCTCGGCACGGAGGTCGCGGCTGGAGAGGCCGGCGCCGGCGAAGACGATCGGAATCTGCTGGGCAGCGCGCTGGATGCCGCCGTGGTCGCCCTTGACGGAGTACGTCGTGTCGTCGGGCAGCGTCGCGATCAGGTCGGGCCCGTAGTCCGCGGCCTGGGTGTCGACGAGCTCCTGCGCCTTGCGGGCGAACCACGCCCGTTCGCCGCCGCTGGTCATCCGGTCCCACCGCACGGGCGACACGCGGTCGAAGTGGTCGCCGTGGCGGCTCCACACCGCGGTCACGCTCGGCAGGGTGCCCATGACCGCGGCGGCCTCCTGCACCTTGGCGGGCGACTGGTCCTTGAGCCACACCCTCAGCATGGAGTCGCTGTAGGACAGGCCGACGTTGCCGGTGTCGACCAACGGCAGCAACGCGTCCTGCGGCTCGTCGTAGACGCCGTCGTTCTCCGGGTCGCCGTAGTACCAGTTGTTGTAGCCGTAGTCGCGCTCCGCGACCTCCTTGCCGTAGAAGGTCCGGCCGGCGACCGAGCCGTGGTCGGCGGTCAGCACGACCAGGGTGTCGTCGAGGACGTCCTGCGCCTCGAGCTCGGCCATGATCCTGCCGACCTGCCGGTCGGCCTCGGCGGTGGCGGCGACCATGTGCGTCATCGGGTCGCCGTCGGCGCCGGTCGGTCCGGGGTCGGAGGTGCCGCCCCACATGTGCGCGGCCTTGTCGACGCCGGGCAGCGTCACGAAGATGCCGTTCCAGCTCGCCTCGTTGCGCATCACCTCGATCGCCGCGTCGGCCGCCCAGACGTCACCGCCCTCGTGGGCGGGGTCCTTGCCGGTGACGTAGCGGTCGCTGTCGAGCGGGTAGAGGATCGCCGGCAGCTTCGCGGTGTCGTAGGCGTAGGTCGGATAGCCGCTGTGCACCCAGAAACGGCTGCACGGCGCACCCAGGATGTACGACGGCACGTTGATGCCGGTCGGCTTCCGCCACGACCCGCCGCTCGTGCACTCCGGGCCGCTGCCGAAGGTGATGATCGAGTCCGACCCGGCGCCGCCGAAGGCGTAGCCCGCATAGCCCTTCGGACTGATCGTGAAGGTCTTCGCCGTCGGGTCGGCCGCGCCGAGGTAGTCCGCCAGCTTCGGGTAGCCCGCGGCCTGCTGGAGCGTGAGGAGGTCCGTCGTCATGTTGCTGGTGATGTAGAGCTGGTCGGGGTTGGCCGGCTCGGGATCGCCGAGCACGCCCGCCACGTCGCGGTAGCCCTCGTCGGTCCAGCCCATGTGCCGGGGCAGCTGGCCCGACGTGATCACGTTGTGGGTGACGACGGTTACCGAGCCGGTGTGCCCGAGGTAGGAACGCGGGGTGTCGACGCCCTCGTCCATCAGCGCCTCGACGTTGCCCATGGCGTACTTCTCGACGATCTCCTTGCTCAGGGAGTCGACGACGATGACCACGACCTTCGTCGGCCGGTCGGCGTGCCCGTGGTCATGGCCCGGACCGTGGCCACCGCGCCCGCCGGCCTCGGCACCCGTCTGGGTCCCGGCCAGGCAGAGCGCCAGCGCCGCAGCGGTGGCGAGGGCGAACGTGCGGGTCCGGCGCTGCGTCATGGCGATCCCTCCCGGCGCGGCGGCGGTGCCGCGAACCGTGAGCCGAACGTAGGCCCGCCCCCTGCGCGCGACAATCCCCCACCAGGGGTACGTCGCCGGGTTCGATCAGCGCCAGGCGGGTGCGACCTCGCGCCGGTAGCGCCGGGCGAGCAGCAGGGTCAGGAGCGACACGACGGGCCCCGGGATGGTGGCTCGCAGCGCGCTGCGCTCCCGCTCCCCCGCCCCGTCCTGCATCCAGGCCAGCGCGTTGGCAGCGTCGACGATGCTGGCCGGGCGCAGCTTCTTGCTGAGCGCCTTGAACTCCGGATCGGACTCCAGGTCGCCCATCGGTGCCTCGACGTCTCGCTCCTCGTGGTCGAGGTGGCGGTTGATCACCTCGCTGGAGCGCGCCACCACGTCCGCGGCGGACCTCGCGGTCGCCGTCGTCGGGGTCGCAACCACCCCGTCGATCGCCGCCGAGGCCGAGCCGAGCGCCTCCTTCATCGCCGCGTGCTCGGACTCCATCTCGTGGAGCAGGTCGGCGTCGACCCCGCGCTCGAGGAGGAACGGCCAGAGGATCTCGTCCTCCGCCTCGTGGTGGTGGGTCAGCTCGCGCACCAGGTTCTGCCAAGCCGCCTGGACCTGCCGGGCCCGGGCGGCGTCCCCGTCGCCCAGTCGGCGCAGCGCCTGCTCGGTACGGGCCACGTCGCGGCGCACCGCGGCGTGGATGATCTGGTTCATGCTCAGCTCAGCCATGCCGGGACGCTAGCCCCCGCCCACGGGCTCCCTCGACCCAGTTTCTGGGGAACCTCGAGACCGTCCCGGCGTCTTGCAGGACGGATCGGCGCCCTCCCGGCCCGCGGGTGCGGCACAGCCGCTGACGTCAGCGGAGCGACTGCACCCAGTTGCGCAGGAGGGCGGCGCCGGCGTCGCCGGACTTCTCGGGGTGGAACTGCGTCGCCGACAGCGGCCCGTTCTCGACCGCGGCCACGAACCTGTCGCCGCCGTGCTCGGCCCAGGTCACCAGCGGCGCGGCCGTGCGCTCGTTGGTGACGAGGTCCCAGCTGCGGGCGGCGTAGGAGTGCACGAAGTAGAAGCGCTCGTCCTCGACGCCGGCGAAGAGCGTGGACCCCTCCGGCACCTCGACGGTGTTCCAGCCCATGTGAGGTACGACGTCGGCCTCGAGGCGGGTGACCAACCCGGGCCACTCGTCGCACCCGTCGGTCTCGACGCCGTGCTCGACGCCGCCCGCGAAGAGGATCTGCATACCCACGCAGATGCCAAGGACCGGACGGCCCCCGGCCAGCCGGCGCCCGATGATCCGGTCGCCCTTGATCGCGCGCAGGCCCTCCATGCAAGCGGCGTACGCGCCGACGCCTGGCACGACGAGGCCGTCGGCCGCGAGCGCGGTGTCGAAGTCGCCGGTCAGGGTGACCGACGCCCCGGCGCGCTCGACGGCACGCACCGCCGAGCGCAGGTTGCCCGAGCCGTAGTCGAGGACGACGACCTCCGGCTTGCTCACAGCAGGCTCGGTCACAGGGCACCCTTCGTCGACGGCACGCCGGTCTCCCGCGGGTCGTGCGCGACAGCGTCACGGAAGGCGCGGGCGAAGGCCTTGAACTGCGCCTCGACGATGTGGTGCGGGTCGCGGCCACCGAGGACGCGCACGTGCAGCGCCAGGTGGGCGTGGAAGGAGATCGACTCGAAGACGTGGCGGGTCAGCGAGCCCATGTAGGCGGCGCCGGTGCCGCCGATGGCGACGTACTGCTGGCCCTCCGGCTCACCGCTGTGCACGCAGAACGGACGCCCGGACACGTCGACGACGGCCTGGACGAGCGCCTCGTCGAGCGGCACGGTGGCGTCGCCGAAGCGGCGGATGCCCGACTTGTCGCCGAGGGCCTCGCGGAGCGCCTGGCCGAGCACGATCGCGGTGTCCTCGACGGTGTGGTGGGCGTCGATGTGCGTGTCGCCGCTGGTGTGCACGACGAGGTCGACGAGCGAGTGGCGGGCGAACGCGTCGAGCATGTGGTCGTAGAACCCGACGCCCGTCGACACCTCCGAGCGACCCGTGCCGTCGAGGTCGACCTGCACCTCGACCCGGGACTCCTTGGTGGTGCGCTCGATCTTCGCGGTGCGGCTCATTCCGGGTCCTTCTCGCTCGTCTGCTGGATCGTCTCCAGCAGTGCCTGCCTGAATGCTGCCATCTCGTCCGCCGTGCCGACGGAGACGCGCAGCCAGCCATCGGGCCCCGTCTCCCTGATCAGCACCCCGTGGTCGAGGAGTCCCCGCCACACCGCGTGCCGGTCGGCGAACCGGCCGAACAGCGCGAAGTTGGCATCGGAGTCGGCGACCTCGAGACCCTGCTCGCGCAGCCACCCCACCGTGCGGTCGCGCTCGGCGCGGAGGTCGTCCACCTTGCCGAGCAGCTCCGGCGCGTGGCGCAACGCGGCGAGCGCCGTGGCCTGGGTGACCGCGGAGAGGTGATAGGGCAGGCGCACCACCCGGATCGCGTCGCAGATCGCCGGGTCGGCGGCCAGGTAGCCGACGCGCGCGCCGGCGAGTGCGAACGCCTTGCTCATCGTCCGGCTGACGACGAGGTTGCGGTGCGCCGGGAGCAGCCCCAGCGCGCTCGGCGTGCCCGAGCGGCGGAACTCGCCATAGGCCTCGTCGACTACCACGACACCACCGGGCTCGTAGGACGCCGCGGCCTCGCACAGCATCGACACCGCCTCCGGCGGCAGGGCCGTGCCGGTGGGGTTGTTGGGGCTGGGCAGCAGCACCACCGCCGGCCGGCGCTCGAGCACCAGGTCGCGTGCCGCGTCGAGGTCGAGCGAGAAGTCCTCGGCCCGGTGACCGGTCACCCACTCGGTCATCGCGTCGCGGGCGTACTCGGGATACATCGAGTACGTCGGCGCGAACGACAGCGCGCACCGTCCCGGCCCGCCGAAGGCCTGCAGCAGCTGCAGCATCACCTCGTTGGACCCGTTGGCCGCCCACACCATGTCGGCGGTGATCCCCGAGCCCCCCGAGGTGTTGAGGTAGGCCGCCAGGCCCTCGCGCAGCTCGGTGAACTCCCGGTCGGGGTAGCGGTTGAGCGTCGCCGCGGCCGTGCGCACCGCCTCCGCGATGTCGGCCGCGGCCGCGGGCGAGGGCCCGTAGGGGTTCTCGTTGACGTTGAGCTGGACCGGTGCCTGCTCGAGGGAGAGCTGCGGCGCGCCATAGGGCTCGATCCCCTGCAGCTCCTCGCGCAGGGGTGGGAACGCCGCGCTCATCGATCGAACCGCACGCTGACGGCCTGGCCGTGGCCCGGGAGGTCCTCGGCCTCGGCGAGGGTGACGACGTGGTCGGCGACCTCCGCCAGCGCCGCCTGCGTGTAGTCGACGACGTGGACCGACCGGGTGAACGCGCGCACCGACAAGCCGCTCGAGTGGCACGCACAACCGGCGGTGGGCAGCACGTGGTTGGAGCCGGCGCAGTAGTCGCCCAGCGACACCGGCGCCCAGGGGCCGACGAAGATCGCACCGGCGTTGCGGACCCTGGCGGCGTGGGCCGCCGCGTCGCGGGTGTGGATCTCGAGGTGCTCGGCCGCGTAGGCGTCGACGACGTCGACTCCCTGGTCCATGTCGTCGACCAGCACGATCGCGGACTGCTGCCCGCCGAGGGCCGTGGTGATCCGCTCGGTGTGCCGGGTCGCGAAGACCTGCTTGTCGAGCTCGGCCTCCACCGCGTCGGCGAGGACGAGGGAGTCGGTGACCAGGACCGAGGCCGCCATCGGGTCGTGCTCGGCCTGGCTGATCAGGTCGGCCGCGACGTAGGCCGCGTCCGCGCTGTCGTCGGCGAGGATCGCGATCTCGGTGGGGCCGGCCTCGGAGTCGATGCCGACGACACCACGCAGCAAGCGCTTGGCCGCAGCGACGTAGATGTTGCCGGGACCGGTCACCAGGTCGACGCGCTGGCACGGCCCGGCGCCGTGGGCGAACATCGCGATCGCCTGCGCACCGCCGACGGCGTACACCTCGTCGACGCCGAGGAGGGCGCAGGCCGCCATGATCGTCGGCTCGGGCAGGCCGTCGCGGTTCTTCTGCGGCGGGCTGGCCAGGGCGATCGAGCGCACACCGGCCACCTGGGCGGGTACGACGTTCATCACGACGCTGCTCACCAGTGGCGCCAGGCCGCCGGGGACGTAGAGGCCGACGCGGTCGATCGGCACCTTGCGGTGCGTCACCGTCGCGCCGGGCGCGACCTGGCTCGTCACGTCGTGCTCGAGCTCGGCCTCGCACGTCGCGCGCAGGCGGCGGACCGACTCCTCCAGCCCTGCGCGGACGGCGGGGTCGAGGTCGGCCAGCGCGCGCTGCAGGGCCTCACGCGGCACGGCGATCTCGTCGCTCTCGACACCATCGAAGCGTGCGGAGAGCTCGGTGATCGCCTCCACGCCACGGGCGCGGACGGCGTCGATGATCGGCTGCACCTGATGCGTGGCAGCCTCGACGTCGAACTCGGCGCGAGGCACGCTCGTGCGGTAGTCGACGGACGCCGAGTCGGCGCCCCTCAGGTCGATGCGACGGATCAGGGACATGCTCCCGATTCTAGGTTCCGGGGTGGCACGCGCGGACGGCGGCCGCGTGGGATGGACAGCGCGGGCCGACGCGGGGGCTAGGTTGGGATCGTGAGCGAGCCGCTGCCGATGTTCCCCCTGAACACCGTGGTGTTCCCGGGGATGAGCGTGCCCCTCCACGTCTTCGAGGACCGCTACCGGATGCTCGTCCGCCACCTGCTGACGGTCGAGGACCCTGCCCAGCGCGTGTTCGGCACGGTGGCGATCCGCGAGGGCTACGAGGTCGGCGACCACGGCGCCCAGTCGGTCTACCGGATCGGCTGCGTGCTCCAGCTCACCGAGGTCGACCGCCGCGACGACGGCACCTTCGACATCGTCGCGGTGGCCCGCGACCGGCTCCTGCTCGAGGAGATGCAGCGTGGCGACGAGTTCCCGCACGGCGTGGCGGAGGTGCTGGCCGAGCCGGAGGTCGACGTCCCGCAGGAGGTGCTCGACCGGGCACGTGCCACCTTCACCGCGTTCCGCGTGGCGATGACCCAGCTGCAGGGCGATCCCTTCAGCGGCACGCTCCCGCGCGACCCCGACTACCTCGCGTGGACCCTGTCCGCGCTGGCGCCGCTGCCGATGGCCGAGCGGCAGTCGCTCCTCGAGGCCGACGACGCCACCGAGCGCCTCGAGCTGGTCACCCGGCTGCTGACCGCCGAGCTGCGCGCCATCAACGTGATCCCCTCGCTGCCGGCGACCCAGGTGGCCCGCACGGCCTGGTCGCCGAACTGAGGACGGGGCCCGGTGGCGAAGAAGACCCGCGCGGGCGGCACCCCGGCCACCGTCGCGCTGAGCGCGGCCGACATCGCCTTCGAGGTGCGGGCGTACGAGCACGATCCCCGGGCGACGTCGTACGGTATGGAGGCGGCCGAGGGGCTCGGAGTGGACCCGGCGCGGGTGTTCAAGACCCTCATGGCCTCGCTCGACGGCGCCCTCGTGGTGGGGATCGTCCCGGTCTCCGGTCACCTCGACCTGAAGGCGCTGGCGCGCGCGCTCGGCGGCAGCAAGGCGGTCATGGCCGACGTCTCCGCGGCGGAGCGCGCCACCGGCTACGTCGCGGGCGGCATCTCCCCCATCGGCCAGAAGCGCCCGCACCCCACCGTGCTGGACGAGTCCGCCCTGGCCCACGACACGATCCTGGTCTCCGGCGGCCGCCGCGGCTTCGACATCGAGCTGTCCCCGAACGACCTGGTGGCGGCCACCGGAGCGGTGACCGCCACCATCGGGCGCTGACCTCGACCCCTGCGGGCGTCGGCCGGTGAGTCAGTCGGTCGTCAGCTTGAACAGTCCGTGCGTGACGTCGCCGTCGACCCAGCCACTGATGCCGAACGCGGACAGCGGCTCGACGTTGTCGCGGACCTCGGGCATGTCCTCGGTGACCCGGACCAGCCAGTTGTCGTCGGCGTCGAAGTTGACGTAGAGCACCGACTGGGCCTCGTCGGACTCGACGACCTCCTGGTAGTCGTCGGAGCCACCGAGGTCACCACCGGACTCGAGCTTGCTGCGGTAGTCGTCCTGGAGCGCGAGCACGGCGTAGCCGTCACCCTCGGTGACCTGCATGAACTCGGCCATCTCCGGCGGCGCCTGCGCGGCGAGCTTGTCGAGCACGGCCTGGATCTCGTCGGCGTCGCCCTTGATCTTCAGGCCGACCGGCACCTCGCCGGGGCCGCCGTTGGCGATCGCGTCGGGGTCGATCCCGCTGCCGAGCGACAGGGTCATCCCGTCGCCGAGCAGCGTCTCCAGGTCGGCGGGGATCGACAGCCCGGTCTCGCTCTCGAGCTGTGCGAGCTGCTCGTCGATCGTGTCGGACTCCTCGGGCATCGCGGTCTTGAGGTAGTCGAGCATCGCGTCGCCCCAACCGTCGGTCAGCGCGAGGCCGAACGCGGCGACGGTGTCGTCGGGCAGCCCACCGACCATGGAGACGCCCTCGTCGCTCTCCATGTACTTGGTCATGTCCTCCTGGTAGTTGGACATGGCGTACTCGATCTCGACGGCCCCGTCGTCGAAGCGCACCGTCGCGGCCGCGCCGTCGAACTCGTCGAGCAGCTGCTGGAGCTGCTCGGGCACCTGCTCGTCGGCCATCGGGTCCTCGGCGCCCATGTCGGCACCCATGCCGCTCATGTCGCCCATCATCGAGCCCATGCCGGCGAACTCCTCGGCGTACTTGGTGATGCCCTTGGCGAGGTAGAAGGACATGAAGCCGTCGTCGCCGGCCTCGCCCGTCCACGTGCCGAACGCACCGTCGTCGGCCAGCGAGGCGCCGCCGGTCGCGTCGACGACCTCCTGGGCGAGGTCCTTGGTCTCGGCGATGACCATCCAGTCACCGTCGACCACCCAGCCTCCGGCCTCGGCGTCATCACCCTCACCGCAGGTCTCGAGCAGCGTGGCCATGCCGTCCTCGGCCTTGCCGCTGTCGGTGACCTGCACGACACCGACCGGCGTCGGGGAGTCCTCACCGAGGTCGACGGCCGCCATCGCGGCACGCGAGCCGAGCCACGGCTTGACGTCCTTCGCGTAGTCGAGGCCCTCGCACTCGCCGGACTTGGTGATCTCCTCGAAGAGCCGCTCGCGCAGGTCGTCGTCGGTCTCGAGGTCGATCTTGTCGGTGAACCCCGGGAACTTGCGGAGCGTCTTGATGGCCTCGATCTTCTGGCCGCCGCTCGGGTCGAGGTCGATGCTGACGTAGGCCACGGTCGAGTCCGGCAGCGCCTCGGCCGGCTGGGAGCCGGTCGCGAAGAAGCTGGTGGCCGCCCATGCCCCGCCGGCGACCACGACGGCGGTCGCGCCGAGCGCGCCGAGCGCGATGAGTCGCTTGCGGTTGTCGTTGGTGGGCGCGGCGTCAGCCGGGCCTGTGGTGTCCAGGTACTCCGGACCACCCGGTGTCGTGCTCATCTCGTCAAGCTCCCCCGTTGCACGGGCCCCGACCTCGTCGGGACCGCCTCCATCATGTCGGCGTCACCCTACCCGCGCGGACGCCTCGTCAATCGCTTGCTGCCCAAGAGGTAGGTGCCGACCAGACCAGCCATCGCGCCGGCCGGCAGGACGACCAGCGCGGACGAGTGCCACGGCACTCGGCCGTGGTCGGGTGCGGTGAGGCCGAGGTGCCCCGGGAGGTCGGTGGAGTAGTCGGGCTGCCCGGCCGCCAGCGGCTGCGGGTCGGGCGGCGACAGGCTGCTGCCGACGGCGTACATCACCACCCCGGCGAGGCTCGCCGCGACGAGCACGGTGAGCGCCGTCGCCGTCTCGTGCCCCCGCTGGATGCCGGCCATCAGCCCCAGGACGATCCCCAGCGGGAAGGCGATCAGCACGAAGAGCGCGACACCCTGGAACGAGACGTCGGGACCGGCGGGCTCGAGGTACCAGTGGCCCTGGTAGGTCACGCCGGTCGGCGCGTCCCACCACCGCTCCCAGACCACCCCCGCGACGGCACCGGCGACCAGGAACACCGCGACCAGGACGGCCAGCCGCACGAGCGGGGAACGGGACGGGCGCGGCTCGGCCGCGCCCTCCGGGGTCACCCCGCCAGACATCCCGGCCCCAGCAGCTGCTTGAGGTCGGCGAACAGCGCCGGGCTCGGGCTGACCCGCAGGTTGTCGTCGAGCTTGAGCACCTTGGTCGAGCTGCGGGTCAACAGCTTGAGCTGCACCTCGGTCATCCCCGGGTGGGTGCCGAGCACGTCGCGCAGCTGAGCCACGACCGGAGGGGTGCAGCGCGTGGAGGGCAGGCTGATCACGACGGGACCGGTCGGGCCCTGCGTGAGGTCGGGGGCGGTGACCTCCTGCGCGCGCAGCTCGGGCTGGTCCTTGTCGCGCGAGAGCTGGCCCTTGATCCGCACGATCTGGTCCTCCACGAGCAGCGTGGAGGCGAGCGTGTAGGCGCTGGGGAACAGCAGCACGTCGATGGCGCCGTCGAGGTCCTCGAGCGTGATCGTGGCCCACGGGTCGCCCCGCTTGGTGATCTTGCGCGCCACCGAGGTGATCAGGCCGCTGACGGTGAGCGTCGAGCCGTGGGGACGGTCCTCGTCGAGCAGGAGCTGGCCGATGGTGCAGTCGGTGCCCTGGGACAGCACGTGCTCGAGCCCGAGGAGCGGGTGGTCGGAGACGTAGAGGCCGAGCATCTCGCGCTCGTGGCCGAGCAGCGTCATCTTGTCCCAGTCCTCGATGTCGGGGATGGTCACGCTCACCCCGAAACCCGCGTCGTCCTCGCTCAGGCCACCGAAGAGCGAGTCCTGGCCGATCGCCTCGTTCTTCTTGAGGTCGACGAACTGGTCGACGGCCGTCTCGTGGACCGCGGCCAGCGCACGCCGCCGGTGCTTCATGTCGTCGAAGGCGCCGGCCTTGATCAACGACTCCACGACACGCTTGTTGCACACCAGCGCGGGGACCTTCTCCATGAAGTCGTTGAAGTCGAGGTAGCGGCCCTTCTCCTCGCGCGCCGCCACGATGCCGGCCACGACGTTGTGGCCGACGTTGCGCACGGCGGTGAGGCCGAAACGGATGTCGTTGCCGACCGGCGTGAAGTTGGCGTGGGACTCGTTGACGTCGGGCGGAAGGACCTGGATCTTCATCCGGCGGCACTCGTTGAGGTAGATCGCCATCTTGTCCTTGTCGTCCTTGACGGACGTCAGGAGCGCGGCCATGTACTCGGTCGGGTAGTTGGCCTTGAGGTAGGCGGTCCAGTAGGTGATGACGCCGTAGGCGGCGGAGTGCGACTTGTTGAAGGCGTAGTCGGAGAACGGGAGCAGGATCTCCCACAGCTTGTCGATGGCGACCTGGGGAAAGCCCCGCTCGAGCATGCCGGCCTGGAAGCCGGCGTACTGCTTGTCGAGCTCTTCCTTCTTCTTCTTGCCCATCGCGCGGCGCAGGTTGTCGGCGGCACCCAGGGTGAAGCCGGCGAGCACCTGCGCGATCGCCATCACCTGCTCCTGGTAGACGATCAGGCCGTAGGTCTCGCCCAGCACCGGCTCGAGCGCCTCTGCGAGCGCCGGGTGGATCGGCTCGATCGCCTCGCGGCCGTTCTTGCGGCGGGCGTACTTGTTGTGGGAGTCGGCGCCCATGGGGCCCGGACGGTAGAGAGCGCTGACGGCCGTGATGTCGGCGAACGCGTCGGGCTGCAGCGAGCGCAACAGCGACCGCATGCCCGAGCCGTCGAGCTGGAAGACGCCGAGGGTGTCACCGCGACCCATCAGCTCGTAGGTCGCGCGATCCTCGAAGCCCAGCTCCTCCAGGACGACCTTCTCGCCCCGGTTGACCTCGATGTTGCTGACCGCGTCGTCGAGGATGCGCAGGTTGGACAGGCCGAGGAAGTCCATCTTGACCAGCCCGAGCGACTCGCACATCGGGTAGTCGAACTGGGTGATGACCGCGCCGTCCTGCGGCCTGGCCATGATCGGCACGATGTCGATCAGCGGCTCGCTCGACATGATGACGCCGGCGGCATGCACGCCCCAGTTGCGGATCTGGCCCTCGAGGCCGACCGCGGTCTCGTAGATGGTGCGGACGTCGGGGTCCTGGCCGTGCAGCGCGCGGAACTCGCCGCCGTCGTTGTAGCGCTTGTGGTCGGCGTTGAAGATGTCCTTCAGCGCGACGCCCTTGCCCATCACGTCGGCCGGGTAGGCCTTGGTGATCCGGTCGCCGATCGCGAAGCCGTGGTCGAGCACGCGGGCGGCGTCCTTGATGGCCGCCTTGGCCTTGAGCCGTCCGAAGGTCGCGATCTGGGCGACGCGATCGGCGCCGTACTTCTCGCTGACGTAGGCGATGACCTCGCCACGACGGGCGTCGTCGAAGTCGATGTCGAAGTCGGGCATCGAGGGACGCTCGGGGTTGAGGAAGCGCTCGAAGAACAGACCGTGCTCGAGGGGGCACAGGTCGGTGATGCGCAAGGCGTAGGCGGCGATCGAGCCGGCACCCGAGCCACGGCCGGGGCCGACCCGGATGCCGTTGTCCTTGGCCCAGTTGATGAAGTCGGCGACCACGAGGTAGTAGCCGCAGTAGCCCTTCTGGGAGATGATCGCGAGCTCCATCTCCACCCGGTCGCGGACCTCCTGGGTGGTCAGCTCGCCGGGGTAGCGCGCCTCGATGCCGCGCCAGACCTCCTTGCGGAACCAGGAGTCCTCGGTCTCGCCCGCGGGCACGTCGGCGCGCGCCATGTAGCCGCCGGTCGACTCGGTGAACTCGACCTCGCAGCGCTCGGCGATCGCGAGGGTGTTGTCGCAGGCCTCCGGCATGCCGAACCGGTCGGCCCACAGCGCGCGCATCTCCGCGGCGGACTTGATGTAGTAGCCGCCGCCGTCGAACTTGAGGCGGTTGGTGTCGGAGAGCCGCTTGCCGGACGCGACGCAGATCAGGGCGTCGTGGGCCGCGGCGTCCTCGGGGTTGTTGTAGTGGGAGTCGTTGGTGGCGATGGGCGCAATGCCCATCTCCTTGCCGAGTCGCAGCAGGTCGTCGCGGACCCGCTTCTCGATGTCGATGCCGTGGTCCATCAGCTCGAGGAACACGCTGTCGCGGCCGAAGATGTCCTGGAGCTCGCCCGCCTCGCGCACGGCCTCGTCGTACTGGCCCAGGCGCAGCCGCGTCTGGATCGCGCCGCTCGGGCAGCCGGTGCTGACGATGAGCCCCTTGCTGTGCTCGGCGAGGATCTCCTTGTCCATGCGCGGCTTGTAGAAGTACCCCTCGAGGCTGGAGCGTGAGGAGAGCCGGAAGAGGTTGTGCATGCCCTCGGTGCTCTCGGCCCACATCGTCATGTGGGTGTACGCGCCGCCGCCCGCGACGTCGTTGCCGCCCTCCTCGGCCAGGTCGCCCTGGCCCCACCGCACGCGGCGGCGCTCGCCGCGCATCGTGCCGGGCGTGACGTAGGCCTCGATGCCGATGATCGGCTTCACGCCGGCCTTCTTGGCCTTGCTGTAGAAGTCGTAGGCGCCGTGGAGGTTGCCGTGGTCGGTCATCGCGATCGCCGGCATGCCGAGCTCGCTGGTGCGCGCGAACAGGCCGTCGAGCAGGGACGCCCCGTCGAGCATGGAGTACTCGGTGTGCACGTGCAGGTGCACGAAGTTGTCCGCTGAGTTGACGGAGGAGCCGGACGACATGGAGGAGACTTCCGCACCTTTCGGGGGTCGCTGACGGTGTCTGGATCTGGGGTGGTGCTGACGGGTCAGCAGCGTCGGTGCGAGCACGCGACCAGCGCTTCAGGGGGAAGGACGTCAGCCTACGTCAGTGTGCCGGACCCCACCGACAGGACTCGCCACGTCGGTGTCGACCTCAGGACAGCCAGTGGATGGCGTGCCCGTGCCCGTGGCTCCAGGCCACCGGGACGCCGTCGAGCGCGGTCACGAAGCGACCGGGCGGGACCGTGAGGTCACCCGTGACACGGGGCAGCACCCGGGGTCCCTCGTTGCTGATCCAGCGGCACTGTCCGGCCGCCACCAGCCCGGTCATCAGGTCGTGGAACCGCTCGCGCTGCGGCACGTCGAGGTAGGCGATGACCGCCGAGTGCACGACCACGGGCGTGCCGTGCCCCGTCGCCTCGTCGAGGAGGTCCGGCAGCCGGTCGAGGAGGTCCCCCCGCACGAGACGGGGAGGCTCGCGCCGGGCGACCGCGACGGCGCTCCGCAGCCGCTCGCGCCGCTCGTCCTGCTCGGGCCAGACCAGGTTCGCGAGCCAGGCCATGGCGTCGGGGTCCGACACGTCGAGCGGGTCGAGGTCGATGCCGCCGCGCCAGGCCACGTCGGGGCGCGCACCCGGGACCGGCAGCGGACCGGTCGCCTGCGCGCTGAGCAGCGGGCCGCCGCTGCCCCGCAGCTCGCCGGCGGGCGGCCAGGCGTAGTCGTACCGATCGGGGAACAGGCACAAGCCGGCGCTGGCCCCGACCTCGAGCAGCGCCAGCGGGCCCTCGACCAGCCCGAGCACCGGCGCCAGCGTGGCGAGACGACCCACCTCGTTGGTCTGGGTGGCCCGTGCCATGACGGTGCTGCGGACGTCGTGCTCCCGCTCCAGCAGGACCTGTCGGAGACCGGCGTACGGCCCGGGCGCGGGCGCGCCGTGCCAGCGCGCCGCCGCGAACACGAGGTTGGGCTGGCGCTTGAGGGGCGGCAGGGTGGCGAGCCACGCAAGCACCTCCTCGTCGTCCGCGACGCCGAGCGCCCACTCCTCGAAGCAGGGCGAGTCGCCGGCGGCGTACGTCGCGAAGTCGCGGTACTCCTCGACGAGGTCGTCGTGCAGCAGCACGTCAGCGGCTCGCGTCGAGCGACTCGGCGATGATCACGTCGACGATCCGCGCGACGCGCTCCTCCCCCAGCTCGGGCACGACCGCAGCGATCCGCCGTGCGATCTCGGCCTCCCGCTGCGGGTCGCGCCGGCCGGACGGCTTGATGTCCTGCACCACCCTCGTGAGCGCCGTGCGTCGTGCGAGGACGTCGCCGAGCAGGAGGTCGACCTCGTCGATCATCGTGCGGAAGCACGCGAGCGGGTCGTGCCCCGGCCAGACCAGCTTGATGTCGGGCGCGCCCTCCTCGTTGGCGGATCCGTCGGTGCGCTCGAGGGCGACGAAACCCTGCCGGGCATAGAAGTCGCGCGCCGCCAGGTTGGACTCGAAGACCCACAGCCCGACGCCGTCGGGGTGCCCGTCGAGGACCCGGCGCAGCAGCGCGGTGCCGACCCCGTGCCCCTGGGCGTCGGGCACGACGTAGAGGTCGTCGAGCCAGGTGGCCGTGGACCGCGAGTAGCCGACGGTGCGGCCGGCCAGCACCGCCACCTGGACGTCGTACGCACCGAGGTCCCAGCCGCCGACCCAGGCCCGCACCTCGTCGTCGGTGTGCGCGCCCGGTGGGAACGCGTCGCCGGCGCCGGCCCGGGAGGCGAGGTGGACCTCGGCGAGCACCGGCAGGTCGTCGTGCGTGGCAGCTCGCAGGACGAGGTCAGTGCTCATCGCGGATGACGTCGAGCGCGTGGGCGAGGTCGTCGGGGTAGGTCGACTCGTAGGTGACGTAGTCACCGGTCTCGGGGTGCTCGAAGCCGAGTCGCATCGCGTGCAGCCACTGGCGCTGCAGCCCGAGCCGCTTGGCGAGCGAGGGGTCCGCGCCGTAGGTCAGGTCGCCCACGCACGGGTGCTTGAGCGCGCTCATGTGGACCCGGATCTGGTGCGTGCGACCGGTCTCGAGGTGGATCTCGAGCAGGCTCGCGAAGCGGTGCGCCTCGAGCGTCTCGTAGTGGGTCACACTGTGCCGGCCGTCGGCCATCACGGCGAACTTGTAGTCGTGGTGGGGGTGCCGGCCGATCGGGGCGTCGACCGTGCCCGCGAGCGGGTCGGGGTGGCCCTGCACGAGCGCGTGGTAGGTCTTGTCGACGGTGCGGTGGCGGAAGGCGTTCTTGAGGACCGAGTAGGCGTGCTCGGACTTGCAGATGACCATCACGCCGCTGGTGCCGACGTCGAGGCGCTGGACGATGCCCTGCCGCTCGCTGGCTCCGCTCGTGGAGATCCGGAAGCCGGCGCCGACCAGGTGGCCCACCACGGTCGGGCCGGACCAGCCCGGCGACGGGTGCACCGCGACCCCGACCGGCTTGTCGATCACCACGATGGCGTCGTCGTCGTGGACGATCCGGATGCCCTCGACGATCTCGGGGACGATCGCGAGCGGGTCGGTCTCGGCCGGGATGGTGACGTCGAGCATCGAGCCGGCGTGCACCCGGTCGCTCTTGCCGACGGTGGTCCCGTCGAGCTGGACGAGGCCGTCGGTGATGAGGTCGGCCGCCTTCGTGCGGGAGAAGCCGAACATCCGCGCCATCGCGGCGTCGACGCGCTCACCGGCGAGGCCGTCGGGGACGAAGACGGTGCGCTGCTCGGCGTGGGTGGTCATGCGCGGCCCGCTCACTGCTCGGCGTCCGCGGCCGCGTCGCGCTCACGGGAGCCGTCGAGCGCGACCCCGCGGAACGTCTGCACGATGATGAGGCCCGCCGCGATGTTGATGCACATGTCGGCGATGTTGAAGACCGGCCAGTTCGGCAGCATCAGGAAGTCGACGACGTGACCGTGGAAGGGCTCGGGCTCACGCACGATGCGGTCGGTGAGGTTGCCGGCGACGCCACCGAGCAGCAGCCCCAGCGCGATGCCCCAGCCGGTGCTGCCGATCCGGCGGCTCAGCCACAGCACCACGACCACGGCGAGCATGGCGAGCATGGTGAAGACGATGGTGAAGTCGGTGCCGGTGCTGAACGCCGCACCGGGGTTGAACGTCAGGTGCAGCACGAGCACGTCACCGATGAGCGGGACGTCGCCATCAGCCAGCGCCCGCAGCGCCCACTCCTTCGAACCGAGGTCGAGGGCGTAGGCCACGACCGCCATCGCGACGAAGACCAGCCGCGCATCGAGACCGCGGCGGACTGGGTCGTGATCGACCGGGTCGCTGGGATTCAGCGACGCTCCTCGCGCTGCTTGCATGACATGCACAGTGTGGCATGCGGCACCGCCATCAACCGATTCTTGCCGATGGGGTTGCCGCAGGACTCACAGACGCCGTAGGTGCCGTCGTCGATGTGGGCCAGCGCCCGCTCGATCTGGACCAGCGTCTCGCGCTCCTTGGCGAGCACGGTGAGCTCGTGGTCGCGCTCGAAGGTCGTCGCGCCGACGTCGGCCTGGTCCTGCCCGGCGCCGTCGCCGGCGTCACGCATCAGCCCGGCGAGCTCGGCCTCGGCCTGCCCGACCGACGTCGTGAGGCGCTCCTGGTGCTCGGTGAGCTCCTTGACGACCTCGTTGAGCTCGGCACGGGTCCAGGGGTCCTCGCCCTCCAGCACCACGAGCGTGGCCGGCGTGGCCTTGCGCGAGGCCTTCTTGGCCGCCGGCTTCGCCGGAGTCTTCGCCACCGTCGCCGTACGGGTGGCGGGAGCGGTCGCCGTCGCTGCGGCGGCCTTCTTCGCAGGAGCCTTGGTCACAGATGCCTTCTTCGCGGGAGCAGTGGGTGCGGGGGTCAACTTCTCGGCCGGAGCCTTCTTCGCAGGGGCCTTCGTAGCCGGCGCCTGCGCAGATGGCTTCTTCGCCGGCGCCTTCTTCGCGGGGGCTGCCTTCTTCGCCGGCGCTGCCTTCTTGGCCGGAGCCTTCTTGGCGGGAGCTGCCTTCTTCGCGGGGGCTGCCTTCTTCGCGGGGGCTGCCTTCTTCGCGGGGGCTGGCTTCTTCGCGGGAGCAGCCTTCTTCGCGGGAGCAGCCTTCTTCGCGGGAGCTGTCTTCGCGGGACCTGCCTTCTTCGCGGGACCTGCCTTCTTCGCGGGAGCTGCCTTCTTCGCGGGAGCTGCCTTCTTCGCGGGAGCTGCCTTCTTCGCGGGAGCTGCCTTCTTCGCGGGAGCTGCCTTCTTCGCGGGAGCTGCCTTCTTCGCCGCAGCCTTGGCCGGGGCGGCCTTGGTGGCCGGCCCCTTCTTGGCGGGAGCTGCCTTCGTCGCGGTGGCCTTCGTGGCCGAGGCGGTGCCGGAGCGCCGGCCGATCACTCGCTTCGCTGCTGCGGCGGCAGTGCCGGCCAGGGACTTGCGCGTGGTGCCAGCCATCTCCGAGGGCCTCCAGCCATGCATCGGGTGTGGTGGGAACCACACGGTGGCACGGAGGTTAGCCGCTGGCACCGACCGAACCCAACCTCGGCTCGCCGAAATGCGAGAACGACCACCCTCACGGGCGGTCGTCCTCGCTTGTGACAGGCAGTTCGGAGCTCAGCCCTCGTCGTCACCGAGCACGGAGCGCAGCCGCTTGGGCGCGTTGCCGCTGTCGACGGGAGCCTGGCTCTCGGCGCCGTTGGCCAGCGCCTCGAGCTGCTGGCTGAAGTACGTCTTCAGGCGCGAGCGGTACTCGCGCTCGAACTGGCGGAGGGTCTCGACGTCGCTGTTGAGCTTGTCGCGCTCCTTCTCCAGGTCGCCGAACATCTGCTGGCGGCGCTCGGCGGTCTCGGAGTCGAGCATCTGCGAACGCTGGCGCGCGTCGGCCTCCATGCGGTCGGCCTTGGTCTTGGCCTCGGTCTCCAGGCGCTCGGCCTTGGTACGGGCGGCACCGACGATGCGGTCGGCCTCGTTCTTGGCGTCCTCGACGAGCTCGTCGGCGTTGCGGGTCGCGATCTCCAGCAGCCGGGCGGCGGCGTTGGACGCGTCGGCGATGGTCTCGACGCGCATCGTCTGCACGGGTGCAGCAGGCGCGGCGGCCGCGACCGGCTGGGGGGCGGGCTCCGGCTCGGGCTCCGGCTCGGGCTCCGGCTCGCGTGCCGCGGGTGCGAAGGAGGCAGTAGCAGGTGCGGCCCCGCCACCGGACTGAGCAGCAGAGAGCTTCGACCTGAGGTCGTCGTTCTCCTTGGTGAGGCGTGCGAGCTCGGCCTCGACCTCGTCGAGGAACTGGTCCACCTCGCCCATGTCGTAGCCCTCGCGGAGACGGACAGGTGTAAAGCGCTTGTTGCTCACGTCCTCAGGCGTCAGCGGCATGACCTCACCCAAACTTTCACGATCGTTGACACATGGTGGCTCTGCTGTCAGGAGACAATAGCGCCCGTGGTCGCGCGGGGCACAGTGACCCGTGTGACGGATGGTTCAGAGATTGAAGATGGTGCGTACGACGTTGAGCAGCAACCATGCTGCCACCATCACGAGCAGGAAGCTCAGGTCGAGGGCCACGGAGCCGATCCGCAGCGGCGGGATCACACGACGCAGCGCCACGATCGGCGGGTCGGTCGCGGAGTAGACCCCTTCGAGGGCCACGAGCAGTGGGCCCCGCGGCTCCCACTGGCGGGCGAAGACCTGGACCCAGTCGACGACGAACCGGACCCAGAGCAGGCCGATGAAGACGAACAGGATGAGGTAGAGCGTCTGGCCGATGATCTGCACAGTTGAAGTATCTGTCAGCTCTGGTTGAAGAAGCCGTCCTCGGCGATCCGCTCCTTGTCCTCGGCCGACACCGCGACGTTGGGCGGCGAGAGCAGGAAGACCTTGTTGGTCACCCGCTCGATCGACCCACGGGTGGCGAAGATGAGGCCGGCGGCGAAGTCGACGAGGCGCTTGGCGTCGTTGTCGTCCATCTCGCTGAGGTTCATGATCACGGGCGTGCCGTCGCGGTAGTTCTCGCCGACGAGGCGGGCCTCGTTGTAGTTGCGGGGGTGCAGGGTGGTGATGCGGCTCAACTCGGCCACGACTCCTGTCTGGACCGGCGCCGGACGACGGCGCTCGGCGAGGTCGGACACCGGCGCCGGGCGACGGTCGCGGACGACCGGGCGCTGGTCGACGGCGTCGTGGGTGGAGGTCTCGGTGTCGACGTCGTACTCGTCGTAGTGACCTGTGTCCTCGAGCAGGCCGAGGTACTCGCCGATCTTGCGCATCGCGCCGCTCATGAGACAGATCCTCCGCTAGACGAGGTGGCCGGGGCCGGGCACCAGGTGATTGTTGTCGACATTACTGGACAGCAGGCCTCGGACCGAGTACCGCGGAGCCGACACGCACGTGTGTCGCGCCGCGGGCGACGGCTGCCTCGAGGTCGCCGCTCATGCCGGCCGAGAGCACCGTCGCACCGGGGTGCTCGCGCACGAAGTCCGAGCGGATCTCCGCGAGCCGCGCGAACGCGGCACCGGGGTCCGCCCCGAGGGGTGCGACGGCCATCAGCCCGCGCAGGTGGAGCATCCCGGCGTCGATGACGCGTGCCGCCAGGTCGGGGAGCGTCGCCGGGTCGGCGCCGGAGCGGTGGTCCGCCCCCGGGGGGTCGAGGCTGACCTGCAGCAGCACCTCGACCTCGTGCGAGCGCTCGTGCGCGCCGCGTGAGAGGGGCGCGACCAGCTTGGCGCGGTCGACGGACTCCACGACGTCGGCATAGCGGGCGACGGCGGCCGCCTTGTTGGACTGGAGGCCACCGATGAAGTGCCAGCGCAGGCCGAGGTCGGCGCACTCGGCGGCCTTGGCCTCGGCCTCCTGGTGCCGGTTCTCCCCCACGTCGGTGACCCCGAGCCCTGCGAGCAGCCTGACGTCGGAGGCCGGGAAGAACTTGGTGACCACGACCAGCGACACCTCGTCGGCGTCGCGCCCGACCCCCGCGCAGGCGTCGGCGATGCGGCGGCGTACGGCGTCGAGGTTGGCGGCGAGCTGGTCCCGCCGAGCGGTGTCGGTCACGGGTGGCTCCAGATCAGGCCGGCGAAGCGGGTGGCGCCGGCGCCGTCACGACGGTACGACGGCCAGCCGGCGTCCTCGCGGGTGCACACGTCGACGACCCTGACGTCGGCGATCCCCGCCGCGGCGAGCTGCGCCTGCACGCCGGCACCGAGGTCGAGGGCGGGCGTGCCCCACGACGTCGTCGAACACGCCTCGGGCACGAGGGCGGCGACCTCCTGCTGGAGCGCGATGGGCACCTCGTAGCAGGCGCCGCAGACGTGGGGACCGACCCAGGCGACGGACGGCGCGGCGCCCTGCTCGCGCAGACGCGCGACCGCGGCCGGCACGACGCCGGTGGCGAGGCCGGGGCGTCCGGCATGCACCGCGGCGATCCAGCCGGTGGCGGGGTCGGCCAGCAGGACCGGCACGCAGTCGGCGGCACGCGCCAGCAGCGCCACCCCGGGCCGGGAGGTGACCATCGCGTCGCACGACGGCATCGCTGCACCGTCCTCGCCGCCGATCAGCGACACCTCGGCGCCGTGCACCTGGCGCATCAGCACCGGCGTCGCGCCGGTCGCGTCCGCCACGGCGTCCAACGCAGCGGCGCGCACGCCGGCCGCGGCGGCGTCGCCGAGGCTGAGGGACACGTCGGTGAAGGCGACCTCGACAACGAGGTCGCCTTCGATCCGGTCGCGGTGGCGCAGGAGCACCGGCGCGTCGGGGACGCTCACTTCAGGAAGTCGGGGACGTCCAGCTCGTCGTCGTCGAACTGGACCTGGCGGGCCGGCCGCGGCGGCGCGGCCTGCTGGGCGGGAGCCGGCTGGCCCTCGGGGGGCGACGGGTTGAACGTCGTGGGGGCCGGGGTCGACGCCGCTCCACTGGGTGCGGGAGCAGCGGCCTTCGTGGCGATCTGCTGAGCGGCGGCGCGCGTCTGCTCCTGGGTCTGCGCCGGCGGGTTCTGCCGGAGCACGTTGCCGTCCGAGCGGCGCTTGGGCATGCCGCCATCGAAGCCGGCCGCGATCACCGTCACGCGCACCTCGTCACCGAGGGCGTCGTCGATGGTGGCACCGAAGATGATGTTGGCCTCGGCGTGCGCGGCCTGCGACACCAGAGCCGCGGCCTCGTTGATCTCGAAGAGGCCGAGGTCGGAGCCACCGGCGATGGACAGCAGCACGCCGTGCGCACCCTCGATGCTTGCCTCGAGCAGCGGGCTGGACACCGCCATCTCGGCGGCGGCGACCGCGCGGTCCTCGCCGCGGGCGGACCCGATGCCCATCAGGGCGGAGCCGGCGTTGGCCATCACGGACTTCACGTCGGCGAAGTCGAGGTTGATCAGGCCGGGGGTGGTGATCAGGTCGGTGATGCCGGAGACACCCTGCAGCAGCACCTGGTCGGCCTGCTTGAACGCGTCGAGGATCGACACGCTGCGGTCGGTGATCGACAGGAGCCGGTCGTTGGGGATGACGATGAGGGTGTCGACCTCCTCGCGGAGCTGGCTGATGCCCTCCTCCGCGGAGTTGGCGCGACGACGGCCCTCGAAGGCGAACGGCCGGGTGACCACACCGATCGTCAGGGCGCCCAACGAGCGGGCGATGCGCGCCACGACGGGCGCGCCGCCCGTGCCGGTGCCGCCGCCCTCGCCGGCGGTGACGAACACCATGTCGGCGCCCTTGATGACCTCTTCGATCTCGTCGGCGTGGTCCTCGGCCGCCTTGGCGCCCACGTCGGGGTCGGCGCCGGCGCCGAGGCCGCGGGTGAGCTCACGGCCGATGTCGAGCTTGACGTCGGCGTCGCTCATGAGAAGGGCCTGGGCGTCGGTGTTGATCGCGATGAACTCGACGCCCTTGAGGCCGACCTCGATCATCCGGTTGACGGCGTTGACGCCACCTCCACCAATGCCCACGACCTTGATGATCGCCAGGTAGTTCTGCGCTGCTGCCACGGCTCCGGGGCCTTCCTCGAGTGGGTCTGTGTGAACGACGGATGTGCGGGTGCTGGGGAACTGACGAGGTCCGGACATCCACCACCCCCGGGATCCGCGGAACCCTAACCGTGAACCTGAGGGTTATAGTTATGTCAACCTCGTCGTTGGCACGACCATAGGCAGCGCACGTCACCCGGCTGCGGCAACACGCCCGGCGCGGCGGCGATTTCTGGTTCCGCCCCCGTGGCAGAGGACGCAGGGACGGCCGTCAGCGGACGGTGGGGTTCCCGGGGACGCTGACGTCGTACACGCTCGCCTTCTGCGCAGCGAGCAGGCGGTCGATCACCTGGGCCTTGAGCTCGGACTCCTCCGCGCTCCCCCACAGCACCTGGCGCTGGTCGCGCATGACCAGGGTGATCTGGTCGACCGTGGCGACCTCGACGTGGTCGACGCGGGTGGCCAGGTCCTCGGGGAGCGCCGCGACCACGGTGGCGGCCTCCTTGAGCGCGTCGGTGCCCGCGCTGCTGCCGGGGCGGACGCGGGGCATCCCCTTCGGCGCCGTCTTGTAGTCGCGGAACACCACGCCGTCGGCGTCGAGGCCGCGGAGCCGCCCGGCCAGCTCCACGACGGCGACGGCGGTGCGCTCGACGACCTGGATGCGGACGGCGTCGGGCCAGGTCCGCGTGACGTCGACGGACCGCACCTCCGCGAGCGACCCGACGCGCGCGTCGGCGCGGGCGAGGTCGACCAGCGCGAGCTGCTCGCCGAGCGGGACGTCGGCGATCTCGCGGACCCGGCCGTCACTGAGGAGGTCGTTGCCGACGACCTCCACGCGCTTCACCTGCAGGGTCGCGGAGAAGAACACGAGCCAGACCGACGTCGCCAGGACTGCGACGACCAGCACGAAGGCCAGGACGTAGCGCAGCGAGAGCCAGCGGCGGGCCCACTGCCGGCGCGCGAAGCGTCGCCGGGTGCGCCTCGCAGCGCGCTCCTCGTCCTCCACTCAGGCACCCCCGAGGAGCGCGAGCACCTGCGGCCCCACGCCCGTGACGTCGCCTGCACCGAGGGTGATCACGAGGTCACCCGGACGGGCCCGGTCGGCGAGGGCCCGGGCAGCGGCGTCCAGCCCGTCGACGTAGGCGACCCGCTCCGCGGGAAGGGGTACGGCGTCGGCCACGAGGCGGCCGGTCACTGCCGGGTCGGGGTCCTCGCGGGCGACGTAGACGTCGAGCACGACGACCTCGTCGGCGGCGCCGAGGGCCTGGCCCATCGCCTCGCCGAAGATGCGGGTGCGCGAGACGAGGTGGGGCTGGAACGCGGCGACGACGCGGCCCTGGCCGGCCAGCGCACGCGCGGCCTCGAGGTCGCCGCGGATCTCGACCGGGTGGTGGGCGTAGGAGTCGTAGACGCGCACGTCGCCGACCTCGCCCTTGAGCTCCATGCGCCGTCCGGTGCCGGTGAACCGCCCCAGCCCCTCGGCCAGTGCGTCGAAGCCGAAGCCGAGCCGCAGTCCCATCGCCAGGGCGGCGACGGCGTCGAGGACGTAGTGGCGCCCCGGGATGCGCAGCCGGAGGTCTCCGAGGTCGGCGCCGTCGCGCGAGACGCGGCACGAGGACGTCGAGCCGGCGAGCGCGAGGTCGTGGATGCGCAGGTCGGCGTCGGGCGACTCCCCCACCGTGACGACGTCGAGGCCCTGCGCGCGCGCGGTGGCGGCCAGCCGGGCGGCCCCGGGGTCGTCGACCACGCACACCAGGAAGCCGTCACGGTCGATGGTGTCGGCGAAGTCGTCGAAGGCCCGGTGGTAGGCCTCCTCGGTGCCCCAGTTGTCGAGGTGGTCGGCCTCCACGTTGGTGACGATGGCCGCGTGGGGCCGGTAGACGAGGAACGCGCCGTCGCTCTCGTCGGCCTCGGCCACGAACAGGTCGTCGCCGCCCGCGTCGGCGTTGCGGCCGGTCGCGGTGAGCACCCCGCCCACGGCGTACGACGGATCGGCGCCGGCGGCGAGCAGGGCCGAGGTGAGCAGCCCGGTGGTCGTCGTCTTGCCGTGCGTGCCGGCGACGGCCAGGACGCGCGAGCCGGCCATGACCGCGGCCAGCCCGGCCGAGCGCGGGAGGATCCGCAGGCCGCGCCGCTGGGCCTCGAGCACCTCGGGGTTGTCGTCGCGCGCGGCCGTGGTGACCACGAGCGTATCGGCGTCGCCGACGTGGGCGGCGTCGTAGCCGAGGTGGCAGGTCACCCCAAGCTCGCGCAGGGCCGGCAGGAACGGGGTGTCGTGGTCGTCGCTGCCGGTCACGGCGATGCCGCGGGCGGCCATGATGCGGGCGATCGCGGAGATGCCGGCGCCGCCGATGCCGACGCAGTGGACCCGGCCCAGCTCCGCCGCGGGCAGGATCTCGTCGGGGACGGGGATCCTCACGACGCCTTCTCCCCCGCGGCGTCGAGGATCATCCGGGCGAGCTTCTCGTCGGCGTCGAGCGGGATCACCCCGCGAGCCGCCGCACCCATCTGCGTGAGCCGCTCGCGGTCGCCCAGCAGGCCCGGCACGCTGGCCGCGACCCACTCGGGGGTGAGCGCACCGTCGGCGACGAGGAGGCCACCGCCCGCGTCGACCACGGGCCGGGCGTTGAGCGCCTGCTCGCCGTTGCCGATCGGCAGGGGGACGTAGACGGCCGGGAGCCCGACACCGGAGACCTCGGTGACGGTGTTGCTGCCGGCGCGGCAGAGCACGGCGTCAGCGGCGGCGTAGGCCAGGTCCATCCGGTCGACGTAGGGGAGCACGACGTAGGGGACGTCGCCCGACGGCACCGTGAGCTCGTTCTTCGGACCCACGATGTGGAGCACCTGCACCCCGGCGTCGGCGAGCGCCCCCGCTGCGCCGGAGACCGCGGTGTTGATCCGCGCCGCGCCCTGGGACCCGCCGGTCACCAGGAGGGTCGGCAGGTCGTCGCGCAGGCCGAACGTCGTCAGCGCCTCGGCCCGCAGGGCGTCGCGGTCCATCGTGGAGACCAGGCGGCGGATCGGCAGGCCGGTGCAGACCGCGTGCGCGAGCTCGGTGTCGGGGAAGCTCGTCGCCACGTGGGTGGTCATCCGCGCGCCGAGCTTGTTGGCGATGCCGGGGATGGCGTTGCCCTCGTGCACGACGATCGGCAGGCGGCGCGTGCGGGCGGCGAGGTAGGCGGGCACCGAGACGTAGCCGCCGAAGCCGACGACGACGTCGGGGCGGACCCGGTCGACGACCTCGAGCGCGGCCCGGCGCGCGGCGCGCAACCGGGTCGGCGTACGCAGCAGGTCGGCGCTGGGGCGGCGCGGGAGCGGCACACGCGGGACGACCTCGAGGGGCAGGCCGGCCGCGGGGACCAGTCGCGCCTCGAGGCCCTCACGGGTGCCGAGGCAGACGATGTCGGTCGCCGGGTCCAGCCGGCGCAGTGCGTCGGCCGTGGCGAGCAGGGGTGAGGTGTGGCCGGCGGAGCCGCCGCCGGCGAGGAGAACGCGCATCAGGCCAAATCTAGCGGCGCAGGTCGGACGGGGACGCGGCGGAGAGGCCCGCCGAGCGGTTGCGCTTGCGGGTGGCCAGCGCGGCCGCCGCCTCCGGCTCGCGGCGCGCGAAGCCGATGACGAGCCCCAGCGCGACCAAGGAGGGCAGGAGGGCGGACCCGCCGTAGGACACGATGGGTAGCGGGATGCCGATGACCGGCAGCACGGCGAGCACCATGCCGACGTTGATCATCATCTGGCCGAGCAGCCACACCACGATCCCGAAGGTGGCGTAGCGCACGAACGGGTCCTCGGTGCTGAGCGCGACCCGGATCGCGGCGTAGGCGATGGTGAAGAACAGCAGCACGACGAGCATCGTGCCGACCAGGCCGAGCTCCTCGCCGAGCACCGCGAAGATGAAGTCGGTGTGGGCCTCGGGCAGGTCGCCCCACTTCTGCGTCGACGCACCGATGCCCTGGCCGAACCAGCCCCCGCTGGACAGGGCGTAGAGCCCGTGGGCGGGCTGCCAGCCGGCGTTGGTGTAGTCCTTGAACGGGTCGGTGAAGTGGGTGATGCGCTGCAGGCGCTCGGGGTCGGTCGCGGCCAGCGCGACGGCGGCGACGCCGAGCACCGACAGGCTCAGCCCGAAGAGCCGCAGGGGCGCGCCGACCACCCAGAGCATGCCGAGCATGATCGCCGCGAGGACCATCGCCGTGCCGAGGTCGCGACCGACCAGCACCAGCCCGATGACGGCGAACAGGCCGGGCACCACGGGCACGAGCAGGTGGTGCAGCTCGCGGAGGCGGCGCTCCTTGTGGGCGTAGATGTTGGCCGCCCACAGCACGATCGCGAGCTTGGCGATCTCGGCGGGCTGGATCTGGAAGGGACCGATGGCCAGCCAGTTCTTGTTGCCGTTGACCAGCACGCCGAACCGGGCGACCAGGCCGAGCAGCACGAGGGTCACCAGGAAGCTGGGGTAGGCCAGCCGCCGGACGTGCTTGATCGGCATCCGGGAGGCGACCCAGGCGGCGGGCACCCCGAGGACGACCCACATCAGCTGGCGCTTCACCACGGCGTAGGAGTCGTCGTAGGTGATGTAGGAGCGCACGCTGGACGCGCTGAGAACCATGATCACGCCGATGGTGAGCAGCAGGGCCGAGGAGCCGAGCAGCAGGTAGTAGGACGCGAGCGGCTTGTCGAGTGCCTCGCGCACCGAGCGCCAGCCGGCGACGAGCCCAGAGCCGAACGGCGCGCGGGCCCGGTCCGGCACGCCTCCGACATCCTCGGGGTTCGCGGTGGTCATCGCTCGCGCTCCCCTCGGGTCGGTGTGGGCTCGGTGTCGGTCGGTGTCAGGCGGTGCTGTCCAGGTGGGCGTGCACGGCGGCGGCGAACGCGTCGCCGCGGGCGCCGTAGTTGGTGAACATGTCCATGGACGCGCATCCCGGCGCCAGCAGCACGGTGTCGCCAGTCCTGGCGAGCCCGGCGGCCGCGTCGACCACGCGCTCCATCGGAGCCCCAGTCTCGTCGGCGCCCACATCGATGACCGGCACATCGGGCGCGTGTCGCGAAAGAGCGTCGGCGATGACCTGGCGGTCCTTCCCGAGCAGTACGACGCCGCGCAGCCGCTCGCGGACCGCGAGCACCAGGTCGTCGAAGCGGGCGCCCTTGGCCAGTCCCCCGGCGACCCACACGACGGGGTCGTAGGCGGCCAGGGAGGACTGAGCGGCGTGCGGGTTGGTGGCCTTGGAGTCGTCGACCCACGTGATGCCCTCCGCCTCGGCCACCCGCGCGATGCGGTGGCCGTCGGGGGCGAAGGCCCGCAGTCCGTCGCGGACCGCCTGCTGGCTGACGCCGTGGGCACGGGCGAGTGCCGCCGCGGCCAGCGCGTTGGCGACGAAGTGCGGGGCCGGCGACGCCAGCTCGCCGACGGTGCAGAGCTCGGCGGCACTGGTGGCGCGCTCCTCGATGAACGCGCGGTCGACGAGGAGGTCCTCGACCACACCGAGGTTGCCCGGGGAGGGCGTGCCGAGGGTGAAGCCGACGGCGCGGGCGCCCTCGACGACGTCCGCCTCGCGGACCATCTCCTCGGTCGCGGGGTCGGCCATGTTGTAGACGCAGGCGCGCTGGACGCGCTCGTAGACGCGGGCCTTGTCGGCGGCGTAGTCGCGCATGCCGTCGGGGCCGTCGTACCAGTCGAGGTGGTCCTCCGCGAGGTTGAGGACCACCGCGGACTCGGCCGACATCGACCACGTGTAGTGGAGCTGGAAGCTGGAGAGCTCCACCGCGAGCACGTCGTAGGGCTCGGGGTCCATGACGGCCTCGACGATCGGCAGGCCGACGTTGCCGACAGCGGCCGCGCGGAGGCCGGCGGCCGTGAGGATCGACTGCAGCATCTGGACCGTGGTGGTCTTGCCGTTGGTGCCGGTCACCGCCAGCCAGGGTGCGGGCTGCTCGGGGTCGCGCAGCCGCCAGGCCAGCTCGACCTCGCTCCACACCGGGACGCCGCGCTCCGTGGCCTGCGCGAGCAGCGGGGCGGAGGGCTTCCAGCCCGGCGAGGTGACGACGAGGTCGACGTCGTCGGGGAGCACTGCGGTGGCGCCGGGCTCGAGGCGCACGGTCGCGCCGAGGGTCTCCAGCAGCTGCGCCTTCTCCGCCTTCTCCGGGCTGGTGGCATCGTCGAGCGCGGTGACCTGCGCGCCGAGGAAGAGCAGGTTGTCGGCGGCCGCGAAGCCGGAGACGCCGAACCCGGCGACCACGACGCGGACGCCGGACCAGTCGCTCGTGCGGCCGAGTGCCTCGACGTCGGGACGCTCAGCCAATTCCGGCGACCCACTCGGCGTAGAAGATGCCGAGGCCGGTGGCGACCGCGAGGCCGGTGATGATCCAGAAGCGGATCACGATGGTGACCTGCTCCCAGCCGAGCATCTCGAAGTGGTGGTGGAGCGGCGTCATCCGGAAGACGCGGTGGCCCGGCTGCACCTTGAAGATGCTGCGAAAGAGCCCGCTCGCGCGGCTCACCTTGAAGACCGACACCTGGATCATCACCGAGAGGGTGACCGCGACGAACAGGCCGCCGATGACGACCAGCAGCAGCTCGGTGCGGGTCATGATCGCGAAGCCCGCCATCGCCCCGCCCAGCGCGAGCGACCCGGTGTCGCCCATGATGATCTGGGCCGGCGAGGCGTTCCACCACAGGAAGCCGAAGCAGGCGCCGGTGATGGCGGCGGCGACGACCGCGAGGTCGAGCGGGTCACGCACTTCGTAGCACTTGGCGCCGGCCTCGAGCGCGCAGGACTGGCTGTTCTGCCAGATGTTGACCAGCGTGTAGGCGGCGAAGACCAGGATCGACGACCCGGCAGCGAGGCCGTCGAGGCCGTCGGTCAGGTTCACGGCGTTGCTGAAGCCGGTGACGAAGAACCACACGAGCACCATCGCGAGCACGATCGGCAGCGTGAAGCCCTCGTAGTCGCGGATGAAGGAGATGTGGGCCGAGGCCGGTCGCCAGCCGCGCTCGTCCTCGAGCGCCGGCGACAGCGCGAGGAACCCGAAGATCACCGCGACGAGCGTCTGGCCGATCATCTTGGCGCGGCTGCGCAGGCCGAGGTTGTGCTGCCGGCTCACCTTGAGGAAGTCGTCGAGGAACCCCACGGTGCCCAGGCCCACGAAGAGGAACAGCAGCAGCAGGGCGGACGCGGTCGGCGCCGCACCCGTGACGAGCTTGGCGGCGACGTAGCCCACGACGGTCGCCAGCACGATGACGGCGCCGCCCATGGTGGGCGTGCCGCGCTTGGTGTGGTGGGTCGTGGGTCCGTCGTCGCGGATCGGCTGGCCGAAGCCCTGCCGCGTGAAGAACCGGATCGCGTAGCGCGTGCCGAGGAGCGAGATCAGCAGGGAGAGTCCTCCTCCGACCAGGATGGCCCTCATCTCGTGCTTCTCCCTTCATCCTCCTGTGCGAGGAGCTCGTCGGCGATCACTTCCAGCGCAGCCCCCCGTGATGCCTTCACCAGGACGACATCAGCAGCCGAGACATTGTGCCGCAGCCAGTCGGACGCCGCGTCACGCCCCGCCGTGGGGATGGCCACACCGGTCGATCCGGCCGCATCGAACCCGGCCGCGATGGCGCTCGCAGCGGGTCCGACGGCGACGACCACGTCGACCCCGGCCTGCGCGGCGTACGTCCCGACGCCGGTGTGGGCGGCGGCGGCCCCGGGCCCGAGCTCGAGCATCTCGCCCAGCACCGCGACCGTACGACGGCCGCTGCGCGCGCCGATGTCCGCAAGCGTGTCGAGCGCGGCCTTCATCGACTCGGGGTTGGCGTTGTAGGCGTCGTTGACGACGACCAGCCCGTCGGGGCGCTCGCGCAGCTCCATCCGCCAGCGGCTCGCGGGCATCGCGTCGCCGAGCGCGTCGGCGACGGTGTCGAGGTCGAGCCCGGCGGCCAGGGCCATCGCTGCGGCCGCGGCCGCGTTGCGCCACTGGTAGGTGCCGACCTGGGCGAGGTGGACGGTCGCGCCGCTGCCGCGGTGGCGCAGCTCGAAGGACAGCCGGCCGAGCTCGTCGCCGGTGATCTCGCCGACGGCGACGTCGGCCCCGGCACCGCCGAAGGTCATCACCTGCGCCTCGGTCCGCGACGCCATCGGGGCGACGAGGTCGTCGTCGGCGTTGAGCACGGCCGTGCCGTCGGCGCCCAGGGCCTCGACGATCTCGCCCTTGGCCTGCGCGATCGCCTCCCGGCTGCCGAACTCGCCGATGTGGGCGGTGCCGACGTTGAGGACGGCGGCGACGTGCGGCGGCGCGATCGCGCACAGCTCGGCGACGTGTCCGACGCCCCGCGCGCCCATCTCGACGACGAGGTAGGTCGTCTCGGGCGTCGCCCGCAGGACCGTCAGCGGCACCCCGAGCTCGTTGTTGAAGTTGCCGCGCGTGGCCACGGTGGGCCCCGCGTCGCCGAGCACGTGGGCGAGGTAGTCCTTGGTGCCGGTCTTGCCCTGCGAGCCCGTCATCGCCAGGACGACGATGTCCGGGAGCCGGTCGAGGACGTGGCGGGCCAGCAGGCCCAGCGCGGTCGTGACGTCGTCGACCACCACGGTGGGCAGGTCGGTGGGCCGGCTGCCGAGGACTGCGGCGGCACCGGCCTCGCCGGCGGCGGCCGCGAAGTCGTGGCCGTCGACGCGCTCCCCCGCGATCGCGACGAACAATCCCCCGGGCTCGGGCGTGCGGGTGTCGAGGAAGGCCCCGCCGGTGACGGTCGCCTCACCGTGGGCTGCTCCCCCGACCACCGCGGCGACCTCGGCCAGCGTCATCTCGATCACCGGGCCACGTCCCCGCGGCCCAGGATCTCCTCGGAGGCGACCACCCGGTCGTCGAACGGGTGCACCTCGCCGTGGACCTCCTGGCCCGTCTCGTGGCCCTTCCCGGCGACGAGCACGACGTCACCCGGCTCGGCGCGCAGCACGGCCTCGCGGATGGCGAGGCGCCGGTCGCCGATCTCGAGCACCTCGGCGCGACCGCCGTGCGCCCCCGCCAGCACCGCCGCCCGGATGGCCGCCGGGTCCTCGGTGCGCGGGTTGTCGTCGGTGACGATCACCAGGTCGGCGAGCCGCGCGGCGATCTCGCCCATCACGGGTCGCTTGAGGGTGTCGCGGTCCCCGCCCGCGCCCACCACGACCACGACCTTCCCCTGGGTCAGGGGTCGCAGGGTGGTGAGCACCGCCTCGAGGGCGTCGGGCTTGTGCGCGTAGTCGACCACGACGGAGTACGGCTGCCCCTCCGCCACCTGCTCGAGACGCCCGGGCACCCCGCCGACGCGAGCGATGCCGTCGGCGACCAGCGCCGGGTCGAGGCCGGCCAGCGCCGCGGAGGCGATCGCGGCGAGGGCGTTGGAGACGTTGAACTCGCCGGGGATGTTCACCGCGGCCGCCACCTCGACGCCGGGCCCGACGACCGTGAAGGACGCGCCCGCCGGCGACAGCACCACGTCGGTCGCCCGCCAGTCGGCGTCCTGCCCCCGGGAGGAGTAGGTCGACATCGGCACGGTCGCCACGTCCACGAGCCGCCGGCCGAACTCGTCGTCGAGGTTGGTCAGGCCGACCCGTGCGCGCTCGGGCGTGAAGAGGCTGGCCTTGGCGGCGAAGTAGTCGTCGACGTCGGCGTGGAAGTCCAGGTGGTCGCGGCCGAGGTTGAGGAAGGTCGCGACGTCGAACACGACACCGTCGACCCGACCGAGCACGAGCGCGTGGCTGGAGACCTCCATCGCACAGGTGTCGACGCCCCGCTCCCGCATCACCGCGAAGAGGCCGTGCAGGTCGGGCGCCTCCGGGGTGGTGAGCTCCGTCTTGACCGCCTCGCCGGCGATGCGGGTGCCGACGGTGCCGATCACGGCGGACGTGACGCCCGAGGCGGTGAGGCCCTGCTCGAGCAACCTGGTCGTGGTGGTCTTGCCCTGGGTGCCGGTGACGCCGATGACCCGCAGGCCGGCGGCCGGGTTGCCGTAGAGCTGGGCGGCGAGGACGCCGAGCACCCGTCGCGGCTCGGGCACCACGATCGCGGCGGTGCCGTCCGGCAGCCGGTCGAGGCCGGTCGGGTCGGTCAGCACGCCCACCGCACCGGCGGCCAGCGCCTGTGCGGCGAAGTCCGCGCCGTGGGCACGCGTGCCCGGGAGGGCGGCGTACAGGTCACCGGGCTGGATGCGTGCGGTGCTCAGCGAGATGCCGGACACGGCGACGTCGAGATCACCGTGGACCGCGACGTCGGTGCTGCGACCCAGCCACGCGGCGAGCTCGCTCGCCGGGATCGAGGGCGCCGACCGGGGCCGGGTCGGGCTCGCTGACGCATCCACCGACCGAGGGTATCGACTCACCACTCGACGGGCAGACGCGACGGCTTGCCGCCGGTGGGCTCCACGCCGTAGCGCCCCAGGACGTAGCCCATGATCCGCGAGAAGACCGGGCCGGCCACCGAGCCACCGCCGCCGTCGACCTGCGGCGCGTGGATGACGACGTAGACGGTGAAGCGGGCGTCGTCGGCCGGCGCGAAGCCGCCGAACGACAGCGAGGTGCTGCCGTCGTAGAGGCCGGTGACCGGGTTGACCCGCTGTGCCGTGCCGGTCTTGCCGGCGACGAGGTAGCCGGGGACCTGGGCCCGCGGCGCGACGCCGTCCTCGGGGTCGACGACCTTCTCCATCATCTTCGCGGTCGCGCGGGCGGCCTCCTTGCTGACCACGCGGGTGCGGGTGGCGACGTCCGTGCCGACGACGACACCGTCGTCGGTGACGGCCCGGCCCGAGATCAGGCTGGGCGAGACGCGCACGCCACCGTTGGCGATCGTGTTGACCGCGGCGGCCATCTGCAGCACGTTGACCGACACCGACTGACCGAAGGCGACGCGGTCCTTCTCCTGCGACGTCATCACGTCGCCGGACTTGAGGATGCCGGCGGTCTCGCCGCGGACGCCCACGTCGGTGCGCTGGCCGAGGCCGAACTTGCGGAGGTAGTCGACCAGCTGCGTCGGCGTGAAGGCGTCGGCCGCGAGCACGGTGCCGATGTTCGACGACTGCGCGATGATCCCGGCGAGCGTCAGCCGGATCGGGCCGTGGTCCCACCAGTCGCCGATCACCCGGTCCTGACGGGCGAGGTTCGGCGGCACCTTGAACTTCTGGCGCGGGAAGGCCTTGCCGGCATCGATCAGCGACGAGGCGGTGAGGACCTTCTCCACGGAGCCGGGCTCGTAGGTCTCGCTCATCGCCCGCGAGCCGAGGTCCTCCTCCTTCGCGGCGGCCGGGTCGTTGGCGTCGAACGTCGGCACGTCGGCCAGCGCGAGCGTCTCGCCGGTGCGGGTGTCGAGCACGACGGCCGAGCCGCTCGCCGCCTTGTACTGGGCGACGGTCTGGGCGAGGACCTTCTGGGTGAACCACTGGAGGTCGCGGTCGATGGTGGTGCGCAGCGGCGCGCCGTCCTTCGGCTCCTTGGTCGTGCTCTCGCGCAGCGGGATGCGCACGCTCTTGCTCGAGGACGACTGCCAGGTGGCCTCGCCATCGGTGCCGGCGAGCTGCTCGTCGAAGGTCCGCTCGAAGCCGCCGAGGGGCTCGTCGGTGCCCATGTAGCCGATCAGGTTGGCGGCGACGTCGCCCGCCGGGTAGTCGCGGATCGGGTCGTCATCGGTACCCACGCCGGTGTAGCCGAGCTCCTCGAGCTCGGCGACGGTGTCGGTCGCCAGCGTGCTGGGCACCCGACGGGCGATGTACTCGTAACGGCTGCCGTCGCGGCGTCCGCGCAGCGCCGTCAGCGTCTTGAAGTAGTCGACGGAGAGCCGGTCGGAGAGCAGCCGCGCGATCTCCGGCGCCTTGTCGGCCGTCAGCGACGGGTCGGCGAAGACGACCTTGCCCTTGATCGAGTCGGCCAGGGGGATGCCGTTGCGGTCGAGGATGTCGCCGCGCTCGGCCAGGAGCGGCACCCGCACCGCGCCCTCGGACGCGGCCATGGCGGCGTACGAGCGCGGGTCGACGCCCTGCAGCTGCACCAGCCGGGCGCCGAAGAAGGACAGCACCATCGCGATCAGCACGAACCCGATGCGCAGGCGCAGCATGGGTGCGCCGCGCGACGCGCCACGCCTGGTGCGGGTGCTGGGCACTGCTCTCCCTCTTTCCCGGCCCCACCGGTCGGTGGCGCCTGACGACATTTCTACAGCGGGACCGGGGCCGATCCGCGCCTCCGCGCCGTCACCGGCTGCGGTTCTTCCTCTGCTTCTTCCTGCCGTCGGTGGCGCGCTGCTTCGCGTCGGTCGTGGCCGGCGGCACCTCCGTGGTGGTCGCGGGGACCTGGACGACCGTCGGGTCGGGCGCGAGGACCTTCGGCTTGATCGGCGCCGGCGGGAGCAGCTGGAGCGCGTTCTCCCGCGTGGCCGGGGTGCGGACCCCAGTGGTCTTGCCGGTCTTCAGGTCGAGGAACACCGGGGCGCTCGGGATGACCATGCCCATCTGCTGCGCCTCGAGCGCCACCCGCTGCGGGTTGCGCAGCTCGTCGAGCTCCATGCGCAGCGTCTGCTCGCGGGCCGCCAGGGTGTCCGCCTGCTCCTCGAGGTTGGACGCCGCGAAGGACGCCTGCTGCATCGAGGTGTTGAACAGCAGCAGGCCGACGATGCCACCGACCAGGACCAGGCTGACCAGTGTCACGAACGGCACCCGGGGGGCCCGCGTGCGCATCCGCGGGACGACGGTGAGCCGCGCCTTGTCGACGGCCTCCTGGGCGATCCGGGTGACACGGGTGCGTGCCTGTAGGGCGGGACTGCTCATCTGACGGCTCCCTGGGGAAGAGGGGAAGTGGACGGGGAGGCGGGACGGATGCGCTCGACGGCGCGCAGCCGCACGGAGGCGGCACGGGGGTTCTCGGCGATCTCGTGCTCGTCGGCCCGCTCGGCGCCGCGGGTGACCAGGCGCAGGGCCGGCTCGGCACCCTCGGGGATGAACGGCAGGTCCGGCGGCACGTCGAGCCGGGTGGCGTCGGCGAAGGCACGCTTCACCAGGCGGTCCTCCAGCGAGTGGTAGGACTCCACGACCACGCGGCCGCCGACACCGATGACGGCGATCGCCTCGGGGATGGCACGTCGGAGCACGGCGAGCTCGTCGTTGACCGCCATCCGCAGCGCCTGGAAGGTGCGCTTGGCCGGGTGGCCGCCCGTACGCCGGGCGGGCGCGGGGATGGTCGCGTAGAGCAGCTCGACCAGGTCGGCGCTCGTCGTGAACGGGGTCGCCTCGCGGCGGCGGACGACCTCGCGGGCGATCCTGCTGGCGAACTTCTCCTCACCGTACTCGCGCAGGATGCGGGTGAGCTCCTGGGCGGAGGCGGTGTTGAGCAGCTCCGCCGCGGTGTGCCCCGTGGTCGGGTCCATCCGCATGTCGAGCGGTGCGTCCTCGGCGTAGGCGAAGCCGCGGTCACGCACGTCGAGCTGCATCGAGGAGACGCCGAGGTCGAAGAAGACGGCGTCGACGTGGTCGAGGCCGAGGCTGCCGACGACCTCAGGGAGCTCGTCGTAGACCGCGTGCACGGGGGTGAAGCGCTCGCCGTACGGCGCGAGCCGCTCGGTCGACATCTCGAGGGCGGCCGGGTCGCGGTCGATGCCGATGACGCGGGCCTGCGGGCAGCGCTCGAGGACCGCCTCGCTGTGGCCGCCGAGGCCGAGCGTGCAGTCGACGTAGACGGAGCCCTCGGCCTCGAGAGCAGGGCTCAGCAGGGCGACGACCCGGTCGAGGAGCACCGGGGCGTGGCGGGGAGTCGTCATGCTCAGCCCTGGCGTCCCAGGTGGGCCAGCACGAGCAGGGCGAGGGCCAGGCAGGACGCCGTGGCGGCGGAGAACGCGATCAGGGCGGCCGCCTCACGCGCCTGGTCGCGCACCCGCAGCGGCGGCGCCGCCGGGGTGCGTGCCCAGGACTGGGTGCTGCTCATGGTCTCGACCCCACTGACTGAGTGCTGCTGGCTGGTGCTGGCTGGAACTGGTTGGCGGTGCGGCTGACACGCCCCGCCCAGTGGCACGGGGTGAGCCGCCGCACCAGGTCCCTGCCCGCTCCCTTGGCGATGGGATGCCCTCTGGTGCCGGGGAAGTGCCCCAGATGGCACGCGAGGGAGCGGGCTCGAGACCTGGTGATGCGGGTCCGGATGTCAGCTGTGCTGTTGTGAAGGTCCTGCTGGTGGTGCTGGTGGTGCTGGTGGTGCTGGCCGGGTCAGATGCCCGGGAAGACCTCGTCGCTGAGCTCGGAGAACTTCTGCTCCTGCTCCTCCGAGTAGGTCGCCCAGGCCGTCGGGTCCCAGATCTCGATCCGGTTCATCGACCCGATGACCACGCACTCCTTGCGGAGCGACGCGTACTCCCGCAGCGGGCCGGGGATGTTGATCCGGCCCTGCTTGTCCGGCACCTCCTGGCTGGCGGCGGCGAACAGCATGCGGACGTAGTCGCGGGTGCTCTTCTGCGTGACCGGCGCCTCACGGAGCCGGTCGGTCAGCCGGCCGAAGTCCTCCAGCGACCAGACAGTGAGGCAGCGCTCCTGTCCTCTGGTCACCACGAGTCCCTCCGTCAGCTGGTCCCTGAACTTCGCCGGGAGGAAGAGGCGTCCCTTCTCGTCGAGCTTGGGCGTGTAGGTGCCGAAGAACATCCGGCACCTCCCCTGGCTCGGCGGGTAGATCGACCCTGCCCCCCACTTCGCCCCACATTACTCCACTTCCCTCCACCGTCAACCAGATTGCGCGTGTTGCAGGCGCGAATTTCGGCGATCTCCACTCCTGGGCTCCCGACCCGCTCCCCCGCCGCGGCAGGCTCGACCCGGCGCCCGCGACGGGCGATCTGAGCGTGAACTGAGCGTGAGAACGGCTGGACCCACGCTCGACGGACGCGCAGTGGAGCGCGGGTGGGGGACGCCGTACGCCCTCGGTGGGGGGAAGTGGGGAGGAACGGGGAGCGCCGGTGGGATCAGGTGGTGCAGCGGGCCTCGATCGGCGCCCGGACGCCAGGGCGCAGTCCGGCAACGATCGGGGTCGGGGCCGCCGTGCCGATGCTGTGGACGGGTATGTTGCGCGCACCACATACCGTGGTGGGGCAGCACGAACGAGGGGATGGACGAGACGTGACCACTGGGGCATCTGGGCAGGCACCTGACCTGGACACGGTGAGGCGGGTGACCGGTGTGGTCCGCCAGAACATCGAGCGCGTGATCGCCGGCAAGCCAGACGTCGTCAACGCCGCTCTCGTGGTGCTGCTCGCCGAGGGACACCTGCTCATCGAGGACGTCCCGGGCGTCGGCAAGACGCAGCTCAGCAAGGCGCTGGCCCGCAGCATCGACTGCTCGGTCCGCCGCATCCAGTTCACCCCGGACCTGCTGCCCTCCGACGTCACCGGCGTGTCGGTCTTCAACCAGGACACGCGGCAGTTCGAGTTCCGCCCCGGCGGCGTCTTCGCCAACATCGTGGTCGGCGACGAGATCAACCGCGCCTCCCCCAAGACGCAGTCGGCGCTCCTGGAGTGCATGGAGGAGCGTCAGGTCACCGTCGACAACGCGACCTACCAGCTCGAGAAGCCGTTCATGGTGATCGCCACCCAGAACCCCATCGAGATGGAGGGCACCTACGCCCTCCCCGAGGCCCAGCGCGACCGCTTCATGGCGCGGGTGTCGGTCGGCTACCCCGTCGAGGCGGCCGAGATCGCCATGCTCGAGGGACACACCGCCCACAACCCCCTCGACGACCTCGAGCCCGTCACCGACGCCGGTGAGATCCGCAAGGTCATCGAGATCGTCGGCCGCGTGCACGTGTCCTCCGCGGTCCACCGCTACGCCGTCGCACTGACCACCGCGACCCGCACCAGCAACGACCTGCACCTCGGCGCCTCGCCCCGCGCGACGCTCCACCTGGTGCGGGCCGCCAAGGCCGTCGCCGCGACCCAGGGTCGCGACTACGTCCTCCCCGACGACATCCACGGCATCACCTCGCCGGTGCTCGCGCACCGGCTGCTGCCCAATGTCGAGGCGACCATGAGCGGGCGCACCACGTCGGCGATCCTCTCGGGGATCGTCGAGTCGGTGCCGGTCCCCGACGCCGGCCGTGCGTGAGGCCCTCGCTGCGCTGACCGTCCGCGGACGGGCGTTCCTGGCCGCCGGCATCACGACCGTCGTCGCGGCGATCGTGGTCGGGCACCCCTCCGTCGTACGCATCGGGGTGCTGGTCGCGGCGCTGCCGTTGCTCACCGCGTGGTGGGTCGGCCGCTCGCGCTACCGGCTCGCGCTCGTGCGCACGCTGTCGCCACAGCTCGTGGTCGCGGGGCAGCCCGCCACGGTGGAGCTGACCGTCGCCAACGAGTCGCGCACCCCGACCGGCGTGCTCCTGCTGGAGGAGCGGCTCCCCTACGTCCTGGGCACCCGTCCGCGCTTCGTGCTCGAAGGCCTCGGGCACGGCTGGCGCCGGCACGCCACCTACCAGGTGCGCTCGGAGCTGCGCGGCCAGTTCGAGATCGGCCCGATGTCGGTGCGCGTGACCGACCCGTTCGGCCTCGTCGAGCTCGGCCGCACCTTCCACGCCACCACGCGTCTGACCGTGACGCCGCGCACCACCATCCTCCCCAGCATCCCGCTCGGCGGCGCGTGGACGGGGTCCGGCGACAACCGGCCGCGCGCGTTCGCCACCGGCAGCGCCGAGGACGTGACCGTCCGCGAGTACCGCCGGGGCGACGACCTGCGTCGCGTGCACTGGCGCAGCTCGGCGCGGGTGGGCGAGCTGATGGTGCGCCGTGAGGAGCAGCCCTGGCAGTCGCGCGCCACCGTCTTCCTCGACAACCGCGGCACCGCCCACCGCGGCCAGGGCGCCGCGAGCTCGCTCGAGGGCGCGGTGTCGGCGGCCGCGTCGATCGCGGTCCACCTGACCCACCGCGGCTACACCGTCCGACTGGTGACCGCCTCCGGCGACAGCCGCGAGACGACGTGGCACTCGCACACCGCCGAGGCGAGCACCATCCCCCTGCTCGAGGCGCTGGCCGTGGTCCAGCTCGACCACGCCGCCGCCCCCGACACCCAGTGGCTCGCGGAGCCCGGCCACGGCGGCCTGGTCGTCGGCGTCTTCGGCGGCCTCGGCGAGCCGGACCTGCCGTTCCTGCGCCGCCTCCAGCACCACGCGTCCTCGAGCCTGGCCATCGCGCTCGACGTCGACGCCTGGGCGCCGCACCTGCCCGTCCAGCCCGGCCCGGGATCGGCGGCCCACCTCACCTCGACGGGGTGGCGATCGATCACCCTAGGTCCGCGCGACCGGCTCGACACCGCGTGGCAGGAGCTCGGCCTGATGCAGAGCCGCGCCACCGCGTCGGCGGGAGCCGCGCGATGAGGGCGAGCTGGAGCAACCTTCCCCACCAGCTCCGGGTGGCCGGGCTCGCGATGCTCGCCGCCTGGACGACGGTGCTGTCCTGGCGCGTGCTCACCGAGGGCTTCGCCGAGGTGGGCTTCCCGCTGCTGTTCATCGGGGTCGTGCTCGCCGGCGGCGGCGCGCTCGCGCGCTGGAGCCGGGTGCCGGTGGTCGCGATCCTCGCTGGCCAGCTCGTCGTCGGTGCCCTGCTCGTGCTCGGGACGACGACCGGCTCCCCGCTCCCCACGCCCGACAACGTCGACGAGCTGCTCGCTGCCCTGCGCGACGCGCTGGAGAGCTCGCGCCAGTACGCCGCGCCCGTGCAGGCCGGCGTCCCCCCGGTGCACCCGCTGCTGCTGATCGGCGGCACGCTCGTCGTCGTGCTGGTCGACTTCGTCGCCTGCTCCCTGCGCCGTGCCCCCGTGTCCGGGCTCGTGCTGCTGGCGGCGTACACCCTGCCGGTCGCGGTGACCGGCGAGGCCGTCTCGTGGTGGCTGTTCGTCGTCATCGCGGGCCTGTTCCTCAGCCTGGTCTTCATCCAGCACAGCGACCACGTCGCCAGCTGGGGTCGCGCGGCGGACGGGGACCGGGGTTCGTTCTCCGTGCGCACGGGAGCGATCGGCAACACCGCCGTCGCCCTCGGCGCTGCCGCGATCGCCCTGGCGGTCGTCGTCCCGGCCGCCGTGCCGACGATGCGGATGACCGTGTTCGACGGCAACGGTCCCGGCACCCGTGAGGTCGAGGTCAAGGACCCGATGGTCGACCTGCGCCGCGACCTGAGCCGCGGCGAGGACATCCCGCTGCTCTGGGTGACCACGTCCGGTCCGCGACCGACGTACCTCCGGTTCTCGGTGCTCGCGAACTTCAACGGGTCGCAGTGGACGCCGGGCGACCGCGAGATCCCCGAGACCCAGACCGCCACCGGCACGCTGCCGCCCCTCGACGGCGTCAGCTCCTCGGTGGAGCGCAAGGAGTCCAAGTACGACATCCGCGTCGGCCCCGACTTCAAGTCCACGTGGCTGCCGACGACCGCACAGGTCACCCAGATCGCGGCCGGCACCGACTGGCGCTACGACACCAGCACCCGCGACTTCATCGCGGCGCGCGACGAGGTGACCACGGCCGACAGCAGCTACGACTTCACCGGTGTCCAGCTGACCTACGACGCCGACACCATGAACACCGCCGTCTCCGGTGCGGGCACCGTCGCGGGCACGTTCACCGACGTGCCCACGGGGCTCAACAACGAGATCCGGCGACTCGCGGCCAGCGTCACGGCGGACGCCCCGACGCGCTTCCAGAAGGCGCAGCTGCTCCAGCAGTGGTTCCGCGAGGACGGCGGGTTCCGCTACGACCAGGCACAGGTCGAGTCGGCCGGCAGGGGCGGCGCCGACCTGATGGCGTTCATGGACGAGCGCGTGGGCTACTGCGAGCAGTTCGCCGCGTCGATGGCGATCATGGCGCGCGTGCTGGGCATCCCCAGCCGGGTGGCCGTCGGGTTCCTCGAGCCGGAGCGGGCGACCAACGGCGCCTGGGTGTTCTCGGCGCACGACCTGCACGCGTGGCCCGAGCTCTACTTCCCGGGGTCCGGCTGGGTGCGCTTCGAGCCCACCCCGTCCGACCGGGCCGAGAACGTGCCCGACTACACCACCGCCGAGTTCGCGCCGGTGACCGCGAGCCCCTCCCCCAGCGCCAGCCGCTCCACCGAGCTGCTCCCCGACCGCGGCGAGACCGCGAGCGCCGATGCCGGCTCCGCGGACGAGGAGACCTCCTCGATCCCGTGGCTCCCGGTCCTCGCCGGGATCGCCGGCCTGGCCCTCGTGTCGCTCCTGCTCCTCACCCCCCGCCTCGTGCGCCAGGCACGCCGGCGTCGCCGGCTCGCGGGCGACGTCGAGGACCTGTGGGTCGAGCTGCGCGACGTGGCGCAGGACCTCGGGCACGCCTGGCCCGTCGGTCGCTCACCACGACGGGCCGGCGAGTGGCTGGGGCGGCTGCTGGCCCGGCCGTCCGACGGCTCGGCGCGTCCCGACCGCCCGCGTCGCGGTCGCGACCAGGCACCCGAGGCGGCCGACGCCCTGGACCGGCTCGTGGCCGCCCTCGAACGCAGCCGCTACGCCCGCGACCCCGAGACCTACTCGGCCGAGCGCTTCGGCGCCGACGCGACCCTGGTCGAGGAGTCCCTGGCCGCGGGTGTCAGCCCCCGCGTCGTACGCCGTGCGCAGTGGTGGCCGGCCTCGGTCGTGGGACGGCGTACGTCCTGGCGGCCGTCGCGCTCCGGCGGCTCGCGCACCACGGCCACCCCCGTCGACCACGAGACCAGCCGCACGGTCGACGAGCTCGTCGGCTGACCGGGCGCTTCGTCCCCATTCGAGACGGTGACCGGGGCACTCGTTGGCGCAACTCCCCGCCCGGACGGGGACGAACCGCCCACTGGGCGTTCAGGGCCGGGACGAACTGCCCGCTCGGCGGTCAGCACCGGGACGGAGTGCCCGGTGGATCAGAAGCCGCGCTCGCGGCGGCGGCGCCACCGCTCTTCCATGCGCTCCATGAAGGGGCTGCCGTTGCGCTGGCGGGCCGGGCGGTGGGCCCGGCCGCCGTCGATGACGCTGAAGCCGGGACGGCCGTGGGGCCGGCTCTTGGCCACGGGGGCCGCGCCGGGGGCGCGCGCCGAGGTGAGGGCCAGGATCGCGCCGCCGAGCATGACGACGAAGCCGAGGACGCCGACGACCGTCTGCACCACGACGCCCTGGTCGAGAAGCACCGCGAGGATGAGCAGGCCGACACCGGCGGCGAGGATCACGCCGCCGAGGATCATCCGTCGGCGGGCAGCGCGCTGGAACGACGTGCCACGCAAGGTGGAGGCGAGCTTGGGGTCCTCTTCGACGAGGGCGCGCTCCATCTGCTCGAGCAGTCGCAGTTCTTCCTCGGAGAGCTCCACGGTTCCTCCTCACCTCTGCGGCCAAGTCTAGGCACGCCGGTGCCCCTACGGTAGGCGTCCTCAGAAAATTCACCCCCACGCAGGGGCGTCTTGGTCACACCGGCCGACGCGGAGCGGCTTCGGCGCTCAGACCAGGCTCGCCGGACGCACGGCGGCGGAGCCGAACCGCCGCGTCGCGAGGTCGACAGCGCGGTCGGCCTCGGCCCAGCCGTGCTCCGGCTCCCCCAGCACGAGCTGGCGGTGCACGGATGCCCGCGGGACCAGTCCCTCGACGCGAACGCCGACCAGTCGCAGCCGCGCCCGCTGGAGGCCGAGGGCGTCGTAGAGGCGAGTCACCGCACGGTGGATCTCGACGGTCACGTCGGTCGCCTCGGGCAGGGTGCGCGAGCGGGTGATCGTGGTGAAGTCGGCGAACCGGACCTTGAGGGTCACCGTCCGTCCGGCCACGCCCGCCGCCCGCATCCGGCCGCCGACCCGGGCCGAGAGGCGCAGCAGCTCGCGCACGATGACGTCGCGGTCGTCGGTGTCCCGGCCGAAGGTCTCGTCGGCACCCATGGAGCGCTCCGGCTCGTGGGGGCCAGCGGTCGGGTTGAGCTCGGCGCGGTCGGTGCCCCAGGCCAGGTCGTGCAGGTGGCGACCGAGGTGGACGCCGACGGCGCGCTGCAGGGTGGCCAGCGGCGTGTGCGCCACGTCGCCGACGGTGAGCAGGCCGAAGCGGTGGAGCAGGGCCTGCGTCTTCTCCCCCACGCCGTAGAGCTCCCCGACGTCGAGCGGGTGCAGGAACGAGGTGACCCGGGCGGGCGGCACCACGATCACGCCGTCGGGCTTGGCCCGCCGGCTGGCCAGCTTGGCCACCGACACCGACGCGGCGACGCCGACGGAGCACGTGATGCCCTGCTCGTCGTGGATCGTCGAGCGGAGCCGCTCGGCGATCTCCGCCGGCGCTCCGAGGCGACGGAGGGAGCCGCGCACGTCGAGGAAGGCCTCGTCCAGCGACATCGCCTCCACCACCGGAGTGACCTCGCGGAAGGTCTCCATCACCGAGGCGGAGACACTCGTGAAGGTGTCGTAGTCGGGCTCGAGCACGGTGACGTGCGGGCAGAGCCTCCGGACGCGGGTCATCGGCAGCGCGGAGCGGATCCCGTAGCGACGGGCGACGTAGTTGGCCGCGAGCACGACGCCGCGCCCGCTGCCACCGACCACCACCGGCTCGTCGACGAGGTCGGGGCGCTCGCGCAGGGCCACGGACGCGTAGAAGGCGTCCATGTCGACGTGCAGGATCGGGGTGTCGGTCATCGCGGTCCCCCGACCGCGGTTCGGTCAGCGGCGGGCGAGCGCGTGCAGCTGGGTGGCCAGTGGGAGGTACTCGGGGCGGGTCGCCACGGCACGCTCGAGCTCGACGAGGGCGGCGGTGGCACCGGGCTCGAGGTCGAGCAGGCTGCCGGGCACCAGGTCGGCGAACACCCGGACCGCCTGGACGCCCGGCGGCTGGAACCCGGCCGCGCCGAGCAGGCCGACGACCTCGTCATGGGTGAAGCGATGACCACCGCGGCCGGTCGCAGGGTCGCCGTCGAGCAGCTCGCGTGCCGCCTGGAAGTGGCCGGCCATGGCGCGCGCGACCACGGCTGCGTGGCGCTGGGCCACCAGCAGGCTGAGGTGACCGCCGCTGCGCAGCACACCCGCGATGGCGGCGAGGGAGGCGGCTGGGTCCGCGACCATCTCCAGGACGCCGTGGCAGAGGACGAGGTCGACCTCGTCGACCAGGTCGGGCAGGTCGGAGAGGTCGCCCTGCTGGCCGCTGACACGGTCGGCGACCCCGCGCTCGCGGGCGCGCCGGTCGAGGGCGGCCAGGGCGTCGGGGCTGGGGTCGATGACCTGGACGGTGTGGCCGAGCTCGGCCAGTGGCACCGCGAATCCGCCCGTACCACCGCCGATGTCGACGATGCGAGCCTGCCCGGCACCGAGCTCTCCGCCCTCCAGCAGGGAACGTACGCCGTCCCAGACCACGCCCGTGCGGACGGACTGGCGACGGTCGCTGGCGGAGGGCTGGGCCATGGGGGCAACCCTAGTGCGTGGGGCCGGCGCGTCCGGGTGAGGTCGGACGTCGGGATGGCCCCACCGGTGCGCGCGGTCCGGGGCGACGTCGTGGGTCGCGTCATCCCGGGCTCCCCGGGCTGCGGTGCCACAGCTTGCGGGCGACGTCCTTGGCGGGATCACCGGCTGGCTGGACGTCGGAGTACGGCGACACCCGGAAGCCGCTGGTGTGGACGAGCACCCGCCTGGTGGTCGGCTCGGCGGCGACCTGCTCGGGCATCCGGGCGAGCTCGGCGCGGACGCGCTCGATGCCGTCCTCGGTCGTGCGCGCCTGCTGCCACAGCGCATGCAGGGGCGCGAGCTCCCAGGCGCCGGTCGCCCGCAGGGAGACGCCGCGACGACCGGTGCGGCGCAGCTCGCCGCGCACCAGGAGCAGCCAGGACGAGAACACCGTCGCGGCGTAGGGCCCTTGGGCGTCCTCGAAGAACGTCGCGTCGACCGGGCCGGTGCCGTCGTCGAGGGTCAGGAAGACGACCCGGCGACCCGACTTGATCGGCGGGGTCTGGGTGGCGACCTTGACCCCGGCCACCAGCAGCTCCGACCTGCTGCGTCGCCGCAGCAGGTCGCGGCTGCGGGTCACGCCGAGCGCGTCGAGGAACGGGTCGTAGCCCGCCACGGCGTGCTGGCTCACGTCGAGGCCCAGGATCTCCAGCTCGGCGCGCATCCGTTCGACGGTGGTCATCTCGGGCAGCCCGGTCGACCGCTCCCCCGGCTCGCCGGGCTCGTCGCCCAGCCGCAGGGTGAGCTGGACCGAGTCGGCCGCGGTCACCGGGCGCGGCGCCTGCGACTGTGCGGACGCGCGTGCCCACACGCCGGCGTCGGCCAGGGCGTGGCGCTCGGTCGGGTCGGCGCCCTGCCGGACGGACGGGTCGGAGCTGTTGCGCACCGCGGCATCCGCCGCTGCGGCAGCGGCCGGCAGCGGCGACCTCCTGCCGGACAGCCCACGACCGCGGGTCCGTGACGCCCGGTCGATCGACCGGGCGAGCAGGTCGAGCTCGGCCGCCTGCAGCAGCAGGTCACGGCGCGTCACCCGACCGCGCCGGCGGACCGCCTGGTCGCCCGGACCGATGCCGTAGACCCCGTCGAAGCCGCCGGCGAGGACGAGTCGCTCGAGCACCGGCCGCGAGACGCGCGCCCGGTGGAAGAAGTCGGACAAAGAGACGTAGGGGCCGCCGTCGCGGGCCTCGACGATGCGCGCGACCTCGGCCTCGCTGATCCCCTTCACGTCGGTGAGCGAGAGCCGGATGGCGTGCCCCTCCTCCGACTCGCCGCGCTCCACGACGTAGGTCGACGTGCTCGCGTTGACGTCGAGCCCGAGCACGCCGACGCCGAACTGGCGGGCGTCGTCGAGGATGAGGCGCTTGGGATACATGCCCGGGTCGTGGGTCAGCACTCCGGCGAGGAAGTGCGCCGGCCAGTGTGCCTTGAGCCATGCCGACTGGTAGGTCGGGAGCGCGAACGCGGCGGCGTGGGCCTTGCAGAAGCCGAATGAGGCGAAGGCCTCCAGCACCGCCCAGACCTGCTCGACGAGGGAGAGGTCGTAGCCCTGGGCGAGGGCGCGCGGGAAGAACCACGCCTTGGTCGCGGCCATGCCCTCGGGGTGGCCGAGGGCCCGCCGCTTCTCGTCGCCCTCGGCGAGGGACACGCCGCCGAGCTGGGCGATCAGCTCGATCACCTGCTCGTGGAAGACCACCACCCCGCGCGTCTGCTCGAGGATCGGACGGAGGTCGTCGTGGAGGTAGTGCGCGGTCGTCCAGCCGTGCTTGACCTCGAGGTAGGGGGTGATCATGTCGCTCTTGACCGGCCCGGGCCGGAAGAGCGAGATGTCGGTGATGATGTCCTCGAAGCTCTCGATGCCGGACTTGCCGATGAGCTCGCGCTGGCCGGGTGACTCGATCTGGAAGACGCCGAGGGTCCGGGCCTGGCTGATCATCGTGTAGGTGTCGGGGTCGTCGAAGGGCACCTGGACCTCGTCGTCGAGGTCGAGGGTGATGCCGTCGACGCGACGCACCTCGGCGACCGCGTGGGCCATCGCCGACTGCATCCGGATGCCGAGCACGTCGAGCTTGAGCAGGCCGAGCTCCTCCACGTCGTCCTTGTCGAACTGGCTCATCGGGAACCCCGCCCACGAGGCCTCGACGGGGGTGCGGTCCAGCAGCGTGGCATCGGACAGCAGCACCCCGCAGGGATGTACGGCGATGTGGCGCGGCAGCCCGTCGAGCCGCTCCACGAGCCCGAAGAACCGGTCGAGCGCGCCGTCGCCCAGGCCGCTGGCCCGGAGCTCGGGCAGGTCGCGCAGCGCCTGGCGGGCATCGCGGGCGCGCACGTGGGGGAAGGCCTTGGCGATCGCGTCGATCTCGCCCGGCGGCATCCCGAGGGCGGCGCCGACGTCGCGCACCGCGTGGCGGACGCGGTAGGTGTCCATCATCGACACGCACGCGCACCGCTCCCCACCGAAGCGGTCGAGGATCGCGCGGTAGACGTCCTCGCGGCGCGCGGACTCGACGTCGACGTCGATGTCGGGCAGCGAGGTGCGCCGCGGCGAGAGGAACCGCTCCATCAGCAGGCCGTGGCGGATCGGGTCGACTCCCGAGACGCCGAGGAGGTAGTTGACGAGGCTGCCGGCGCCCGACCCCCGGGCCGCCCGGCGCACGCCCATCTGCCCGATGAGGTCGGTGACGTCGGCGACGGTGAGGAAGTACGACGCATAGCCGAGGACGCGGATCGTCTCGAGCTCGTCGTCGAGGCGTGTCCGGATCCGCATCCGGGGCGCGGAGCCGTAGCGGTCGCCGATGGCCGCCTCGCACCTCTGGCGCAGCGCGATGTCGGCGGACGGAGCGTCGGGGTCGGAGAGCTCGAGCTCGGGGAAGTGCACGTCGCCGATGCCGAGGTCGGTGCGGGGGTCGAGCGCGCACCGGTCGGCCACCGCCCGCGTGCGGGCGAGCAGCCGCCGGGCCTCACCGTGGCTGTCGTGCGCGAGGCCGGCGAGCCGGCAGACCTCCTCGGCCACCTCGTGCATCTGCTTGCCCGTCTTGAGGAACCCCTCGGCGTTGCCGCGGCTGGTGCCGGGGCCGATGTCACGCAGGCTGGCCGACCCGAGCGGGACCAGCCGCCGGGCCGCGTCGAGGACGTCGACCGTCGGGGCGTCGAGCCGGTCGGCGTAGCGCACCGCGTTGGTCAGCACCGTGGTGAGCCCGGCGGTGCGGGCGATGCCGGCCATCCGCGCGGCGTGTGGGGACGTGCCGGGCCCCCACTGCCCACCGCGGCCGCCGAGACGGTGCGAGACCAGCTCGACGACGAGGCTGGTGCGGGGCACCAGCTCGAGCCATGACGCGATCGCGGCCAGACCGAGGTCGTCGCGCCGTCGGGTGGCGGCTGCCCCCAGCTCCGAGCCGGGACCGAGGAGGACCAGCACGTCGCCGGCGGCGAGGTGGGGGGCGAGCACGTCGAGGGTCGCGACCGGGCGGCCGCGCTCCCCCGACAGGTGCACGGAGGAGACCATCCGGCACAGCGCCGCCCAACCCGCCCGGCCGCTGGCCAGGAAGGTCACCCGGCCGCTGCCACCCTGCTGGAGGGACTGGTCGCGCACCGCGCCGCCCCGCGCCGGGGTGCGACGCGGACGGGCCGTGGGCGCTCGAGCGGCAACGGGCGCGACCGCGAGGTCGACGCCCAGCACCGGCCTGATCCCGGCCCGTCGGGCTGCCCGGACGAACTTCACCGCGCCGTAGGTGCCGTCGCGGTCGGTGAGGGCGAGGGCGTCCATCTCCTGCTCGGCGGCGCGCTCGACGAGCACGTGCGGATGGGACGCGCCGTACTGGAGGGAGTAGCCGGAGGCGACGTGGAGGTGGACGAACGGGTCGGGTGACACCCCGCTCCTCAGGCGACGCTGGCGTGGGGCACCAGGCCGAGCGCCTGCTCGACCACGGCCAGGAACCGGTCGGCGTCGCGCACCAGGTCGTCGGCCTCCCGCTCGGTCACCGCGCGGGTCGAGCCGGCCTCTGCGGCGGCCCGCTTGGCCGCCCCCGCGGCGAAGAAGCTCGCCCACTCGGAGAGCTCAGGAGCGACCTCGGTGAGCAGCACCCAGGCGTTCTTCTGGCGCCGCGCCCGTGGCGCGGGCCGGGCCCGGGCGGCCAGCAGGGCAGCCGCAGCGCACAGCGCGGCGACGTGTGCACAGGCATAGCGGGTGGGCACGTCGCGTGCGGTGATCGCGTCGCGCAGCGACGTCGCCGAGCGCTCGAGGTAGGAGTGGGCGATGGCCGGGAGCATGTGGGGAGTCACGTCTCACGCCTCTCAGTCCAGGCACCCGACGAGCTGCCAGCGCCCGTCGGTCCAGTCGAAGGAGAGGTCGAAGACGCCGTAGGACTCCTGCGCCGCGCTCGGCATCCCGCGGCCGGCCTCCACCCGCCACAGCTCGCGCTCCGCGACCAGGTCGACGGCCGCCGTCTCGGCCTGGCCACCGCCCGAGCGGACCGCGGTCTGCCACCACGGCCCGGTCTCCACCCAGTGCGCCACCACGGCGCGGACCTTCCACAGGCGCCCGCGCCACAGGAACTGGTCGGGGTCCTCGGTCTCACCCCGTCGCACCTCGACGGGGTCGTCGTACTGCCTCATTGCGCCTCCTCGACACGTCCGTCGACCCCGGGGCCGACCCGGTGGCGATGGGGGTCGAGGTCACCGCCACCGGGTCGCATCGAACATCTGTTCGAACACCCAGAACGGTACTACCCCGCACCGACAACGCGTCAAGCGAATCCGGCGAACTCGACGAACCGGCAGGACGGGCCGGTGCGAGGCCGGCGCCCGGCGCTCAGACCTGGCGGAGGTAGGTGGTGGTGTCGCGGTGCCAGAGGAAGAAGGAGAGCACCAGGCCCTCGATGATGACCAGCGCCGAGAGCACCACGAAGACGGTCGGCAGGTGGGAATCGAGGGCGACGGCGCCGACGAGCACGCCGACGCCGGCCGTGGCGGTGAGCACCATCCGGGCCCACCCGTGACCGCCGAGGAAGAACGCGGCGAGCACCAGCGCGAGCGCCGCGAAGCCGACGAAGGCCACGACCGAGAGCGCCACGAAGCCGGGCACGATCGGGCTCTCCCGGAGGTTGTCGATGCCCCCCTGCGCGAGGAGCTCCTGCGCCGACGGGTTGCCCTCGGCCCAGCCGAGGATGACGTCGTCGCGCATCAGCCAGATGAGCAGCGTGATCACCGCCGAGGTCGCCACGATCAGTCCCAGCACTCGCATGCTGTTGACCACGGATCCAGGCACGTCGCGCGCCATGCAGAACTCCCTCGGCTCATCGGTCGTCGTCGCTAGGCTCGCCATCATGTCGAGCGAGCACACATCCATCACCTCATTTCGAGGCGAGCTCTCCCGCCGAGGCGGGAGTGGTGACGTGGTCATCCTGCCCGACAGCGCCCACACCGCGGCACTCGCCGCGGCGGCGCTGGGGTGTGATGTCGGCGCCATCGCCAACAGCCTGCTGTTCGACGCCGGGGGCGAGCCGGTCCTGATCCTCACCTCCGGCGCCCACCGCGTCGACACCGCGAAGGTCGCCGAGCGCATCGGGGTCGGCCGCCTCGAGCGCGCCGATCCCGACTTCGTGCGCCGGCACACCGGGCAGGTGATCGGGGGCGTCTCCCCGATCGACCACCCCGCGCCCGTCCGTACCTGGATCGACCCGTGGCTGCGGAGGCACGACGTCCTGTGGGCCGCAGCCGGGCACCCGGCCGCGGTCTTCTCCACGACGTACGACGAGCTGGTCGAGATGACCGGCGCCGTCGAGGTCGACGTCGACTGAGGCCGGCGGGAGGTACGTTCGTCCCATCGCCCGACCGATCCCGAGGAGAGCACCGTGGACGCCCTGGCCCTCACCTTCTCCAGCGGCTGGGCGAGCGGCATCAACGCCTACCTGGTCGTCCTCGTCCTGGGCATCGCCGACCGGGCGGGGTCGTTCACCGAGGTCCCCGACGTGCTCGGGCGGTGGGACGTGCTGGCCGTGGCCGGCTTCCTCTACGCCATGGAGTTCATCGCCGACAAGATCCCCTACATCGACTCCACGTGGGACGCGATCTCGACCGCCGTCCGGCCGACGGCGGGCGCCGTCATCGGCGTGCTGCTCGCCGGTGACGCCGACTCGCTCGACCAGGCCGTCCTCGGCGTGGTCGGCGGCGGCACCGCCCTGCTGAGCCACCTCGCCAAGGCCGGAGGACGCCTGGCCATCAACTCGTCCCCGGAGCCCGTGACCAACGTCGTGGCCAGCCTCTCCGAGGACGCCGCGGTCCTGGGCGTCGTGTGGTTCTCCCTCCAGCACCCCGAGGCCGCCGCCGCGATCGCCGGCGTCCTCCTGCTGGCCGGGCTGGTGATGCTGCTCGTCCTCGGCCGGCTGGTCCGCCGCGGCTGGCGACGCTGGAAGAACAAGGACCCGGTCCGCCAGGTCGTGTGAGGACCTCGCGCGACCACCTAGGGTGTCCCTCCGTGACGCGCGTGGTGGTGGTCGGTGGCGGCTTCGGCGGCATGGCCGCGGCCGCCCGGCTCGCCAAGCTCGGCCACGAGGTCACGCTCCTCGAGCGGTCGGCACACCTCGGCGGCGCGCTGACGACCGAGGAGCGCGACGGCTTCGCCTGGGACGCCGGGCCGTCCACGACGCTGCTGCCCGCCGTCGTGCGCGACCTGTTCCGCAAGTCCGGGCGCCCGCTCGAGCGCGAGGTCGACCTGCAGCCGCTCGACCTGGTGCGCGAGCACCGCTTCGAGGACGGCACGACTCTGCGGCTGCCCGGGGGCTCCCGCGCAGCACAGCTCGACGCCGTCGACGCCCTCGCGCCCGGCCTGGGCCGGCAGTGGGTCGAGCACGTGGCGGCGTACGGCGAGGTGTGGGAGCTGCTGCGCAAGGAGTGGTTCGAGCGGCCCTTCGACGCCGACGTGGCGCCGCGCGCCCTCACCGACCTGCTCGGTCGCCGGGAGTCGCTGCACAAGCGGCTGCGCCGCACCTTCACGGACGAGCGGCTGCGACTCGTGGCCGGGCACCGGCTGGTGATGGACGGGCACGACCTGGGCGAGGTCCCGGTCTTCGCGGGGGTCGACGTCTACCTCGAGCAGCGCTTCGGCGCCTGGACCGTACCGGGCGGCCTCGCCGCGCTCGGCACCGCGATGGCCGAGCGGCTGGCACTGCGCGGCGTCACCGTGCTCACCGGTACCGAGGCCGTGGACCTCGTGGTCGGCGACGCAGGGGTCACCGGGGTGCGTACGACGCAGGGCGAGGTCCCTGCCGACCGGGTCGTGGTCGCGATCGACCCGCGCCGCCTCCCCGCCCTGGCGACGTACGTCAGGAGGACGATGCCGGCGATCCCGCCGGTCGTGTGCCACGTCGGGCTGCAGGGCGAGCTGCCCGACCTCCCCCACGAGGTGGTCCTCCACGGCGACCCGCTGCTCGTCGTCCGCACGGGCGGCCGCGCGCCGGAGGGCGGGGCGGCCTGGACCGTGCTGGGCCGGGGGCGACTCGCGGAGGACCTGCTCGTCGCGCTGGCCCGGCGCGGGCTCGACGTCCGTCGGCAGGTCGTCACCCGCGTCGACCGCTCCCCGCGCGAGCTCGTCGAGCAATGGGGCGGCTCGCCCCACGGCGTGCTGTGGCAGGGACCGCGCACCGCCCGCACCCGTCTCGGCCCCCGCAGCCCGGTGCCGGGCGTGCTGACGGCGGGCGCCCATGCCACGACCGGCTCCGGGCTGCCGTTCGCCGGGCTCAGCGCGGCGCTGGTGGCCGAGCTGGTCGGGCGCGCCTGATCAGGCCAGCTCCCACACGACCGTGACGGTCGTCGTCACCGTCGACTCGCCCGGCTCGATCGCCCCGCCGGAGTCGCGTGCCATGGCCAGCTTGGGCATCGGCCCGGGACCGTCAGCGACGCCGCCCTCGACGACCGACTGGACGGCACCGAGCCCGGCGCCGGCCATCCTGGCCAGTGCGGCCGCCTTCTCCCGGGCGTCGTGGAACGCCGCCTCGCGGGCCTTGGCGCCCGCACCGTGGTCCTCGGTGACCTCGAGGCCGACGCTGTCGACCGCGAGGCCGTCGCCGACCACGCGTGCCAGCTCGCCGAGCACCTCGCCCGCACCGGCGAGGTCGGCGCAGGCGATCGCGTAGGCGTGGCGGGCCTCGTAGCCCTGGCGACGGCCCTCGTGGTCGTGGAAGGGCCACACCGAGATGCCGGTCGAGGCGATGCGGCGCGGCTCCGTGTGGCGACCGGCGACCTCGACGAGTCCTTCTGCGGCGGCGGTCATGGCGTCGTACGCCTCGGCGACGCCGGCACCGCGCGCCACCGCGGCGACCCGGACGACGGCGCTGTCGGGCGCCACCGTGGCGGTGCCGGTCCCGGTGACGGTGACGGTGCGCATGTCGTCACCGTAGTGCGCCCGCGAAGGCGCGAGCGCTCAGACGGTGATGCGCAGGTTGTCGAAGATCTCGCGCGTCGCCTTCGAGCGGTTGAGCGTGTAGAAGTGCAGGCCCGGAGCGCCGGCGTCGAGCAGCGCCTCGCACAGCTCGGTCGCGATGGCGATCCCCTCGGCGCGCAGCCGCGCCGGGTCGTCGGCGTGGGGCGTCAGGCGCTCGCGGACCTCGTCGGGAAGCTGCCGGCGGGAGAGCTCCACCATCCGCTCCATCGATCGCAGGTTCAGGATCGGCATGATGCCGGGGATGATCGGCAGGTCGGCGCCCACGGCCCGGGCCCGCTCCACGAGCGCGACGTAGTCGGAGGCCCGCAGCACCATCTCGGTGACCGCGAACTCGGCGCCGGCGTCGTACTTCGCCTTGAGCACGCGGGCGTCCTGGTCGAGGTCGGCGGCGTCGACGTGGCCCTCGGGGAAGGCCGCGACACCGATGCGCATGTCGGCGCGCCGCCGGATCAGCGCCACCAGCTCGCTGGCGTAGGTCAGGCCGCCGTCGGTGGGCGTCCAGGGCGTGCCGGGGCCACCCGGCGGGTCGCCACGCAGCGCCATGATGTGCCGGACCCCGGCCGTGTCGAGGTCGTCGAGGATGGCCTCGATCTCGCCGGTCGTGTGGCCCACGCAGGTCAGGTGGGCGACCGGCAGCATGCCGGTCTCGCGGGCGATGCGCGCCGTGATCGCCACGGTGCGGTCCCTCGTGGTGCCACCGGCGCCGTAGGTGACCGACACGAACGTCGGGTCGTAGGGCTCCAGCTCGGTGATGGCCTGCCAGAGCTGCTGCTCCCCCGCCTCGTCCTTGGGCGGGAAGAACTCGAAGGAGAAGGATCGGTCTCCGCGCGCGAGCAGCTCGCGCATGCTCAGTCCCCGTGCGTGCGTCATACGCAACAGCCTACGGAGGGATGCGGGGTCCGGGGTGTGCCGTCCCATGTTTAGGCTGAATAGGTGACGACCTGGGACCCCGCAGCCTTCCGCGACGAGGTCCAGGAGGTGCTGGACGCGTTCCTCGACGACCGCGCGGCCGAGCTGGCCGTGCTGGGCCCCGACGCGGCCCGCCTGATCGCCGAGGCCCGTACGGCGGTCAGCGGCGGCAAGCGCTTCCGTGCCGCCTTCTGCCACTGGGGCTATCGCGCCGTCCGGCCGCAGGTCGAGGACGCCGCCGCGCTGGCGCGCGCCTGCGCGTCCCTGGAGATGCTGCACGCCAGCGCCCTGGTGCACGACGACTACATGGACGCCTCCGACACCCGCCGCGGGCGCCCGGCCACCCACCGCGCCTTCGAGGCCGAGCACCGGGCGGCCGGCTGGCGGGGCGACCCGGCCCAGTACGGCGCCGCCGCCGCGATCCTGCTCGGTGACCTCCAGCTCGGCTGGGCCGGCGACATGCTGCGCCACAGCGGGTTCGCCCACGACGAGGTCGCGTCGGGGCTCCGGCTGTTCGAGCTGTGCCGCAACGAGGTCATCGCCGGGCAGTTCCTCGACGTGTCCGTCCAGGCCCGCGGCCGGGCCGACGTCGACACGGCGATGACCGTCCTGCGCTACAAGTCGGCGAAGTACTCCATCGAGCGCCCGCTCCACATCGGCGCCGGCCTCGCGGGCGCCACCGACGTACAGCTCGAGCAGCTCACCCGCTTCGGCCTGCCGCTGGGCGAGGCCTTCCAGCTGCGCGACGACCTGCTCGGCGTCTTCGGCGACCCCGAGGAGACCGGCAAGCCCGCCGGCGACGACCTCGTGGAGGGCAAGCGCACCGTGCTGGTGGCGCTCGCGCTCGACGCCGCCCCCCAGGCCCAGGCGCAACGCCTCGACGCCGCCCTCGGTACGCCGCTCACCGCCGCCGACGTCGACGAGCTGCGCGGCATCATCGACGACTCCGGCGCGCGCGCCCAGGTCGAGGAGGTCATCGGCCACCTGGCCGACCGCGCGGTCGAGGCACTCCAGGCCGCCGACGTCGACCCCGACGCCCGTACCGTCCTCACGGAGCTTGCAGCCGCCGCGACGCAGAGGACGGTATAGGTGGCGCTCGCTCCGCTCGCGCGTGCTCGGCGCCCCTGAAGACGTCGTCTGCCGAGCGCGAGGGCTGGGGAGGCCGGGCCGATCTGGGCGCTGAGCCCGGGCGCCCCATCCCTCAATCCAGGCTGGTGATCCCGGGGACCGGCGGGCCGTCGCCGCGGAGGAGGACGGTGAAGGGCACGCCGCGGTCGGCGTTGACGCGCGAGCCGAGGACGCTGAGCGCGACGCTGAAGGCGCGCTCGTCCGCGCGGGCGAGGGTGGCCCAGCCGTCCCAGAGCAGGACCACGCCGGCGGCGCCGGTGCCCGCGTCGTGGAGGCAGTCGGCGAGGGCGTCGAAGTTCTGGCCGTAGTACTCCGGGAAGTCGAGGGTCTCGCCCACCGCGGCGAGGAAGCCGGCCTTGGTGTCGGCCGTCGTCCAGCCGTCGACGTGGCCGAACGCCCAGCCGGCGTGCTCCACCGTGTGGCGTACGTCGTCGACGGCGAACGCGCCGTGCCAGAGGTGGATCCCAGGGGCCTCGTGCCCCGCCAGCACGGCTGCCAGTCCGCTCATGTCGGCTACCTCGCTATGCGTGAGAAGGAGCTGTAGTGGTCGCCCGTGTAGTAGAGCTCCCCGTCCTCGCCGACCACGATGCGCCGGGCGCCGCGGTCGGCGGAGCCGGGAGTGGGGACCGTGTACTCCTTGTAGTAGCCCACGGGGTGGTCGGGCAAGAGGTCCTCCCGGTTCTCGAAGGTGACGCCGTCGCGGTCCTCCGGGAACGGCCCGCCCGCCTCGATCAGGTCGAGCGTCTCGGCGGCCTCCGGCGGGAGGTCGGACAGCTGGACGATCGGCAGGCCGCTCTCCGGGTCCGTCCCACCGTCACCGCCGGTGTCGTCGGTCGGGTCCGTCGAGGGACCGGTGGTCGCCAGCCCCTCGCTCGGCGAGGACGACGGGGAGGATGACGTGGAGGACGACGTGGCGGACGACGAGTCGCTCGTGGAGCCGCCCGGGGCGTCCTGGTCGCCGTTGTCGACGAACAGCCACGCGACGAGGATCACCGCGACCAGGAGGAGCAGGCCCCACTGGTAGCGCTGGCGGCCCGTCGCCGGCCCCGCCATCAGTACTCCAGCACCTGCGCGCGGCGCTTGACCTCGCTGCCGCGGTTCTCCCGCAGGGCGTCGATCGGACGGCCCGGGAGGTCGTCGTCGGTGAAGAGCCAGGCGATGCACTCGCGGTCGTCGAACCTGTGGTCGTGCAGCAGGGTCAGGAGGCCGGGGAGGCCCTTGACCACCTGACCGTCCTGGATGAAGGCGGCCGGCACCCGGGGGCCGGCGCCCGGCACGGGCACGGCCTGCGCGAGCTCGTGGTCCTTGACCATCGAGCGCACCTTGGCGGGGGTCACACCGAGCAGCACGGCCGCCTCGCCCCACTCGAGCCACTCGGGCACGAGGGCGGCCAGGTCACGGTCGGCGAGGGGGGCGTCACTCATGGGCGGAGTCTGTCACGGGCGACACGCCCGACCCATCCGGCGCCTCGCGTCCGGCTGCACCGGTCGCTAACGTCGAGTGCTCGTTCGCGCGCTTCCCTCCCACGGGCCTCGGCCCCGTGGGCGCAGCGGACGGGACGAGGAGCAGCCATGCCCCGCGAGACCGGACCCCGAGCAGCCAGACCCCGAGGAGCGGCCCCGCTCCCCCGCGCCGTTGCCGGGCTCGTCCTCGGCCTGGCCGCCGCGACTCTCGTCGTGGCGCCCGCCCACGCCGACCACGAGCAGCTTCCCGACGGCCGCCGCGCGGTGTCGTACGTCGTGGAGCCGGGCGACACCGCCTCGGGGCTCGCCACGAGGTTCCACGCGTGGACGGCCGAGCTGGTCGCCCACAACCACCTCGGTCGCGACGGGAGCCTGCGAGTCGGGCAGCGCATCGTGATCCCCGTCGTGGCGAAGGGCTCGCGGGGTGGCGGGCGGGGTGGTGGGCGCACGACGACGTGGCAGCACCCCGACCGCGATCGGGAGAAGGTGCGCCGGGTGATCGCCGGAGCCGCGCGCAACCACGGCGTCGACCCGCAGCTGGCGCTCGCCGTCGCCTGGCAGGAGTCGGGCTGGCAGATGGGCGTGGTGTCGGATGCGCGCGCCATCGGGGCGATGCAGGTGCTGCCCTCGACCGGGCGGTGGATGGAGCACTACGCCGGACGCCCGCTCGACCTGCGCACGCTCGGGGACAACGCCGCGGCGGGGGTGCACCTGCTCCGGGTCCTCGCGTCCCACACCGACCGTCGTACGCACAAGATCGGCGCCTACTACCAAGGGCTCGGGGCGGTCCGCCGGCACGGCCTCTACGACGAGACGCGGGACTACGTCGGCAACGTGGAGGCGATCAAGCGACGCCTCGAGGACGGCCGGCCGCCAGCGTGACGCGCGCAGGGAGGGGCGGCGCGGACTTGTCGGCGGACGGGTGCGTTCGTACGGTGTCCGGATGCGTTCCCTCCGATCCGCCCTCGCCGCCGCGCTCGTGGGGCTCCTGGCCCTGACGCTCTCGCCGGGAGTCGCCCCCGCCGCGGCCGACCACGTGCACGGTGCGCCCGGCCCGATCCATGCCGGCAACACCTACGGCTGGTACCAGCACGGCGTGTTCCGCCAGGAGTTCGTCGGCGCCAAGCCGGCCTACTGGAAGACGGCGGGCCGCGGCATCGTGCGGACCCAGAACGGCATGCTCACCCTGATGACGACCCGCAAGGGCAGCGTCTCGGCCAAGCTCGACCTCCCCGGTCACACCTACGGGCGATGGGAGATCCGGGCGCGAGCCGGGCGGACGGGCACGACCCCGGGCGGCAGCAACTACAAGGTGGTCACCGAGCTCGTCCCGGCAGGTGACCGTGATCAGCACTGCGGCGGACGCGACATCGGCCTGCAGAACTTCACGCTCGGCAAGAATACCGTGAAGTCCTACGTGCACACCCTGCCCAACAACTCCTTCCGGGGCTTCAAGGACCGCCACCTCAAGCACGAGCGGTGGCACACCTACGGCGTCGAGGTCGCCGAGGACCACATCTCGTGGTTCGTCGACGCCCACGTCGTCCACACCGAGCGCCGCGCCGCGGCCCTCGACCCGGTGCCCCGCCAGCTCCGGTTCGAGCTGCGCGCCGCGGACGGCAAGAAGATGCACCCGGCGCGGATGCAGATGGACTGGATGCGCTACTGGACGATGCGCGCGCCCAACGAGCGCTCGATCAAGGCGCCGCAGTTCGAGCTGAGCACGTACGCCGACGCCTGCTGAGCAGCCTCCGGCGCGTCCGGACGCCACGCCGGCGCGCTGACTGGAAGCAGCCGGTGGGCTGTTTCCGTACGATGGGCGCGCCGGGTCCTTCCCCGTCCGGCGTTGGAGGTCGACTGTGGAGCCACCCGAGCACGCCCGCGCAGCGGCGCCCGGTGCCGCTGGCGACCCCCTGGTCGGGCGGCTGCTGGACCGTCGCTACCGCATCGGCGCACGCGTGGCGCGCGGTGGCATGGCCAGTGTCTACGAGGCCACCGACACCCGCCTCGACCGCACCGTCGCGGTGAAGGTGATGCACCCCGGCCTCGGTGACGACGAGGACTTCGCGGCCCGCTTCGTGCGCGAGGCACGCGCCGCAGCCCGGCTCAACCACCCGCACGTCGTCGGGGTCTACGACCAGGGCGACGACACCTCCGACGGCACCGACACGGTCTTCCTCGTCATGGAGTACGTCCCCGGCCACACGCTGCGCGACGTGATCCGCAAGGAGTCGCCGATGACGCCGGCCCGGGCGCTCGCCCTGCTGGAGCCGGTCGTCTCCGCGCTGGCCGCCGCCCACCGCGCCGGGCTGATCCACCGCGACGTGAAGCCCGAGAACGTGCTCATCGCCGACGAGGCCCACGGCGGCCAGGTCAAGGTCGCCGACTTCGGCCTCGCGAAGGCGGTCAGCGCGGACACGCAGCACACCGCCACCGGAGGGGTGCTGATCGGCACCGTCTCCTACCTCGCACCCGAGCTCGTCGTCGACGGGCGGGCCGACGCCCGCGCCGACGTCTACGCGGTCGGCGTCGTGCTCTACGAGCTGCTCACCGGTCGCAAGCCGCACGAGGGCGAGTCGCCGATCCAGGTCGCCTACCGCCACGTCCACCACGACGTGCCGCTCCCCTCGCTCGCGGAGCCCCGCATCCCCGACTACGTCGACGCCCTGGTCGCCCGGTCCACCTCGCGCGACCGCAGCCAGCGACCGGCGGACGCGTCGGTGCTGCTGCACCACGTGCACCGCGTCGCGCAGGCGCTGCGCGAGGGCCTCGAGTCCGACCCGGAGCTGGCCACCGACCTGATGCCCCGCCGTGCGCCGGACGGCAGTGGCGGTGCCGACGAGGGCGTCGACCACACGATGCCCCAGCCCTTCGACGCCGCGGCGCTGGCGCTGCTGACCGAGGTCGACCCGAAGGAGTCCGGCCTCGTCGACGACGGCAGCCCCGACCGGACCACCGCCCTGGAGCGCCACCCCGCGGCGGCGGCACCTGTCCCCCCGGCGGTCGACGAGGCGCCGGAGACCACCGCCATGCCCGTGCGCAGCGCCGACGGCACCACCGCCCGCACCCCCGCGCCGCCCCGCAAGCCCCCGCGCGCCCCGAGCAAGGTCACACCGGTCGCCACCACGGCGAGGCGGCGCTCGGCCAAGGGACCGGTCGTCCTGCTGCTGGCCCTCCTGCTCGTCGCCGGAGTCGGCGTCGGCGCGTACTGGTTCGGCTGGGCCCGCTACACCACCACCCCCGCCGTGCTCGGCCTCGACGAGTCCGCTGCCGGGGCGCGGCTCGAGCGCGCCGGCCTCGACGCGGAGGCCGGCGACCCGGCGTACTCCGAGAACGTCGCGGCGGGCCTGGTCATCGCCACCGACCCCGAGCCGGGCGGCAAGGTGCTGGACGGTGGCACCGTGACCCTGACGCTCTCGCTCGGCCCGGAGCGCTACGACGTGCCGCCGCTCGAGGGACAGACCGAGGACCAGGCCCAGGACGCACTGGCCGCGACCAACCTGGTGTTCGGCAAGAGCGTCGGGCGGTGGAGCGAGACCGTCCCCGAGGGGCAGGTCATCCGCACCTCCCCCAAGGCCGGCACCACGGTGAAGCCCGGCGCCGCCGTCGACCTCGTGCTCAGCAAGGGCCGCAAGCCCATCGCGGTCAAGGACTGGACCGGCAAGTCCTTCGACGACGCCAAGGCGGCCCTCGAGAAGCGCAGGCTCGAGGTCACCGTCACCGGAGAGGAGTACAGCGACACGGTGCCCGAGGGCGACGTGATCTCGCAGGACCCGACGACCGGCACCCTCTTCCGCGGCGACACCGTCTCCTTCGTGGTCTCCCAGGGGCCCGAGCTCGTGGAGGTCCCCCGGGTGCGGGCGATGGGCGTCGAGGCGGCCACCGAGCTGCTCCAGGGTCTTGGCTTCGAGGTACGCACCGAGGAGGCCGACAACTACCTCGGCCTCGGCTTCGTCTTCAGCTCCGACCCCGACCAGGGCGAGCAGGTGCCGAAGGGCTCCACGATCACGCTGTTCCTGATCTGACGCCCTAGATTGCGTCCGTGGACCCCGCGCACGACCGTCGTACGACCCTGCTCGCGGCGAGCGCGCTGCTCGCCGTCGCCGCCTGCTGGGGCTCGACGTTCTTCCTGATCAAGGACCTGCTGGACCGGGTGCCCACCCTCGACTTCCTGGCGGTCCGCTTCGCGATCGCCTCGCTGGCGCTCCTGCTGGTGGCACCGAAGGCGCTCGGCCGGCTCTCCCCTGTCGTACGTCGTCACGCGGTGGTGCTGGGCGTGCTCTACGGCGTCGCCCAGATCCTCCAGACCGCCGGCCTGGCGCACACCCCGGCCAGCATCAGCGGCTTCGTCACGGGCCTGTACGTCGTCTGCACGCCGCTCCTCGCCGCCGTGATCCTCCGGACCCGGATCCCGCCGATCACGTGGGTGGCCGTCGCGCTGGCCACGGTCGGCCTCGGTGTGCTGGCCCTCAACGGCTTCAGCATCGGCTACGGCGAGCTCATCACCTTGTCGTCGGCCGTCCTCTACGCCCTCCACATCGTCGGCCTCGGTGCCTGGTCGTCGGCCCAGGACGCCGTCGGCATGACGATCCTGCAGATCATGGTGATCGCCGTGGTGTGCACGCTCGCGACGGTGCACGACGGGATCGTGCTCCCCGACCGCACGTCGGACTGGGTCTCGGTGGGCTACATGGCGGTCGTCGTCGGCGCCCTCGGCCTGCTCGGTCAGACGTGGGCGCAGGCCCACCTGCCGCCGACGCGCAGCGCCATCATCATGAGCATGGAGCCGGTCTTCGCGTCGTTCTTCGCAGTGTGGCTCGGTGGTGAGGACCTCACCACCCGGCTGCTCCTCGGCGGCTCGATGGTGCTCGTCGCGATGCTCACCGTCGAGCTCGCGCCGCGCCGCGTGGTCGAGGGAGAAGTGCCCCACATCGCCGTCTGAGCGGCGAACAACGCCCGACGGTGGGCAGGGCCGCCTATCGTGGCCACGTGGACACCTGTGTGCGGTGCGGGGCCGAGCTCGGTGTAGGCCGGTTCTGCCTCAACTGTGGGCACCCGATCGGGGCGCCCGTTCCCGCCATGCCCCACGCCGCCACGTCGCAGACCGTGGCGCGCCCACCCGCGGCCGCCGAGCCCACGGTCGCCGATCCCACGGTCGCCGATCCCGCGGTCGCCAAGGCCGCAGCCGCCGAGGCCCCTCGCGAGCAGTCCACCCCGAAGCCGGTGGCCGAGGTCAGCGAGGGCCCGCCCGTCGCGCTGCCCGTGCAGGCGGCCGACCCCACTCCCCTCCCGCCCACCCCGGTCGTCGAGTGGGACCCCGAGCTAGACCTGCTGCCCTACCACGAGGTCGACGAGCTGGAGCCGGATGCGCCGCTGACCGGCACGGCCTGGATGTTCTGGGTGGGCGGCGCCCTGGCCCTGGTCGCGCTGATCTTCGTCCTGCTACGGGTGTTCGACAGCGATCCCGTGGACGACACCGCCACCGAGCAGCCGCCGGCGAGCGGGTCGAGCGCGGCAGCCGACCCCGACGGCGCCGCCTCGGAGGAGCCGGACGGCTCCGGCACCTCGTCCGCACCGCGGGGGGTCGGCAAGCGGCTCGACCTCGCCGAGTCCGCCACCTTCACCGCCCCTGCCACGGCCCCGCCGACGCAGGACTTCGACGGCAACCTGGTCGCCTACGAGGCCGGCCAGATGGGTGACGGCAACCCCGCCACGACCTGGCGCATGGCCGGCGACGCGTCCGGGCAGTCGATCACGATCACTCTCGCCGCGGCTGGCGTCGTCAACCGGGTGGGCCTGGTGAACGGCTACGCGAAGAAGGTCGCCGGCGTCGACTGGTATCCCAACAACCGGCGGATCCTGAGTGCCACCTGGGCCTTCGACGACGGCACCTCGGTCGAGCAGACCTTCGCGGAGCGGCCGGCGATGCAGCTGCTCAAGGTGCCGCCGGTGGAGACGAGCACGGTCACCCTCACCGTCACGTCCGTGACCCCTCCCGGGGCCGGTCCGCTCGGACGCGACTACACGGCCATCAGCGAGGTCACGCTCATCGGCCGCAACGCGGCCTGATCGCATGCCGCGCACGCTCATCACCTCTGTCGTGGACGAGCCGTCGCAGCGGCAGGCCGTCGAGGTGTGGGAGGCGGCGCGCCGGGCCACCGACAGCACACCGACGCCGGCGCGCACCGAGCGCGTCGCGGCCAAGGTGGCCCGCGCGGTCGAGTCCGGCGAGGTGGCCCTGCTCGCCCACTACGGCGAGCGGGCGGCCGGGATGCTGCTCGCGGAGCCCTTCCTGGGCGGGGACGGGCCCGACGCCGCCTGCGGCCACCTGTCGATGGTCTTCGTCGACCCGGCCCTCTGGGGCTGCGGTGTCGCCGGCGCCCTCGTCCGCTCGCTGCAGCGCGGAGACCACGGTCCGGGGTGGACGCGACTCTCGGTCTGGACGCGCGAGACCAACCTGCGGGCACGACGTCTCTACCTCGCGCGCGACTTCACCGACACCGGCGAGCGCGCCAGCCTCCACGAGGGCGAGGTCATCTGCCGATGGGAGTGGCGCGCGGCCGGCTGAGGGTCAGCCGAGTCGCGCCAGCACCGCGGCGGCGCGCTCGGCATCGGCCCGCGTGACGTCGAGGTGCGTCACCAGGCGCACGGCGCGAGGCCCCACGGCGGCGATCCGGACGCCCTCGTCGGCGGCCGCAGCAACGAACGCGGGGGCGTCGGGACGCTCGACGACGACGATGTTGGTCTGCACGCTCTCCGGATCGAGGCCGAGCGCCTCACCGAGCAGCCGCGCGTGCGCGTGGTCGTCGGCCAGCCGCTCGACGTGGTGGTCGAGGGCGTACGCCCCTGCAGCCGCCAGCACGCCCACCTGCCGCATGCCGCCACCCATCCGCTTGCGGCGCACCCGCGCCTCCGCGATCGCGTCCGCAGAGCCGACCATGAGCGACCCGATCGGGGCGCCGAGCCCCTTGGACAGGCAGACGGCGAGCACGTCGGCGATGCGGCCGTAGTCGGCCAGCGGTGTGCCGGTGGCCACGTGGGCGTTCCAGAGCCGGGCACCGTCGAGGTGGATCCTCGCCCCGGTCGTGTCCGCCCACGCGCGCAGTGCGCGCAAGTCCTCGAGAGGGAGCACGGTGCCACCGGCGAAGTTGTGGGTGTTCTCGACCGACACCGCGGCGGTGCGGACGAAGAACGGACCCATGTCGGGGGCGTACATCGACTCGATGGCACCGAGGTCGACCTGACCGCGCGGATGGGTCCAGGTGCGCATCGTGATGCCCGAGATGGCGCCGTGGGCGCCGAGCTCGGCGCGGGCGATGTGGGCGGAGGACTCGCAGAGCACCTCCTGGCCGGGGGCGACCAGCGACGCGACGGCGAGCACGTTGGCCATCGAGCCGGTGGGGGTGAACAGCGCGGCCTCGTGGCCGAACATCCCCGCGACCCTGTCCTCCAGCCCCGCGACGGTGGGGTCCTCGCCGTAGACGTCGTCGCCCACCTCGGCACCGGCCATCGCCGCGCGCATCGCCTCGGTCGGCCGGGTCAGGGTGTCGGAGCGCAGGTCGATCACAGAGTCATCCAACCAGCCGCCTCCGGGGTACCGCAGGGCGGTGCGCGAGGAAGCTCTCGCCAGCAGCCAGAACCTCCGAGGTGCCGTCACTGCGTGACGTCGTTGACGCTCCAGACGACCGGATCTGCCGATGACAGCGCTATTGCGCGCCCCGCGAGACGCAGGAAGCATCAACTGCATGGACATGTCTCAGATCTGGCCGCGCCTCGCCACGTCGACCCAGACCTGGCTCGTCGACCACAACGGCGAACCGCTGACCGACGACATCCTGGATGAGGTCCTGACTGTCACTGCAGGGCAGCGAGACCCTCGTTGGTGGGCTGGGGAATCCCTTCAGGGCGAGACCCAGCTAACCGACGAGGCTGTCGACTGGATCGACGAGACCGCCAACGGCGAGTAGCGAGCCGTCCTCCGCTACCGCCACGCATGCACGGCGACTATCCGGACATGCCGCGATGTGCGCGGATCTGCCGATGAGCGGTCACTCGGCGAGCATGATGTGGAGCCCTACCTCGTCGGTCTCGAACCAGCCGGACTCCGCTTCCCACGACAGGTTGTACCCCGGCACCGCTTCGGGCCGGGTAAGGGTCAGAAGGTGCCTAGCAAGGGAGTTCAGCGCGGCGCGGTTGCCCTCGATGCCGACCAACTTGTCCTTCTCGTTGTACGACACCCAAAGTCTGGTTGCATCGTCCCAGTCCGACAGGGGGCCACGTTCGTCGAGTGGCCGCACGTCCACCGTTACCGGCAGGGGTTTGCTTCGACTTGCTACTCATGTCGCCAGTCATGCATCAGCCTTCGTCGCGGGATCGTGAAACGAACGTCCGGACTTGCCGCGATGAGGGCGCGGACCTGCGATGAGCGGATGCGCAGCCGGAGGACCGTCACCTAGTTTTCGGTGTGGGATGCGTCCACTCGGCGCGGGTCAGTTCGTAGTACACCTCGCCGTGCTTCCACCCAGGAATCTGCTGCTTGTCCTCAGGCGCCGCCCACGACGCGTTCTGCATCATCCCCAACTTCTCCAGCACGCGACGTGAGCCGGTGTTCGCTGCCATCGTGGAGGCAAGAACCCGGTCTATGCCTCGGCACGAGAACGCCTGGCGGATCATTGCCTTGGCGCCTTCCGTGGCAAGTCCGCGTCCCCAGCCCGTGGCGCGCAGTCGGTAGCCGATGCCGGAGATCTCGGGACGTCCTTCGAATGACGACGCCGACCACCAGCCCACGAAGGCGCCCGCATGGAATCCTGCCCAGTATCCGAGTCCGCGCGCTGCATCGCTCTGGTGGTCCAGGCGCTGCCGCCATTCTGTGGCGGTCTCGTCAGGGGTCGCGCGGCGCCCTTGGATGTAGGTCATGACCGCTGGGTCTGAGTTCAGGTCGACCATCAGATCCAGGTCATCGACTCCGACGGGTCGAAGCACGAGACGACCTGTCGACAGGGATGGAAGTGCACGCTGTAGGGATGCAGGGTCAACCACGTGGCGACCTTACGGTGAAGTCCCCTTATCAGCGACCTCTCAATCTCACGAACGTCCGCACGTGCCGCGACCGGCGAGCACACGCTCACGCCGATGAGCGGACGTCAACGTCCGTCAGCAGGTCGTCACAACCTTCTGGTCCGATGCGTAGTCATACTGGTTCGTCGACGATCAAGGGAAAATATGAGGACCATCAGTCTGGCCGCCGTCGCGCTTCTAGGCGCGGCGCTTCTCGCGCCAGTGGGCACGGCCGCCGCAGCTGGCGACACGTGTCAGGGGCAGGCGGCGACCATCGTCGGGACGCCCGGGGGTGAGATCACCGGAACGGAGGGCGCGGACGTCATCGTCACGAACGAGGCGATACGTGTCGACGCGCTCGGCGGCGATGACCTGGTGTGCTCGACCGGCGAGAACGGCGGCGTGACCTACGCTATCGGCGTCATCGTCGTCCTCGGCGCGGGGGCCGACACGTTCATCCCCTCCGAGCGCGACAATTCCACGATCTACGCGGGCACCGTCGACGGCACCGACACCGAAGCCGACGTCATCCGCGTCAGCGGTGAAGGCCTCGTCATCTCCGGCATGGCAGGCCAGCCGAACGCCGACATCATCGACCTCGTCGTCGCCGCCGGCGAAGTCAGTTGGAGCGGCATCCAAACCGCCCCGGGCGCGGTGTCCCTTGGCAGGAACGGCATCTTGGGCGTGCGATCCGCCAACGACGTCACCGTGGACGCCAGCGGCACGGTGGACGCCAGCGGCACGGTGACCGGCGCCGACACGGCGCTCACCTGGACGGGCCGGTTACTCCGGCTCGTTTTCACTACGTCGGCCAAGTACGGACGGTTCACGTTCCGCGGCACCGACGGCACCGAGCGCGTCAAGGTCAACGCGCCGATGACGTATGACCGCGACATCGCGCTCGGCGGGGGGCACGACTCCTACGAGTCGAACAGCTTGGGCGGAAAGGCGACGCGGATCAAGGGCGGCGACGGGCGCAACAGACTGCTGCTCGACCTCCATAGCCACGACCGGGTGCGCGCCGACCTGAGCGGTTCCCGGGTGACGGCCACCAAGGCGGGCGCGGAGGAATCGATCCGCGTCCGCGGCTTCTCTGACCTCACCGTGGCCGCGAAGCGCGCCGACGTCATCGGCACCGACCGCGCGAACCACATCACCGTCGCCGCGTGCCGGACGACAATCAAGGGAATGAAGGGCCGGGACATCCTCTCCGCTGAGGCCAGGTACAGAGATCTCGCAGACCCTTGGGTCAGGCCTCGGTGCTCCAACTACGAGGCCGCGATCGACGGCGGCCCTAGCATTGACTTCATCGAAGGGAGCAGCGGCGATGACCGCCTTGCTGGCGGCCGTGGCCGCGACACCATCGCGGGCGGCCCCGGAAAGGACCGCCTCATCGGCGGCCCCGGAAAGGACCGCGTCAGCGGTGGACTCCAGCGCGACGTCTGTCAGGGCGAGAAGTTTCGGAACTGCGAGAAGCGCATCTGACCCAGCGATAGGCGCGTCTTGTATGCCCCGCAGTGCATTAGGTAGCAGCCAGGGCCGTCCCCCTCCCCGGGGCGGCCCGGCGGCCCGTCCGCGGTCTGACAGCGTGGAGCAAGCAGCGACCTCGATAGAAGACGGACGATGACTTCTCCAAAGCGTCCGCTCATGCCGCGATCAGCGCGCGA